>JGI12053J15887_10000160_pt1 | contig 23601 bp, 21 predicted proteins | sample MedBloCAOM1_O3_FD_15887 | JGI IMG/M metagenome (IMG submission 15887)
CTTTCGGTCGTGCCTTATTATAACAAGCCGATGCAGGCCGGCATTTACGCGCACTTTCAGGCGATCGCGAACTCGACCACGCTGCCCATTATCCTGCACGACATTCCCTCCCGCACCATTCGCGAACTGTCCGACGACACCCTCGCTCGGCTGGCGCAATCGAAGCAGTTCATCGGATTGAGAGATGGCACCGGCGATCTTAGCCGTCCCATGCGCTTGCGGCCGCGGCTGCCGCCGGGGTTTCGGCTCTTGTCCGGGGACGACGCCACCGCGCTGGCCTTTATTGCCAATGGCGGCGACGGCTGCATATCGATGGCATCGAATGTCGCGCCGGAACTGTGCCGGGTGATTTTTTCGAGCTGTCGAGAGGGACGGTTGCAGTCCGCGCGATATTTGCACAATCGGCTGGCGCCGCTGACGGCCGCACTGGCGAAGGACAGCCCGGCCGCCCTGAAATATGCGCTGTGCTTGCTCGGCTTCATGCACCCCGGCACTCGCCTGCCGATCGTTGAATTGGCCGATGCGGCGAAAGCCGAGGTCAGAAGCGCCATCGCGGAGATCGGCGACGAGGATCTGGCCGCTCCGGGCTGGTTTGGCCCTCGCATTTGGAAGGATTCGACCGCGACGTCGTAGAGGCCAGACCGCGGTTACGTCGGATTCCGGTTGAGCAACTGTTTCTCGCGCCATTTCGGTCCTGGACCGCGCATATAGTGATCTTCCGGGTGGTATTTCCTGACCGGCCCATCCCAGCAGAGACTGAGAAATGTTACCAGCGAGCCGACAGCACGGCAGAGATGGGAAGCAACAAGGGATGCAGCGAACGAAAACTGCAAATCGCGATATCTCGCATCGCTGGCAAGGAAGTGGGCCATCTTGCATCTCCACCGTCAGCTCATGTTGCGAGCTATCGGTCCAAAGATGCGGATGACGGCATAGGAAATCGAGGCACCGCCCTGCTCTCTCTCATAGCCCGGCATAAGGGCCTGCCGAGATTTGCGGCGAAGCCATTTCGCTTCGGAATTCCTATCTCTCTCCTATGAGATGCAACGCCGATCCATCTCGCATTCCTATGGCGTCGTCGGCACATCATGGCGGTTAGATTCGCAAGGAGGCCGCCATGGCCGCGATCACTTTCCACACCGCGCACCGAAAACTGCCCGTCCAAGAACAGTTCCAAACCGTTGCCGCTCTCCGCGAAATGCCCGATGCTTTTGTCGGCAACCGGATGCGGCGGGCTGCAGCGGAGGCCGAACACGTTCGTCGCCGGCAGCCGGGCACGTCATCGCCATCGCTAAACGCCCGATGATTGCCATGCGGCTGACAAGACCAGATCTTCCGCGGCGAGAGGTGCCGGGTCGTTCGACCGCCGCGATTCCGCGCAACGCTGAGCGCTCCGGCATCCTGCCGATCGAGTCTCCGACCGTCATCGCGCAATTCAGGCCCCTCGATCCCGGCGTCCTCAATGAAGCGATCCCGGCATTTTTCATCGGCCGCAACAAGGAAGGCTTTTGGGTCGCCCGTGACGCCAAGGGGCGGATCGGCGGTATTTTCCTGCTGGAGAACTCCGCTTTGTCGTTTGCCAGTAGGAATAGCCGGCCGGCGGGATGCGCAACCATTTTTCCATCCGAGCGGATCGAGCTCGACCTCGAAAACAAAGGCAATCCGCTTGCCGCGCAGCTTGGATGGTTGATCCATTTTGCGATGCGTATTCGGAGGCGAATGGCCGCCTGCATCGGCAATATCATGGGAACGGTCAAACGCCGGTTGGATTTTCACCTGTGAATCGAACCGATCGCCAACTTCGACAAGAGGGGCAGCGCCCGGCCCCCGCGAACAACCTGCAGTGAAAGATTTTTCGACATGACCATGTTGACGCAGACGCGCGGTCCGTCAAAACGGGCGTCCCATTCATCGGAAAGGCAAAACGCGGCTGGAGCGGAAGCGCATCTGGGGATGATCAAGCGATTTTGTATGTTGGCTCTTACGATCCTGCTGGCCGGCGCCGCCCTCGCCGGAATCATCGCGCTAAGGGCGATCGCTGTTCTTCACACTCTAAATTTCAACGCACATTGAATGCAGGATCGGTCTGGTCGGCACGCGCCTCGGCGCCAACCGAAGCGACTGAGGATTGATGCTCCCCTCCTGCGAGGTTTGTCACGGCGTCTCTGGTGGGCGTGGCAATCGCCGCAGCGGCCGGCAAGCGCCATCGGCAGCAGCGATGCATTGCGGCGTCGTTGCCCAGGCCTCAGCGGGTAGTGCTGGCGCTGGTCGGCCATGCCATAATCGCTGTTTCGCTGGAAGAAGGCGGCTCGCGGGGGGTGGCTCCCGACAGCCGCGGGTTTGCCGTTGGCGCCGTATCCGGCGTTGACCGGGTCTTTTGTTTGAGTCACAGAAACATTTTGCGTCGCCGAGACGCGCGGGAGATCCGATGAACTTCAGCAGTACAGACCTGTCGACGATCCTGGATCGCATTCTCGACACAGCGGCGGACAATTTCCGGATCGCAAAGATCCTGGTTCAGCTGGGTCTCGACCCCAACAACATCACATACGACGCATTGTTCAACCGCCTGCTGGAAATCTTTCTGGCCAACATCACCCTTGCCAACATGTTCGCCCTGGTTGGCGCCATCTTCTTTGTCGCCACTTTGCTGACGCAGACCATGGTGCCGCTGCGCGTCGCGAACATGGTCGGCTGTACATTCTTTGTCGGCTTTGGCGCGCTCGCCGGAGACGTCAAGACGTTTCTCTTGTACCTGCTGTTGCTCCCCATCAACGCCTTTCGCCTTCGTCAAATGCTCAACCTCGTCAAGAAGGCGCGCAGCGCAACGCAGGGCGATACGTCGATGGAATGGCTCAAACCGTTCATGACCGAGCGCAAATATCGCAAAGGCGACATTGTGTGTAAAAAGGACGACCCGGCCGATGAGATGTTCCTGACCGTCACCGGAAACTTCCTGGTCACCGAAATCGGCGTCGAACTTCCGCCGGGACGCCTGATGGGCGAACTCGGCTTCCTGTCACCCAATAACCGGCGGACGGCGACGGTCGAATGCACGCAGGACGGCCTTGTGCTGACCATCACGTATGAAAAGCTGCTCGAGATCTACTTCCAAAATCCGCAGTTCGGTTATTATTTTCTGGTTTTGACCAGCCAGCGGCTGCTGGAGAACATCTCGAGGCTCGAGGCGATTGTCGCACAGAGCAAGATCACTCAGCGCACGCCGCCATAGAGCGTTTCCAAGCGAAGTGGAAACCGGTTCGCGTCAAGAAAACGCGTCAAATCGAGAATCTAGAGCCCCGTTTCGATTCTATCGAAACGGAAAAGGCTCTAGCCGGCACCAACCGAGCGGTGCCGCCTCGCATCTACTCCGCCGCGCTGCGGATCTCGGCGCGTTCGGCGCGCACCGCGCAGAACTTGAATTCGGGAATCTTCCCGAACGGATCGAGCGCCGGATTGGTCAACAGGTTTGCTGCCGCCTCCGCGTAGCAGAACGGCATGAACACCATGTTCTCAGGCACGTCGCGATCGGAGCGTACCTTGATTTCGATGGCGCCGCGCCGTGTCTCCAGGCGGATGAAATCGCCGGGCCACACTTTCAAGCGCCGCATGTCCTTTGGCGACATAAACGCCACCGCCTCCGGTTCGATCCGGTCGAGCACCAGGGAACGCCGTGTCATCGAGCCGGTGTGCCAATGTTCGAGCACGCGCCCCGTGGAGAGCACCATCGGATATTCATCGTCGGGCAATTCGTCCGGCGGCAACACATGCGCCGGCACGATCTTGCCGCGGCCACTCTCGGTCGGAAAACCTGTCGTGAAGATGATCTCATTGCCGGGCTTGTGGGGATCGTCGACCGGATAGGTCACCGCGCCCTCGCGCACCAGCCGCTCCCAGGTGATGTTGTTCAGCGACGGCATCACCTGCGTCATCTCCGCGAAGACATCGGCCGGCCCGTCATAGCGCCAGTCGAGCCCCATCCGCCTGGCGATCTCCTGGATGATCCACAGATCCTGCCGCGCGTCGCCCGGCGGCTTTATGACTTCGCGCGCGAGCTGCACCCGGCGATCGGTATTGGTGAAGGTGCCCGACTTTTCCGCGAACGCAGACGCCGGCAGGATCACGTCGGCATGAAACGCGGTCTCGGTGACGAACAGGTCCTGCACCACGAGATGATCAAGCTTTGCCAGTGCCTCGCGCGCATGCTGCAGGTCAGGGTCGGACATCGCGGGGTTCTCGCCCTCGATATACATGCCGGTGATCTCGCCGGCATGGATCGCGTTGATGATCTCGACCACGGTGAGGCCGCGAACCGGATCGAGATCGTAATGCCAAAGCTTCTCGAACGGCTGGCGCAGATCGGTGCGCCCGACCGGCTGATAATCCGGCAGGAACATCGGGATCAGGCCGGCGTCGGAGGCGCCCTGCACATTGTTCTGGCCGCGCAGCGGATGCAGCCCGGTGCCGGGCCGGCCGACCTGCCCGGTGATCAGCGCCAGCGCGATCAGGCAGCGCGCGTTGTCGGTGCCATGCACATGCTGGCTGATGCCCATGCCCCAGAAGATGATCGAGGCGCGCGAACGCGCATACATTCGCGCCACTTCGCGTATCGTCTCCGCCGGAATGCCGCAGATCGGCTCCATCTTCTCCGGCGTGAACTCACCGATGCGCGCCTTGAGGTCATCAAAACCCTCGGTATAGCCGGCGATATATTGTTCGTCGGTGAGGCCTTCGGTGATGATGGTGTTGATCATCGCATTCAACATCGCGACGTCGCTGCCGGCCTTGAACGCCAGGTGCTTATAGGCATGGCGAGAGAGCGACTGGCCGCGCGGGTCCATCACGATCAGCTTGGCGCCGCGTTGCGCCGCATTCTTGATGAAGGTCGCGGCCACCGGATGGTTGATGGTCGGATTGGCGCCGATCACGATGATGACTTCGGCATCCATGGCCGCCGCGAACGGCGCCGACACCGCGCCCGAATTCAGGCCCTCCATTAACGCTGCGACCGAGGAGGCGTGGCACAGCCGCGTGCAGTGATCGACATTGTTGGAGCCGAAGCCGGTGCGCACCAGCTTCTGGAACAGGTAGGCCTCCTCGTTCGATCCCTTGGCCGAGCCGAAACCGGCGAGCGCCTTGACGCCCTTCTCATNGCGAATCTTGACCAGACCTTTTGCCGCGATATCGAGCGCTTCTTCCCAGGAGGCCTCGCGAAAATGCGTGAAGGGATTCGCGGGATCGACCTGGTCGTTGGAATCTTTCTTCGCATTTGGCAGCCGCACCAACGGCTTGGTCAGGCGATGCGGGTGATGGATGTAATCAAAACCAAAGCGGCCCTTGACGCAGAGCCGGTTATGATTGGCGGGTCCATCGCGGCCCTCGGCGTAGATGACCTTTTCGTCCTTGACCTGATAGGTGACCTGACAGCCGACGCCGCAGAACGGGCACAGTGAGTCGACCTCCCGGTCGGGATAGGTGACGCGGGTCTGGTTCTCATCGAGCATCACAGCCGGCATCAGCGCGCCGGTCGGACAGGCCTGCACGCATTCGCCGCAGGCGACACAGGTCGATTCGCCCATCGGATCGTCGAAATCGAACACGATCTTGGATTCGTGACTGCGATAGGCCATGCCGATCACGTCATTGACCTGGACCTCGCGGCAGGCGCGCACGCACAGGCCGCACTGGATGCAGGCATCGAGATTGACGCGCATCGCCGGATGGCTGGCATCGCCATGCCAACGCTCGGCGGCGGGGAAACGGCTTTCGGTCACTTCGACCTTTTCGGCCCAGTGCCAGAATTTCGAATCGGGATCGTGGGACGTTGCGCGCGCGGGCTGATCGGCGACCAGAAGCTCCATCACCATTTTCTGCGCCGCGACCGCGCGCGGGCTGGCCGATTTCACCTTCATGCCGACGCTTGGCGTGCGCTTGCAGGAAGCCGCCAGCACCCGTTCGCCCTCGACCTCGACCATGCAGGCGCGGCAATTGCCGTCGGGCCGGTAGTCCGGCTCCGGCGAATAGCACAGATGCGGAATTTCGCGACCCTGGCGTTTTGCAACTTGCCAGATGGTCTCGCCGTTGATGGCCTCGACCTGCTTGCCGTCAAGCTCGAACTGGATTTTCGTCATTCCGCAGCTTCCTTCGGGATGAATTCATCCGGGAAATATTTAATCACTGACGTTAGCGGATTCGAGGCCGCCTGGCCGAGGCCACAGATCGACGCATCGCGCATCGCCTGGCCCAATTCGTCGAGCAACTCGCGGTTCCAGACCGGTTTCTCCATCAGCAGCGCCGCCTTCTGGGTACCGACGCGGCAGGGCGTGCACTGGCCACAGCTTTCGTCCTCGAAAAAGCGCATCAGATTCAGCGCCGCACCTTTCACGCTGTCCTGGTCGGACAGGATGATGACAGCGGCGGAACCGATGAAGCAGCCGTATTTTTCCAGCGTGCCGAAATCGAGCGGAATATTGTCCATCGATGCCGGCAGAATGCCACCGGAAGCGCCGCCCGGCAGATAGGCGTGGAAGCTATGGCCGTCAGCCATCCCGCCGCAGAACTCGTCGATCAGCTCGCGCACGGTAATGCCGGCCGGCGCCAGCTTCATGCCGGGATTTTTCACCCGCCCCGACACCGAATAGCTGCGCAGGCCGTGGCGGTCATTGCGGCCGTGGCTCTTCCACCACTCCGCGCCTTTTTCGACGATGTCGCGCACCCACCATAGCGTCTCGATGTTGTTGATCAGCGTCGGCAATCCGAACAGCCCGACCTGGAACGGATAAGGCGGCTTGTGCCGCGGCAGTCCGCGCTTGCCTTCGATGCTTTCCAGCAGCGACGATTCCTCGCCGCAGATATAGGCGCCGGCGCCGCGGCGCATATGCAGCGTTGGGCCGCCCGGCGGCAGTTTTGCAATTTCGCGTTCGAGAATTTCGCGAGAAGCCGGATATTCGTCGCGGATGTAGATGTAGATATCCGGCGCCTCCACCACGTGCGCGCCGATCAGCATGCCCTCGATGAAGCGATGCGGATCGGTTTCGAGATAGTAGCGATCCTTGAACGTGCCGGGCTCGCCCTCGTCGCCGTTGATCGCCATCAGCCGCGGCCCGGGCTCACCGAGCACCGCGCGCCACTTTCGCCCCGCCGGAAAACCCGCGCCACCGAGACCGCGCAAGGACGCGTCGTCGAGCGCCTTCAGAAGATCTTCCTTTGTCAGTTCGCCGGAGTGCAGGCGCTTCAGCAGCATATAGCCGCCACCCGCGACATAGGCGTCATAACCGACATATTCGGGCAGCTGCGCGTGGGTGTCGCCGCCCTTCGCCGCGGCGAGCACGCCTGCAACGCTGGCGTGATCGACAAAGTGATGACCGACCTCGGCCGCAGGCGCGGTGTCGCAACGGCCGACGCAAGGCGCGCGCACCACGCGAATGCCCGGGCCGGCGCCGTCTTGCAGCTCATGCAGCAGTTTTTCCGCACCCAGCATGGCGCAGGTCAGGGAGTCGCAGACGCGAATGGTCAACGGCGCGATATTGGCCTCGCCCTCCTTCACCACGTCGAAATGCGCATAGAAGGTCGCGGTCTCGAACACTTCCGCAAACGCCAGTTTCATCTCGTCGGCAAGGGCTGCGAGGTGGGCTGCGGAAATCTGATGATATTTGTCCTGGACCAGATGCAGATGCTCGATCAGCAGATCGCGCCGCCGCGGCCGGTCACCCAGCAAAACCGCAATCTCTTCAGCGGCTTGGGGATCGACCTGGCGGCCCTTGGGGGTCGATTTCGCCCGCCTTCGTCCCTCGCCGGGATGCTCGAACGAGCGGACCTGATGCACATCATGATTCATTGAAACGTCTCGTTCATGTTTCAGCCAGCCGACTCTAATCCGTGGCATGCCACATGCCAAGCGGAATGATGCTGTGCCCATAAGCATTTAAGGGGCACGCAGCTCTCGCTGTCATGCCCCTCGGTAAACAATAATTGGCGGAACCGCCGGTCCTCAGGTCTTGCCCATGCAGTCTTCGATGTAGAACCAGCGGTCGTCACCAGCCAGCCCCTTCGACTTCACCTCTTTGCGACAAACTGCCAGCCTGCCCTTGTTCGCACTCCACTTGGCTTTCATTTCCTTCAGCCTGTCGGCCGTCAACTTCATTTTTGAAGGCTTTGCGGCTGGAGTCGGCGTCGTTGCTGGTGCCGCTGTCTGGGCCGACGCGGTATGGAGCGAGCCCACGACAAGCAGCATGGCGGCGAGACAAACACTGGTGCGAAGCATAGGATTTCCCCCGGCGTGATTTTCTTTGATTGGTTGCAAAGGCGAAGGCCGCGGGGCGCGCGACCGTTGACGTCCCGCGGCGATGAGCGGCGATCAGAAGATTTTGATCGCGCTTTCCAGCGTCTTCCATACGCCCCAGGCGAGCGGGATGCCGACGAAGGCCCAGAACAGCGCCGCCTTGGCGTCGAGCCCGCCTCTGCCGATGCCGAATGAACCGTGCTGCACCGCGGCCTCGCTCTTCGCACTGGCCGCCTGCAGCCTGGTGACCTCTTCGGTGCTCATGTGCCATTTGTGGTCGACCGGCTTGATCAGGTAGTTGCAGATCAGCCCGCCGATCAGCATGGCGCACAGGATGTACATGGTGGTGTTATAGAGCTGGTCACGCGGAACGCCGGCCGCGAGCTGGAACTCGCGGATATAGTTGACGACCACCGGACCGATGATGCCAGCCGTCGACCACGCCGTCAGCAGCCGCCCGTGAATGGCGCCCACGAACTGCGTTCCGAACATGTCGGCAAGATAGGCCGGCACGGTAGCGAAGCCACCGCCATACATCGACAGGATGATGCAGAACGCGCCGACAAACAGCAGTTTGGAGCCCATGACGGCGAAGGTCGGAGCCATTGCATAGAGCGCGATGCCGAGCAGGAAGAAGCAGAAATAGGTATTCTTGCGGCCGATATAGTCCGACAGCGACGCCCAGAACACCCGGCCGCCGATGTTGAACAGCGACAGCATTCCGGCGAAGCCAGCCGCAATCGCGGCGATGGTTGCCTTCTGCTCGACGCTCAGCGCGTTGAAGCCGATGTCTGGCGATCCAATCAGTTTGCCGGCGAATATCTCCTGCAACATCGGCGAGGCCATGCCGATCACGCCGATGCCGGCCGACACGTTCAGGCAGAGCACCCCCCAGATCAGCCAGAATTGCGGGGTCTTGTGCGCGTCGTTGAGATGAACGTTGTTCGCCGAGATCATCGCATTGGCTTTGGCAGGCGCCGTCCAGCCTTCAGGCTGCCAGCCAACGGGAGACACACGATAGGCGAAGGCGCCGATCATCATGAACACGAAATAGACCACGCCCATGGTGGCGAAGGTCTCCCAGACGCCGACCGATGTGGGGGTCTTGAAGTAGTTGATCAGCAAATTCGCCAGCGGCGCGCCGATCATGGCGCCGCCGCCGAAACCGGCGATGGCAAAACCAGTGGCCATGCCGCGATGGTCGGGGAACCATTTGATCAGGGTCGAAACCGGAGAGATGTAACCGAGGCCGAGACCGACGCCGCCGATGACGCCGGCGCCGAGCCACATGATCCAGAGCTGATGAACGTAAACGCCGAACGCGCCGATCAGCAGACCGCCGCCCCAGCACAGCGCCGCCACGACGCCGGCTTTGCGCGGGCCGACGCGCTCGAGCCAGCCGCCCCAGATCGCGGCCGAAACGCCAAGCAGCACGAAGAACAGCGTGAACATCCAGCCCATGCTGGCGACGCGCCAGTCGCACGTGGTGGTGAAGAGCTCCTGCAGCAGCGACATGTCGGGGCAGGCTTTGGGCGCGGTGAGCCCGACCGCGCGCGACAGCGGCAACCAGAACACGCTGAAGCCATAGGCCATGCCGATGCACAGATGAATACAAAGCGCCGCGGGTGGCACCAGCCAGCGATTGAAGCCGGCCTTTGCAATGGTGTGCTCGCGATCGAGGATGCCTTCCTTCTTGGCGCCCGACATCGTTCCATCGCTGCTAATTGTCGTCATTGGTCCCTCTCCCTACAGCCGCCCGTGCCGAGCACGTCTGCCGACTACGACCCTGTTGTCCCAACCCCTTGACCGCGTGCCGTTCGCACATTGCTGTCCCACACTTTTCCAGACGCGCCCGGATTGCTAAGCGCATTCGAAATTTCCAACACCGGATGCAACCGGTTATGCCTACCGCCAGCGGCGGCCTTGAGTTGAGAATATATGTCCGCCCGCCTAGCGTGTGCCGCGACACAGCCGCGACCCATCCTCCGCACCCCCGCGGAGAAGTCAATTGGCGCAGAAGCCGCATGCCATGTCGATTGGTAAAAGGTAGGAATCTACCCGTCATCAACCGTTCGGATTAGGACGGATTGAGAATGCGTTTAAATATCCTGATTTTCGATTGACGACTGCGTAGCGACCGGCGACGTACCGCCAGCCTTTTCAATCAAAAACACGATTTCGTGCTCTGCGCGTTCCGTGATCTCGACCTTATCGCCGGTTTCCCGAACCAGATTGGGGATATCGACGACCGACAACGGATCGGTGCAGTGAACTTCCAGAAGGTCGCCGGGTGTCAGCGTTTTCAACGCCTTGCGTGTCTTCAACGCCGGCAATGGACATTTGAGACCGGTGAGGTCGAGTTTGGTCCTGATCATGCGCCCATACATGGCGACGGGTTGTCACATCGTCAACGAACATCGCCCGAAACAACGAGACTCAGATCAGATTTGCATAGCTGAGAAATCCAACCATCTGGCCCGGTTCGACCCGCCTAATGTCTTCGCCGAGTTCGACCAGGCCGTCGGTATCCACCAGCGATGACAGCAGTCCAGCCCCCTCGCGCGGAAATTTTGCCGCTTCGAGCACGCCGTCATCGGCCTTACGCAGATTGACCCGGACATATTCACGGCGGGCGATTTTTTTCTTGTAGGTGAAGGCGGCACGGACCGGCATCGGAACAAGGCGCTGTTGTGCGGCGCCCGCCAGCGCCAGAACCGTGGGCCGCACCACATGGACGAAGGTGACAAAACTCGCCACCGGATTGCCCGGCAATCCGATGAACGGCGTGCCGCCGATAATTCCCATGGCGACCGGGCGTCCGGGCTTGATCGCCATGCGCCACAGCACCAGGTTTCCGACGCTTTCCACGGCGGCCTTGACGTGGTCCTCTTCGCCGGTCGAAACGCCACCGGTGGTGAGAACGAGGTCGTGAGCATCCGCCACCTTCGTCAACGCGTTCGCGAGCGCCGCGCGATCGTCTCCGAGGATACCGAGATCGCTGACCTCGCAACCAAGCCGCACCAGCATGGCCATCAGCATGAAGCGGTTGGAGTCGAACAATTGCGCGTCCCCGCGCGGCAGCCCCGGCGATACCAGCTCGTTGCCGGTCGAAAACACCGCGACACGGATGCGCCGGCGCACATCGACATGCGTCAAGCCGAATGCGGCCACGAGCGCGACATCCTGCGGCCGCAGCCGCCGGCCTGATTTGAGCGCGGAGTGACCGGCGGGAATGTCCTCACCCGCGGGGCGCACATTGGCGCCGGGTTTCAAGCCCGCGGGAAGAACGACGCTGCCCTGATCGAGGCGCACATCTTCCTGCATGAAGACCGTGTCGGCACCTTGGGGCATCGGCGCCCCGGTAAAAATCCGCACCGCATGGCCCGGCTCGACCGGTGCTTGCGCCGAGGCGCCGGCCGCAACGCGACCCGCAACGGGAAATGCCTGTTCTTGCCCCTGCGGCAGATCGCCGCTGCGCACCGCATAGCCGTCGACGGCGGAATTGGTGAACGGCGGCAGCGGCAATGGAGCGGAAATGTCCCTTGCCAGAACGCGCCCATCGGCGGCAGCGAGCGAAACCGCCTCGATGTCCCGTACCGCGCTGACCCGCGCGGCGATGATCGCGACGGCCTCATCGACCGACATCATCGGCCCGCCGAACGCAAAGCAATCGTCGGACAATTGCGCCATTTGGCTAGCTCAGGTTTCGCGCGCGCTTCGCGCCAGCACGTCTTCGACAGATATCGCGGACCGCCGCATCATAGCCGCGATCGCCGGGATGTCATCGAGATGGGCGACTGGCAGCACCGTTTCCAGATCCGCGTCGGTGGCGATGCCAACGATACCGGGATCGCTTGGGAACAGCACCGCCTTGCCATTGGCGAGGCGATGCACCTCGATCTTGCGATGCGGCTCGGCCTTGAAGCCTTCGACGATCACCAGATCGACCCGCGACAGCTTCGCCAGCAATTCCGGCAGCCTCGGCTCGGAGGCCCCCCGCAATTCATGCATCAAGGCCCATCGCTTGCCGGAAGAAACCAGCACTTCGGCGGCGCCCGACTGCCGGTGCACCCAGGAATCCTTGCCCGGCACATCGACATCGAAATTGTGGTGGGCGTGCTTGATGACGGAAACGCGAAGACCCTGGCCAAGGAGATGGGGAATGACCCGCGTCAGCAGCGTCGTCTTGCCGGCGCCGCTCCATCCCGCCAGGCCGATCACGTTCATCATATTCTCCGGGCTGCCGGCGGAACCGGGTTAAGCTCTGTCCAAAGCTGCTTATATCGGGTGATCGGCCATGTCATGCTAGCCTGTGAGCCATGATGAAGATCGACAAAACTCACCTTCCCCTGATCGTGCCAAATCCTGGCGATCCGCGGCTGACCGAACGCGTCGCCGGTACCGATCAGACCGGGGCTATGGTCGAGATCAAGGTCCCGGTGGAACGGCCGCTGACGCTGTATCTGAACGCGCAGGAGATCGTCACCATGATGACGATCGGCGACTATCCGGAATATCTGGCGCTAGGCTATCTGCTCAATCAGAACATGCTGAAATACGACGACGTCGTCACCGAGGTCGAGGTTGACGACGATCTGCAGGTCGTAGTGGTGCGCACCGAACACCACACCAACTTCGAAGCGAAACTGAAGAAGCGCACGCAGACCTCGGGCTGCGCGCAGGGCACGGCGTTCGGCGATCTGCTGGAGGCCGTGGAGAGTGTCGCGCTACCCAAAGCGGAGCTGCGCACGTCGTGGCTCTATCAGATGACGCACGCCATCAACACCATGCCGTCGCTCTATCTCGAGGCCGGCGCAATCCATGGCTGCGTGCTGTGCAGGGAAGGCACCCCTGTCTGCTACACCGAAGACGTCGGCCGCCACAACGCCGTCGACAAGATCGCGGGCTGGATCTATCGCCACGGCGTCGATCCCGCCGACAAGATTCTCTACACCACGGGAAGACTGACCTCCGAGATGATCATCAAGACGGTGCGGATGGGAATTCCCATCCTGGTCTCGCGTTCGGGCTTTACGGCGTGGGGCGTCGATCTGGCGCGGCAGGTCGGGTTGACCCTGGTCGGGCGCGCGCGGGGAAAACGATTCATCGCGCTGTCGGGCCAGGAGCGCATCATCTACGACCAGAATCCGGCGTTTGTCGAAGAGGAATCCGCGCGCCACAAGCGCAAGGGCGGCGACCGTGACGAGTGAATTTCCGAAAACTCCCGGCATGCTGCTCGCCGGCGGTCTGGCGCGGCGGATGGGCGGCGGCGACAAGCCGATGCGCCGGATCGGCGGTCGCACCATCCTGGAGCGCGTCATCGCGCGGCTGCAGCCGCAATGCGACGGGCTCATCCTCAATGCCAATGGCGATCCGGCACGCTTTGCGGCGTTCGGCCTGCCCGTCATTGCCGACACGGTCGAGAATTTTCCGGGGCCGCTCGCCGGCATTCTGGCAGGCCTCGACTGGGCCGCGGCCAACCGGCCTGACGTTGCGTGGGTGCTGAGTGCCGCGGCGGACTGCCCGTTCCTGCCGCGCGATCTCGTCGCTCGCTTGCATCAGGCGCGCGCTGAACAGAACGCAGAGCTTGCGGTCGCGGCCTCCGACGGCCAGTCGCATCCGGTGATCGGATTATGGAGCGTCGCGTTGCGCGAGGCGTTGCGCCACGCACTGGTGGTGGAAGATATCCGCAAGATCGACCGCTGGACCGCGCGCTTTCCGCCCGCCACCGTGACCTGGCCGGTGGATGAACTCGATCCGTTCTTCAACGCCAACACCATGGACGACATCGCCACTGCCGAACATCTGGCGCTGTTGGACGGGGATTGATTCACGCCGGCCGAAAGCCCGCCTGCATCAGCGCCGCGCGGCTTTGCTCCGACGCCAGCGCCCCGAGAAACGCCTGCACGGCGGGGCGTTGTTTGCGCGCCGCCACCAGCGCGAAATCATAATACTCTTCGGCAAAAGGGATGAAGCCGAGGCCGGCGGCGTGGGCGACCGGCGCGATGGTCATGCCCCAATCGGCGCGATGCTGCGCCACGGCCGCGGCCACCGCGTTATGCGAACGCGGCTGATTCCAGTAGCCGTCGGGGCGCGCATCTCCGAGCAGCCGGCCGATCAGGATCCGCGTGCCCGCGCCCTGATTGCGGTTGACCATGATGCAGGCGGGGTCGGCGAGCGCCGCGCGCACCGCGTCCAGCGCGCTGGTCAATCCCGCAAAACGCGCATCGCCGGCGCGAAACACGATGCCCTGCATCCGCCGCCAGCCCGGCACCAGTTCAAGCCCGTCGGCGAGAAACGGCGCATTGTAGCTCTCGGATATCTCGTCGAACAGGTGGATCGGCGCCAGATCGCATTCGCCGCGCTTGGCCGCCGCCAACCCGCCGAGGCTGCCGACAGCGATCGAACGCACCAAAAGTCCGGCACGCGCCAGCGGCGCGGTGACTAGATCAAGGCCGGTGCAGTGGCTGCCGACGATCATGAGATCGGGCACCCGCACATGCGGCGTGAACAGCGTCACCTCGGCCTTGGTCCCGGCCGGCATCTGATCGGCCAGCGCATCGATCCGCACAAAGCCGTCGGCCTGCGCGAACGATGTGATCGCGCCGGAGCCCTTGTCGGAGGGATAGGCGATCAGGCCATCGGCGCCTTGGACCAGCGACACCATCACGAATTCGGTGCGGCCCAGTTCCGAGGCGATCCGCACCGGGATGCTTGCGGTGACCTTCGCATCCGAACGCGGCGGCAGGCCTGCGATGCGCCGCAGCACCGGCACGATCACGTCGTGGAAGGTGAACATCGCCGAGGTCGGAAATCCCGGCAGGATCACCACCGGCTTGCCGTCGCAGACCGCGAGACACAAAGGTTTGCCCGGCTTCAGCGCGACGCCGTGGGCGATGATGCCGGGTTGGCCGAGCCGGGCGATGATGCGGTGCGACACATCGCCCGCGCCCTTCGAGGTGCCGCCGGAAAGCACCAGCATGTCGCACGTCCCTAGCGCCTCGCGCATCGCCGCTTCGAGCTTGTCTTCGTCATCGGGCACCGCGCCGAGAAACACCGCCTCGCCGCCGTTCTCAGCCACCGCCGCGGTGACGATCGCACCGTTGGTATCGTAAATCTCGGCAGCCCGCAGCGGCTGGCCGGGCTGAACCAGTTCGTCGCCGGTGGAGATCACGGCCACCCGCGGGCGCCGCGCCACGGCAACTTGCGCGATCCCGCAGGCGGCGAGCATGCCGATCTCGCGCGAGCCGATCATGGTGCCGGCGCGCAACAGCGCCTCGCCGCGCGCGATGTCGGAGCCGGCATAGGCGATGAATTGTCCGGGCGAAGCCGCCCGCCTGATCTCGATCGCGCGGGGGCCGACCGGCTGGGTGTGCTCGACCATGATGACGGCATCGGCGCCGCGCGGAACCGGACCGCCGGTCGCAATCGAGGTGGCCGTGCCGGACAGAACCGGCCGCGTCGGCGTGGTGCCGCAGGCGATCACCTCGTCGTTGAGCAGCACACGGACCGGCTTGGCTTCGCTGGCCGCCGCCAGATCGGCGGATCGCACCGCAAAGCCGTCGACATTGGAGCGATCGAACGGCGGCACGTCGATCGGCGCCACGATATCTTCGGCCAGCGCGCAGCCGAGCGCGTCGGCCAGCCCGCGCGAGGTGCTTGGGATCGCGCGCGGAAACAACGCGGCTTCAAACCGCGCCAGCGCATCATCACGCGACAGGATCGTCAGGAACTGGTCCTGCTCCACGCTGTCGCGGCTTTTCGGCTGATTCGCATTGGTCATCCGGGAGCTCGTATATCAGTCCCACATCATATAAGCATCCACCGGCGTGCCCGCGGCAAATCCTTCGCTGCCATCAGCCACGGCCAGATACGCATCGGCGCGGGCGATGGTTTCGAGCGAGAGCTCGCCGACCGCGAGCGGCATCCAGGTTCCAGCATCTTTTTCCAGCAGAACGATCTCGGCGATGCCGACGCTTGAGGCAATCTTGCGCGCCAGCGGCAGCGTTAACCTCTCGCGAGGCTGCCGGGCGGACAAACGGTCCAGCACCGGGCGTGCCAGGGTCCACCACGCAGCGAGCGCCTGGTCCGGCGCACCCGGCAGCGCGATGACGGGAACTTTTTCGATTTTGCCGACGGCAGCGGTCCGTCCGGGCTGCAACGCGATGCCATGCGCGATGACCTCACAGCACTGGGCCAACGCCACAACCGCGGCATCGGTGCGGCCGACGCCGCTGCCGCCGATGGTCACGAGCAGATCGCACGCGCCGGGATCGAGCGCGGCATCAATCGCGGTATCAAGCTCCTTGGCGATCGATGCCGCGTCGCGCCCCGTGGCCTTGGCGCAGGCAATGTTGGCACCGGCCGCGCGCGCGCTTTCCGAAATCAGCTGTGCCGTCGCGGTGCTGCGTGAGGCCGCGGGAATGTTGATGAGGCGCAGGCGCGGCCGGCGCACCTTCAGATGATCCAATCCCGCCGCACGCGCGACCAGGAGGTCGAGCGGACCAACGCGCCGCCCCGATGCGACAACGAAACTGCCGTCGGCGATGTCGCCACCGGCGCGGCGAACGCCCTGCCCCGGTATCGCCTCCCCCAGCACCTGGGCCATCGGGCCGGTTTGATCGACGAGGTCAGAGTCGATCACGCAATCGCAACCTTGCGGCATGGCGTCGCCGGCTTCGACCCAGGCGAGCGATTTCGCCAGCGGCAGCGGCGAATAGGACGACGCGCCGACGAGATCGCGGGCGCAAAACGCAAAGCCATCGGCCGCGGCGATGTCGCACGGCGGATGCGCCCTCAGCGGCGGCATCTCGGCCGCGACGCAGTGAAGCGCCTGCGCCAGCGGCAGCTCGATCGGCGCGACCGGATCGAGCCGATCCAGCAATGCGGCAAGCGCCAGGTCGAGCGGCGTCAGCGAAGCAGGCAGGCGCTGTGTTGGGATCATCAGGAGATGGTGGACCAGGCGCAGTCACCTTGGCAACCGTTCCGCGTCGTTCCTGTGAATGGCGGGCGCCAGCCGCCGTGCCGGTGAAGATTTGGAAAAGGCGGCGACGCGTTACATGCTGGCGTAACGGAGAGGGTCGGCGCAATAAACCCTGTAGGCCGATCGATCGGCGCGTTGAAATAAGGTTCCCGGTGTGGGACAACTGACAGTTGCAGTGACAACTTTGCAAGCGGCGAGTATCCCAGTGCAGGAAATCGAAGTTAAGGTCGAGAACGACCACATAGAGCGGCTGACCACAGCGAAGCCAATTCTCGCATTGTCCGAGTTAATCTGGAACGCCTATGACGCCGACGCACCTTCGGTACGGGTGGAGTTCGAAGAGGGTGGGCTAACGAAGCTTGCCTTGATCCGCATTCAAGATGACGGCGACGGTATCCCGTTTGAAGAAGCAGAGGGTCTCTTCAAGTCCTTGGGCGGCTCGTGGAAGAAAAAGGGCNCGAGNACCAACGGTGGTCGCTTCATTCATGGAGAGAAAGGTCAAGGCCGCTTCAAAGCATTCTCGCTTGGCGATACGGTCACATGGATTTCCAGCGCAAAGGGCAAGCGATTTTCTATTACCGGGCAGAAATCAAATCTCAAGACATTCACGGTCTCCGATGTTTTTGCTACCACATCGAAGGGCTGCACCGTCGAGATTTCAGACGTGCAGAAAGATTTTCAAATTCGAGGTGAGCACGGCTTTGGGGACCAAATCAGAGACGTGTTCGCACTCCAGCTTTATGAAGATCCCAATTTCGAGATTGTCTATGACGGGGAGATTATAGATGCGCGCGAAGCCATTCGCGACGTGACGCCTTACCCGATCAGTGCCACTCTTGCGGACGGCTCCGAAATCAGCGCAACGCTCGAAATTGTCGAATGGAAAAGGAAAATCGAGCGGAAGTTGCTGCTCTGCTTGCCGGGGCGATTTAGCTTTCACTCGATGTTGCCCGGTATCCAGGCGCGCGGCTTCGATTTTACCGCTTACCTCACGGCCGAGTTGTTCCAGCAGATGGCCGATGAAAATCGTGAAGGCTTGGTTGAGCTTGACGAGAGCGCGACCCTTTTGATCGAGGTCGCCAAAGCGAAATTGCGCGGCCATTTCCGGAAGAAGGAAAGTGAGCGCTCGCGTACCAAAATCCAAGAGTGGAAGGACGCGGAAATCTATCCTTACGAAGGCGCGACATCCGACCCGATCCAACGCAACGAGCGACAAGTGTTCGACGTAGTGGCGCTCAGCCTTGCGGACTACAGCAACGATTTCGACAAGTCGCCGCCCAAGCAGCAAAAATTCATTCTTCAATTGATCAAGGCCGCCATTGAGACGGGCACATCGACGCTCCCCGCTATTCTGGAGAAGGTAATCGATCTTCCGAAAGCAAAGCAGGAAGAGCTTGCCGAGTTATTGCGCAAGACGACGCTGACAGCCGTGATAAATGCAGCCAAGGCTGTTACCGATCGCCTCGATTTCCTTAAGGCCCTGCAGATACTGATCTTCGATCCAAAATCGAAAAAGCAACTTCTGGAACGCTCGCAGCTTCATAGGATACTTGCTCAGGAGACTTGGATTTTTGGGGAAGAATTCAACTTGCTGAATGATGACGAAGACCTGACCTCGGTCCTTCGAAGCCACCTAAAGCTGCTTGGGAAAGATCGAACCGAATTGTCTCCAGACCCAGTGTTCGATGCCGATGGCAATGCTGGAATTGTCGATCTAATGCTTTCGCGCCGAGTGCCAACGGCAACCGACCATGAGCGCAAACATCTTGTTGTCGAGCTTAAGCGTCCCGATCAGCCGATCAATGAGGAAGTACTTTCGCAGGTCAAGAAATACGCGAAGGCTGTGGCGTCGGATGACCGGTTCGTAGCCTCGGGAGTGGAATGGGATTTCTCGCGGTATCAAAACAGTTTTACACGCGACGCCGAAATGGATGCGCGCCAGACTGGAAAGCCCCGAGGCCTCGTCGCAGAGTACGATGAGCCAACTAAAATTCGAGTTTGGGCAAAGACTTGGGGTCAGATAATCCAAGAAGCAGAGGGTCGTCTGACTTTCTATAAGCGAAGATTGGAGTATCAGGCAAATGATGCCGAAGCGCTGAAGTATCTTAAGACGATTAACGTCGACTATCTCAGCGAAGAAGTAAAAGAGAAAATCGAAGCCTTAGAAAAGGAAGAGGCCGCCTGAGCGAATCGTCTGTCTATTAACCTTGGTGATACGGTTAGCAGGAAAATGGAGGCGGCCATGTTCGTTGCCAGATTGACCGGCGCTCGGGCGCATCGCGCCGCGAGCGGAAGTCGTATGTGGACTTGACGTCATTGCGAGGAGCGAAGCGACGAAGCAATCCACTCTTTCTTTGCGCGGCTTTATGGATTGCTTCGCTTCGCTCGCAATGACGGCGACAACTGAATTATCTTTGGCTNTTTGAAAACTGAATCCGAGGCAATTCATCCGGTGCGGACGCNCCCCGCGCTTCGTCGTCCCGGCGAAGGCCGGGACTCATAACCACCGGCATTCATTGTTGAAGGAAGGCGTCTACTCCAGTGCCGAAACGAGACGACACGGCGTATGGATCCCGGCGTTCGCCGGGACGACGCGGATAGGTGGTCGAAAAAAAGTGGTTAGCTCGGCGCGCGGAACGAAAGCGTTCCTCACGTCCCCTTCTTCTCCGCATTGGGAAAGAACAGCTGCTGGCCATCGATCCTGTAGCCGGCGATCGTGGCCTGGCCTTCCACTGAGACCAGCCAGTCGACGAAGGCCTGGCCCAGTTCTTTCTTCACGGACGGATATTTTTGCGGATTCACCAGCATGACGCCGTATTGATTGAACAGCTGCTTGTCGCCCTCGACTGATATTTCGAGTTCGCCGCGGTTCCTGAACGAGATCCAGGTGCCGCGATCGCTCAACACATACGCGTTCATCGCCGCGGCGGTGTTGAGCGCCGCCCCCATGCCCTGCCCGATCTCGCGATACCAGGGTGCCTTGATCGAGGAGGCTGCGACATCGGCCTGCTTCCACAGCGCGAGTTCGGCCAAATGCGTGCCGGATTTGTCGCCGCGCGAGACGAACGGCGCGGCCTTGGCCTGGATCGCCCGCAGCGCCGTGGCGATGTCCTTGCCCTTGACGCCGGCGGGGTCGCCCTTCGGCCCGATCAGCACGAAGTCGTTGTACATCACGTCAAAACGCTTCACGCCAAAGCCTTCGGCGATGAATCTCTCCTCCTGCGATTTGGCGTGGACGAAGACCACGTCGGCGTCGCCGCGCCTTGCGGTGTCGAGCGCTTGCCCTGTGCCCTGCGCGATCACCTTGACGTCGATATTGGTTTTGGCCTTGAAGATCGGCAGCAGATAGCCGAACAGCCCGGAGTCCTGCGTCGAGGTGGTCGACGCCACCACGATCGATCGATCCTGCGCCATCGCGGGCGCAAAATGGGCGATGGCGCCGACACACAGCGCCAACACCACGATCAGGAAACGGCGCGGCATGGTCCACTCCTTATCAAGACGCATCAAATCACGAGATCGCCGCGCAGGAAGGCGGCGGCTTCCGGACTGGCTGGATGATCGAGAAAATCTTTCACCCGGCCCTGCTCGCACAGCGCGCCGCGGACCAGAAAAATCACCTCACCCGCGAGCCGGCGCACCTGGCCGAGGTCATGCGAGGCCATCACGATCTTGATGCCGGATTGCGCGGCCATCAGCACGATCTCCTCGACGCCGCGGGTCGCGGCGGGATCGAGATTGGCGGTGGGCTCGTCGAGCAACAAGATCTCCGGATCGCGCGCCAGCGCGCGGGCCAGCGCCAGCCGCTGCTGTTCGCCGCCCGAGAGCCGCCGCGCCGGACGCTGCGCGAGATCAGCGAGCCCGACGCGGTCCAGCAGGGCGGCCACCCGCGGCATGCGCTGGCCACGCGGCGTCCCGGCCTGCGCCAGCGCATAGGCGACGTTGGCCGCGACAGTCCTTCGCAGCATGACCGGGCGTTGAAACAGGATGGCGCGGCGCAGCGGCCGGCTGTCGTTGCGGCCGCCCCAGGTGATGCGCCCGCGCGATGGCGCCGCAAGCCCCATGCAGAGCCGCAACAGGCTGGTCTTGCCCGCGCCGTTCGGCCCGACGATCAGCGTCGGCGCGCCCGGCTTAATGATGAGATTCAAACGATCGAGGATCAAGGTGGCACCCGCCTGCAGCGAGACGTCATCGAGAACCAAAGGGAGATCGCTTGAAGGGGCCCGCATCATGATCCCGCCTGCCGCTCGGACCAGACCCGCGTCCCCCATGCGGCGGCATTGATGGCGAGAACCATGGCGACCAGAATGAGCCCCAGCCCCATCGCCAGCGGCAGATTTCCCTTGGAGGTCTCAAGCGAGATCGCCGTCGTCATGGTGCGGGTAAAGCCGTCGATATTGCCGCCGACGATCATGACGGCGCCGACCTCCGCGGCAGCCCGCCCGAAACCCGCCAGCAGCGCGGTCAGCAGGCTGTAGCGCGCGTCCCACAACAAAGTCATCATGCGGCCGGCCGGGCCGACATCCATCGCGGTCAGTTCATCGCGATACTCGGTCCAGAGATCCTCGACGGTCTGGCGCGTCAGCGCCGCGATGATCGGCACGATCAGGATGGTCTGGGCGATCACCATCGCCGGCGGCGTGAACAGAATGCCCAAGGCCCCGAGCGGCCCGGATCGCGACAGCAGAAGATAGACCGAAAGGCCGACCACGACCGGCGGCAGCCCCATCAACGCGTTGAGCAGCACCACCAGCGCGGATCGTCCCGGGAAGCGAGTGAGCGCAAGCAGTGCGCCGAGCGGCATGCCGGCCAGAGCCGCCAGCACCACCGCGGACAGGCTGACTGCCAGCGACAGCCGCACGATCGCAAACAGCGCCGCGTCGCCGCCCAGGATCAGTTGCCAGGCACTGTGGCCGTCAGTCATTCAACGCTCTCCTCCGTGGTCCGTCAGCGGCGTGTTTACAGAGTAAAAGCCGGAATTCCAAATCACGGGTGCTACGATTTCGAACTCGCCGCGTTCGCCTATCAATTGCATTTCGTGGAGATGATGGGTTTCGCGAAGAGCTCAACCCATCCTGCGGATTGACAACAGGACCGGCTCAAGTGATTTGCCCGTCGGGCGGTTTGTTGAAAGGCGTGTCGAGTCCCCTTTGCAAAAATATTTCTGTTTACGCTCACCCCAAATCATCTCTAGAACTCTTGCCATCCCGGCCCGAGAGAGGGGCGTATCATGATCGTCACGGACGTTGGGGCGGGATGCGGTGGACGCGGCAGCGTTGAGCGTGCGATGGGGTTGCAGGGCGGGTTCTTAAAGAGCCTGTGAGCGATCACAAGCACGCGGACGAGAGATGTTGCAGCGGACGGCGAAATCGTGTGGTCCTGACGCCCCGACGCTGGTGTCAAGTCTTGCGGAGGTTTTAACGGCCCGACCGGGTCTGACAAAACCTTAATCCGCGGACGACGGTGGCAAAAGAGCCCGGTCACCGGGGAACCGCCCGTTCGCACATTCTGCCAGATTTTGCGGACACAAGAGCACGACATAAGCCGTTAAAACCATTGCGCAGGGAATGCCGGGTGTTCCGGGGTACCTGTGGCTTCTACCCCTGTGCTTTCTACATTGCACAGGGGGCTGCGGGTGCAGCGGGCACCCGGCGTTCCCTGCGCCCTCTTTTGTGGGGCGAAAAATAAATGCACAGCTCGGGCGCATCGCGCCGCGAGCGCGAAGCCGTGTGTGGACTTGCCGTCATTGCGAGCGCAGCGAAGCAATCCATCTTTCTTTTTGCTGCGGGCATGGATTGCTTCGCTTCGCTCGCAATGACGGCTACGCCTGATTATGTTTGACTCTTTGAAAATTGAATTAAAAGCAATTCGTTGAATACGAACGCGCCACACACTCTACGTCGTCCCCGCGAAGGCGGGGACCCAGTATTCCGAGGCGCCAGTGATGGAATCGCGAAGCTGCGGCGTACTGGATACTCCGCTTTGGCGCGGACCAAAGAATAATTGCAGGAACTCGAGCCGCCTGAGCTAGGTTCGGCCCAAGCAACATGGCCCATGCGCCCAGTGGTAACGGGAGGAAACAAGATGTTCGCCAAAAGAATATCCCTGCTTGCGGCGTTGGCCGCCGCGATGTTGCCCGCGCCGGCAGCGCTCGCCCAGATCTCGGACGACGTGGTCAAGATCGGCGTTCTCACCGATATGAACGGCCCGGCGTCCACGCCGACCGGCCAGGGCTCGGTCACGGCCGCGCAAATGGCGGTCGACGATTTCGGCGGCAAGGTGCTGGGCAAGCCGATCAGCGTGATCGTCGGCGATCATCAGCTCAAGCCGGATATCG
>JGI12053J15887_10000161_pt1 | contig 23596 bp, 16 predicted proteins | sample MedBloCAOM1_O3_FD_15887 | JGI IMG/M metagenome (IMG submission 15887)
TCATCAAGTTTCCCCTTGATGGCAAGTGCATCCAGACTGGCGAGAGGCAAGCAAAGAAAAAGACTGATTCTGCGGTCTAGCGTCATAAATGCATCTCTGAAAGCACGTTCCACAACGTCAGGCGTGCCGGTGACGGCTGCTGGGTCTGGCACTCCCCAATGCGCAGTCATGGGTTGAGCTGGCCAAACCGGACATACTTCCTTCGCCGCGTTGTCGCATACGGTGAAGACGAAATGGAGAAGCGGTGCTCCCGGCTTCGCAAACTTATCCCAGTTCTTGCTGCGTAATCCGTCCGTTGGCAAGTGAGATAATTCCAACTGCTTTAGTGCCTCTGGGCAAACTTTTCCGGAGGGCTGGCTTCCCGCACTGTATGCAGTGAAATTTGGTTTACCTTTCCGATTGAGAATTGCTTCGGCCATGATGGAGCGGGCGGAGTTGCCGGTGCACAGGAACAGAACGGGGTAATGGGGTTCCACAGTTTCTCCCTTCTTTGAAGCGAGAAAATCCTAGCATAAGTGTATGCGTCTATACGAATATACTGTTGGACTTGAGGAGTTGCCACGCATGAAGGAACTCGAACGGTACTTTAAAGCTTTAGCTGACAGCAACAGGCTTCGGATTCTCAATCTGCTGCTGCACGGGGAGTTGTGCGTCTGCGATATTCAGTACGTGCTACGAGCATCGCAGCCAAACGTTTCCCGTCATCTCTCTTACCTGAAGAACTCAGGTCTTGTTCTTGACAGGCGTGATGGTTCCCGTATTTTCTATCGCCTTGCCGCACCGCTGGAACGAAACAAGAAGAGGCTTTTTGATTTTTTTCAGGACGCCAGCAAAGGCGAAAAACAGCTTCGATCAGATAAGAAGAGATTGAAAGAAGCCGTGGCAGCGGGGGCTTGCACGCTTAGCGAGTGGAAACCGTTTTCAGCTGTTATCGAAACCAAGGCTTTGCAGGCGGAACGGACGAGGATGGGGTAGCGACCTGCTGGAACTTCTTCACGCTTCTTTGCGTATGGTCATGTAGATCGAAGGTGCCCCCATGTGCTTCCGTGTTGCGGTTCTGTTTGTGGTTCTTATCTTGCCCATTTCGAGTTATCCCCAAAACAACGTTACCGTCGAAAATGATCTTGCGCATCATGCGTTTTACGTTGAATTCGCCTCACGAGGACAGCTCGAACTGCGTATACGCCCCGCTGAGATTCACATCATCGGCAGCGATGAAGACAGGGTTGTGGTTCGGGTTGGAGGACGGCAAGGGCTCGATTCCAAAGATGTAGAGGCACGCTTTGAAAAGCACGGAAATGCTGGTGTGCTCGAGATTACCGGCGGACCTCGTAACGATATGAGCATCACCGTGCAAGTTCCCAAAGAGTCGAATCTTGTTGTACGCGTTTTCGCGGGAGATGTGGAGGTGCGGGATATTGTCGGCGACAAGGACCTGGAGCTGAATTTCGGTGCTTTGAGAATTGGCGTGGGCGATGCGACCGGGTACTCGACGGTGAAGGCGTCGGTGTCCTCAGGTGAAATCGACGCGAAACCTTTCGGGGAATCACATGGTGGGTTATTTCGGTCGCTCGAAAAGTCAGGGAATGGCAAGTACAAGTTGAGAGCTTACGTGGGCGCCGGTCGATTGACTCTAAATTAGGAATGACGAGAGGTTCTAATTCCCAGAAACGATTGCCTGGCTAGGATGGATTTGCCGATTTGCGATGTAGTTGCAGTGCTGCGGTGACTGATTCGAGCAGGGTTTTTGCTTTGGCGGTGATTTCGGAGGCTTTGCCTGCGCGCAAAGCCTTCAGGTCGGCGAGTTCGGAGCCGATTCCTACGGCGAAGCTGCCGGCGGCGAAGTAATCGGCGACATTTGAGAGAGTGACTCCCCCGGTGGGAATGAGGCCAGCGTCGGGAAAGGGGCCCTTGAGGGCCTTGATGTATTTTGGGCCGCCGAGGTTTTCACACGGAAAGATTTTGATCAGGGTAGCGCCTTCGTTGGTGGCGGCGATTAGTTCTGTGGGAGTCATTGCGCCGGGGATTCCGAGCTTGTTTTGGGCTTGAGCGGCTTTCAAAACTGGTAGGCAGAGGCCGGGGCTTACCAGGAATTCTGCGCCTGCGTCGAGACATTGGGTGGCTTGTTGGTGATTTAAAACTGTGCCTGCGCCGACAAGGATTTTGTCGCCGAATTCGCGAACTACATCGCGAATCACGGTGGGGCAGTCTGGGATGGTCATGGTGATTTCGACGATGGAGATGCCGCCGGCATGGATGGCTTGCACGGCTTGGTGGGCTTCGGCGCTGTGGGCGGCGCGGATGATCGGAATGATTCCGATTTCAGCGATGCGGCGCGAGGATTGTTCGATGTTCATAGCGCGTAGGCTGTGCGGACTTGCGTGTTCATCGTTGGATTCGGGCTGAATCGCCTTTCATAAGCTGAAGAACTTCCGGTAGCGTGGCCATGCTGGTATCGCCTGGAGTGGTCATGGCCAAGGCTCCGTGAGCGGCACCGCAACCAACGGCCCACTGGGGGTCTTTGCCGGTGAGGAGGCCGTAGATGAAACCGGAGACGAAGGCGTCACCGCCGCCGACGCGGTCGTAAATTTCGAGATTTTCGCGATTGGGTGCGGAATAGAAGCTGCCTTCGGCATAGGCGATGGCGCCCCAGTCATTGAGCGTTGCTGTGCGCGCGTGACGCAGCGTGGTGGCTACGATTTGAAGATGCGGGAATGATTGGATTACGCTCTGGATCATGGCTTTGAAATTCGCTTGATCGAGTTTGGCGTGTTGGTTGTCTACTCCAGCGACGTTGAAGCCTAGCGCGGCGGTGAAATCTTCTTCGTTGCCGAACATAACGTCGACGGAACTTGCGAGCATGCGGTTCACTTCCTGAGATTTTGCTTTTCCGCCAATGGCAGTCCAGAGTGAGGGGCGGTAATTGAGGTCATAGGAGACGATTGTGCCCGCGCGTCGGGCGACTTGCATCGCATCGGCGGCGACTTCTGGTGTGGTCTCTGAAAGCGCGGTGAAAATGCCGCCGGTGTGAAACCAGCGGGCGCCGTCCTCGAGAAAAATTTTCCCCCAATCGATGTCGCCTTTTTTGAGCTGCGATGCGGCGGTGTGGCCGCGGTCAGAACAGCCTACCGCTGCGCGCATACCGAAACCACGCTCGGTGAAATTGAGACCGTTACGAACGCGGCGGCCGACGCCGTCGTAGTCTACCCAGCGTATGTAGTCCTGATCGACGCCGCCTTGAAAAATTAAATCCTGAATCAATCTGCCGATGGGGTTGTCTGCCAGAGCGGTCACCACGGCGGTGTTCATGCCGAAGCAGCGTTTTAGGGCGCGGGATACGTTGTATTCGCCACCTCCTTCCCACGCCTGGAATTGGCGGGTGGTCGCAATGCGGCCATCGCCGGGATCAAGGCGCAGCATTACCTCGCCGAGGCTTACCAGATCCCAGCGGCATTGATCTTTAGGTTTGATTTTTATCGCCATCGATCATTTCTCACGACACTGGGCCCGCCAGAACGCCTTGCACCGCTTGGGCATTATGGACTCGCAGCCAGGCTGCGGTCTGGATTGACAGCCAGCCATGCCAACGCGCCGAGTGCCGCTAAAACGGCTGCCACGTAAAACGAGGCGGTCCATCCGTAACGGGCGGCAACCGCGGGCGTGAGTGACGCGGTGACCGCACCGCCGAGTTGCGCGCCCATATTCATGAAGCCAGAAACTGAACCGGAAGAGGCCGCACCGATATCCGCGGTGACGGACCAAAAGGAGCTTTGCGAAAGATAAAGCGCGCCTGCGCCACCGGCAAGTACGACGCTGGCTAAGCGAGCGCTCGCGACACGGGAGCCTAAGAGGAGGAAGAGCGCAGTCATGGCCATAGCGAGTACGGCAATGCCACAACGTCCGACGCGTTTGCCGCGCCATCGGGTTACGCGGTCGGCGATGGCTCCGCCTAGCGGGCAGCACACGGCCATGGCGAGGAAGGGAAGCGTGGCGTAGAAAGCGCTGGCTTTCAGATTAAGGCCGCGAACTTTTGCGAGATAGATGTAGAACCAACTGAAGAAAATCCAAGCGACGTAGCCGTAGCAAAAATAGCTAAAGGTGACGGCCCACACGTTTTTGCTTTGCAAGATCGTGGACCAGGGCAATGACTTGACGGGATTGACTTGGGGCGGCGATGTCGTTGAGACGGGCAGTAATTGGGTGGTTGATAGAGTTCGTCCGGACTGGATGTGGCGGAGTTCGGCGGGATATACAGAGGGATGGTCTTCCGGTTTATCGCGGGCTATTAAAAACCAAACCAAACCAGCTACGAGACCGATGATGGCACTCATCCAGAATGAGGATCGCCAGCCGTAGTGAAACATCACATAGCTGATTGCTGGGGGAGTGATGCCTGCGCCCACGCCGACTCCGGCGAAAATGATGCCGTTGGCTATTCCGCGCTCCTGGGTGGGAATCCACCAAGAGACAAATTGATTGGAAGCGGGATAGATGACGGCTTCTCCGGCACCCAACAGGAATCGAATCGCCACGAAAAGGACTAGCGCTGCTCTCATTTGTGAGGGCACGACGGCGGTAAGTGCGGTGAAAATTCCCCACCACACTACGCCGACGGTGAGCACGCGGCGCGGTCCGAGCTTATCGCTGAGCCAGCCTCCAGCAGTTTGAAAAAGCGCGTAGCCTAATAAAAATGAACTGAAGACCCATCCCAATTGTTGATTTGCCAGACCGTAGTCTGCGGCGATGGAGGAGCCGGCAATGGAAATGTTTACGCGATCGAGAAAGGCGACGGCGCTCAAGACAAATAGCCAGAACACGAGAAGCCATCGCGTGTGGCTGATGGGAGGCTGAGTCATTCGGCTGCTCGCTTACTCACCGGATTGGCAAAGGCCGGCACTCAAGCTCTGTGGGCCTTGAAGAGTTGTGTTAACTGGTCGGCGATGATGCGGTCTTCACCCGGTTGCAACATGAAGGAATTCATCGATAAGCCTTTTTCCGAACCGCCCATGACGATGGAGGGCTCGGATTTTTGAAGGATCGCGCTGGCGTCCTTTGGCGTGATGGCAATCTGACGTTGGTCCCAGGTGATGCGCAAGTGTGGGACGTGATTGGCGATGGCCATGGCGGGGAAGTCGGTAGTCACGCCGGGGACGGTTTTCACTTTAGCGGCGACCAGATCGAGACGGCGCTGCCATTCTGTGTTGAGAGCGTCGTGGTCTTCGTTCAGATAGCACTCGAGAGCTTTGACCATGCCGACGATTTCTTCCTTGCCGACTTTTTGACTGCGGCCGAGAGTGTCTTCGTGCGGACTGTTGTTAAGCAGAGCGTTGGCTACGAGATCTTTTTTACCGATGAGCAGTCCCGCGCATTGCGGACCGCGGATGGCTTTGCCACCACTGAAGCAAATGAGATCGTAGCCCATGTTGGCGTAGTCCCAGAGATGGGAGATTGGAGGAGTGTCGGCGGCGGCGTCGATGAAAGCGGGAATTTGATGGTCGTGGGCGAGTTTTAGCCATTCCTCGACTTTAATTTGGCCTTCGTCGTTTGCGAAATTGGAGAAGTGCATCATGGCGGTCTGCGAGTTGATGGCGCGCTTCACGTCGTCTGCGGACTCCACGACGACCAACTTCACTCCGGTGGAACGCAACTGGTGGTCGAAAGGGTTGCGGTGGGATTTCTGGATGAGGACTTCTGATTTCATGCCGGTCAGGTCGGGCAATTGTTCGATGAATTTGGAATTGTTGCCGGTGAGGATGCCGGCGAGGCCGGATTGCATGGCTGCCGCGGCGCCGGAGGTGACGATTACAGCATAGTCGGCGGGGAGCTTGAGCATTTCGGCGATGCGCCTTCCGGCAGCAACCTCCAGGTCAGGAACGCTGACGAAGTGGCGGCCGGCCAAAGCCATGACTGCTTCCACTTCGGGGCGCATCAAAGAGCCGCCGAGCACGGTCATGGTGCCTTGGCCGTTGATCACGGTGGTGACGCCTAGTTCTTTATAGATGTCACCGGATGCGCCGAAACCTTTGATGGAAGACTTGGCGTCTTTGGTAGATGCGGCTGAAGCAGTGGACGCGAAGAGCGCTCCTTTGCCAACAATGGCGGATGTGAGCGTGGCGAGCCCGCCCAGAAACGTTCGCCGATTCCAGCGGTCGCGAAAACTCATATTTTTCAACCTTTCTTGGCGGTATTGACAACCGCGGCGGTGCAATTGATTTCTACGAGTGACTGGCCGGGAAGAGCGGCGACGGCAACACAGGTGCGAGCCGGACCACCGTTTGGAAAATACGTTTTAAAGACTTTGTTGAGCCCGTCGTAGTCATCGAGCTTGGTTAGAAAAACGGTGAGCTGCAAAATGCTGTCCATGGTGCCGCCGCCAGCTTCGACGAGGGTCTTTACGTTTTCCATGACCATGCGGGTGTGCATTTCTATGTCGGGCTGCTTGCCGGCGTCAGAATTGTCACCGCGTGAATGGGCGCCTTGCCCAGCAATGTAAATGACGCCTTTGTAAACGATCAAAGGAGTGATGAAGCCGGTGCTCTTGGCAGGCTTGCCCTCATAGTCGAGTTTTTTGACGGTGTCCTTATCTTCCGCGGCGCCCGCGATGGATGACACCATTCCAGCGATTCCAAGGCTTGGCAACAGTGCTGCCAGGCGCGCGGCAAATCCCCTTCTGGTGCTTACATTCGAAATCATAATTGTTCCTCCTCGAGTGAATTGAACTTGCAAACTTATGGCAACGCAAAACTGAAAATGTCGCTTCCGGCGGCGATGGCTACATATTGTTTGCCGAGCACTGCGTAACTCATGGGCGAAGCGTGAATGGATTGACCCATATTGAAATGCCACAAGGGCTTTCCGGAGCGGGGATCAACGGCCTCGAAAGACTGAGCGTTGTCGCCAAAAAATAACAGGCCGCCGGCGGTGGTCATGGTGCCTGCGGAAGAATATCCTTCGCCACTTTGCACATAGCGCCATGCGGGTTTATCGCCTTCCAAATCATAAGCGAGCAGTATTTTTTGGCCATGATCGGTGGCGCTGTGGCGCGCGCCGGTAGCGTAGTAGGTTTGGCCCTCCTTGAAGTTTTCAGGCTTGAGCAGATAGATCGTGCAATCTTCATTGGCGACGAAAAAGAAAAGTTTTGAAACAGGATCATAAGAAGGGGAAAACCAGTTTGTAGCGCCCATAAAGCCGGGACAGGTGCGGGTGCCGTTCTCGGAGGGTTGTACACCGGTTCGAATTGGGCGGCCCTGGGCGTCGATGCCGCTGGCCCAATTTAATTTTTCGACGAAGCGCACCGCAGAGAGAAATTTTCCATCGGTACGGTCGAGCACGTACAAGAATCCATTGCGATTGGCCTGCACCAGGAGTTTGCGCGGTGTTCCGCGATACATGGTGTCTATCAAAACGGGCGTTTCGGTGGCGTCGTAGTCATATAAATCGTGCGGGGTGAACTGGAAGTGCCATTTGAGTTTGCCGGTGTCGGGATCGAGGGCGAGGACGCAATCGGTGTAGAGATCGTCGCCAGGGCGGACGGCGCCGTCGAAATCGGGGGAAGGGTTGCTGGTGCCCCAGTACAAAGTGTTGAGCTGTGGATCGTAGGTGCCGGGCATCCAGGTGGTGCCGCCGCCGTGTTTGTATAATTCGCCGGGCCAGCTTTCGGAGCCGGGTTCGCCGGGACCGGGGATGGTCCAAAAACGCCACGCGAGCTTGCCGCTTGTGGCTTCATATGCGGCTACGAAACCGCGAACACCGTCGTCGCCGCCCGAGGTGCCGACGATGATTCTGTCTTTGACAACTAGAGGGGCGCTGGTGGCGCCGTAATTTTTGTTTCCTTCGGCGTAGGCGACGTCCCAGAGCAGATTACCGGAGCGGGAATCGAGGCACATGAGATGGGCGTTGTCGGTTTCGGCGTAGATGCGGGATTTCCAAACGCCAACGCCACGGCTGTGATGTTGCGCGGCGTCATCGATCAGACCTTCGGTGACGGGGCGGGAGTAGTGCCACACGGTGCGGCCGGTTTGCGCATCCAGGGCGAAGACATCGTTGGCGACGGTTACCAGCATCAGGCCGTTGACTACTACCGGGGTCACTTCCATGTCGCGGGAATTGGGGGCGTGAAAAACCCACTGTGCGCGCAACTGCGGAACGTTAGTCTGGTTGATTTGTTCGAGACTGCTGAATCGCTGGCCGGTGTAATCGCCGTTGTAGGAGAGCCAATTGGCCGCTACCGGTTGGGCATTTAGGTCTGCTGTTTTTACATCGACCACAATCTGCGAGTGACTCGCTTCCTGAGCGGCGAGAGGCGTGAAGCAATAAAGCAGGAGAGCCAACGTTCTTAGTACATGGCGCAAAGGCGTGTTGCGCCATCTTGCGACGAATGCGATTTCGAATTTTTTACGAGCATCGCGAATATCGCGCTGTTCGTGAATCACGGGAGTGGAGACGCGCCTGCGTGAATCCGTTTTGTTGAACTTATGGATCGGGTTGACCATTCAGCAGATCATTCCTAATTCATGGAGCGCTAGATTACAACCGTCCAAATTTCTTCACCGCTTCCTGAATGGATTTAAGTTTTTCAATGTCGGCATACATGGAGTGTTCTTTGAAATCCATTTCCTGGGCCAATGACAGGACCTGCGGAGCCTGCGCGCGGGGGACGACCGTGACGCCATCGGCGTCGGCGACGATGATGTCGCCTGCATTAACGGCGACTCCGTCGCAGACTACCGGGACGTTGGCGCCGGCAAAACGGTAATGGCTTACGGAAGTGGAGGGGACGATGCCCAAGGCGTAGACCGGAAAACCGATTTTTGTGAGGTAGGCTACGTCGCGGACGCCACCGTCGATGACTGCGCCGGAAAACCCTCTCGCGGACATGGCGGTGCCCATCAATCCGCCCATGCCGGCGATATCGATGCCGTCTTCAACGGCCATGACGTAGACGGAGTTTGCGCCGCCCTGATCGATGGCCGCAAGCATTCCGTCCAAAGCGTGGGGATCGTTGGTGGCTTCTTTTTTTAATTGGACGGTGAGCGCGAAGCCGGCGAATTTGCTTCCAAAAATTGGGCGCATGCGGTGGGACATGTACATTTTGTGGCCGGAGATTTTTTCGAGGGCGTCGGAGACGGAGGCGACTTCCACGTGGCGATAGGCGTCCAGAAGGGCTAAGTCGTCATTGGTAGGATTGGCGGGACTGCCGGCGTGAGCGTTACGGGAGCGGGGTGCGGTTTTTCCGGATAGTCCGGCGGCAATAGCCACGGGGAGGAGGCACACCAGGAGGAAAGGAAGAAATCGTTTAAATGGTGCGAAAGTAGAGCACTGGTTCACAGAAGCCTCCCACGTAATGATTGGTGGTGTATGGCGGCCGCAACATACGAAATGATGGTAATTGTTAAATATTCCTATATCTAAATCGATTCAAACTGATAAAGCGATTGACACGAATAAACGTCATGAAGTAATACCACACACGCTGGTCAGAGTGAATTTTTATTGTTGGAATTTTATTGGTGCTTATCGAGCAGCGGGTCTGGTCATATCATGTCATTGAGGTTTTGAAACTGCGCGTGATGAAAATCATTCCTTTTAGATGGAGTTCGCTGCGATATGCAGGAGTAGTGGGTCGATTGCTGTCCGTCTGTGCCTGCGGGGCGGTAGGTTTTTGCTGGTGGAGCGGCGGGCAAGCAGTCGTGNACGCGCAGAAAACCAAACAGGTGGTAAGTGCCGGGGCAAACCGTGAGGCGGGTTCGGAGGAGGGGCGTAAGTTGTTTGACTCTAGCTGCGCGGGATGTCACGGGCTGGATGGGCGAGGCGGGGAAAAAGGTCCCAATATCGCAACGCGGGCGGAGGTATCGAGGCGTTCGGATGGAGAGATTCTGGCCATTCTGCGACATGGCGTTCCGAGCGCGGGGATGCCGGCGTTCGACAGATTGGGAGGAGTGAAGTTGCATGCTGTGGTGCGGTACTTGCGAAACTTGCAGGGACTTGGTGCAAAAACCGAGGTAGCGGGGAATCCACAGGAAGGCAGAAAACTGTTTTTTAGGGAAGGTGGTTGCGCTACGTGCCACATGATAAACGGCGCGGGGGGATTTCTGGCTTCTGACCTTAGCAACTATGGCGCTATTACGTCGGTGGCGGAGATGCGGGATCGGATTGTGAATCACGACCAGTTACCGCGTGCTAGAACAATCGTGGTTTCGACAAGAGACGGGCGCAAGCTGTCAGGTTTTGCTCGCAACGAAGACAATTTTTCTCTTCAATTACAGACTTTGGACGGTAATTTTCATTTTTTAGATAAGGCCACGGTGGCCAGTGTTGATGACTCTTCAGCGGCCACTGGGGTGGATGCTGAAAAGAAACTGAGCAAGAGCGATCTCGACGCGCTTATAAGCTACCTCGTTCGCATAGCTCAAAACTCGCAAGACGGAGTCCAGTGGAAGATGCAGCGAAAACATCACGAAGAGGAGGAGTAAGCATTGACGGTGGTGGTTACGATGCCGCTTGGGGAGACACTATCTTGAAAGTTTTGAAAATTTTGATAGGCATTGGTGCGTTAGGCTTGGTCGCTTTGACTCTGCTGGCCAACTTGAGGGCGCAAAACAAGGCGAAGGCGCGGGCGTTTGAATTAACAGCGGCGTCGCCGAAGTTTTGGGATTTGTTTGAGCAGAACGCGAAGCTCGCTACCGTTGGTAGTGGCTTTGGGTTTACCGAAGGGCCGGTGTGGGATCCGACAGGGTTTTTATTCGTTAGCGATGAAGAGACCAATAAGATTTTCCGTCTTTATATTGCGGACGGGCGCAAGGAAGAGTTCGTGTCGCTGGGCGATCCGGACGGCAATACTTATGACCTGCAGCATCACCTGATCGATTGCGCGAGCGTCTTGCGAGCCATCATTCAGTTGGATGACAAGGGACGCTATACGGTTCTTGCGGACCGTTATGAGGGTAAAAAATTTAACAGCCCTAACGATGTGCTTGTGGGGCCGGACGGGACGATTTATTTCACTGATCCCACATTGGATTTGCCTAAGGGCGAGAAACAGGAAATTCCATTTCAGGGGGTTTACCGCCTTGGGCCCGCAGGACAGGTACAACTGCTTACCAAAGAATTATCACAGCCGAATGGGACTGGCGTTTTCTCCCGATGGAAAGAAATTTTACGTAGATGACAGCGAACAGAGAAATATCCGTGTGTATGATTTTGGCGCGGATGGCAGCTTGAAAAATGGACGGATTTTCGGAGAAGAACCGGGTGGGAAAGGCGACGGCGTGCCTGACGGAATCAAAGTAGACAAGCAGGGGAACCTTTACGTGACGGGGCCTGGCGGGATCTGGATTTGGGATTCGGAAGGGCACCATTTGGGAACGATCCATTTGCCGGAACAGCCGGCGAATCTAGCGTGGGGCGATGCTGATTACAGTTCGCTGTATATAACCGCNACGACTTCGGTTTATNGCGTAAAGACTAAAGCTCGTGGTTACGTGCCTTACTTACCCAAGCGTCACTAGCGATCTGCTCCGTGCGTTCCTAGCACGGGTTTNAGGGGCTAAAGCCCGCGTGTTTGGGGGTCTTAGGTCACGGCTAAAGCCGCGACCTACNAAGCGTGNCGGCGGAAAAATTCTGACTAGTTTTCAGGGGTGATTTTGCCTCTAATTACATTTACGGAGGCGGGCGGGAGCGTGAACGTTGTTTGTGCATTGACGTCGACGATTTTTGCGGCGGGAGGGTTGTCGGGATCGGGATGACTGTTGGGGCCATCGTTGATCCAAACATATTGTTGGCTGCCGAAAGTGACGAAGGTGGTGGGACCGTCGAAGAGTGCAGTTCTTTTTTGACCGGGGGTGTCGAAGAGCACGCGCACAGTGTGCGGGTTAGTTTCGTCGCGATTGACGAGCATGATCGACCAGTTTCCATCGGGGCGATGCAACGCGTAGGTGCTCACGAGGGTGTTGCCGTCGTGGTCTTTGATATCGGCGGAGGAGGGGAACATGTGGTGCACGCCTGCGCGATGCTGCACCCACTCGAGATTGATCATGTGCGCGGCGAAATAGGGCGAGGTGTAGCCTTTGATATTGTAATTTTCGTCGGAGACGAAGTTAGACCAGGAGGACCAACCGAGGCAGGTGTCATGAATGTCCTGCGGTTGAATCGGAGAGTGATAAAAGGCGGCGCCACCGCCTTCGAAAAAGGAGCCTACGTTATCGGCCAGCCATAAGGCGGCAAAAATCGTGGTCATCGGGCCGGTGAGAGCAGCGGCAAGATGATTTTCGGTGACCATCAGCGGGACTTCTTTGGGCACACCGTCATCGCGCCAAACCTGCAAGATGTGTTTCATCAGCTGCGGCTCGGTGTACAAATCCTTCCAGGTGATGGTGCAAGGGTGAAAAGGATAGTGTTCGAAGGAGACGAAAGCCAGATCGGCGAGGCGGCCGTGGTCTTTGAGGTAGGTTACAAAACGGCCCATCCAGGAAATGCGTCCCTGCGCGTCGGGCCACACGCGAATATCTTCGTTTACTCCTTCGAATACAGGGCCGCCCAGTTTTAGTTTTGGATCGACTTTGTGGATAGCGGTGGCCCACTGCAAATAAAGCGCGCCGTAATCTTCCGGCATGGCGTGTTTGCCGTCGGGTTCTTCGCCCATTTCGACATAGCTGATGGGATAGCCGCGTTTTTCGATGTAGGAGATCTGTGCGGCGGCGTCCTCGGGAGTGCCATATAACATGGTGACGGGAATCATGGCGGGCAGATTATTGGTGAGCCCACTTGTGAAAAAAATATCGAAGCCGCTGTGCTGATATTTTCCTCCGGAATTTACGTCCTCGGAGGAGTGCCACGGATCGATGGAAGAAACGCAATAGGTTATGGGAGCATCCGCGGGGTTGCGAGACGCTTCGATAAATTTTCCGGCGGTATCGAGGGTGCCCGCTTGTACGGCCTGGATGGCGTAGCCGACGCAATTGCGCGGGTCCGATGAGTCATGCTCATCGCAGGTGTTTGAGGATTCGCTCATCAGAATGCGCACATATTGTACGGGGATGGGGCTGTCGCCCAGCTTTACGGTGGCGCTGCTACCTTGGGCATTTTGGATGCTTGCGGACGGGAGAGTTTTCCATTGGCCTTGTGGACCACCATCGAAGTCCAGAGCCTTCGTGCCGTCCCAGTATTCCACCTGGTATTTCGTCGCATAGGGATTAGCCCAGACGATCTTTACGGCGTTTATGTTGGTGGAAGACTTGAGGTCCACAACGACCCATTGAGGATGGAGCACGTCGCTTTCTCCGGTGAATTTGCTGGTGAGATAAGGATTGCTTTTCCAGTAGGTCAGATTGGGACCTTGCACGGGGCGATCGCCGTCGGTGGCGAAGCCACGATGGGGAAGGGCATACGCGAGGGTGTAGCGGGTGGGAGATTTCAGTTCGGTGCTACCGGTGAAATAACCGCTGAGGTGAGCGGGATCGCTCCAGGCGCCGTTCTCGGTCCAGTGCCAGGCAGCCATGCGTAATTCGGTATTGTTGCGGTATGTGATGGGGCCCCAGCCAGCGGAAAGAGATTCCTGGAGTATATGGGGAGAATAAACTTTGTCGATATCGAGGCGGGATAAAACATCGATGGAGCTTCCAAGGGCGGCGTCAGGGTCAAAAGAGTTGATCTCGTGTGCGGGGGCCACATCGACGCGCACGGTAGCTGTTTGCGGGTGTGGCGATGTATTGCTTGACTGAGCGAAGGTGAGCGGCGCGAGCAGAAAAATACAGCAGAGTGCTGATGCGCCGAAAATTGTGTTCGCCACAAGCTTCACGGTTTTCTCCAGGGTTTTCCAGAAAATTCGTGCCCTTAATCCACGCAACAAGGCTCAACGTGACTTAATGTCCAATGTCTCAGGACATGCGGGCGGAAGCGCGCGGCGACGAGCGTGCGATTCAGTCGCCGAGTTTGCCTGCTAAGACTGTCACGGATGCCTTCGGGAGAATATACCTGGTGTTGGCGTTGCCGCTGATGGTTGAGCGGGTTGCCGGGCCGTCGGGATCGGCCGTGCCGCCATCGATGTTGGAATGCCATTGATACTGTTCACTACCGAAAGTGACCATGCTCACGGGGCCATGGAAATGGCTCTGTTTGGCTCCCGCTCCATCAAAAGTGATCTGCACGGAATGCGGATTTTCCTGATCTTTATTGACGATCATCAAGGACCATTGTTTGTCGGGGCGCAGCACGGCGTAGGCAGTCACTAGAGTGTTTCCGACGAGATCGTGAATGTCGCTGGCGGCAGGGAAGACGCGATGCTCAGCGCTACCAGGCTGGACCCACTCGAGGTTGATCAATTGAGCGGCAAAGAATTGGGAATCGGGTTGTTTGATTTGATAGTCGGGAGTGATGGTGAACATGCTGAAGGTGCCTGGAGATGTTCCACCACAGGAGCGTGACATTTCCTCAGGAGCGTAATGGAAATAATAGACCGCTTTGCCGCCGGCTTCGAAAAAGGCTCCGATATAGTCGGCCCACCAGAGGGCGGCGAAGACGTCGACAAAGGATTCGTCGGCGCCGGAGGCGATGTTTGATTCGGTAATAAACATGGGAATGCCCGGCGGAAGGCCATCGTCACGCCACACTTGAAGGATGTGGCTTACGAGCTTTGCTTCGTCGTATAGATCGCTCCATTTAATTAAGCAATCTCGAAAAGGGTAGTGTTCGAAGGAAACGAAGGAAAGATCGGCCAAACGTTGATGGGATTTTAAGTAATCGAAGAAGCGGCCCATCCAGGAAACTTTTCCCTGCGCATCCGGCGACGCCTGGATGTCTTCGTTTACGCCCTCAAAGATCGGGCCACCCAGCTTTAACTTTGGATCGACGCGATGCAGGGCGGTGGCGAATTGAAGGTAGAGCTCGGCATAATCTTCCGGCAGACAATATTTGCCATCGGGCTCCTCGCCCATCTCCACGTAGGAAATCGGATAGCCGCGCTTTTCGATGTAGGCGATTTCGGCGGCGGCATTTTCCGGGGTGTCGTACAGCATGGCAATGGGAATCATGGCGGGCAAGCCACGCGTGATTCCGCTGGTGTAGAAAAGATCGAAGCCAACCTGGTCGGCGCGGTCGTTGATGACGGATGCGGTGTGCCAGGGATCGACGGAAGAGCAGATGGTATTGGATTGCGCGCGATCGGCGGTGTGATGCACTACATCGTGAAAGCCGCTGTCGGTTAAGGTGCCGGCATAGAGTTCGCNAATGGCGTAACCGACGCAGTTGCGCTTGTCGNCCGAACCGTGGGTATCGCAGGTATTGGAGGACTCNGTCATCCAGATGCGGAGGAATTGCGTGGCAACAGGTAAATGCGAAAGCGTGAGGGTGGCGTTGCCACCTGTTCCATTGGTGACATCACCGCCTGGAAAAGTAATCCAACTGCCCTGAGCAGCGTGGCGAAGAGGATCACGGCCGGTAAAGTACTGCACGAGATATTTGCGTGCGTAAGGATCGGCCCAGTCGATGCGTATGGCGTTGATCTGTTGAATCCCGGCCAGGTCAATCACGACCCATTGCGGATGCAAGGAATCATCCTGGGCGGTGAAGGTTTTTGTCAGATAGGGATTGCTCTTCCAATAGGTATTTGTGTCGCCNTCAGTGAGGCGNGAGTAGCTGTTGCCATCCGGTTGAGANAAACCTGCGTGTGGCAGGGGATAGCCGAACGAGTGACGGATGGGTTCTCCCAGAGTGGCGTTGCCGACGAAGTAGCCTTTGTCGCCGTCGCTCCAGGTGCCTTCGGGATTCCAATGCCAAGCTTCTACGTGAAGCTCGGTGTTCTGGCGGTAGGTGACCGTTTGCCAGCCAGCAGAAAGCATCTGTTTGAGGATGGGTTCGGCGAATATTTTGTCGGTGGATGCGCGTGAAATACGATCGAGGCCTGCGCCCAAGGCTTCCGTAGGACGGAAAGAGTTAACAGTGTGATCTGGCGCGGCATCCACATGGATGGTTTGCGTTCGAGCACTCGGTGCGAGGCTAACTAACAACGGTAAAAAGGCGAGCAGCCTATACAGGCAGCACCAAGTTGTTTTTGGTTTGGCAACCGTTGCGTTCATAGCGCCCTTTCAAGAGTCGCAGTTCGCGGTGAAAAACAACTGTGCTGCAGGCGCTGGTATATCCGCGCGCGATTCTTCGGCATGGTAATGACAGTAAAACCTCCTGCGCTCGTGGACTAGAAGTAGAGCTTCAAGGCCAGCTGCAGTTCGCGCGGATTATTAACCGTCGAGTTGATTACCCCGAAATTGCTATCTCCCACCGACATGTCCGGTCCCTGAAACTGCGGATGATTAAAGACATTGAAGGCTTCGGCGCGAAACTGGAGACGTATACCCTCATTGCGCTTGGACAAGTTGAAATTTTTGAACAGAGATACGTCCATGTTTGCAGCGCCGGGCTGGCGCACGCTGGTGATGGTGCGTGGAGCATTGCCGAAGGTAAATGGGGCGATGGCAGCAGTGTCTTGCAAGACTCCGACATTGTCACCAGCGGTGGCGTCGAAGTTGGCATTGGAAAAATAACTGGTTCCAGGATCGGTGAATTTCCCAGGCGAACCAGATGCGCGCTGCAACGTGCCGGTCAATATGGGACGTTGGTGGAACGTTGGTATGGCATTGGTATTCAGCAGTAGCGGGATGAGCGGCCTTCCACTGTTGATGCGGAGGATACCATTGATTTGCCACCCGCCTACGGCGGCATCGAGGACCGGATGCAGCTGATCTCCGAATTTCCGGCCGCGGCCGATCGGCAATTCATAGACAAAACTGGCCTGGAAGATATGCGGGATGTCGAAGACCGAGACCGCGCGCTCAGCGCGGAGGTTATAGGGATTCTGGACATCGAGTGTGGAACCACCGGTGGTGCCGCCCCCGAGGAATACGAAGCTGTCATCACTGGCCGAGGCATCATCGATGGACTTTGACCAGGTATAGGTGACGAGAAATTGTAGGCCGTTGGAAAATTCACGCTCGGCGCGAATTTGCAGAGCGTGATAGATAGAGTTTGCGATCGGCGGCGAGTCGCCCTGAAAGCCAGTGTATTGCGGAAAAGGCAACAGCAGTTGAAAGGCTTGCACGGTCGGCTGAGAAAGAGCGCTGTTTGGATCGCAAATGAAGTGAGTGCGATCGCATGGCCCCGGATTAGGATCGAAAAATGGGTTGGCAACGGGATTGTTAAGGTTTCCAAGTTCATCAGGGGTGAGACCAGCGATGGCCGAGGCCGGAAGAATGTTATTTTCGCGGAATCCGCCAAGGTACAGATGGGTTCCTTTTTTACCGACGTAGCTGGCGTCGAGGAGAATTTTACCGGGCAGCTTCTTCTGGAATCCGAAACTCCAAGCTTGCTCGTAGGGTGTATTCAGGCTGCGACGCTTTATGGGCCCTACGGCAGAGAAACCCAAGTCGTTGAATGCACCCAAACTGTTTCCTGGCGGGGGCGCGACTCCGCAGGTAAATGGCGGATTGAAATTGCACGAGGTATTACTCAAGGTGTTCCACGGGGTGGCGTGGTCAAGATTTAAAGTTGTTAGCCATGGCGGTTGCACATCGAAGCCTTCAAAGCCCCAAGGGCCGGTTCCGGAAGCGGAACTTCGCGGGGACGAGAAATAAATGCCGTAGCCACCTCGGAGTACAAAGCCGCCCCAAGCTTGATACGCGAAACCAAAGCGAGGCTGGATCTCTTTGTAATAGGTGTCGTAATTCGATCGATTGGCAGGGCTGGCAAAGACTTCGATACCGTGCAGGTCGCTGAGAGTTTGAATCGCTTGCGACGGCAGTCCCAGCGACTGGGCCTGCGATATTTGGTCGGCCGTGAGTTGCAGCGGAGACACCGCCGTGGGGTCGAGAGAATTCATGCGGTTGTAGCGCTCTGTTCGGGGGGTGTTCAATTCATAGCGCAGACCTAAATTGAGCGTGAGCTTGGGAGTTACGCGGTAGTTATCCTGGACGAAAGTCGCGTACTGGAAACTTTCGGTACTGACGAAATTCACGAATCCGACCTGACATGGTGGGCATCCCCCACCTCCGTTGCCTGGAGGCCCGATACCCATGAGGAAGCTCGCCAGCCCGTCGCCCCCGGAATTTGGATCGCTGGAAACCTGCGAAGTGCCGCTAAAGTCGAAGCTGAACGTACCGGACGGCCAGCCGGGATTCGTAAAGTTTATTTGATGCAGGCGCCATTCGCCGCCGAACTTAAATTCGTGTTTTTTGTGGACCCAACTGACGGTGCCGTCGAGATGATGGACGATCTGGCCTTCCCTGAGAATGCTGAAAGGATTGGTTCCGATATTGGTGTTGTTGCCGCTTTGATTAGCGGGAGAGTATCCGTTGATGGTGATGGCGGGAAGAGTGCCGAAACCGTGGTTGAGATATGCCGGGAAGCCTAAACTAGCGAGGCCTTGCTGGGCACCGGAAGAATTGCCGCTGACGCCCTGCTGATTGTCGAATCCGCGTTGGAATCCGTAGGTGGCGGTGAATATCAGGGTGTTGCTGAAGGTATGGGTGTGAGTCAACGAGAAAATATGACGGCGTAACACAACGGGTCCGCCGGTGCAGGGGTCGGCGATGTTATTGAAGCAATCGAAGCTATTGCTGCTGAAGTTTTGCTGCGAGTATTTGGCGCTCAGCAAGTCGCGTTCGCTGAAGCGTTGGTCAAACTTGATGTCGAACTGATTGTTCGAAGAAGGATTAACGCCGGAACCAAACCAATTGCTGTTTTGGAGGCTGCCCAAATCGGTGGCCTGACTGGTCGGTAGGGGAAAAAGCTGAATGAGGTTTGCGGCCACGGGGTCGATGAGGTTACCGGGACGCGCTGAGAGTTGAAAGGGGGTTCCCGCCAGATTTGGATTTCCCGCGCTTTGGTAGGTGGCAAGATTATTGAAAGGGATGAAGGTTTGACGAAGAGCGCCGGGGCCGATGTTGGGATTGGCTGGATCGGGAGTTGAACTAAAACTGCCGCTGTAGGGGTCCCAAAGTTGTCCCCCGGGGGCGGAGCAAAATCCTGAGGGGTCAAAGGTTCCGCCGTTTGCGCCACAGAGAACGCCGAAATCACCAGTTCTTTCCGCCGCGGTGGGCACGCCCGCGAAGGCGTTAGTGGCGGCGCGCTGGCGCAACCCCTCGTAATCAAAAAAGAAAAAGGTTTTGTCCTTGCGAATGGGACCACCGATGGACCCACCGAAATCGTTGCGCTTCAAGGCGGCAATAGGTTGGCCGTTTTTATTATTGAACCAATTGTTGGCATCCATCACGGAGTTGCGGAAAAATTCGTAGACGCTGCCGTGAAATTTATTGGTTCCCGAGCGCGTCACAACGTTGATCAGTGCTCCAGCGGAAAATCCATATTCAGCGGTGAAGTTTGCTTGCTGGACTTTGAACTCTTCAACGGAATCAACGGAGGGGGTATAGAGGACGTTATTGAGGCCGCTATTTTGATCAAAATTTGAAGCGCTGGCACCGTCAATTAAAACGTCGGCGGTTGCGTTGCGGCTGCCATTGGAGTTGAAGTTGATGCCGCCTTGAGAGTTTTTTGAGCCTGGAGCGTTGGTCTCCGTTACGCCAGGAGCCAAATATGCGAGATTGGTGAAGTTACGGTCGACCAGCGGCAAGTCATTCACAAACTTTCGATTGACGACCTGACCGGTGACGGCATCTTCGGTTTGCAGTTGGACGTCGCTGGCTTTTACTTCGACAACGTCAGTGACGGAGCCGAGCTTTAGAGCTAAATCGACGGAGATGTTTTGGCTGACGTCGACCTTGACGCCTTCCTGGGTGTCTTTTTCAAAATTGGCGGCTTCCGCAGTGATGGTGTACGTGCCCGGCGGGATAGAGCGCAGAAGATATCTTCCGGAATTGTCGGTGGTGGCGGTGAATGAGTAGCCTTTGCCCTGGTCGACGAGGGTAATCTTGACACCCGGAACGGTGGCACCCGAGGAGTCGGTGACAACTCCGGTCACGGAACCGGTGTAGAGTTGGGCGAGAGCGGGAAATGGGGCAAGGAAAAGGGCGGCGAGAAGTGAAAGAAACAGCCAGCAACGGCTGTGCAATGGACAAATACGAGATGTATGGTGTTGTCGTGCTAGTGATTCAGCAATTGCGCAAGGTTCTGGGATATTGCGCGCCTCGTCGAGTTGAGACACAATGACCTCCTCTTTTTCCTCGACAGAAAATCCCCACCGGCCTGAACTGGCCGATGGAACGGCCGCAACAATAGGACTTTAAAACGATTTAATAGACGGTTTAACGCATTCTGTCAAGAGCAAAATTGAGGCTGAGGCCTTAGCGCACAGAAGAATTAATGGATTTGTTGGCGATGATCACCATTGTACCTAGTTAGTCGAGAATGAAAACACCATCCCGGAATCTGCATTCATAGAAACGAAGATCTGGCCTGCCCGGTTGTCTATTAGTGAGCTAAGATGGCCGACGATTTATGGGTCCCCAACATGATTGGGCTAATACTCGGTCATTACCGCCTCGTTGAACGTGTCGGCGCAGGGGGATTTGGTGTGGTTTACCGGGCGCACGATGAGCAATTGGAGCGGGATGTAGCGGTGAAGGTATTGCCTGCGGGGACGTTGAATAACGAAACGTCGCGGCGAAATTTCCGGAAAGAGGCGCTGGCGCTGGCCAAGCTCAATCACTCAAATATTGAGATGGTGTACGAATTCGGGTCCCAGGATGGGGTCGATTTCCTGGTGATGGAATATGTGGCGGGCAAAACCCTGACGGAAAAGCTGACGGAGGGGCCGGTATTAGAAAAAGAACTGGTTTCGCTGGCGACGCAGATCGTGGAGGCCGTCGAAGAAGCGCACGACCGCGGGATTGTGCATCGTGACTTAAAGCCATCGAACATCCTTATCACGGCCAAGGGACAAGCGAAGGTATTAGATTTTGGGCTCGCGAAGTGGTTGCGGGCGGGCGAGGAATTAACGGCCGATCAAGTGTCGGATACGTTGTCCACTGCCGGCACGCTGCCGTATATGTCTCCCGAACAATTAAATGGTGAGATTGTGGATGAGCGAACGGATATTTATTCACTCGGGGCGGTGTTTTATGAAATGGCCGTGAATCAGAAAGTATTCTCGCGGCCGTTAGCTTCACAGGTGATTGACGCGATTTTCAATCAGGCACCGGTGTCGTTACGGGCCGTGAATGCACGCGTTTCCCCCGCGCTTGACGACATCGTCATGAAATGCCTGGAAAAGGAACCGGGGCACCGCTACCAATCGGCAAAGGAGTTGTTGGTGGATTTCCGGCGGATGGCGGCACGATCGTCCATGGTCATGCCTGTAGTTGGGCCACGGCGAAGGCGTGGGCAGAAAAGGTTATTTTTGATTCTTCCGGCAGCGGTCGTACTTCTGGTGCTGACGGCCATGGTTGGCCGCGTCGGCGATCGCAATCTATGGGATAGGCTTGGAAACAAGGGCGGAAGTCCGCAGATTCAATCTCTGGCCGTATTGCCGCTAGAAAATCGGTCTGGGGATCCTGATCAAGATTATTTTGCGGATGGGATGACCGACGAATTGATTACCGATCTGGCGAGGATAAGCGCGCTACGGGTTATCTCTCACACTTCCATCATGAGGTTCAAGAACACTAATAAGCCTTTACCTGAAATTGCTAGCTCGCTTCACGTGGACGCGCTAGTGGAAGGCTCGATTCAGCGATCCGGGCAACGAGTGAAAGTGAATGCGCGACTCATTCGAGTTGGCGACTCACAGGAGCAGCAAGTTTGGGCGCGAAGTTACGAGCGCGATTTGAGCGACGTATTGACGTTACAAACCGAACTGGCAACTGCCATCGCGGACGAGGTGCGCATCCGGTTGACGCAAAATGAGAAGGTCCGGCTATCGGAGAGCAGGTCGATAAATCCAGAGGCGCACGCAGCGTATCTGGCGGGGCGCTACTACTGGAACAAGCGCACCGCTGAAGGGCTCGAAAAAAGCATCAGCTATCTGGAGAAGGCAACCGCCAAAGACCCGAAATATGCCTTAGCGTACGCGGCGTTGGCGGATTCTTATCATCTACTGCCGGAGCTGAGTAATATTTCGGTAGCAGAAGCGTTTCCGAAGGCAAGAACAGCAGCGTTGAAGGCGCTGGAGATCGACGATTTCGTGGGCGAAGCGCATTCGGCGCTGGCAAATATCAAAGAAGATTACGATTGGGATTGGAAAGGCGCGGAGATCGAATATAAGCGGGCCATCGAACTCAGCCCCGGGGATGAAGTTGCACATGCCTCTTACTCAAATCTGCTTTTGGAACTCGGGCGATTTCCTGAGGCGCTTGCGGAAGCAAAAATCGCGCAGTCACTAGATCCATTGTCTGTTTTTGCGAACGACAATCTTGCAGCAATGTTGTATTACGCGGGCGAACTTGACCAGGCCATCGAACAATGCCGTAAGACTCTGGAACTTGATCCCCGAAGCCACCAGGCGCATCGTCATCTCGCGGAAGTCTATGCGAAGAGGCGCATGTACCCGGAAGCGGTGGCCGAGCTGAAAGCGGCGATGGATCTTTCGCCAGCAAATTTCGAAGCATTAGCGGAGCTAGGTTATGTGTACGGGGTAGCGGGGATGAAAAACGAAGCCAGAGGGGTACTCGAAAGGATTAAATCCAACCGCACTGTTTCGGCTTACCGTCTGGCGATTGTGTACGCCGGCCTGGGGGAAAGTGACAACGCTTTGAAATCGCTAAAAGAGGCGGTAGACAGCCGCGCTCCAGGTGTCGTGCACCTAAAAGTTGCGCCGTTCTTTTCTCAGATTCGATCGCAAAGCCAATTTCAAAAACTGCTCGTGGATATGGGCCTCGGGATTAACACGTAAGCTATAGCGGTGAACGAACCTGCCAAGCCAGGGGGAGAGTGCTGCCCGGCATGGTGCTCACCAGGCGGCAACCAAATTCTATGAGCAGGTGGGCCTTAGGGGGATTGTGGTGGGTTTTCCTTCCGCGCATGAATTGGTACAAAGCCGGATCATCACCAAAAACGGCTTCCAATTCCCGCCAGGTAAATTGCGGCGGTTTTCGCTTGCCCACGACGTCAACCACGGTACCCTTGGCATCGCGAATGCTGTCGTTGAGATTTTCTGACTCCATGAACTTGTCTTTATTGACCTCAAAGACTGCTGGAGCACCGGAGTCGTTCCAAACAATCAGGCGACCGATTTTCGGGTCATCGGTATCTGAGACAACGATGGAAGTGGAATGGTCGTTGTCGCGGAAGACCGCGAAAATGGTTCTCTCGTAGTCATAGCTGAACAAGCTGGAATACAGATCGACGCTGTCTAGTTTGGAGTGCATGATCACCGTACGGTCTTTGCCTTCCTCGAAGGATCGCGCTTCGATGACCATGTGGCCGGCTTTCAATTGGCCTTCCAAACGGAGCCAGGAGCTACCGCCTTCCAGTTCTCCCCTGGATTTGGAGGCGGAGTCTTCATTGAAAGCGAATGCTGGGGTAGCCATAGAGGCAGCCATACCCATAGTTCCAATCCTAAGAAAGTCACGGCGTTCCAAGGACATTTTGTTGGCCCTCCTTCGATTGATAATCTTCCAGTAGAACAGTGAGCTATCTGAGATTAGTGAGATCGCAGCGA
>JGI12053J15887_10000162_pt1 | contig 23544 bp, 22 predicted proteins | sample MedBloCAOM1_O3_FD_15887 | JGI IMG/M metagenome (IMG submission 15887)
CCAATTGTAGCGCTACACCGCTGCCATTCGATGATCAGGCCGCTTCTGGAACATAGTGCAGGACGAGCCAGTCCGCCCGCGAGCACGGCGCGACCGCGTAGCCGCGACCTTGCTCGTCGCTGAACTCCACGAGCAGGCCTCGCTGGAGTGTGCGGCTTCAAGCAGGATATCTCGCCGCCACGCAGCGGTGGCTCCCAAACAAAAATATCGAAAACGACCCCATGCAAAGTAGCAGGCAGTCGCCGGCACGGATGCTTTGGCAAAATACTTGACACGTCGGGCAAATCAGCGGCATTCCTTCATCATCGCACAATCCGTTAAACGCCCGTGGCCCCGCAATAGCGCGCTCTTCGGTGCGGTTTTGGGCGAAAATCCTTACCCACAATTTGAAGTTGCACCGGCTCGCGCGCGGCGAATGATCGCCGGCGCGTTGCCGAACCGCGCGCGCTTTACGATGCGCGTGCCCGAGGAGATATCGACGTGAACACAGTTCCAGACCTCAACAAGGCAACGGCGATAGCCGCCCCCGATCAAACCAAGGCCGCCGCAGTCCCGCGGATAAAGCTCTCGTCACACGGATTCTGCCTCGACCATCCAGATCCGGCGCTTGGCGAACAGCTCATGGCGGACGCATTGGGGGTCATCGATCGCATTTCACTCGTGCGGCCGCGCCAACATTCTTCGCACGGGAAATAGCGCAACGCCGTACCGCTGCGCGACATATCCCCAAATGCCCTTCGGGGCGAACAACATGATGACAATCGCAAGCGTGCCGAGCAAAATCAGATACCAGGTGCCGAAATCGGCAAGGTAGTGCTGCAGGGCGTAGAACACGATCACACCGATGATTGGACCTTCAATCGTACCGACCCCGCCGATGATGACGATAAAAATCACGTAGGCGCTCCAATCCAGCACCGAAAACGCGGCGTCCGGCGAGATACGCGCCTTCTGCAAATAGATGAGCGCGCCGATCATCCCGGTCGCGGCCGCAACCAGCACATAAACGCCGAGCTTGGTACGGAAGCTATCGACGCCCGCACTTTCGGCGGTCGCTTCGGAATCGCGGATGGCAAAAAGCGCAAGGCCGTAGCGCGATCGCAACACGAGATAGACCAGCAACGGTGTGCCGGCCGCGAGCGCAAGCGCTATCCAGTAGGTAATGATGTCGCGCGCGGCCGGTGAACGCACCTCGAGCATCGCCTTGACCCATTCGATGCCGAAGATCTCGTTGGTGGCCGACGGCGGCAGCGACGTGCCGGTGCCGCCGCCGAGCTGCTTGAATTGTGCGAACACAAGCCGATACACCTCGGCAACGACCCAGCTTCCAATCGCAAAATAAGGACCGCGAAGGCGGAATACCACGAGCGCCGTCGGCACTGCGAATACCGCGGCGATCAGCCCCGACAGCCCCACTGCTGCAATCGGATCGATGTCAGCGCCGATCGTCAGCGCAAACAGCAGATAGCCGCCGAGGCCGACAAACGCCTGCTGCCCGACCGAGACGAGACCGGCATAGCCCGCAAGCAGATTCCAGCACTGCGCCAGCGCAAGCATATAGAAGACGAAAATCAGATCCTGAATCAGTCCGCGACCGGCAAAGGCCGGGAGAGCGGCTAAGATCAAGACAAGGGCAACGCTCGCGAGCGCCAGAACCGCCGACGCGCGGGTTTTGGTTTCGATGCGATACTGCGTGGGCTCCATGAATTGGTTCCCATTACCCTTCACCATCATTCAATCTACCGAGCGCGGAAACAGGCCGCGTGGCCGCGACACCACCACAACCAGAAAGGCGATGTGACCGGCAAGTATCTGCCATTCCGGGTTGATTTTGGCGCCGACGGTCTGCGCAAGGCCGATAATGATGCCGCCCGCGAGCGTACCCCAGAGGCTCCCGAGGCCGCCTATGATCACCGCCTCGAACGCGTAGATCAGCCGAGCCGGGCCGATGGTCGGATCGAAATTGGCGCGGATGCCAAGGTAGAGCGCCGCAACGGTCGCCACCACCATCGCGATCCCCATTGCGATCGAGTAGATTCGATGATGGTCGATGCCCATCAACTGCGCGATCTCGAGATCGTCGGAGGTTGCGCGAAATGCCCGGCCAAGCGCGGTTCGATAAAACAATAGATTGAGCAGCAGGATCACTGCGATCGCAGAGCCAAGCGTGAGCAGCGGCATCACCCCGATCGCCAGGTTGCCGCCGAGTTCAATTGAAGCGGTCTCGATCGCTCCGAGCCGCAGCCGCCGGCTGTCCGCGGTAAAGGCTTCGAGCAACCCGTTTTGAATGATGATGGATAAGCCGAATGTGACCATCAGCGGCGGCAAGAGATCGCGTCCCAAAGTTCTGTTCAGTAACACGTGCTGCAAGGCAAAACCCGCGGCGAACATCACCGGCATTGCAAACAGAGCCCCGAGGAACGGATCGAAGCCGAACCACGTCGCCGGCGAGAGGATCGCGAACGCCGCCAGCACGATCAGATCGCCGTGGGCGAGATTGACCAGCCGCATGACACCGAAGATCAGCGACAGGCCGGCGGCGAACAGCGCGTACAGGCCGCCAAGCAAAGCACCCTGGATGATCGTGCCGAGCCAATCGAGCATGCTCAACGTCCGAAATAGGCGAGGTGAACCTGTTCGCGCCTTAGTTCCGTTGGCCGGCCCGACAGCGACACCCTGCCCTCCTGAAAACAATAGACACGATCGGCGACCTTCATCGCCTGCGCGATGTCCTGCTCGACGAGTATGATGCTGGTGCCGTTCTGTTTGATGCGCGGCATCGCATCGTAGATATTGCGGATTACAATCGGCGCCAGGCCGAGGCTGATCTCGTCGCACAGAAGCACGCGCGGGTTCGACATCAACGCGCGCCCGATCGCGGTCATCTGCTGCTCTCCGCCAGATAGCGTGTGGCTCGGGGCTGCTCGGCGCTCTTTCAGAGCAGGGAACAGCGCATAAATGCTAGCGAGCGACCATATCCCAACGACATCCCGGCCATAACTCCCGATCAGCAGGTTTTCCTCAACCGTCAGCGAGGAAAACAGCCGCCGCCCCTCGGGTACCATCGCGATCCCCAGCTTGAGAATATTTGCCGCGCCAAGCGCGCCGATGGGCTTGCCCTCGAACCGCACGCTATCGGGCTTGGCGCGGATCAGGCCGGTAATGGCCTTGAGATAGGAGGACTTACCCGCCCCGTTGGCGCCGATGATCGCGACCGTCTCGCCTGGCGCAATCACGGTGTCGATCCCGTATAGTGCCTGGAAATCTCCGTAGTGAGCGGTAAGGCCACAGGTCTCGAGTATTGGGGACCTCACGCCGGTAGACCTATATAGATTTGCCGCACGTCCGCCGAGGCCATCACCTCTCGCGGATCGCCTTCTGCGACTTTCTTTCCGAAGTTGAACACACTCAGCCGTCCGACCACCGCTAACAGCGCGTGCACGATGTGCTCGATCCAGATAATGGTCATTCCCGTGGCATGGACTTGCTTGACGGTCTCGACGAGTTCGAGGCACTCCCCCTCGGTTAGTCCGCCGGCGATTTCATCGAGCAGCAGCAAATGGGGATTGGTGGCGAGCGCGCGGGCCATCTCCAGCCGCTTGCGTTCGAGCAGCGTCAGTGCACCGGCGAGGGTGTTGGCGCGCGCGATCAAATGCAAGCGCTCGAGAATTTCCGCGCACGGCGCGGCGGCCGCCTGCTCCGTCAAACCCCCGCCGTGCACCGCGGCCACCAGCAGATTCTCGAATACCGTGAGATTCTCGAAAGGCCGAGGGATCTGATGTGAGCGTCCGATCCCGGCGATGCAGCGCTCATGTGGCTTGGCAGCGGTAATGTTGCGACCGTTCAGGCGGATTTCACCTGCATCGGGTACAAGCCCGCCCGCGATCAGGTTGAAAAGCGTCGTCTTGCCGGCCCCGTTCGGGCCAATAATCCCAAGCGCCTCGCCCTGTGCGACCGACAGATCGATATCGTCCGCCGCGATGACCGAACCGAAGCTTTTGCGCAGGCCTTTGATCTTCAGCATGCGCTTGAGTTTAGCAACACCACGGACGAATCGGAACGAAATCGCAATCCTGCGCCGAGCGCGCTCCGCTCGTCTTGCCCTGCCGTCAACCGATCGTCTCCATTTTGCCGCCAGCCGGAATGTTGGGCGCAGTCCTGTTGTCGGTGATGATGATATCGTACTTGTTGCCATCCTTGACTCGCCATTGCCCACCGACCAGCGGCGTCTTGGCGACGTTTTTCGCGGCGAATGGCGGCAGGTTCGCTCCGTTCCACCGTACCTTGCCAACCACGGTATCGAGATTGGTCGCGGCGATCGCAGCGACCATGGCTTTGGCATCGCGCTGCGGCGCGCGCTTGAGCGCATCGACGGCGACCTCGAACAGCGCATGCACGAAGCCGATCGGCTGCGTCCATTGCTTTTTGGTCGCGGCCTCATAGCTGGCGGCGAGTTCTCTCGCACTCATGCCGGTGAGTGATGATTTGAACGGATGGTTCGGCGACCACCACACTTCGGACGAAAGATTGTTGCCGTCCTTGCCGAGCGCCTCGACCGCGACTGGGAACAGGATCGCTTTGCCGATCGAGGCGACTTTCGGCTTGAAGCCTTGCTGGAGCGCCTGTTTCCAGAATGTCGTGAAGTCGGGCGGCAACACGACGCCGGTGATGATCTCGGCGTTGGCGCTCTTGAACGCACTGATCTGCGCCGAGAAGTTGTCGGTGAGATTCTGGTAGCGGCCGGGGTCGGCCAGCTTGTAGCCGGCCTTCTCCAGCACCGGCGGGAACCCGACCTGTTTGTCGCCCCAGGCATTGCCGTCGCCGTCGTTTGGAAACAGACCACCAACTGATTTGTTGGTCGGCACCTGGCTCCACATGTTGGTAAAGACCGCGATAACGTCTTCGAGCCCCCAGAAGAAGTGGTAGGTGTAATTGAAATTCTTCCATGCCGGAGGGCCGCCGGCCGGATCGGCCTGGCGGCCGATGAACCAGGGCTGCCAGGGCGCCACCGTCGAAATGCAGGGAACTTCCTCGATCTCGCATTGCGTCGAAACCGGGTTCGTGGTCTCGGGCGTCGAGGCGACCAGCATCAGGTCGATCTTGTCCTGGACGATCAAATCCTTTGCGACCTGGGCGGCGCGGTTGGGATTTGACTGGCTGTCCTTGACGACGACTTCCACCGGAACGGTCGCGTTGCCAAGCTTGACGCCGGCCTTGGCGGCTTCCTTGAAATTCGCGACGATGAAATTGTCGGCTTCGGCGAACGCGGCGAGCGGGCCGGTCTGCGGGCTGACGTAGCCGAGTTTTATCGGGCGCGTCTGCGCGATGGCGGGCATCGCGATCCCGGTAGCGAGCGCTGCGCCGGCCGCAGCTGACGATTTGAGCAACGCGCGACGATCAATCGCTGTGGGCACGATCCTTGTCATGAAGCCTCCCTCGCTGAGGAATTCCGCCGAGCGGCCAGGCCCTCAGCAGAATCTTGACGGCACCCCCGAAATTGTTCGATATTCGAACTCGCGTTCGCTTTTTGGTGAGTTTCAATGAGCGCCTTGACGGTGTCAACCGCTCGCTGGGTGGTGCGCATGATGATGCCTTCCGGATCGCCGGACAAGGGTCGTGACAAGGAGTTCATGACCACGCTCGCCAAGGGGCTCGCCATCCTCGGTGCGTTCGGCAAGCAGCGGCCCACAATGACCTTGTCGGACGCAGCCACGGTCACCAACCTCTCGCGGGCAGCCGCGCGGCGCGTCCTGCGCACGCTGGCCCAGCTCGGCTATGTCGTTCAGGACGGCCGCGCGTTTTCGTTGACCCCGCGCGTTCTCGATCTGGGTTTTGCCTATCTCTCGGGACAGGACTGGGTCGACCGCGCGCTGCCGCTGATGAAGGAAGTGAGCGAGCAGCTCGGCGAATCCTGCTCCGGCTCGATTTTGCAGGGCATCGAGATCGTCTATGTCGCGCGCGTGCCCGCCCGGCGCATCATGTCAACCGCCCTGGCGGTCGGCAGCCGGTTGCCGGCTTTTCACACATCGCTCGGCCGCGCCCAGCTCGGCTGTCTTGACGGCGCGGAAATCTGGCGCCGCCTGCGGTCGGCGTCCATCGAAGCCTATACGCCTTATACGATCACCGACATGCAGGCGCTGTTCGATCGCGTTTGCGCTGACCGCGAGCAGGGCTTTTCCATTGTGGACGAGGAACTTGAGCGAGGGCTCCGCTCGATTGCCGTCCCGGTTCTCGACCGCACGGGCCAGGCGGTCGGCGCCATCAATCTCTCGGCGCACAGCACGCGCACAACGCGCAACGAGATGCGCGAGAAATTCCTGCCCGAGCTCAAGGCCATCGCGCAGCGGATTTCGCAAGCACCTCGGCCGGAGTAGGACCAGAGCAATTCGTTTTGCGATCGGCGGCTTGTCAGGACATCCCGAAGAGCTTAACATTCCAGTTCGTTTTCCGAACAGAAGTTCGCATATCGGACGGGTGCGGACGGCCAGACGATCGAAGCATTCCCCGGGAGGTCACGATGGCAAAAACGACCAAAACGTCGGGAGGAACAACGGCCGGCGCGACAGCAGCCAAGGCGGCTGGGGCGAAAGCCAATGGCGGCGACGACCGCGTCGCCTTCGCGCGGCGGCCGGAAAATATCGGCCAGATGGACGTCACCCGACCGCAGACCGGCGCGGAGTATATTGAGTCGCTGCGCGATGGCCGCGAGGTCTTCATCTATGGTGAACGCGTCGAGGACGTCACGACCCATCCTGCCTTCCGCAATACCGCGCGGATGGTCGCGCGCCTGTTCGATGCGCTGCACGACGACAAGCGAAAGAAAAAGCTGCTACTGCCGACCGACACCGGCAATGGCGGAATGACGCACGCCTTCTTCAAGGCTCCAAAGACCGTGCAGGATCTCGTCGCCGGCCGCGATGCCATCGCCGAATGGGCGCGTATGACCTACGGCTGGATGGGCCGTTCGCCGGATTACAAGGCGGCGTTTCTCGCAACNCTCGGCGCCAACGAAAACTTTTACGATCCGTACCAGGACAACGCCCGGCGCTGGTACAAATTCAGCCANGAGCGCGTGCCGTTCATCAATCATGCCATCATCCATCCACCGATTGATCGCGATCGGCCGCCGAACGAGGTTGGCGATGTCTGCTGCCACGTCGACAAGGAGACCGACGCCGGTCTTATCATCTCGGGCGCGAAGGTGGTCGCTACCGGCTCGGTGCTGACGAACCATACGTTCGTCGCCCACCACGGATTGATCCCGGTGCAGGACAAGAAATTCGCCGCGGTGTTCATGTTGCCGACGAACTCGCCGGGCGTGAAATTCATCTGCCGTACGTCTTACGAGATGAGTTCGACGGTCATGGGTAGTCCATTCGACTATCCGCTATCGAGTCGACTCGACGAGAACGACGCCGTCTTCATCATGGACAAGGTGCTGGTGCCCTGGGAAAACGTGTTCGTCTACGGCGACCTCGAGAAGGCGAACAACTTCTTTCCGCGCACCGGGTTTCTGCCCCGCTTCGTCGTGCACGGCTGCACGCGGCTCGCGGTGAAGCTCGATTTCATTGCGGGCCTGCTGCTCAAGGCCACCGAAGCCGCGGGCACCAAGGATTATCGCGGCGTGCAGGCGAACGTCGGCGAAGTGATCGCCTGGCGCAACCTGTTTTGGGGACTTTCAGATGCCATGGTCCGCGATCCGAAGCCGTGGATCGGCGACNATGTCTTGCCGAACATGGATCCCGGCAATGCGTATCAGATCATCGCCACGATGGCTTACACGCGGGTCAAGTACCTCATCGAGCAGACCGTCGCGTCAGGTCTCATCTATCTCAACAGCCACGCGCGCGACTTCAAGAATCCGGAAATCCGGCCCTATCTCGATCAATATCTGCGCGGCTCGAACGGCTACAAGGCAGAAGAGCGCGTCAAGCTGCTCAAGCTGCTGTGGGACTGTTTGGCGAGCGAGTTCGGCGGCCGGCACGAGCTTTACGAAATCAACTACGGCGGCTCGACCGAGGAAATCCGGCGCTACTGCCTGTTCGGCGCACAAGCCTCCGGCAATGCCGATAAATTCAAGGGATTCGCCGAGGAGTGCATGGCCGAGTACGACCTCGATGGCTGGAAGGTCCCCGACCTCAGCGATCCAGGTGAACTCAGCTATCACGTCATGCGCGGGGCCAGATAAGTCGCAGCTCATATCCGGCAAGCGTCCGGCTTCCTCTAACCGCTCATTCCGCGAATTGAGTTCTCGCACATAATCGGCGCAAGTTCGCGGCTTGCCGAACCAGACCACTCGGCAGCGGCGTCGCCGTGGGTCCTGGTAAAGAGCAGCTTTGGGAGGGCTATGATCGACCACGCAGCGCTTCGATCAAGTTTCCCATCAACATTTTCAGTTGGTCCGCATTGCCGGCACCGGCGAAGACATAGCGATCCGGCCGCACGATGACGGCGCCGACCTGATTTTCTCGCATCCAATTCGAAAATACCCCGTCGATTTCGACGACGGTCGAGATGCCGTCTCGCGTTGAGCTTTCCCCGGCGCTAGCGACAACCACGCGTTCGCCGCCAAGCTGTTGCCAGCACAAAACCGACGCTTCCGACATCCACGACATCGCCTCCTGCGTTGCTGTGACGACCGTAAATTCCGACTTCAGCAGGTCATCAAGGCGCCTCACGGTCCCGTCCGCTGACCGCACGCGCGGTTGAACGAACAACCCGCCACCAAGCTTGTTGCGAGAGGCGATCAGGCCAGAGGTCAGATCGGGAATGAACTTCTGCCGAATGGTCTCGGCCTTTCCAGATTTGAGTTCTGCGCGCAACCTCTCATCGCGGGCAACCGCCGCTGCGGGGTCGAGTTCCCCGATGATCTTGCCAAACTCCTTGGCGCTCGCGACAACCGAGCGGACATGCGGCCTGCGTTCGACTTCGTAGCTATCGAGCAAGGTGTCGCCGGCACTGCCGCGCAGCACGAGCGCCAGCTTCCATGCGAGATTGGAAGCATCTCGAATGCCCGCGCAGAGGCCCTGTCCAAGGAATGGCGGCGTCTGATGCACGGCGTCCCCCATCAGGAACACGCGACGGTCTCGCCAGCTTTCTCCGAGCAAGGCGTGGAAGCGATAGACCGCCGAGCGCCAGATCGTCAGATCGGACGTATCGGTGAAACCTTCGAGCAGTTTGGCCACATTGTCAGATGCCCCGGCGAGTTCGGGATCTTCGCCCGGCAGCAGCTTGATCTCCCATCGCCGCAGATTGCGGGGGCCCGGCACGAACGTCCCGGGACGTGACGGCCAGCAATATTGAAAACTTTTCGCGGGTCTCTTGCCGGGATCGCTCGTGAGCGTATCCACCACCATCCACCATTCGTCGAAGGCGAGATCCTCCAGTCCGATACCAAGATGCCTGCGCACGAAACTGTTGGCGCCATCGCATCCGACCAGATAGCGGGCACTGATATCAAACTCATCGCCGGTTTCCCCCCTCGCCTTCAGCGATACCGATGCTTCATCCTGCGCCAGAGATACGCCAGTGGTCGAGAGAAACACATCCGCGTCTTGGTATCCGGCGAGCTTGTCGCGAAGCGCCTGCTCGGCGTCGGGCTGAACGAAGGTCGCATTCGGAATCCAGCCCAACGGATAAGGCGGCGGCATCGGATCGAACATTTTTATCACCCCGCCGTCGATACCGAGATAATGCGAGCCGTTATGCGGCGCGATCGCATTCTCCATGACGTCGGCAAGACCGCAGGCCTGGAACACGCGCAGCGCCTCATGGTCAAGCGTGATCGCGCGCGGCTTGTCATAGATGGCAGCCGCGCGCTCAATCATCGCGATCTTCAGGCCGTAGTTCGTCAGCAGATTGGCGAATATGGCGCCAACCGGCCCATAGCCAACGATCGCGACGTCATACTTCGGGGTCCGGATCAACGCGCGCGGCCCTTCAGAACCTGGCGGACCAGTTCGGCGGTGCGCTCGAAATGCGCCGTGATCAGCCGTGCCGCCGCATCGGCGTCGCGTGCCACCACAGCCTCCATCAGCGCGCGGTGTTCCTTCTCGCGGTTCTCGCCCTTGATACCCGCCTTGCGGCCGACATGGCGGTACCGCTCGGATGAATCGAACAAATGCTCGCAATATTGTTCGAGCCGCCGCGAACCCGAGGCCGAGATCAGGCTAGAGTGAAAATTGCGATGGGCAATTTCCCACGCGGGGCTGCGTTCCTGCTCCTTGCCGGGTTCGTAGCGTGGCGTGCGCGACAGCCGATGAAAGGAAAGCACGACCTGCTCCTCCCATGCGGCATCGCCATGGGCGATGGACTTGCGGATCGCAAGCTCATTGAGCCAGCAGCGCGCACGGGTGATATCGACGAGGTCTACCTCGCCCATCGGCGCAACCGCAAAACCGCGGCGATCGGTCTGCGCGACCAGCCCCTCGCTCGACAGGCGGCTCAGCGCCTCCCGCATCGGGCTCAGGCCGACGTCGAATCGTTCGCACAGCGATCGGATATGCAGTTTCTCGCCCGGTTCGATCGCAACCGAAATGATGTCCTGCCGCAGCCGGTCACAGACCTGCGAGGCCAGCGTCTCCTTGGCACTTTCCGGGCTGTCGAGCGCGGCTTCGGGCATGGGATCGGCCTCTAGGCATTCTGCTTTGAGAGATATTTCTCAAGTGTCATGGGGCTCGGCTTGACCTGCGGTGCGCGGATGGCGGCGCCTGCGAACGGCGTTGCTTCGTCGAACCAGGCTTGGCGCGCCGGCAATCCCCAGGGGTGGGCGATATCAGGGTCCGAAGGGTCCCAGCCGACCGGCTCGTTCTCGATGTCCATGACCTGGTAGTGGGTGTTGAACAGCTCGACGCGATGGCTGTCCGGGTCGCGCATGTAGACATACATCGCATGCCCCGGACCGTGCCGCCCTGGACCGCGCTCGATGCGAGCGCCAAAACCGAGTTCGCCTGCGACGTCGCAGGCATACAGCAAATGATGCACCTCCGGCGCCAGGAAAGCAAAATGATGCAGCCGCGGGCCGGTGCCGTTGAAAAACACGATGTCGTGCGGGTTGCCCTTGCGCTGCAAAAACACGCCGCGCAGGTCGAACGTACCCGACGGCGCGATGTATTCGCTCAGGCGGAAGCCTGCCGCCATATAGAACTCGCAGGCCTTGCGAACCTCTGGCGTCAGGATCTGGTAATGGTCGAGCCGCAGCGCCGAGCCGCCGGCGTGACGCGTGAATTTCGTGATCATGCGCGGCATCACCGGCATCGTGGCGCAAAACTCCAGCGGCGTTCCGGTCGGATCGATTGCATGCAGAGTACGGCCCTGATGCGGCACGTCGGCCCACGCGGCCGGACAGTCATGGGCTTCAAAGAAGGCTTTGAGCCTGTCGAGATCGCCATCGGAAAATACGCGCAGCCCGATCCGCATGCACGAGACATCCTTTGCGTTGCGCAGCACCAGACTGTGGTGGCACGCCTCCTCGACCCCGCGGAAGTAAAGCGCGTTGTCCTCTTCCGCGGTCAGGATCAGGCCGATCACCTCCTGGTAGAACTGACGGCTCGCCGCGAGGTCGCGGACGGTCAGCACGACGTGACTTGCCCGGGTGATGTGGAATCCCGGATCGAAATTCGTGGTTGGGAGGCTCATTCTCACACCTTTCATTTTCATCTTGTCTTGGTCAGCCACGCAGCAAGGCCGGCAGCCACAGCGCCAGTGACGGGAACAAAGTCAATAACGCAAGCACGACGAGGTCAGCCGCCACGAACGGGACGATGTTCCGGTAAAGCGCCCGCAATGGGATGTCCGGCCGCATTGCATTGATGATCAGGATCACAAGGCCGATCGGCGGGATCACGAGGCCGAGCTCCACGATGACCACGTTGATGATCGCCCACCATACCGGATCATAGCCGAAATACACGATGATCGGCAGCGCAAACGGCAAGGTGACGATCATGGCGGCCAGTTCGTCGAACACGGCGCCGAGCACCAGATAGGCGCCGAGCATCAGCACAATGACGCCGATCGGCGGCAGATCCACGTGGCCGAGGAAGGCGATGAGCTGTTCCGGGATTTTGGCGAGGCTGATGAAATAGGTGAAGATCGACGAGCCGATCAGCACGAAATAGATCATGCCGGCGATCAGCGCGGTCTCGCGCAGGCTGGCAACGAGATTGCCCGGCGTGATCGTGCGGCGCACCAGTGCGAACGCAAACGACACGACGGCTGCGACCGAGGCCGCCTCGCTGACGGTAAAGACGCCGCTGTAGAGCCCGGCGAAAATGATCGCGATCAGCAACGCCGCGGGGGCGGCGCGCCGCGCGGCCGCGAGCTTGTCCTGTCGCGATACGCGTTCCGAGACTGGCGCGATCGCCGGATCAAGCCGTGTCATCACGGCGATGGCGATCAAATTGGCGGCGATGGTGATCAGCGCCGGAATTACCGCCGCGATGAACACGTCGAAAATGTAGGTCCGCGCTACCACGCAATAGAGGATCATGCTCAGCGAGGGCGGGATCAGTGCCTTCAGCGCGCCGCCGGCCGCAATCGTCGCCCCGGAAAAACCCGGCGAGTAATCGCGCTTGAGCATCTCCGGTAGCGCCACTTGGGTAAAGGTCGCAACCGTTGCCGGCGACGATCCGCAGATCGCGCCGAACGCGGCGCTGCCGCCGATGGTCGCATAGGACAGGCCGCCGCGCCGGTGGCCGAGCAGCGCCGCGGCCGCCGCGTAAAGATCCCGCGAAAAACCCGAGACATTGACGAACGCGCCCATCATCAGGAACAGCGGCACGGCCGCGAGGTCGGTGCTTCCGAGCACCTGGGAGGGTTCGGTGGCGAGAAAGGTCAGCGCCGAGGACCAGTCGGTCTGCAGCGCGAACGCCGCGATGCCGACGACGATCATCGCAAACGCCAGCGGAATATGCAGCGCGACCAGCACGAACAGCGCCACGATGCCGCCGATGCCGATGCCGGTCGTCGTCATGCCACGGGCTCCGGATCGCGTCGTCGGCGGACACCGGTCATCTCCTCGATCAGCACAAAGGTCTGCACGACCACCGCCGCCCCGAGGATGCCGTCGACGGCGAACCAGAACGGCGCCTTCGGCCAGTTGAGCAGCCAGGTGACGTCGCCGGCGCGCATGGTCTTCACGCCAAACAAAAAGAACTGCCACGCCATGCCGATCATGACGATCTCGATCACCAGCGCGGCGAGCGTATCGATCACGCGAACGCCTGATGGCGGCAGGATTTTTTCGAAGATCCGCAGCACGATGTTGTTCTGCTGGAGCAGCACGATCGGCAGGCAGCAGGTGCCGCAGATCGCCGCGACCATGTCGCCGATCTCGCGCACCAGGTCGATCGGTGTGTTTGCGATCGCTCTGAGCAACCCGTCGAGCAGCGTGAACACTGCAAGGATCAGCAGCAAGGACAGGCCGGCGACGGCGAACGCGTTCGCGATGCCGGTAACGATGGTTCGCGCCGCCTTCACGCTAGTTGGCCCTGATCCTGGCCAGGAGCTCACGCGCCTTGCTCAGCAACTCGGCATTCCCCGGGCTCTTGGCGACCCAATCGGCGGTGACCTTCTGATAGATCGGCTGCAGGCTGGCGATGTCAGCCTGCGACGGAGCCCTCACGACGCGCTTGAGATCGGACTTGAACTTCGCGATCAGCTCGTCGTTATATTGCCCGAGCTCGCGGACGTAGGTGTCGTCGATCCAGCGGATCGAATATTTCGCGATCACGTCCTGCGCCGGCTTCGGCAGCGATTCGAATTTTTTGCGATTCATCAAAACGGCCAAGGGGCCAGCGCCGAGCGGCAGCAAATAGTCGTGGCTGGTGACGCGATCGATGCCGAAATCGACGATCGCCGCCGGAACGGTGGTGGTCGCGTCGATCGTGCCGCGCCCCATTGCCTCGACGACCTCGTTCGGCGACATCAAGATCGGCACCATGCCGAGCTCCTTGACGGTCTGGCCGATCACCGCGCCGTTGATGCGCACCTTCATACCCTTGAGATCGGCGAGCGATTTGATCGGACGGCGGGCGAACACCATGTATTGCGGGTTCATGAAGGCGCCGACGACGTAATAATCGGAATAGCCGCGCAGGAGATTTGCCTTCAGCAGCTCTTCATAGAGCTTCACGCCTTCTTTGAGGTTTTGCAGCAGGCCCGGCAGTTCGAACACCTGATCGTCCGGAAAGCGGCCGGGTCCGAGGCTCGGATTGACAAAGGCGATGTCGGCGACGCCGTCGAGCAAAAGCTGCGGCTGCGCCGGCAGCGCCTTGCCGAGCGCGCCATTCGGATAGGCCTCGATCTTCACCGCGCCGCTCGGATCGGCGTTGACGGCGTCGATCCATGGCTTGATGGCGCGCGCGTAATTGACCTCGGTGTCGGACGCGAAGAACGACAGCTTGAGGATCACCGGCTCGGCGCCCGCATTCAGCGGCGTGAACACCGCACACCACGCCAGCAGCGCCACGCAAAGTCGCGTCATCCTCTCCTCCCTTTTGATGCTACGGCTGGATCGATCTCGCCGTCGGCCGCTTTTTTCGTTGGCGGGAGTCATCGCGGAAAAATAATCGATTTTCAATAGTATTTTTAGCTATAATCGATTATTTAGGGATCTCGGCCGGCCGGGTTCTGTAAAATGCAAGTGATTTCAAATAATAAGCTCGGGGAGCGAGAAACATGAATCTGGGGATTGAGGACCGTACTGCGATCGTTTGCGCGTCCAGTCAGGGGCTGGGATTGGCCTGCGCGCAGGCCCTGGCGCAGGAAGGCGTCCACGTCGTCATCAACGGGCGCGATGCGGCAAAGCTCGACAGGACGGCCGCAAAATTGCGCGAGACTGCCCGCGGCGATGTGACCGCGGTCGCGGCCGATGTCACGACCGCGGACGGTCAGGCACGGCTGCTCGCGGCCTGTCCCTCGCCCGACATTCTCGTCAATAACAATGCAGGTCCCTCGCCCGGCAATTTCGCCGATATCGAGCGCGACCGCTGGCTGGTGACGATCGAGGCCAACATGATCGCGCCGCTGATGCTCGTCCGCGCCGTGCTGCCGGCCATGAGGAAACGGCGCTTCGGGCGCATCGTCAACATCACCTCCGCGATGGTGACGACGCCCCGGCCGCATATGACCTTGTCCTCCGGCGCGCGCGGCGGCCTGACCGCGGCGATGAAGGGGCTTTCGCTCGAGGTCGCGCGCGACAACGTGACGATTAACAATCTGCTGCCCGAACGGTTCGACACCGATCGCCAGCACCAGATGGCCAAGGCAGCGATGGCGCGCGAGAATATTTCCTATGAAGAAGCGCGCGCGCGTCAGATCGAAGCGATCGCCGCGCGACGGCTCGGCGATCCCAAGGAATTCGGCGCGACCTGCGCGTTCCTTTGTAGCGGTTTGGCGGGCTTTATGTCGGGCCAGAACCTCCATCTCGACGGCGGATCGTATCCCGCGCTGATTTGAATCGGTCGTCAGATTGCGTCGACGGTACCCTGTCAATTGCCAAGGGCGACATGCGCATACACAATCAAGGAGTCGGGTGTCCGGTTATAGGCCACGACAAATGGTCGAACTGTCGACCCGATCGTCCGTCTGAGTGACGGCGAGATCGGACCCTGATCACCACTCAAAGGCTGCCGCCAGAAAATCCGGCGCGCCGCACCGCGCCGTGCAGAAGCGGAGAAGCTGCGGCTCTGTGAGGGATTGGTGGATGCCGGTGCGCACGAGAAGCGTCGATAATCCCAACGCCTTGGCGCCGCATACGTCGTGCTCGGGACTATCACCTATCATGATGACGCGAGCGTCCACGCCCGGCGCTGCGATTGTAAGCGCATGGCGGAAGATCGCACTGTGAGGCTTACCGATATATTCGACCTGACCACCAAGGTTTTCGTAAACCCTGGCGATCGCGCCGGGCGCGGGAACAAGCTGGCCATCGCGGATCATCGTGATGTCGGGGTTGACGCAAATCGCCGGCACGCGGGCCTGCGCGGCGGGTGTCAGCATCGAGCTGTAAGCCTCCAGCGACGTCCGCGGCGCGTCCGATCCGGCGAACACCAGGAACGCGGCGTCCTGCGGCCTGGCCACCAGCCTGAAATCGCCAGATGAAAAGGCATAGGTATCTCCGCGTCGTCCGATGACGCAGGCGTCCGCCCCTATCGCGAACCTGGTGCCGAGTACGCCGCGGCTGACGAGTTGCAAGGCGACCCCTCCAGAACTGACGACGGCATGGAGGTTTGAGCCCGCAAATCCCAGCGCCGCGAGCCGCGCCTGGTTTGCCGACGCGTCCTTCCCCGAATTCGTCAACACAATGACCTTTCGCCCGGTGGCCTCAAGTCTGGAGAATCCGTCGATCGCGCCAGGATAGGCCGCGACCCCGTCATGCAGCACCCCGTATTGATCTACGAGGTAAAGATCAAATTGATCCGCGATATCGCGCAATCCCACGATGCGTTTCATGATGAAGATCGCGGTCCGACCGCGCGCAAGGCGAGCCGCGCCACACCGACCGCGGCTTCATCGCATTCGGAACTCAGAACCGGCACGCCGAGCGCCGTCGCGCGGATGCGCCTCCAGGTCTCATTCGCGGCTCCGCCGCCAACTGTGGTGACACAGCTCAGTTGCGGTCCGCCGAGTTCGGCCAGACGCCGGTAACCGAGCGCTTCGATCTTCGCGATGCCTTCGAACAGCGCCTTTAGAAACACGGCATCGTCTTGCGGCCGCGGCATCATTCGCGGCTCGAACGCCGGATCATTGATGGGAAATCGCTCGCCCGGAGCAGGAAGCGGATAATAGTCGAGGCCGGTGGCCACGTCAGGATCGATCCGGCGACTGGTTTCGCGGATTCCTTCCGCCGTGAAGAACTGCGCCAGCACCGCGCCGCCCGTATTGGAGGCGCCACCCGCCAGCCAGAGATCGCCGATCCGATGGCTGTAAATCCCATACCCCGGCGCGAACAGTGGTTGTTCGCTCGCAAGTTTCACCACTAATGTCGAGCCAAGCGAGGTGACGGCGTCTCCTGGCTTGTCTGCGCCGGTCGCAAGAAAGGCTGCGCATCCGTCCGTCGCGCCGGCCACCACGATAGCCCGGGTAAGCAGGCCAAAACGCTTCGCCGCTTCGGCGGACACCTGGCCGATGATGGTGCCAGCCGGAACGACCTCGGGCAGGTAGCCAGGCTCAATTCCCATGGCCGCGATCCATTCCGGCCAGGCCCTCGCGACCGGGTCATATCCGGTCTTCAGCGAGTTGCTTTCGTCACTGATATCGAATCGTCCGGAGAATTGCCCGGCGACCCAGTCCGCCTGATGGAGGATTTTTGCGACGCCCCCTGCCCGCAGCAAACGCATGGCGCGCGCTAGCGGCGACGTTACGCCGTGAACCGCGGCGTGAGCCGGCGCAGCCCGTTCGATCGCGGCGATGGACGCGTCATCTGCCCTATCATTGTAAAGGCTACCCGCCGTGACCGGAACCCCGCGATCATCGACCCCGACAAGCGTGCCCGACGTGCCGTCGACAGCTATCGCACGCACCCGCGCGAGGTCGACAGCCGAGGCAAGGCGCGTCATCGCATCGTCGAGCCCACGGTCCCAGAACGCGGAGTCCTGCGTGATATGATGACCGTCGCGAAGGGCGGCCGGCATAGCCGACGCGGCGAAGGCTACCACCCGCGCGGCCTGATCGATCGCCGCCGCCCGCACACCCGAGGTGCCGACATCGATGCCCAGTACGAGATCGCTCATGATGCCCTCTGATCAAGCGACTGGCGGTACTTCTCCGCGTCCCAGTCGAGCAGCTGATCTTCGTCCGCCGGGGTCAAGGGGTCGACCACATCATCGCTTGCCAGCCGACAGGTGACGTCGGCGAGACAGCGAATCAATGCGCGGGCGCCTGGTGTCGCTGTTTCATGCAGCAGGATGCCGGCGCCGGGAACCACCACCAGCGGCGCGTCGGGCCGGCCGGCGCGTCGCGCGGCATCCGCCGCCGTTTCTCCTGCCTCGGCTACAATGATCCCTGGTCCGAGAAACACGACGTGATCGGGATAGAGCGATCCGCGCCGCGCGGCGGCGAGACCTATTGGGTCCGTTGCTACCGTGTGCAAGTCGTCGCCGTTCACCACGGAATAACCGCTACCCTGAGCGTCGCGCAGCGCCTCGCGATCGGTCGCTGGTGCCGTGCGGGGTTGGCGAGCCAGCCTTCGCGACACCTCCTCGCGCAACTCTCCAGTCTCGGCCACGTTGTCGCCGGCAACCACCAGTCCATGCTTGCCGAGCACCACGACATTCGTCTCGGCGCGGAGAAGCTCGGCCATCCTCCGCCCCAGCGATGCTCCCGGGCGGACGTAGGGCACGAATCTCCAGTTCAGACCCGTCAACGGCGCCGCCAGCCGCTCGGCCGCGTCCGAGAGGCATGCGATCGAAATCGTCTCGACACAGTGCACATGCACCACCACCCTCTGCGGCATGACGGCATGGAGCGTGGTTTCGATCGAAGGCCGCAACGGCGAATGCACCAAGTCGTGACGAACAAAGGCACTGCATGTTTCGCAAGCCGGATCGTCCGCCGCGAGACCATCAAGCACCGCGGCGATATCGACCGGGACCAGGATGGACCGCGCCGTCGCCTCCGTCATCCAGGTGCCGCTCGCCTTCACCCACATCACGCCATCGCGCTTCAGGGAAATGTTGCCGCCAGGCCCTTGAATTGCAAGCGGATCCCGCCCGAGCCGCGCCGCAAGCTCCAGCAGGTCCTGCATCTCGGGATCGTCCGCGCGGGTCACGCCGATTTCGCCATCATGAACATCCAGTCGGTGAAGGCCTGTTTCTGATCCGGGGTGAGGTGGAGCCCGTGTTTGGTGCGCCGCTCGAGGATATCCTCGGCGGACGATGCCCATTCCTCGCGTTGCAGAAATTCCGCCTCGCGCTGATAGAGCGCGCCGCCAAAATGGCGTCCCAAATCATCGGGCGCTGTCGCGCCGTCGAGCAGACCGCGCGCGCGTGTACCGTAGAGACGCGCATAGTGATCGACCACATCGCGCGGCAACGCTGCATAGTCGCGCCGCAAGCGTTCTGCGAAGGTATCGAAGTCGGCCGCTGCGATATCTCCGCCGGGTAATGCGGCGCCAGCCGTCCAGGGTCCGGACATGTCGCGGAAATACGGCTTCAGCTTCTCCAACGCGTGCTCCGACAGTTTGCGGAAGGTGGTGATCTTGCCGCCGAACACCGATAAGATCGGCAACGCGCCATCGACGTCGTTGAGTTCGAAAACATAGTCTCGCGTTACCGCCGAGGGATCTTTCGCGTTGTCATCGAACAGGGGCCGGACGCCCGAGAACGAATGGATGACGTCGCTGCGCACCAGCTGACGCACGCAATAGCGATTGACGGCGCGGAGAAGATACAAAATCTCGTCGCCGCTGGCCGCGACGCCGTCGGCCTCCCCGTTGTAAGGGATATCCGTGGTCCCGATCAGGCAGAGGTCGCCTTGATAGGGATTGACGAAAATGACCCGGCGATCGTCATTCTGAAACAGATAGGCCTGCGGCCCGTCCCAGAACTTCGGCACCACGATGTGGCTGCCTTTGACGAGGCGAACACGATGACCGGCGTTCTGCCCCGCATTCTGCCGCAGGACATGTTCGACCCATGGCCCGGCCGCGTTCACGATACCACGTGCTGACACACGGGTGATGACTCCCGCCTGATCCCGCAGTTCGGCTCGCCAGGCACCATTTTCGCGACGGGCGGCGACCAGCGCCGTTCGCGTGAGAATTCTCGCGTTCCGTGCCGCGGCGTCCAGTGCGTTGAGCACGACCAGCCGCGCGTCGTCGACCCAGCAATCCGAGTATTCGAAGCCTGTCCTGAATTCCGGCTTGATTGCCTTGCCGGCGAGATCATGCGAGAGATCGAGGCGCCGCGATTTCGGCAACAGCTTTCGACCCCCGAGATGGTCGTACAACAGCAATCCGAGCCAGATCATCCAAGCCGGTCGTTGCTCGCGCGAGTGCGGCAGCACGAAGCGCAGCGGCCAGATGATGTGCGGCGCCGCGCGCAGCAGCACTTCCCGCTCGATCAACGCTTCCCGNACCAGGCGGAACTCGTAATATTCGAGATACCTCAGGCCGCCATGCACGAGCTTTCCGGAACGTGAACTCGTTCCCTGCGCAAGATCGTCCTTCTCGCACAACAGGACGCTGAGGCCGCGGCCGGCGGCATCGCGGGCAATTCCGACGCCGTTGATGCCGCCACCGACGATGAGAAGATCGACGAGATCGACTGGCATTACGCCCCAGCGGCCTTTTCCGCCGATCTGGCCGCGGGCTCCTGCACGCCATAGCTGCCGAACGCGGCGGTGGTTTCGCTGATGTCGGCTTCGCTTAGCAACACCGGTCCGCCGATCGCCAGAGTGAGGTAATACTGCCGGGCGATGGTCTCGAGTTCGACCGCCAGCCACATGGCTTTATCGAGCGACGTGCCGGTCGCGATCATCCCGTGGTTTGCGAGCAGGCAGGCGGTTCGGTTCTCCAATGCCTTGAGGGCGTGCTCCGACAGTTCCTTGGTCCCAAACCTTGCGTAGTCGGCAACGCGAACGTTCATTCCGCCGAATGCCGCCATCATGTAATGGCAAGCCGGAATTTCCTTGCGCGCGATCGCCAGCACCGTGGAATAGGTCGCATGGGTGTGGACAATGCCGCCAACGTCGGGCCGCGCTTTCATGATGTCGAGATGAAACCGCCATTCGGTGGATGGCTTGAGCGGCCCGGTCCACGATCCATACTCCCCATCAATGGGCATCGCTGCGATCATGTCGGGGGTCAGCGCGTCGTACGGCGTCGCGGATGGTGAAATCAGCATGGTGTCGCCGTGTCGGGCCGAAATGTTTCCGGACGTACCCTGGTTAAGACCGGTGGCATTCATCCAGCGGCACTTGTCGATGATTGCTTTCCGCAACTGAAGTTCGGTGTCGGCCATGGTCAGCTCCTGACAGTTCAGCAAAGATGGTGGAGGGATTCGCCGTTCAGATATCGCCGCACTTCGTGGGCCGCTGCCCGGGCCGCGATCCTGACGGTCTTGACTGAGGCCCCCGCGATGTGCGGGGTCAGGGTGACATTGGGCAGCTGGAGCAGCGGCCAATCCGATGGAACGGGCTCGACCGCAAAGGTCTCGATGGCCGCGCCGCGCAAATGGTTCGAGACCAGCGCGTCGTACAAGGCCTGGTAGTCCACCAATGGGCCTCGCGCCGTGTTGACAAAGAAACATCCGGGTTTCATGGCGGCGAATTGCGCGGCGCCGATCATCCCCCTGGTTTCTTCGGTAACACGCGGGTGAAGACTAACGACATCCGATCCCGCCAGCAGGCGGTCGAGGCTGACCTGCTCGACGCCATCATGCAGATCTTCGACCGCCAACTGAACGTAGGGGTCGCAGACCAGGATGCGGCAGCCGAATGCCTTGAGCAACCGAACCACCCGNGTGCCGATATGACCATAACCGACGATGCCGACCGTCATCTCCGACAGNTCGTCNCCGGTGAGATCCGCGCGATAGAGGTCGCCGCGCCAATCNCCACGCCNCAGCGCGTCGTGGCCGCGGGTGATCATGCGGGTTTGCGACAGGATAGCGCCGATGGCGAATTCCGCGACCGCGCTGGCGTTGCGCCCCGGCGTGTTGACGACCTGGATTCCGCGCTCGCGGGCCGCGGCGACGTCGATGTTGACCGGTCCGCCACGGGAAACAGCGACCAGCTTCAGCCGTGGCAGGCGGTCCATCATCGCCGCGGACAATGGCGCCAGATGCGTCACCAGGATCGGCGCATCGCCGACGAAAGCGACGATGTCATCCGGCTCCCCCATATATTCCTTCAAACCGTCCATGCCCGATTTGGCATAGCCGTGCTCCATCGGCTCATCCGGCCAAGGCTGTTCGAGCGAGCGGATGGCGAGCGCTTCGCCGCAGATTTCCCGCAAGGCTTCCTCGAACAGACGGGGCAACATGAAGCGGTCCCCGATGATAACGACTGAGTTGGTCATGGGTTCGCCTCCCGCGCTTGCGCCAGGGCGGCCCAGACCGGGGGCATGGCTTCACGAACAGACCGATAGATCGGGAACAGATGGCCGTAGAACTCACGTAGTTTCTGATCGGGCTCGGTGAAAGCCCCGAGCGTCGGCGTGACCCAGGCTTCCGCACACGAGGCGAGGCTGGAATAACGGCCGAGGCTCATTGCCGCGATCATGGCCGCGCCCGCGGCGCCGGTTTCCTCGCGCATCACCCGTCGCACCGGTGCGCCCAGTATGTCCGCGAAGATCTGCAGCAACGTCGACGAGCGCGCCGCGCCTCCGGTGATGCGGATCTCATTCGGAATATTCCCCATCACGCCGTAGCAATCGCGGGCGGCAAAGCCGAGGCCCTCATAGATCGAGCGGAACAGGCCCGCAAAGGTGGTGTTGGTCGACAGCCCCGTGAACTGCGCCCGCGCATCGGCGTTCATGAACGGGCCGCGCTCGCCAGCGTGCAGGATGTAGGGATGGTAGAGCGAGCTGCCCGGTGCCGCGGCGGCGACATGCGCTTCGACGCCGGCCAGAAGCGCATGGCGGTGCGATTCGATTCCGGCGATGGCGCAGGCCTGTCGGGCCAACTCAACAAGCCAGTCGATGTTGACCGTCGCCGCCATGTTGGACTGGATCTGCGCGTACAGCCCGGGTCCCGGCAGCGCCATGGTGTATCCGGAGCAGGCCGCATTGAGGGCAACTGCATTGGCGCTGTGGGCCATCCGCATGTGCATTCCCGTCGAGCCGAGAATGGAGCATCCGATCGTGCCCGAAGCGTCGTACAGCCCGCCCCCGATCGCCGAACACACCACATCAACATAACCGAGCACCACTGGCAGTCCGCTCGGCAGCCCGGTCGCGGCCGCGGCGGCTTCGGCGAGGCCGTGATGCGTGCGCGCGCCGTCGATGATGTCGGGGAGAAGATGGGCATGACGCGCAATGCCGAGCCGCTCGCTCACAACGGGCGCGTAGCTTCCCGTACGAAAATCGCCATAAGTAAAGATGCCTTCCGCTGGATCGACGGCGCGCCGGCCGGTCAGCTTGAAATAAAGCCAATCCTTGCAGTGCAAGGCGTGGGCGGCTTTCGCCAGCCGCTCGGGCTGATGTCGCTGCAGCCAGGCCAGCTGGATATCAGCCAGCAGCCGTCGCCTTGGCCGGTCACGGCAAGGCCCATCGCGCGGCTTGCCAGATCGGGTACGATCGCCGCCAGATCGCAGAGCGTCTGCTTCGCGTCGTGCCAGGTCCGCAGCATATCCTGCTCGACACAGCCGCGCCCGAAACGGGCGTAGGAATTCGGGCGCGATGCCATCCCGACCTGCGCGCCGTCTGATGTAAACGCCACCGATTTCAGGACCGAGGTGCCCGCATCGATGCCGATGATGAGATCGCGCGTCATGCCGCTCGTGCTCCGTGAGCGAGTGCGACCGTGGTCTCCGAATCAAAAATATGAAGGTCCTGCGCGCGCAGCCCGTACGGCACGCTTTCCCCGATCGTCGCCCTCACCC
>JGI12053J15887_10000163_pt1 | contig 23514 bp, 26 predicted proteins | sample MedBloCAOM1_O3_FD_15887 | JGI IMG/M metagenome (IMG submission 15887)
CCCACTGAACAGTTTGACGGCCTCGTTCTACCCGACTTCGGGCTACTCGACCTCGTCTTCGGACTTCATCACCACTATTGCAGAATCTAATTTTCGGTACAGACAACCAACTGGTCCGGCTTCGTAGACCACGTGCAGTCGCCCGGACCGATTGCCGAGCTTCGCGGCTTTTTTTGTGGCCAGCGGTCGTTTCGGCTGAAACGCGCTTTCTGTGACCGACATCACAGTCTCCCAGGCAGACCACCGGCATTATGCATGGACACGGAATGAGGACGCGCACCATGAAATCCCCGGCGGTGAAATCTTTGGCGGTCGTGGTGGTCTTGCTCGCGGCAATGACATGGGCCAAGGCCAGAAGCACCGCGAATGTCGTGGAGGGCGCCCAGTACGCCGCAACGTCTAGCGTAGTTGGCGGTGGTGGCGGTAGCACGCCGCCCATATGGTGACAGGCTTTATCAGACTGTCATCGCTGGCGATCGGCTGATGCGCTGCACGGTCGAAGGATCGACCCCGAACTGAGCCGCGATCTTGCGCACTCCGGGACGCCCCGGCTGACTCGGCGCAGCTCGTATGGCGGGTCGCGCCCTTTCTTGTCGCCCAAATGGCCGTGCATCAACTGCACCTTTAGATCTTCGCAGCGGGAGAACCGCGCTGCGGGTTGGCCTTGGAGCATGCGCATACCACAGGTGCTAACTGTCGAGGCCTGCCCTGAAACCCTCGCGCTCCCGAAATAGCTCGTCAAAGATCAGGTCTGCTCCCCAAGCTTGCGCAGACGTAAATGCGAGCCGGCCGCTTTGCGTTTGAGGATAATGGACTCCCTCCTGGCTTGTAGCCGAGATCATGATTGGCTTCCGACCACGCATGCTGAAACAGCGTCTTAGTTTGCAGTTCGCGCATTTTCGTGATGGCCGTCACATACTTAGTTCACTGCGGTCTCTAGTCTGGCGCTAGGATGGATGGAGTGGCGATCATGCGAATAGGCACCAGGGCATTGATTATCCGAGCGACGGCGGCTGCCATCGGTTTTGCGGTAACCGGCATGGTTTTCCACGTCGCGGTTGCTCGCTCGCAAGAAGCGCCGGTCATCGCGCACGATACGATTGGCGGCGGTTATGAATCCCCGGTCTCAGATTGGGCGGCCCAACTCGGAGATCGTCAGCGGCTCAAGCATTATTTTCTTGATGAGTCGCGCGACCGACTAAGGTGAGGTCGGGACCCTCGCGAAACTCCAGTCCCTGCCTGCGAGGGCCTCCGTTTCCGGGAAGCGGGATTTCAAGACTGGAGACGAAGGCACCGAAAACTGCCTCTCCAACTCAATTGCTCCTTTGCCGAGACAGAGCGCTCGCACGCGACCCCGCCCAGTTGGGGGCTATTTGACGAATCTCCGGAAAACCTGGTTCGCGTGTGAATGCGTGGTGGCCGACCAGCTTGTTACGTTGGGTGGCACGCGAACGTTCGGTGAGCCTCCGTGTTCAGATCAACAGTGTCGGGTAGTCAACGGCAGAACATGACGCACCTGCGGTGCCAAGCGCACCACCCCCTCCCCAGCCCTCCCCCATCGCAAGTCGGGCCTGCCCGGCTTGCGCACGATAAACCGCGACCCCGACAAGTCCGGGGCGCGTGGGGGAGGGAGCAGACCGAGTTTGCCGCTCGAGCTCCGCAAGCGAAAGACGCGGGCGGTCAGACCTTGATCTTCTCGTCGGCCATGACGCGTTCGACCGCGGGACGCTTGACCATGCGGTCCTTGAACGCGGTGTAATTCTTGAGCTCACCCATGGGGAGCTCGCGGCGGACGCCCCACGTGTAGAACACGAAGCCATAGGGATCGAGCACGGAGTATTGGTCGGCGAACCATTCCCGTCCCGCCAGCCGGGCGTCGATCTGCTTGAGATAGCCATGGAAGGTCTTGAGCCCGGTTTCCTTCAGCGTGGGATAGGCGGACGGGTCTGTCGCGTAGCGCTCGGGCCGTCCGACATGGGCGTGCGCGGGATGCACGCTCGCGGCAAAGAAGCCGATCAGGGAGAGCGCCTTGGCATCGGCGAGCGGTTCTTTCGGCCACAGGCCGAAGCGTTTGCCGAGATAGGGCAGGATGGCGGTGTTCTCGGCCAGCGGTTCGCCCTCGTCGAGGCGCAGCACCGGCACGCGTCCCTGCGGGTTGATCTTGAGATAGGTCTCCGTGCGCTGCTCGCCGTTGGCGAGGTCGACCTTCTGCGGCTGGTACTTCTCGCCGCTCTCCTCCAGCACGATATGTGCCGCCATCGAGCATGCGCCCGGAGCGTAATACAACGTCAGCATTTCACGTCCTCCATCACACGAAACTAGGGTCGGCCGCCGCCGCGCTGCGAGGGCGGCTCAACCGCTTTTCTTCGGCGCCGGCACCGGCAGGCCTGATATCTTCACGTTGACCGAACCCAGATGGGTGCGGCTGGTGAAGTACAAGGTTTTCCAGTCGTCGCCGCCAAAGGCGATGTTGGTCGTCGCGGGATAGCCGTGCACGATGCGCCCGAGCTTCTTGCCCTGGGGATCGAGGATCCAGATCCCGCCGGCACCGCCGCAATACACGTTGCCGGCGACGTCGACCTTCATGCCGTCGGGCACGCCGGGCTCGCTGCCGCGCAGGTCGGCGAACACCCGGTCGCTCTGCTTCGCGAGCGTGCCGTTGGGCAGAACGTCGAAGCCGCGGATGTGTCCGCGGCGGGTGTCATTGACATAGAGCACGCTCTCATCCGGCGAGAACGCAAGCCCGTTGGGGAAGACGAAATTGTCGACCAGCAGGCTCAGCGTGCCGAGGTCGGGCGTGAGGCGATAGACGCCGGCGAAGGTCAGGTCCCACTGCTCGGGCGCGGCCGGGCTGCTCCACGGATCGGTGAAATAGATCGCGCCGTCCGACTTGACCACCACGTCATTGGGCCGGTTGAGACGCCGCCCCTGGAAGCTGTTCGCGAGCACGGTGAGACCGCCGTCGAGCTCGCGCCGCGTGACCCTTCGGGTATCGTGCTCGCACGAGAGCAGCCGGCCCTGGAGATCGCGCGTAAGTCCATTGGCGCGATTGCTCGGCTCCAGGTCCACGGTCGGAGCCTGCCCCGGCACGTGCTTCATGCGGCGACTGTTGTGGATATCCGTGAACAGAAGGAAGCCGCCCTCCTTCCACCACAGCGGGCCCTCGGCGGGTCCAAGCGGCCCGCCGAAACCGGTGGCCAGTTCCTTGATCGGCTCGCTGGTCGCGATGATCTTGTCCAACTCGGGAGCAAGCTGCTCGATCCGCTTGTCGGTCTGTGCGACAGCACGGCCGACGTCGCCACCCAAGGCGACGCCGCCCGCGGCCGCGGACATCGCCAACATGCGCCGGCGCGAGATGCCACGATCCATCTCCATGGTGAATCCCTCCCTTGTACGCGTTGCGTTTCTGTCGATTTTGGAATTGCCGATGATAGGCCGCCGCCGCATGCGTGACCAGTGCGTGCGATACCGGTCCGCACCCGAGGCCCCAGGAAATCCCGAGCCAGCGCGCGCGCTGTCTACGCTACGCTCAGCGTGAAATATTTACACCTGTAGCCCCATCTCCTCTGTTCTTTAACAGAGACGATCTTCAACCCTGCACGTTGCAATTCCGCATGAAGCAGCGGTTCACGAGCTTTATAAAAGCCGACCATGGCAACGCCATCGACCGCAAGACATCGCTTCACATCTGCGATGAACCTTTTCAGAGTGTCATAATTCTCATCGGTCACAGCTCGCTCCAACCAATCTTTCGGGCGCTCTCCGTAATAAGGGGCATTGAAGAAAATGAAATCAAACTTGTGCGCGATCGCCGCGAGCAGATCACCTTGAATGACATGAGCATTCGGGAGGCGGTGAGCGTCGAAATTGAACCTGGTGTTGCTCGCGGAGTTCGGAGATATGTCCACAGAAACGACAAGCCTGGCTCCGCCGACAGCCGCAAAAAGCGAGACAATCCCGCATCCGGCGCCAATCTCAAGAAAGCTCTTGCCGTGAAGTGAGGGAAGGCAGTCCACGGCGAATTTTCCGGACCAATCATATTTCGGGCTGAACACCCCGGGGAAAATCCGGATGGCTTTTCCTCGATACGAAATGTCGTAGGGGCGACGATGGCGTCGCATCAGCCAAAGAAAAACTGGGATTCGCAACAACATCTGCCACCTGCAAGCGATGGAACCCGCGGATTATTGGGGGCGTCAGATTTGGCGAGGCGGTGGGGACGACCTGCGGCCGCCGGCGAACTCTCAGCGAACGTGGCGCGATGATCGCCGGGATTGCGACAATCTGCAATAAGCTTGCTAAGGCAGCAGCTTGTAGCGCGGGATCATCGCGACCACCACGCGGCTTGCCGAATTGACGACCAGAATCCGGTCGTCGAACTTCGCAAATTGATGGCCCCGAACCAGCGGAACGTCGCGGGTGACGCCGGCAGGCAAATCATGCAGCGGCACGTCGCGCGGCAACGGATCGGCGACCGCGGGCGCCGCCACGTGCGCGACCTGCGCGTCCGGCACAAGCATCACACCGTCATAGATGCGGCCGCGTTGCTCGTCGCTCAGCGCGAGCTCGGTGGATTTCGGGGAACCGACACTGCCGGTGGTCTCATCCATCAGGGATGCATCCGTCTCGTGGCCGCCGGCGCGGCTGCCGAGGCTCGTATGAGCGGCCGCGGCAAGGCCCACGCAAGCGACGAGCGTGACCATAACCATGCCGTTGCGCAAGGAGGACATCCGTCTCGCTCCCGAACCTTCCACTCCAAACGCTAGAGTTGCCTCCCTCTCACCTCCTTAACGCGCGAGGGGCGGTTTACGTTTCATCGCCGCGTGTTGCCCGGAAGCCGCACGACCATCCACGAAGATTTTTGCATAAAGGCAGTGTTTTCAATACATTACCCACGCCATCGCCATTAACCATCGCGTCAATCACGAAGGGCTGCCGGGTGCTCGGAGTGGTGCTCGCCGCGCTGTCCGCGGCCACGTTTGCGTTCAACAATGCCAGCGCGCGCCGCGGGGTCCTGACCGGTTCCGTGGCACAGGCGCTCGCGATCACCGTGCCGATCGGCGTGCCGGTCTTCTTCGTCGCCGCGCTTACCACCGGCTATCTCGGCGCGTTGTCGCACTTTTCCGGCGAAGCGATCGGCCTGCTAGCGCTCGCCGGCGTGCTGCACTTCGTGGTGGGACGCTACGGCAATTTCCGCGCCGCCCAGGCGATCGGCGCCAACCTGTCGGGACCGGTGATCCAGCTCAGCCTTGGCGTTACGCTGCTGCTGGCGGTGCTGGTGCTGAAAGAGCCGATGACCCCGCTGCGCATCCTGGGGATTGCGTTGCTCGCGCTGGCGCCCGCGCTCATGCGCAATGCCACGCCTACGCCCGATGCCATCGGGAAGCCGGACCCCGACCTGCCGAAATTCCAGCCGCGCTATGCCGAGGGTTACGCCTTTTCGATCATGGCGGCGCTGGTCTATGGGGTGACGCCGCTGCTGATCCGGCTGGCGGTCATCGGGGGCGACCTCGACACCGGCGTGGCCGGCGGCCTGGTGTCCTACGCGGCCGCCACCGCGGCGATCGCGCTGCTGATGCTGTGGCCTGGCCAGTTGCGTCACGCGCTCGCAGTGACTCCGGAATCGCTGAAGTGGTTCACCTATTCCGGCATTTCGGTCAGCATCGCCCAGATGTTCATCTACATGGCCTATGCAATCGCGCCGATCTCGGTGGTGACGCCAATCCTGCAGCTGCATCTCGCGCTGCGCCTGGTATTCGCGCGCGTGCTCAACCCTCACCATGAGATATTCGGCGGCAGAATGGTGCTGGGGACATTTTTGTCGCTGCTCGGCGCAGTCGCGCTCTCGCTCGATATCGAGCACGTGCTGGCCTTGGTGCCGTTGCCGCCGGCGATCGCCGCGTTCGCGCGCTGGCATTGGCCGTGAGACGACGCGTATCGCCCATTACGCAGATACCGAGCGGAGCAGCGATGCGGCATGACGCGGTAAATTCTTGCCGCGAAAACGCGTGAACACCAAAAATATGGGTGCCATTAACCGATCCCGCACGAACGGACCCCCGCCCGGCCGCCGCGCCGCTGCTTGCCAACAAAATGCCAAGAGATCGTGTTGACTGCGGCGAGGAATCGAACGCGTGGAAATGAAAATGGCCTCGAGACGACTGCTGCATGTGTGCGCCATGCCGATGGCGCTGGTCCTGCTTGCGGGCCTCGCCCGCGCCCAAGCGCCGCAACAACGGCCGGCCGATGCGCCTTCCGGGCCGGCGCTCGAACTGCCGACCGACGAGCCGATAGACCTGTCGACGCCGGAGCCGGACGAACTCAAGGCCGCCAGGCCGTTTGTCGACCGGCCGGTCGTTTCCCCGTGGGACAGCAAGGCCGGCATCGATTACCGCAGGCCCTCAATTCCCGCGACGAATTTTCAGCCCGATCAGCTCACCGCCGGCGCCATCCCAGATCAATCGACCGGTGTGGCCTGGGCGACGGTCACCGCACCCGGCTTGGGCTCAGACTTGGGCTTGGGCTCCGCGCTCGGCTGGGACAAGACCGCGATCGAGACGCGCGTCGATCCCTCGCAGGAGCAGGGCCAGCTCGGCACCAGGCTGAGCCGTTCGGTGCCGGTCGGCGACGACGTCTCGGTGACCGTGGAGAACGGCGTCTCGGTGACGCGAAGCCTCCCGAGCGGGGGAGCGCAAAGCCATGGCTGGGCAAGCAGCCAGGCGCTGCGCTTCAATGTGCTCCCGACGGACACGACGGTCTCAATCGGCGCCGACATTTCGAGCACGGATGATAAGTGGCTGCGCACGTTGAGCGCCGAGCAGAAATTGTTGGGCGGACCGTTCAGCGTGACCGGCTCGGTGAGCGAAACCCCGACCGGCGACATGTCCAAGAGTCTCCGAGCCGGCTTCAAGCGCACGTGGTGACGGGCCGGCTGAAGAAGACCGCCTCGCTTGATGCGTAAGGCGAGCCCTGGCAGGCTTGAGTCTGCTCCCCTCGCCCTTGTGGGGAAGCGAGCAGACCCGCGTTGCCGCTCGCGCTGAGTCTATTTTTTCGCGCTGAATGCCATTTCAACGGGATGCGCTAAGGGGTGCGGCGTCCTTCGGTCGCCTTCGGGGCTTGAACATCGTCCATGAAGACGCCCACGACGTATCGGGTCACCGGCGACACCAGCAGGACCCGATTGTCCGCCACGGCGTATCGATAGTCACTGGTTTGCGCCACGCGGGCAGCGACGTCGTTCGGCACTGGGCGCAACTCGACCGTGGCCGGCAACTCCACGCCGACATCCGCGTTGAAGGCCGGTCCGGCCGACTGACCCTTGAGCCCGTCATAGATCGCGCGGCGTTGCTCGTCCGTCAGCAGCTTGAAGGTGTAGGCAAGCGTGATGAGCTTGTCGTCAGCGGCGTTCTTCTCGGAAAACTTTGCCGGCACGGTATCGGTGTTCGCCGGAGCGCCGGGGACCGCCAAAGCGCCGTTGACGAACACAGCATTGTCCGCCGGCTTCGGACTGGGCGCGTGCGAACTCGGCTCCTCCGCGCCCATCTTGCCGGATGGAGTCTGCTGCGCCTTTTCTTGCTGTTGTTGCTGCTGCGGCTCGGCGGCGGGTGGCGGCTGTTGGGCGATCGCAAGGCCGGCGCTCAACGCCGTGTTGCCCAGAAGTGCCAGAACGAAGGAACTGGTCCGCAAGAGGTTGCGTCGCATGTTGGTCTCCTGTCATGCGGCATCCAAAAAAATGCCGTCCGTCGCTGTGACCCCGCTCGCAGTGCAAACTCCTGCGCCTCCACGCTCGAGAGAGAACGCGCGACGTTCTCGTCCGGCGGCTGATCCACAGATATAACCGCCGGACTCGCCGTTTGGTTTCATCGCACCGGCAGCTTCGGATTATTCCGTGAGGTCGGCCACGACATATCCCGTCGCGGGATCGACCAGCAGTAGGCGATTGTTGATCACCATGTAGCGGTACGACCGCAGATTCGGCGCCGTGGCGACGACTGCCTGCGGCATCGGCGCCAGCGCATAAGCGTCCCTCACGCGGGTCCCCACGGTGTAATCGGCGACCGCCGGCTGCGTGACCACCCGATCGCGGACGACCGCCGCCGGCGCGACGGTCTCGGTCACAATTCGATCCTTCACGATCGGCCCGCGTCCGCCTCCCTGCGGAATGATGGTGCGATAGATCGTGGTGCGCTGAGCGGGGGTGAGCGCGAGCGGCTGCCCGGTGACCACCACCCGGGTATCCCGCTCATAGCCGCGCTGGTCGTAAAGCCGAGGTTCATAGGCTCGCGGTTCATACCCGCGGGGTTCATAGACGCGCGGCTCATAGCTGCGCGGTTCATAGACCGGCGCACGGGGCCTGTCCGACTCATAGATCCATGTCTGGGCGCTCGCCGGCACCGCCGTTGCAACGAACGCGAACGCCAGGCATGCGGGGCGGAAATACGACGACATGGCGACCTCCTGACCTTAGGCTGATGGAACCGCTGGATAACGCCGCACGCCACAGCAACGTTCCTTGGCCCACCGGCGCCTCGGCCGAGGCCGCGAGCGAGGGCCTCGTCGCTCCCGGGATGTCACCTGGACAGCACAGCGCGCGGATTTCTCCAGTCCGATCGAGGCCAGTCATCACTTTCGGCTTTGCAGGTCGCTGCCTGTGAGTCAGATTTCCCTTGCCGGAGAGGGATATCCGATGATTCTCGCAGCGCTTGCCGCGGCGACGCTCGTCGTCAGCGTCGCGACCGGCCCCACGGCCAAACCGAGCCCGTTGCCAGCCCTGTCGGTGCAACAAAAGAGCGCGGCGATGCAGCCGCTGCTGCGCTCCGCCACCGAATGCATCGCGCGCACGGTCAGCACCGATCCGCGCTTTGGCCACCGCGACGGCAATCTCGGCGATCTGATCGTGGCGTCCGTGCCCAGTTGCACCGCTCAGGTGCGCACGATGATCGAGGCCTATGACCGATATTTCGGCGATGGCGAGGGCGAGGCGTTCTTCATGGGACCCTATCTCGACGTGCTGCCGACAGCCGTGAACAAGTGGGTCAGGGACGCGGTGAAATAACCTGCGACGGCGTGGGCAAGAACGGCCACGATCGGGAGCGTTTGGCGACGGTCCGATACTGTCGCCTCGGACTTCGATCGCTGCTCACACCTGACGCGCCAACGCCGGCTTGAGCACGAGTGAAAGCGGAAGCGTGAACAGCACGAGTGCGGCGACGACGATCAACGTCGTTGACACGCCGAGCGCATCGCCGGCCAGGCCGTAGAACGCCGGCGCCAGCGCGCCCGCGCCGATGGTGCCGGTATAGAACGCGCTGAATGCGCGCGCGCGACGCTCGGGCGGCACCAGATCGGGAACCGAGCCGTACAGCACCGAGGAGGTGCCGTTGAGCGCGATCCCGATCAACGGCAGCACCAGCAACGCAGCTTCGAGTGGAAGCGGCAGCAGCGCCACGATGGCAATGGCGGTCAGCCCTTCGGTGAGCCAGACGGTCGCGATGGCGCCGATGCGCGCGCCAATGAAGGCGCAGACGAGCTTGCCGGCAGCGCCGCCGGCGAAGACGAGCGTCAGCGCAAGTCCGACGGTCGGCACGCTCGCGCCTTTGGCCGTGAGCAGGAACGGCAGGAACAGCAGAAACCCCATGCGCGTCGCGCTGTCGAGCATGCCGATCGCGAGCAGCACGGGAAAGGCGTAGCGATGGCGCGCGCCATGCGCGCCGCCCGCCATGTTCGGTCTGGGCTCCTTCGATACGATCTCGGCGCCGTAGCGCGGCGTCAGCGCGAAGATCGCCATCGCGGCAACAAGACCGAGCGCGCCGAGCAGCGCGAGCGTGGGCCGCCACGACATCACCAGCAGCAGCAGCGATGCGGCGGCCGGCACGGTCATCTTGCCGATGTCGCCGGCGAAATTGTAGGTGCCCAGCGCCTTCATCGAGCGCGGGCCGGCAAAGGCGCGCGCCATCAGTGACGACGCGAGCGGATGCTGGGTGCTCGCGCCCATGCCGCCGACGAGCAGCGCGATGACCAGGAGCCCGAGACCGGCGCTCGCGCCGGCCAGGCAGTAGCCGGCGCCGGCCAACGCCGTGCCGAGCGCAAGCACCGCGGCCGTACCCAGGCGCTCGGCGATGAGCCCGGAGGGGATCTGCAAGCCGGCCATGGTGCCGGAGAACAGTGCGCGCAGCAGCCCAAGCTCGGCATAGCCCAGCCCGAACTCCTGCTGCCAGATCGGCAGCATGACATAGATCAGGTCGGTATAGCCGTCGTGCAGCGCATGCGCGCCGCAGGCGACGCCGGCAGCGCGACGCTCGTCGCGCTTGATCGCGAGCGCCTGCGGATCGAGCACATGCTCGCTCGCGACACTCATCTCGCGACACTCATCTCGCGACACTCATCTGACGACACTCATCTGACGATACTCATCTGACGATACTCATGGCGTCTGCCGGCCTTCGCCCCTGCGCTCGACAAATGCACTGCTGATGAACGAGATCACCGGCTCGCCGTGCTGGTTCACGCCGGTGTTGCGCATGAAGATCATGCCCCAGCCCGGGCGGCTGTTCAAAGGCCGCGTCTCGACCACCTCGGTGCCGTAGGAGACCGTGTCGCCGGGATAGACCGGCTTGAGCCATTGCAGGTCGCGGAAGCCGGGCGAAGGCCCGAGCTGGGCAACCGGCTCGCCGCGTGCGCGCCGCTCGTCGTCTTCGTGCCGGCGACGGTCGATCAGGAGTCGCATCCAGATGCAGGCGATGTGCCAGCCCGAGGCGCAGAGCCGGCCGAAGTGCGAGCGTGCCGCGGCCGCGTCGTCGACATGGAACGGCTGCGGATCGAAGCGCTCCGCGAACGTCTTGATGTCCTCGGCGGTAAAGGTGTGGCTGCCGATCTCGCTGGTCTCGCCGACGCGGATGTCCTCGAAGAACTTCATGACCGGCTCTGCGCACGCGCCGACGAGCCCGATTGAGGGCCAGTGTCCGGCGCGCGCATCATTTAGAGTCGCCGCGCTGGGCGCTCGCTTCGCTCGCCAGCGCGGCACTGCGCCGCCCGAACATCGGGCTCACGATCAGGGTCATCAGCGCCTTGTCGGACGCGTCGAAGAGCTCGAAGCGGAACTTGACAAAGCCCAGGTCGGACCGGCTGCGCGAGGCGCGGGTCTCGAGCACGGTCGCGCGCGCCCTGATCCGTTCGCCGGGGCGTAACGGCGCAAGCCACTTCACCTCTTCGACGCCGGGGGCGCCCATGAAGCTCGCGTCGGCGAGAAGGTTGTCCGTCAGCATGCGCATCAGAATGCAGCAGCTGTGCCAGCCCGACGCGACCAGACCTCCAAGCAGCGTCGCGCTCGCGGCCAGCTCGTCAAGATGCATGGGCTGCGGATCGTATTCGGCGGCGAAAGCGACGATTTCGGCGCGGGTGATGAGCCGCGAACCGCAGTCGGTGACTTGGCCTGGGCTGAAATCTTCCCAATGCAAGCGCGGCACGGCGATCCCTGCGGATGACGAGTCCTTGTTCCCCTAGAGCGAAATCCGCTCATCGCGATTTCGCTCTATGTATTTTTTCGGTCGCATCAGATCCGAAAAGTCTGCAACTTTTCGGGATCATGCTCTAGACACCACCTCCGATGAGGTCAACCGATGTCCTGGAACCACACCCGGCGTGCGCGCAGGAGGGCCCGCCGCAAGGGCACGCATGGGTTAAGCCGACATTAACCACGCGGAGTCGAGACCCTCGATTTGACGATCAAAATGCCTCAGTGCAGTGTTCGGTGCCTGCGGCGAGGACCGGGCGACGCCACAGCGCGCAGTCGAAGGTTTTTTTGGGGACTAAGCGAGCCCGGCAGCGAACTGCTTCAATTCATTGGCGGCGCCCCTGCGTCGGGAAGAGGACCCCATGTTTGATTTTCGCGACTTGTTCCAGTGGGAACGGTTCATCACGCCATCGATCATCAAGATCTTCTACTGGCTCGCAGTCGGCATTGCGGTTCTGTTCGGCCTGTCCGGCATCATATCCGGCCTGACGCTGATGGCGCTCAGCCCGCTCGCCGGCCTGTTCTATATCATCGCCAGCCTGATCGGGATCGTGATTAGCGTGATCTTCGCACGCATCATCTCCGAGTTCGTGCTGATCATGTTCCGCATCAACGAGCATCTCGGCGCCATCCGCCAGCGCGGACAGATGTGACGCGACGCGACTCGGCCGCGCTACGTCGCGAACCTGAAATGCATGACGTCGCCGTCGGCGACCACGTAGTCCTTGCCTTCGAGCCGCAGCTTGCCGCTATCGCGCGCGCCGGCCTCGCCTCCCAGCGCGACGTAATCGTCGTAGGCGATGGTCTCGGCACGGATGAAGCCGCGCTCGAAGTCGGTATGGATCACGCCCGCGGCCTGCGGCGCCTTGGTGCCTTGGGTCACGGTCCAAGCCCGTGTCTCCTTCGGCCCGGCGGTGAAATAGGTGACGAGATCAAGCAGCGCATAGCCCGCGTTGATCAAACGGTCGAGCCCGGCCTCATGCAGGCCGACGGCGGCGAGATACTCGGTGCGTTCCTCGCGCGACAACACGGCAATTTCCGCCTCGATCTTGGCGGAGATAACGACACAGCCGGCGCCCTCCGCTTGCGCGCGCGTCTCGACCTGGCGTGAAAACGCGTTGCCGGTGGCGGCGGACGCTTCGTCCACATTGCACACATAGAGCACCGGCATGGAGGTCAACAGACCGAGCGTGTGGAACGCCCTCTCCTCCTCGGGCTTGCGCTCGACCAGGCGGGCCGGCTTTCCGCCGCGCAGGAGCGCGAGCGCACGGTTGACGAGGTCGAGCGTCTCGCGCGCCTCTTTCGCGTCCTTGTCGCTTCCCTTGGCCTTCTTCTCCAGCGCATCGACGCGGCGTTCGAGGCTGTCGAGATCGGCCAGCATCAACTCGGTCTCGATGGTTTCGATATCCGCGTTCGGGTCGATGCGGTTCTCCACATGGGTCACGTCGGGGTCCTCGAAGCAGCGCACCACGTGTGCGATGGCATCGACCTCGCGGATATTGCCGAGGAACTGATTGCCCAGGCCTTCGCCCTTCGAGGCGCCGCGCACCAACCCTGCGATGTCGACGAAGGTCAGCCGCGTCGGCACGATCTGCGCGGATTTCGCCAGCGTCGCAAGCTCGCGCAGCCGCGGATCGGGCACCGCCACCTCGCCGACATTCGGTTCGATGGTGCAGAACGGATAATTCGCCGCCTGCGCCGCCGCAGTCTCGGTCAGCGCGTTGAAGAGCGTCGACTTGCCCACATTGGGCAAACCGACGATGCCGCATTTGAATCCCATGATGTCTCTAGTGTCCCGATTCCGAAGTTCGCAAACCCTCGCGGCGCCCTCTGATGCGAACTTCGGAATCGAGGGGACACTAGCAAATTAATGATTCCAGTGCGGTTTCGGATTTGAAGTGCCTAAGCGAATTTGCGGCTACATGATAAGGAACTTCAAATCCACCGCACTAGTGTCGATCTGCGGTGCGGCCGTTCAGCCTGCCGGCCCGTTCGGTTCATCGCGGTCCTTGGATTCGCCAAACCCTTTGGCCTGCATGCCGAGGTGCACCTTGTTCTGGAAGCTCGCGTCCTTGCCTTTCGCCAGCAGGCCGGCATCGTCGGCGATGATGGCGCTCAAGGCCTCCACCCATGGCCGCTCGTCCTTGGCGAAGTCGTTGAGCACGTAGGCATGAACCAGATCCTTGACGCCGGGATGTCCGACCCCGATGCGCACGCGCCGGTAATCGTTGCCGACATGGGCCGAGATCGAACGCAGGCCGTTGTGGCCGGCGACGCCGCCGCCGGTCTTGACCCGGACCTTCCCGGCCGCAAGGTCGATCTCGTCGTGAAACACCACGATGTCGCCGACCCCGACCTTGTAGAAATGCGCGGCCTCCGCCACTGCGCGCCCGGACTCGTTCATGTAGGTGCCCGGCAGCAGCAGCAACACGCGCTTACCGCCGAGCGGTCCTTCGGCCGACACACCCTGGAAGCGCCGCCGCCAGGGAATGATGCCATGGCGCTTGGCGATCGCGTCGACCACCGTGAAACCGATATTGTGTCGGTTGCCGGCGTAGCGCGAACCGGGATTGCCGAGCCCGACGAAGAGCAGCATGGGAACGATGTCCGTACTGTCGTGCCCGCCAAAGCGGGCATCCAGTAGCCTCCGATTACGAGATCAACCGGAGCTCTGCTCGAATCGCCGGCGGTTACCGGATCGCCCGCCTGCGCGGGCGATGACAATAGAGATCCGTTACTTCTTCTCCTTCTCCGCGGCCGGAGCGCCGGCAGCGGGAGCAGCCGCGCCGGGCGCGGCGCCCGGAGCCGCGCCTTCGGCGGGAGCGGCGGCGGCAGCGGCGGCAGCGGCGGACGCTGCGGCGGCGGCTTCGGCGGCCGCCTTCATTTCTTCCGCGTAGCCCGACGGCGGCACGATCGTGACCAGGGTCTGATCAAGCTTGCCGACCACCCGCACGCTCGACGGCAGGTCGACCTCGTTCAGATGCTTGGAATAGTTGATCTCGAGGCCGGAGATGTCGACATCGATCGATTCCGGGATGTCCTCGGGCGAGCACACCACCTCGACCGTGTGGGTGACGATATTGACAGTGCCGCCGCGCTTCACGCCCGGCGCCTGCTCGGCGTTGATGACGTGAACCGGAATGCGCACCCGGATCTGCACGCCTTCGCTCAGCCGCAGGAAATCCACGTGCACGGGGAGATCCTTCACCGGATCGAGCTGGAAGTCGCGCGGAATAACGCGGTGCTTGGCGCCGTCGACTTCGAGGTCGTACACCGTGGTGAGAAAGTGCCCGGCATAGATGCGCTGCTTGAGCTCGGCATGGTCGACCGAGACGTTGAGCGGGGGCTTGCCGTCCCCGTAGATCACGCCCGGTACGCGGCCGGCTCGGCGCTCTGCCCGGGCTGCCCCCTTGCCCGCCCGCGAGCGCGCCGCCGCCTTCATCTCCTTGACGGTCGCCATGGTGCAAAATCCTCTTGAAACGAAACGGCCACTAGTGTCCCGATTCCGAAGTTCGCAAGCTCTCGCGGCACCCTCCGATGCGAACTTCGGAATCAAAGGGACACTAGCAACTTCATAATTCTGGTGCGGTCCTTGGATTTGAACTTCCTAACCGAGCGAGCGGCTGCGATGTAGGAACTTCAAATCCACCGCACCAGTAAGCGGCCCGTCCTTCCGCGGCATGCCTCCAGGGGTGTCTGGACCGCGGTCTGTTCGAGCAGGCGGCGGTGACCTGCCTGCGGGTTCGGCGCGCTTATAGCGAGCGGAGGGACGAAAGACAAGAAATGTGGAACGGGCCGAGCCGGCAAAAAAAGGTCGGACGGCTCAACTGTTTAGGAGGTCCCGCCGGGGCCGAGCCGGGCCTCGAGCGCGGCGAGGCGGGTCTTGAGGGCCTCGTTTTCCTCGCGCGCCAGCCGGGCCATCTCCTTGACCGCCTCGAAATCCTCGCGCTTGACCACGTCGAGGTCGCGCAGGATGCGGTCGGCCTGGTTGCGGACCACTGTATCGAACTCGCGCCGCACGCCCGTGGCGACCCCGGCCGCGTCGTTCATCAGCCGCGCCATCTCGTCTAGGAAGCGGTTGCTGGTCTGGGTCATCGCTCGCCTCTCGGCTCCAATCCGAACGCCTGCCCCAACAATGGGGACGGTTTGTTCCCGCCGCAAGACCCGTCCCGCCGCGGGGCGTGTCCGGGTCAGCGCGTGGCCTAGTGTCCCGGTTCCGACGTTCGTATCCCTTTGCAGCACGCGCTCGTACCAACGTCGGAACCAAAGGGACACTAGCAACTATATAATTCTAGTTTGGCTTTGGATTTGACGTTCTTACGAATGACTCGCGGCAATGCTGTTAGGAACGTCAAATCCGCCACACTAGTCTAGCTCATTGCGGCTCGATCTTGGCCGCCTTTACCAGCGGCTCCCATTTCACGATGTCTTCCTGCAGACGCGCGGCCGTCGCTTTCGAGTCGTCGCTCAATGGCGACGCAGCGATCCGCTCGAGGAATTGCCGCGCCTCCTCCGTACGCGAAATCTGGTTCATCCACGCGCCGAGCTTCGCCACGATCGGCTGTGGCGTCCCGGCCGGCACATAGACGCCCCACCACGGGCTGAACTCGAATGTTCCCACCCCTGCTTCCATCATGGTCGGCACGTCGGGAAGCGTCGCGATCCGTTGCGCCGTGGTCACCGCCAGCGCGCGGACTTTTCCGGCCTTGATCGGCCCGACCGCGAAGGTGCCGTCCATGATCATGAAATCGAGCGTGCCGTCCTCCACGTCCGGCAGCGCCTCGGGCGCCGTGCGGTAGGCGACGTGCACGGCATCCAGCCCTGCCAGTTGCTTGTAGTACTCGGTCGAGAGGATCGCGGTCTGATTGGTGGCGCCGTACTTGTTCTGCTTTCGGGATTTCAGGTAGGCGGTGAGCTCAGCCACGGTCTTGATCGGCGACTTGGCGCCGACGGTGAGCACGAATGCGATTTCCGCGTAGGAGGCGACCGGGGTGAAATCCTTCACCGTGTCGAACGGCAGATTCTTGAACAGGAATCGGCTGCCGGCCATGTTCGATGAGGCGATGAACAGAATGCTGTAGCCGTCGGGCTTGGCAGTGGCGACGATGCCGGCGGCAATATTGCTGTTGGCGCCGGGCTTGTTCTCCACCACGACAGGCTTGCCCGCGAGCTTCTCAAGCTGCGCGGCGAAGTAGCGGCCGAGGATGTCGGCGCCGCTGCCGGCGGGGAAGCCGATGAAGACGTGCAGCGGCCGGTTCGGATAGTCCTGCTGCGCCATTGCCGGGCGTGGACCCAGCACCAGGGCGAGCAGGGCAAGCCCAAGCGCGCCCACGCGACCGCTTCGTCCCATCGCAAGACGACAGTTCATCACCTGCTCCTTCCCATTAGGGGCCCGGTTGCGCCAGGCCCAGCACTTTTTCTTGCTGCGGTTTCGCTATTCTTGAAACGCTTCGTCGCGCCGGGTGCGAAATTGCGGAATGATGATGAGCGCGATCAGCGCCAGACCCGCGAGCAGGATGCACAGCGAGATCGGGCGGCGCAAGAAGATCGTGGGATCGCCGAACGACAGCACCATGGAGCGGCGGAAATTCTCCTCCATCAGCGGCCCGAGCACGAAGCCGAGTAGGAACGGCGCCCCTTCGCAGCCGAGCTTGCCGAAGACGTAACCGAGCAGAGCGAAACCTGCCATCATCAGAATGAGGAAGGTGCTGGAATTGACGCTGTAGGCACCGACGCAGCACAGTACCACGATGCACGGGAACAGCAGCCGGTACGGCACCCGCAGCAGACGCACCCAGATTCCGATCAGCGGCAGATTGATGACGATCAGCATCAGGTTGCCGACCCACATGCTGGCGACCATCCCCCAGAACAATTCCGGCCGATCCGAGATGATGGCCGTGCCCGGCGCGATGCCTTGGATCAGCATCGCCCCCATCATCAGCGCCATGACGGGATTCGACGGGATGCCGAGCGTAAGCAGCGGAATGAAAGAGGTCTGCGCGCCGGCATTGTTGGCGGCTTCGGGCGCGGCGACCCCCTCGACCGCTCCTTTGCCGAACTCGGCAGAAAACCGTGAGGTCTTCTTCTCCAAGGTGTAGGCGGCAAACGAGGCGAGCACCGCTCCACCGCCGGGCAAAATCCCGAGCACGGCGCCGATTATCGTGCCACGCACGACGGCGGGCGCGGCGCGACGGATTTCCTCGCGGCTCGGCCACAGGCTGGAGATGACGGTTGCGGCCGTACGCCTGTCACCGCGGCGATCCAGGTTGCTCAGGATCTCCGCGAGCCCGAACAGCCCCATGGCAAGCGGGACGAAATCGACGCCATCGTAGAGCTCGGGCACGCCGAAGGTGAAACGCGCGGTGGCGCTCTGCGATTCCGTACCGACCAAGCCGACGAGCAAGCCGAGAATGACCATGCCGACCGCCTTCACCACCGAGCCGTGGGCGAGAATGACCGCGGCGATCAGGCCGAACAGCATCAGCGCGAAATATTCCGGCGAGCGGAATTTCACCGCGAATGCGGCCAGCACCGGCGCAAATGCCGCGATGAGGATGGTGCCGACACAGCCCGCGAAGAAGGAGCCGACGGCCGCGATGGCGAGCGCGGCACCGGCGCGCCCCTTCTGAGCCATCCGATAACCGTCGATACAGGTCACCACCGAAGACGACTCGCCCGGCAGATTGACCAGGATCGCCGTGGTCGAACCGCCGTATTGCGCGCCGTAATAGATGCCGGCGAGCATGATCAGGGCGCCGAGCGGGCTCAGCCCGAACGTCACCGGCAGCAGCATGGCGATGGTGGCGATCGGCCCGATGCCGGGAAGAACGCCGATCAGCGTTCCGATCAGGCAGCCGAACAGGCAGAAGCCCAGGTTGACCGGGGTCACCGCCGCGCCGAAGCCGGTGGCGAGATTCGCAAACAGGTCCATCAGAATGCCCAGACCATGAAGGGCTGCCCGAGCAGATGGACGAACAACAGCACGCACAGCGCCGCGATGCCCAAGGCAAGCGCGATCGTCTCGCTCCAGCGCATGTCGCGGCTCGCGAGCGACGCGGTGACCGCGACCAGCACCACCGCAAACGCGAGACCGAGGCGTTCGATCAGCAGCGCGAACAGGACGATGGCCGCGAGGATGAACAACTGCGGCATGACCTGGCTTCGCTCGATCGCGGGACCGTCGATGGCGAGCGCCCGCGCCGTCAGCACGCCGCCGATCGCGACCAGTGCCCAGCTCAAAGCGGTGGGCAGATAGCCCGGTCCCATTTTGGTCAAGGTGCCGAATGCGTAGCCCCGACCGATCCAAAGCGCCGCGCAGCCGAACACGATGAACAGAATGCCCGCCCAGAAATCCTGCGGGCTCCTTACGCGGACCATGCGCCTTCACTCCCGGCTCTCACCACAGCATACATGGCGGCTCGGATCGCGAAAACGCGGCGCGCATGCGGCACCTTCGCCCGCGGCGCAGGCGGTCGATCGGTTGCCTCCCACCACATCACTGCCGCGATTTTCCCGCAGAACCCCCTTCCAGGACATGGCATTCGTTGCGACAAGCGGAACGTGATAACGTCGCGCTTTCTCGCTCATAGATCCATCTGTTGCGCTTTCCGCGTTCGCGCCGAAAGCATTGTTGCGCGGAGGCCATTTGACCCGCCACCGGAACGGAGCCGATGACCGCGCGCTGGGCAACTTGACTCCGCGGGCCGCCTGCCCGCATCACGCCATCAGAGTGGTGCGAATCGCCGATGCCGCTTTACGCCATCCCCTTCCCCGCCTTTGACCCGGTGCTCATCAGCTTCGGGCCGATCGCCATCCGCTGGTATGCGCTCGCGTATATCGTCGGCATCCTTCTGGGCTGGCTCTATGCGCGCACGATCATCGCCAGCGAGAAGCTCTGGGGCGGACCGGCACCCCTGACCGTCACCGACTATGACGATTTCGTGCTGTGGGTGACGCTCGGCATCATCCTCGGCGGACGGCTCGGTTACGTGCTGTTCTACAATCCCAGCTATTTCGCCGCGCATCCGCTGGAGAGCCTGCAGCTCTGGAAGGGCGGGATGTCGTTTCACGGCGGCTTTCTCGGCTGCGTGCTCGCGGTCGTCTTGTTCGCACGCCACCGCGGCCTCTCCATCCTTTCGCTGGGAGACATCACCTGCGCCGCCGGTACGATCGGAATCTTCCTCGGCCGCGTCGCCAATTTCATCAACGGCGAGCTTTGGGGCCGCCCGACCGACGTGCCGTGGGCCATGGTGTTTCCAACGGGTGGCCCGCTGCCGCGCCATCCCAGCCAGCTCTACGAGGCCGTGCTCGAGGGACTTGTGCTGTTCGTGCTGCTCACTGCATTGATCCGCGCCGGCGCGCTCAAACGTCCGGGTTTCATCCTCGGCGCATTCGCGTTCGGCTACGGCGTCGCGCGCGCGATCTGCGAACAATTTCGCGAACCCGATGCGCAGCTCGGGTTCCTGTGGGGCGGCCTGACCATGGGAACGCTGCTGTCGCTGCCATTGATGCTGGCCGGTCTCGCCATCATGTGGGCCGCCATGCGACACCAGCCGGCGAGGTCGACATGATGGCAGACCGGAGTGCCCCGCTCGAGGTCGAAATTCGCCGGCGCATCGAGGGCGGCGGCCCGCTCGCGGTGGCGCCGTATATGGAGCTTTGCCTGACCCATCCCGAGCGCGGCTATTACACGACCGGGGACCCGTTCGGCGCGCAGGGCGATTTCATCACCGCACCGGAGATCAGCCAGATGTTCGGCGAACTGGTGGGACTGTGGGCAGCCGCCGTGTGGGGGGCGATGGGATCGCCGGGCAGCCTCAACCTGGTGGAACTCGGGCCGGGTCGCGGCACCATGATGAGCGACGTGTTGCGGGTCGCGAAGGTGATGCCGCGCTTCCGCGCCGCCATCGCCCTGCACATGGTCGAAATCAGCCCGGTGCTGGAGCGCCTGCAGCGCCAGGCGCTGAGCTTCGCCGACGTGCCGATGTCATGGCATCGCTCGATCGAGGAGGTGCCGGACGGTCCGCTCATCTTGCTCGCCAACGAGTTTTTCGACGCCCTGCCGATCCACCAGGCGGTGATGTGCGCCGATGGCTGGCATCAGCGTGTGATCAAGATCGGCGAGGACGACGCGTTTCAATTCGGCACCGAGCGCGATCCCATCCCGCTGTTCGACAAGCTGTTGCCGCGCAAGCTGGGCGACGCGAACATCGGCGATGTCTTCGAGTGGCGCGCCGACAACATCGCGCTCGAAATCGGCCGGCGCGTGGTGCACTTCGGCGGCGCCGCGCTGATCATCGACTACGGCCATGTCGAGAGCGCCATCGGCGACACTTTGCAAGCCGTTGGCCGGCACGAAGTCGCCGAGCCGCTGCTGGCGCCGGGCGAGGTCGATCTCACCGCGCATGTGGACTTCCAGGCGCTGGCGCAGGCGGCCGAGGGAATGGGCGCACGCGTGCACGGTCCGGTGCCGCAAAGCGTGCTGTTGCGCCGGCTCGGCATCGAGGAGAGGGCGGCGGCGCTCAAGGCGAGCGCGCCGCCGGACTATGCCGCCACGATCGAGGCGGCGCTGGCGCGTCTCACCGATGAGAATCGTACCGGCATGGGCCGCCTGTTCAAGGCGCTCGCCGTGTCCGACCCGAAGCTCGACGCCCTGCCCGGCTTCGACGCCTGAGCGATCCGCGAGGACCCTGTTGGCATGCCGCACGAAATTGCGCCCGCGCGCACCTCTCATGACAGAATAGCAAGCATGCTTCAGGCCCCCGCACTCGCCGCGCTCGCCGGCATCCGGCACGCCTTCTTCACGCGCGACGGCGGCGTATCCGACGGCATCTATGCCAGCCTCAATGGCGGCCCGGGCTCAGAGGACGCGCCTGCGAACGTCTCCGAGAATCGCGCCCGCATGGCGGCAATGCTCGGCGTGCGGCCGGATTGCTTCCTGACCGCCTATCAGATCCATTCGCCCGACGTGGTGACGATCGAGCGGCCGTGGAGCGCGCAGGAACGTCCGCGCGCCGACGCCATCGTGACCCGGACGCCCGGCCTCGCCATCGGGGTGACCACCGCCGATTGCGGCCCCGTGCTGCTCGCCGACCAGCAGGCCGGGGTCATCGGCGCCGCCCATGCCGGCTGGCGCGGCGCCGCGACCGGCATTCTCGAAGCAACGATTGCGGCGATGGAGCGGTGCGGAGCCGATCGCGCCCGCATGGTGGCTGCGCTCGGGCCGATGATTCGCCAGCCGAACTACGAGGTCGGGCCTGAACTCGTCGCCCGCTTCACGGCCGAGGACGGCGCGAACGCGCGTTTCTTCCAGCCCTCGCCGCGGCCGGAGCACGCGCTCTTCGACCTTCCGGGCTACATCGCCGCGCGGCTCGCGCGCGCCGACATCGCGCGCGTGGAGGATCTCGGCCATTGCACTTATGGCGATCCCGCGCGCTTCTTCAGCTACCGCCGGTCGACCCACCGCCAGGAGCGCGACTACGGGCGTCACATCAATGCCATAGCGCTCGCAAATTAGCAGCGCGATCGCGGTCCACGTCTGGACACCGCAGCGAAACACATATTCCATTCCTTAGGACACTCGGCCCGAGCCCACGTGGCTAGAGCAGGATCGCCGAGCCGACGGGGAGGTCGATGCAGACGGGGTTGGGCCTTCCCAGCACGAGCGCGAAGGCGGGCTCGAACGGCCGGTGTTTCGGTGGCATCGCAGTGGTGTTGCTGGGATTGGCGGTCTCGGCGTGCGTCAGCACCGGTCAGCTGGCGAATCTCACCGAGACGGCACGGCCCTCGATTGCCTTCGAGTCGATCGATGGACCGCCTTCGGCCGTTGTCCCCAGGTTTGTGACCATGCTCAAGGAAGAAGCGGCCCAACACCAAATCACGGTGGGCTCACCGGGAGAGGTCAATTACCGGTTGCGCGGGTACCTTGCCGTGCAGAGCGAAGGCGGCAAGACCGCGAATACGAACTCGACTTCTTCGGATACGACTTCGATTGCTTGGACTCTGGACGTCTATGACGGCGACCAGCATCGCCTCATTCGCCTGAGCGGCAAGGAGGTTGCCGACCGTCTCTGGGCGGCCAACGATGATCCGGCCTTACGGCGCGTTGCCCGTGCCGGCATGGACCAAGTCACGGCATTCCTGGCGACGAGCCGCACGCCGTCGGCGGGAGGCCCCGTCGCCGCGCCGCAACGAACCGTATCGGCCCCCGGCTGGCTGGACGACTGGACACCGGAGGCCTCGGGCATCTTCCGCATTTTCGGCCGCGAGCCGCCGGGACCCGCGATTGCGGCGGAGGCCAGAGTCCAGCCGCCAGCGGACGCCGTCCCGCTCCCGCGCGGGCGGCCGGCCCCTGGGGGCTCGGCATCCGGCGCGGCGATTGCCTCCGCAACCGGCGATCCCGCCGAAAACTCCCGCTAGCGGCCAAGCGCGGCCGTCCGGCGAGGCGGAATCCTCGGGACAAGGCCCGCGCCTGCGGCCAGTCATATTGCCAGCCTCGCCGCCTCCTTGTTATCAGGGCGCCGCGGGCGCGCAGAACTTATCAAGCACCTCGCCAGGAGACAGCGATGCGGCCCAATAATGGAGCAATCAAGCTCGTCGCCGGCAACTCCAATCCCGCGCTCGCCGATGCCATCGCCGCCTATCTCGCGACGCCGCTGACCAAGGCGGTGGTGCGGCGCTTCGCCGACATGGAAATCTTCGTCGAGATCCAGGAAAACGTCCGCGGCAGTGACGTTTTCGTCATTCAGTCGACGTCGTTTCCGGCCAACGACCACCTGATGGAGCTGCTCATCATCATCGATGCGCTGCGCCGCGCGTCGGGGCGGCGCGTCACCGCCGTCATTCCGTATTTCGGCTATGCCCGTCAGGACCGCAAACCCGGGCCCCGCACGCCGATCTCGGCCAAGCTGGTGGCGAACCTGATCACCCGCGCCGGCGCCGACCGGGTGATGACGCTCGACCTCCACGCCGGCCAGATCCAGGGCTTCTTCGACATTCCG
>JGI12053J15887_10000164_pt1 | contig 23478 bp, 23 predicted proteins | sample MedBloCAOM1_O3_FD_15887 | JGI IMG/M metagenome (IMG submission 15887)
CCCGGGCATCCACGTCTGTTTCTACTCGCAATGAAGACGTGGATGGCCGGGACATCTGCGCGAAGACGCGCTTCGCGCTTTTGCCCGGCCATGACGACGGAGAGTTCCTGTTGCCTTGTGCGCTCATTTCGCCGGACGCACCTCGACTGAGCCTGTGCCGGTGCGGCCGTAGCGCGAGGGGTTGTACATATCCTCGACATAGGCTTGCGGCAGCACGTATTTGCCCGGCGATACCGCGCGCACCACATAGGCCACCGTAAACACCGACTTGTCGTCGCTGGCGCGGTCGATCGCGGCGGTGAAACGGTCGTCGCGGAACTCGGTATTTTCGGGCTCCTCGCCATCCTCGATCCAGTCCAGTGTGCCGGTGTCACCGGATGAGACCAGATGCGGGTTGTCGATCTCGAGACCGGCCGGGAGATAGTCCGACACCATGATGTGACCATACTCCGGCTTGGCCTCGGTGATCTTGAGCACCACGGCGAAGCGATCGTTCTGCTTGGCCTTCGACACATCGGCCGGCTTGCCGTCGAGCGTGAAGTAACTGCGCTCGATCTTGAAGCCGTTCGACGCCGCCGGCTCCGGCGTCACCGGCGCGCCGCTCACCGAGACCACCGCCTGCACCGCCGCGTCACCGGTGTTGGTGATCTTGATCGGCTTGTCCGCCATTTCGGCTGCCTTGTAGCTGCGATACAGCGCGGTCTTGATCGGTGCGCCGTCGACATCGAGGGTCAGGGTTTCCCTTGCCAGCGCCCGCGACGCCAGCACCAGCCAGGCATTTTCCTGGGTCGATGTGTAAGGCGTCAGCCCGCGCGCCATTTCGACCCGCGCGACCGCCTGCGTCAGCGTCGCCCGCGGTGCATTGCCTTCGCTGGCAAGCGAAACCAATGCCGCGGCATCGCGTAAAGCGCTGCCATAGTCGACCCGGCCGAACTCCAGCACGGGCTTTGGCGCGAGACTTTCAAGCGCAGCGGCAAAGACCCGCTCTGCCCTGCCCTTGTCGCCGACCAGGGCCAGCGCCGCCGCCAGTTGCGATTTCGCGATCGGAGTGGCCAGATTGTTCAGCTTGGTATCGGCAAGGTAGCGCAGATCGCCAAGGGGCGCGGTGCCATTGCGGGCGAGCACGTAAAGGCCGTAAGCGAGATCACGCCCGCCGTCCTTTTCAGGCTCGTTGGCGTTCACGACCGAGTTGCGGATGCGATCGAGCGCGCTCTTGAACAACACATCCGGCACCGCAAACCCCTTTTCGCGGGCGCGGGTCAGGAAATCCGTGACATAGGCGTCCAGCCAGGCGTCGTCGCCGCCGGCCGACCACAGCCCGAACGATCCGTTCGAGCCCTGCCGCGCCAGCAGCCGATCGATGGCATCCTTGATGCGCTGATCTACCTCGGTATCCATCGCGAGATGGGCACCCGCCGCCAGATCATTGACGTAAAGCAGCGGCATCNCCCGGCTGGTNATCTGCTCCGAACACCCATGCGGATAGCGGTCCAGTGCTTTCAGGATGGTCGCGGCATCGAGCGCNGTGGACAAGCTGACCGANAAAGAGACGCCNCCGGTGCCCTGCACCAGNTCCGAGAACATATCCGATGTCAGGGTCAGGCTCTCACCCTTGGCCAGCGTGCGGATCGAGCGGCGCGCCAGAATCTGCGTCGCCGGTTTGACGTCGAGCGCATAATGCCGCGCCAGCGTCAGCCCGTTCGGTCCCTTGATATCGACGTCGATCTGCGCTGGTCCGGCGCCGCCGGCATCGAGCGCCAGCGACATCGAGGTTCGCTGCTTGGCTGCAAGTTTTACAGTGGTGTCGGAGTTGCCCGTCACGTTCACAGGGCCGGATGTTCTGACGTTGATGGTGTAATCGCCGGGGGCGCCCTCGACATTATCAAGGTCAAAACTCATGGTGCCGTGATCGCCATCGAGCAGAAACCGCGGCAGCGTCGCCGTCAGCACCACGGGATCGCGCACCGTCACATCAGTGGTGGCGCGGCCAAGCTTGGTCGCGGTCCATGCCACCGCCATCACCCGCGCGGTGCCGGCGAACTCCGGAATTTCGAAACTGATTTCGGCCGAGCCGTCTGCGGCGACCGTGACAATCCCGGAATAAAGCGCCAGCGGCTTCTGGGTCGGCGGACTGCCCTGCAGCTCGGCGCCGGCGGAATCGCCGCCGGTCTTGATCTGGCCGCGGGTCCCCTGCATGCCGTCGATCAGTTGCCCATAGAGGTCGCGGATTTCCGAGGTCATGCGGCGCTGGCCGAGATAGTAGTCGTCCGGTGCCGGCGGCTTGTAGTTGGTCAAATTGAGAATCCCGACATCGACGGCGGCAACAACGATTTTTGCGTCCTCACCGGGGTTAAGTCCGCCGAGCTTGACCGGCAGCTTCAGCGTGGCGTTCGGGCGCACCAAGGCCGGCGGCGACAGGTTGACCTGGAGCGTGCGGGTCTTCTTGTCGATGCCGAACCATTTCAGGCCAATCGACCGTCCCGGCATCCGCAGTGCAGCGGCGTCGAGCGGACGGCGCAGCGTCGCCACCACATAGGCGCCGGTGCCCCAATCCTTGCCGACGGGAATCTTGACCTGCGACGTGCCTTCCTTGACCTCTGACGTCTGGGTGGTCAGCAGCCGATCACCCAGCACATTGATGGTGAGCTTGCCGGCCGAGCGCGCGTTGACCGACACCACCATGGTGTCACCGGACTGGTATTCCGGCTTGTCGATCGAGGTTTCCAACAGATCGGGTGTGTCGGCGCTGCCGTCGGAATACCAGCCGACATCGAACTGCACGGACGTCAGCGGCCCGTCTGCATCGTTCGATTTCACGTCGAGGCGGTAGCGGCCCGGCTGCGGCGACAGCGTCACCCGCGACGGCTTATCGGCGGCGACGGTCAAATCGCCGTCGGCGACACGCATGGTCGTTTTGACCGGCTCGTATTCCCACGACGAACTCTGCCGGTACCATTGATAGCGGGATTCGATCTTCAACAGCTCATAGCGCAGGCCATCGCGCGCCAGCTGCTTGCCGTCAGGTGCGACGAACACGACGTCGAAATCGGCCTTGCCGCCCTCCGCGACGCTCTTGTCGCCGAACAACGGCTTGACGCCGATCATGGCCGCCGCGGGCTGGACCGGCAGCACCAATTTGCGCTCGACCGCGCGACCACCGGCTTCCGCCATTCGAATGAAGATCTGGGCTTCCTGCGGCCGCGTCGATGACGGCGGCTTCGCAAGGGTGACCGGGAAAGTCGCAACGCCATTGGCGTCGGCCTCGGGCAGATTTTCGATCGGCGTGCGTTCGTTGCTGGCGGTTTCCTCGTCGGCGACGCCGAACTGGTAGCCGGCAAAGCCCGGCCGTGCCGAAGCCGGCGCCACCAGCATGTCGCCTTCGAGTTGCAGGCCCGAGGCGGGCGCGCCATACAGGAAATGACCGTCGACTGTAAGTTCTACAGGAGCATCAGCTTTGATCTGTTTATCCCTGGCAGATACGTCGAATTCGATGCGCTCGGGGACGTAATCCTCCACCATGAAGGTGGTTTCTCCCACCGATGAGCCCTTGGGATCGGTGAATGCCCGCACCCGCCAGGTTCCGGTCGGGACGGCGGAGTTGAGCGCTATCGCCATGCTTCGTCCGCCGGCGCCCTGATCTGCCAGCGTGGCGCGGCGGAATTCGACGCCGTCGGGACGCTCGACAACCAGGGTCAGCGGCCCACCGGTCACGGCATTGCCCTGGCCGTCGCGCAGCAGCGCGGTGAGGTACACGGTTTCGTTGGAGCGATAGACGCCGCGCTCGGCATAGACGAACGCGTCTGCGCCTGCCGGAACAGCCCGGCCGGAAACGCCGCGGTCGGAGAGGTCGAACGCGTCGGTCTTCAGGCTGAGGAAAGCGTAGTCGGCTTTATCGCTGGTCACCGTCACCATTGCCGGCGACAGACCGCCCTCACCGCGCGCAAGGCCAGCCTCGAACAGCACGTGACCGGACTCGTCGGTCTTGCGGGTGGCCAAAATCTCGTTGTTGCGCGCCACAAGCCGCACTTCGGCTTTTGCCATCGCGTCGGTCGAGGCCAGCGAATTGACGAAGACGTGGATGCCGTCATTGCCGGAGAAGGCCGTAAGGCCAAGATCGGAAACGATAAACCATTGCGTCGCCAGCGAGCCGTCGTCGTCGCTGGCGGCGCCTTTGGCCGCGGCGGTCATGACGTAGACGCCGGGCTGCAGATCGCCGAGTGCCTGATCGACCGGAAACGCGGTGGTGACGTCCTGATTGAGGGTGGTCGCGGTGGCGAGTTCGCCGGACCAGACCTTCACGCCCCGCTGGTCGCCGAGGCTGGAAAGCTCATACTTACTCAGCGCGCGCTGAAAATCGCTGTCGATCACCGTATTGATGAGGTTACGGTCACCGATCCGAAACACATTTACCGATACCGCTGACGTGTTGACGCTGACCAGCGGAATGCCGCGCTGACCGGTACGCGGCAGCACATAGGCCCGGCCGGTAAAGCGCACGAACGGCTTGCGGTCGCGCACATAGATATTGAATTCAGCCGATTTCGGCAGGCTCTCCTTGACAGTGGACGGCAACCCGGCGCGCAGATTGATGTTGTAGCGCTCGCCGTGCTTCAGGCCATCGACGCAAAGCTGCTTTCCTTCCGACGACAGCGCCGGCTTGTCGCTGCCCGCCAGCGCCAGGAACGGCGCGAAATCGGTGCGCTTGGCGAGATCCTCGGAGAACTGGAAACAGGCGCGCGGCGACGCCGAGTCGGAATCGACGGTATAATCCAGCAACCGGAAGCCATACTGGTCGCGCATTTTCTCATATTGCCCGCGCACGTCGGCGGCTTCGCGCAGGTCGAGCGAGAGCCGAAACGCATCCAGCGCCGGACGCCACAGCTTGCGCTCGGACATCGCGCGGCCGAGCACGGCAAGCGCGTCGGCCTCTTCCCCGGCGTTGCCGGCGCGCTGATAGGCGATGTAGGCGGCGGTCGAGGCGCGTTCGAGCAGGAAGGTCTGTTCACTGCTGTTGGACGGGCGAATCTGGAAAATGGTGCGCGCCAGCCGCAGCCAGTTGGCGCTGTCCTCAGGTGTTGTGGCCGCAATCTGCCCGAGGATTTGCAGGCCGGTGCGAAAATCGCTGCGTTTGAAGGCGGCATCGGCATCGGTTCGCAAGCTTGCCCCTGACTTCGCAACCGGCCCAGCTTCGCTCTTGATCTGGGCTTCCAGCTTGATCGCCGAATCGACCAGATCGTCGCGTTTGAAGGCCTTATCCGCCGCCTGCGCTGTGACGAGGCCGAGCGCCAGCGTTGCGCAAAGCGTTGCGGCGCGAACCAAACCGATCATGATGGAACTCCTTGAGCCGCGACAAACGCCGCCTCTAGAACAGAAATGCGCGAAAAGGTGACGGACTCGTGGCGTCAGAATGGAAACGAGGTAGCGAAAAAGTCGCAGGCGACATGGCCGACAATGCTGCGCCGGCAGTCGCCCGCGGCGCAGCATTGCGTTGCAGGTGGCCCGAAGGCAACGCTCACCTCTTAAGCTTTGTCGTCGGAACGCTAAAAAGGGTTCGGATGGGCTTGGCCGGAAAGCGGATTTTTCATATTGGCAATGGTATAAACGCCCCCGACGGTCCCATAGCTCAACTGGATAGAGTAACGGATTTCTACTCCGTGGGTTGCAGGTTCGAATCCTGCTGGGATCGCCAATTATTTCAATGAGATGAGGGGTTTATTGGGCCGACTTGGTAGTGCGGCCGATCACGAAAGAAACCCCTTCGGTCTCAAGTTATTCTCGGGCTTGGCCATTTAGTCCACCATAGTCCGGTCAACACGGGCGCAACATGGCGGCTCGTTTTCCATTCCCTGGTTTGCTCGCCAGGCTTTTCTCAAGTCAATTTTTTCGCAAATCGTGCGGCGTCGCGTGTCATTTTTTAAGAGCGGCGTCCGGAGGCGATGCCAGGCAAGTGATATCTGCTTACGCCCTCGCCCCTCATCGGCCACGGCAACCCTGCCTCAGGGACGGCCCGCAGGGCTTCCTGTCGTCACCAAGAGTTATCGAACAGGTGTCGACGAAGCCGTCTTTATCGCTCCGCAAAGTGCTATTACCTACGATCAGGCCGCGGAAAATTCCGCGTCCAGAATCCACGCTCAAAACAGGGAGGAGAAGTATGCCTTTATTCATCACGTATGCGTCGTATTCCCATTCCGGCGTGAAGGGACTCGTCAATAAGCCGTCGGATCGATCTGAAACTGTTAGAGCATTGATCGAAAAAGCCGGCGGTAAACTTGTCGCGCTATACAACACAACGGGCTCAAACGACGTTGTGCTTGTTTCCGAGCTTGCCGATGGATCGGATGCAGTCGCCGTGGGAATGGCTGTTGCGGCGACTGGCGCGCTATCCAAAATCGAAACAGTTCGCGCTTGGACGCCCAGCGAATTCAAGGGTATCGCGGAAAAGGCTGCCCGAGTTGCTAATGCTTACACTCCGCCCGGACAATAGCGCCAGACATCGCGCTTTGTAGCGCCGGCACAGCAAACCCTAACTAAGACGGCCCCAACTCGGCGCCTGCGCGAGCGCGGGCCGTTTCTTTGGTGCCTCACCTCTCATCGTCCGAATGCACCCAAACATAGGGCGCGATTTCGAGCGTATCCGTGAAACAAAAACCCGGTTCCCGACTTAAAGTGTTGTGGGCGATGAGGATCGCAACGTGCCGAATTTTGGCTTCCACATTCGACACGGAAATCATTCGAGCGACCACAATATTGATCTGCCGGACACACGCGCTGCACACAAAGAAGCAACGATGGTTTGCGGCGATATGGCCCGCGACGTTGCAGCCCAACTTGGCGAAATGCCAGAGTGTCGCATGGACGTGTCGGACGAATCGGCAAATCTCTTTTTAGGCTTAGGCTTGTCACGGAGTCGACGGACTAAGGCCGCCTCAGCTGGCGGTCTGCTCTGGCAACCAGGCTTGTGGCTTTGTCCACGGTGGATTTGGCGAGCTGGTTGGGATCCCTAGCGCGTTTGGGAGGGGCTGTTGCAGCTCGGCGGTCGCAGCTCGATGATCGTCCGGATGAAAGAACTTGCGCTTGCCGGCGCCAATCGAACCCATATGTGATGTGAAGGTTCCGAGGGAACCCGTCGTTCTCGACAACTTTCTGGGTAAACCCGGCTCGAACGGCCAAACTTAGATGCTTTATAAATTTGAATTTAGTGGTGTCGACGGATTGCGAACCTACATCAAGCCGCCATTCGGCGTTCTGGTGAATCATAGTGGAGCCCCTCCCTTGTCGAACACATCGGTAAAAGTCGCTTTCGCATTCTTCGTGGTCTTGGCCTCACCTGCCGCCTCGTTTGCGCAACATGCAGGCGCGGCGGCAACCGGAAATGTGCCAATCACGGCCCGCGGGGTGGGAAAATGCTTCCAGGGTAACCCCGCTACCACCGTCACGCCTAGGCGTCCCGAAATTGTTCGTTCCCCCAGCGTTTGCTGGGCCCCGCGGAACACCACTGACGGTCCCGAAGTTTAGGTGGTTCGAACAGAAGTCGCGGCTTGCCTGATCCAACAAGAATAAACCTCCGGGGGTGAACCGGCGGGCTGCTGTTTTAAGCGTCCAAGCTTTTGTGAAATCGCTTCGGTTTCGAGATCAAATCTCAATTTCCAGTCGGGCGTCTCGCGGACACGAAATCCAGGTACTTCTCCCAACTCGCTAAGCGTGTCGTCAGCCGCGAGCGCTCCACGGGCGCCCTCATACATCATGGTAAAGCTGTCAATCGTGAACGCGTGATAATTCATCGGATCATCTCGCGAACTCACCCGCCGCCGATCGACTGACGCCCGCGAGGAATGCTGGCACAGCTACTATGGTGATGTGCACGCCGGTACGATCCGGGATCTGCCTGGGCGGTAGCCCCGCTAAGTCGCGGGGTTTCTTTATTCTAACCGCCGCGGTTCATAGCTGACGGAGCTAGTGTTGATCCGCTTGGATCACGCGCGATGGGAGCAAGCGTATTCCCGGTAGCATTCCTGGGTTTGGTTGCAATACGGCCTGCCGCACCGACAGCGGTGCCTCCGAAGGGGCGGGTGACGTGACTTCCAATGCTCATTCCGCCTCGTGCAAGCGCGAACGTACTTGGTACTGTGAATGCAATTGCTAGTGCTATTGTCGTGAGTTTCATAGGTCTGTCCTTCTTGTTTAGATACGCGATAACATGGGACGTCTCCTTGGTTGTTCAATTAAAACCTTCTTTAAGCGCGATGGAAGCCGCCAAGCTCGAACCGCGACGCACGAATGCGAGCTACTTCACGTCTCACACTCACTTGATGCTGGGAGAGACCGCCTTGGGGCGGTCTTTTTGGTTTAACAGCTGTGCCGCGGTTACCTGCGATTCGCGACCGCGTGATCNTCTTGNNCAGCNGCGAAGCAATTCAAAGGTTCCGACGAAACCGTTTNCCTTGTCTCGCGAAGAAGTCCTNAAACAAAAATCCGCTATNAAAATNCCTNATCAACCAACGAGGGCTNGGTCATGTGGTGGGGATTAGTAGTCAGTTTGGTTTTTCTTTACCCCGTGGTCGAGATGGCGGAGGAGTGGCGCCTTCGTCGCTCGGCTGATAAAGACCTCGCAGAAATGTGGAGGCGCGCAGCCTCTGGCCATCGATGGGACGCGGCGCGCGGCCAATGGGTGGGATAATTTTATGGGTATACCATGCGCGATGAATTCGCTTCCTGCAGTTTCCTCGCCGTGACCATCACCGGTCTTGTTCTGCTTTGCTCTGGCTTGCTCGCTATCGCATTTAGCTAATCTGTGCTGGTCTGTCCTGGCGCCCTCACCGCTCTTGTCCGGATGATCACTGCCGGGCAGACGCACCGGCATATCGGAATGCCGCAATAAAAACAGGCGGAGCCCTAGTGAAGTCAGCGTGCCTCTGTTTTCTTGACTAATTCTAGCCCTTCATCCCCAAGCGTTCGCCCAGCCAGCCTCTTCAACTCCGGGAGATGATCTCGAATTATCTCGATCAGCACGGCAAAGGGCGATCCCAAACTCACCAGCATTGCTCAGGCGCAGGCCAGACCGACACTCGACCATGGTGTGCTCGCGCCGTTCAATATGACCACGCGCGCGTGAAAAATGGCCACTAATCCGAAGAAGGTTCCGGTTTTCGCAACGGGGCGGATATCAACCTATATCGTGGCGCCTGAACGCCGCTGAAGGTTTCCAGGGTGTGACCGCAGGCGGGACAAACAAAACTATCCGCCTCGCGTGGGGCGGCATGGAATTCGGTCCGCTCGTAAAGGGCGCCGCATTGGCAGGTGACTTGCGAGGTCGTCATCCGGGATTAGGCCGCCGGCCCAGCAAAGGTTCCGGGAACGATTCTCGACCGAGCGGCTTGAACTGGTCTGCGCTTGGCGGTGTCGAGCGCACGGAACACCCGATTAGGAACCAGCCCCCTTCGTCGGGAGTTCCGTTAAGCGGCCCCAGGTGCCCCCGGCGCCGGGGCCGTTCCTTTTTGGGACGGTGTCCCTAACCGCGGCAGAGTTTTTCATTTTCGCATAGGCCAATCCGAACTTGCCCGGCTGCAAGAGGCCTGCCGGCGGGCAAAGGGCCGCGCAAGTTCCACTGAAATCAGATAAGCCCATGGGTGGCTTGCAACGCGGGCTACCGAGGGTGGCTGTTGCTCAAAATCATCAGTCAGATCCGATTTCGATCCACCGAGGGGAATCCTTTTGACTGTGCGGGGCGGCCTGTCGTTACGTCCAAGCGGGGCGCAAAGGACGTCTGCTATGATTGAGACCGTTACAGTATTTTTCGCACTCGTTAGCGCCAGCATCTTCCTCGCGCATGCCTATGACGGCTATCGTTCGAGGGCCTGATTCGCAGCGCCACGCAGCACCATTGCTAAGCGGCACCATTAACCAAAAGCCGATTCCGAAATCTTTAATAAATTCGGACCAGCATCCAGCGTGAAAGGTGCACCATGCGTAATCATGACCTCGTATCCGATGGACTCCTCGCAATCACCGCAGCCAGCCTTTTGCTGCTCTGTACGGGCTTGCTCGCGATCGCATTCAACTAATCCGTCCCGGCGACCGCACGCCTCATCGTCCGAACGTACTACCCTTTCGGTACCGGCCGAACTAAGCCACTCTTATTTCCAAAACAGTTTTATTGTCTCGCTCAAAAAACCGGAGCTGAGCTGACACGGTAGTGCGGCTGGTTTGTGCGGCCGATCAATGCAATCCTTCGTCTCGTCGACAGCGTAACTTAGTGGTGATGCCGATGTCGCCATTTGCCTCGCTTGATAGGAGACGGCTGCACGTCGGACGGTAACACCTGCTGCCTCGATTCTTGAAGCCGCCGTTGATAGCCGGGCGAGTTCATAATATGTGCTGCCCCACCGCGTGCGAAGGCGGGTTCGCTTGAAACCATGACTGCAGTCGCGATCGCTGTGGCCGTCAGAAACAATTTAAGAAATTTTTCCATGTTGAGTCCTTATCAGGATTGAATCCGATTGTCCCGGCCCGAACCTCGCGGATCGCTCCGTCCCATTGGTGCATTGAACATAGGCATCATGATGATTCCAGCAGCGGTGCGAATTCAGATCGCTCTTCCATTGCGGCTTTAAGCTTGCCGCTCTAAAATCCGCCCGGCACACTATGTGACGCGTTTGTTTTTTGAATATTGCTTGGGTGAGATTAGTGAAGCGATTGACGTTATTCGTCAAAGGTAATGTAGATGTCCGGGATTCGCTCCATTTTTGTCGGATTGGCGGTGAATTGTCGTGGAACGGCATCAATGAGGTTCTGCGTAAGCGTCACCCCAAAAGTCTGGCGCGCATCAAGCATGAAACCTGGACCCGATCGGACGCACTGCTGGAGTGCAACGGAAGTGTGCCACAAGCGCTTACCGGCCGCGATCTGCCGCTCGGCCCCTACTCGCTCGCCAGCCAGTTCAGCGACGCCGTTTTCACGGCGTCCGCTAACGCCATCATCCTGTCAATTCAGCCCGATGTGACGACAAGCCTTATGAGGCACAGGCGCGACGGCTTTCTGTTTTACCCGAGCGGTGCCGAGGCATGGGCTCCAGCTGACCGCGCCGGACTGCAATCTGATTACGAAGCAAACGGGCTTCTCAGCGTCGACGCCGCCTTGAACAATCTGGCGGCGGTCGTCGCGAAAATTCGCAGACACAGCGAGGTTCCGATTCTGATCTACAATCTCTCCCCGATTATTCCTGGCGACCAAATCCACTGCTATGCCGGTGTTGGCGAGACATTTTCGACCCGCATCCGCAAGTTCAACCTGGCCCTGGCCGGGCTGTCCGAGGACACCGGGATTTCGATCATCGATGTCGACGCTATCGTGGCACGGCATGGCGCCGACGCGCTAAAGCTCGACGCAGTCCATTTGAAGCCGCAAGGTTACCTTTTATTGGCCGAGGAAGTGGTACGCGTGCTCGACGATCTGGGCGTTTTGGATACGGCGACACAATGAGCTTGCGCGCCAGTGTGATCATTCGCTCGAAAGACGAAGCCGACCGGCTGCGGCTGACCCTCGCTTCGCTAGCCTGCCAAAGCGAGCCGCCCGAGGTGGTGGTGGTCAATGATGGTTCGTCCGATCACACCAAAGACGTCATCGCGATGGCGCAAGGTTTGAGCATTGTCGCCCTTCATAACGCCACGCCCGCCGGGCGATCTGCCGCCTCCAATGCCGGAGCAGCGGCCGCCAGCGGCGACGTGGTGCTGTTCCTTGACGGCGACACACTGGCGGCGCCAGATCTGGTTTCCGAACATCTGGGAAACCACCGCGAACGAACGAATATCATCGTGCGTGGTTCGACCTACAATTTGCGATGCACGCGGCCGTTTCTCGATCCCGAGGTGGGCACGCCCCAGCCGGGCGAAGAGACGCGAGTTGAACGTATGTCGGCCACCGAACGCACACGTGCGATGGTGACACGTCAGCAGATCCGTAGCTGTTTTCATGAGATCGATCGCCGTAGCCAGCCGGGCGTCTATCCGGGGTTCGGGCCGCGCAAACTATTCGAACTCGAAATGGAAGCTCTAACTACCGCGACGGATTGCCCGGTTTTGTGGGCTGCGGCATCAGGCGCCAACATGTCGGTTGATCGGGCGGCGTTCCTCGACAACGGTGGATTCAACCCTGAGCTCGACAATAATGAACATCGCGAGCTGGCCCTGCGGCTGTGTCAGCGCGGCATGTCAATGGTCGGAAGCAAGGCGCGGAGTTACCACATGACTCACCGAAGCGGCTGGCGCGATCCGCTCACGGACAAACATTGGGAAGACATCTTCTTTGCCGCTCACCCCACCGCCGAGGTCGCTCTGCTGCCAGTGCTTTGGGCGAGCCTCGCCGACGGATCAGACCTGCCGGAGGCGGCGCGTATCCACTCGTTGCCGGAGCTCGCCACGGCGGCACAGCGCTGCAAGGCGTTCGAGGGACGCGCAGCGGTGCGAGAGGCACATCTGCGCTGGGCCAAAACCGGGACGGTCGAATGAATGCAACACCCATTCCCATTGTGGTGATGGTGTCTATGGCGGAAAGGGCAGCTGTCGACGCCGCGTGCGCCAATATCGTTCACGCGCTTGGCGAGGCCAGTGCAAAGCCGTGGAAGTGCGATTGCCGGTTCGTTCAAGGATACGCGGATCTGCAAAACGCGGACGCCGGTTCGATTCTTGTCACTTCCCTGGTGTCGGAAGTTGATGCGCCCGAGCCATGGACGGATGTCGAGTCACGGTTGCGTAAAATCTACGCCGGACTCTGCGATCGCGGAGATCCCATATTTATCTGCACCGTGCTGCGCCATATCGGAGCCGGTGAACCAGACGCCTCGCGCCGCCGAATTCGCATCCGGCGGCTCAATTTGTTGGCGGCGGACATTTCGCGCCAGAGCGGCGCGTTCGTCATCGACATCGACCGCCGACTTGCCGATCTCGGGGCGCGACGACTTGAGACCGACTACAGGCTGGAGGGCGCGGAGGCGGCCGATCTGGCGGGCAACGCCATGGCCACGGCAATTGTCGTCAACGGACTCGATGCCCTTGCCAGCTTCGACGTGCAGGATCGAGCCCAGGCCGTGCTGGCGCAATACAAATCCGCCGTCGCGCTGCCGGAGATCAGGCCCAAGAACCTGATGCCGATGGGCCAGGGCCGGCGCAAACAAATGGTGACGACCATCGTCGACACCAATCAGGAAGCGCATGTCGGCTGGCTGATCCAACAGGTGCTAAAGCGCCAGATTACCCCCTTGGAAGCATTCAAGAAGTTGCTGCTGGCGGTGCGGCGGCGCGGCGCCAGGGAAAGCCTCGCCATGCTGGCGTCAGGCGTGGTCCGGCTGATCGGCAAGCGAACATGAAGCAGCGATAAGATGAACTCAATCGAATCCTTGCGGCTCATGATGCTGATCCGCGCTTTTGAAACGGCGCTGGCAAAACGTCCCGACCATGGTTTTCAGCTGCTGTCGTCCGGCGAGGAAGCGGTCGCGGTCGGCTTAAGCGCGGCCTTGACCGACAAGGACCAGTTGCTGACCGGCGGGCGCTCGATCGGACCGGCGCTGGCGCGCGGCGCTGAGCCTGGCGCCGTGATGGCCGAGCTGCTCGGCAGGGTTGCCGGGCCTAATCGCGGACGTGGCGGGCGCGGCCACATGGCCGACCCGGAATCGGGCTTTTTCGGCGCGCATGCCGTGGTCGGCGGCAATATCAGCATAGCGGCCGGCGTTGCCCTCGCAAAGCAGATGGCTGGCGATGGTGGCATTGTCGCTGTCCTGTTCGGCGACGGAGCCTGCGGCGCGGGCGTGCTGCACGAGACGCTGAATATCTCGGCATGCTGGCGACTTCCCCTCCTCTTCATTTGTAATAACAATCAGCTATCGGTTTCGACGGCGCGCACGGCAGCACTTGCCCCGGCAAAATTATCGGATCTTGGTGCGGCCTTTGGGATGTGGACGCGAACGGTCGACGGGTTGGATGTGGCCTGCGTCGCGGCTGCCGCAACCGAGGCCGCCGGGCACGTCCGCGAAGGCCGCGGCCCGGCCTTTCTCGAATGCGTTTCGGTGCGATTGCTGTCGCATTCGACGACGGCACGCGAGACGCGCAGCCGCGCGACTTTGACCGAATTACGTGCACAGTGCCCGATCCGCCGTCAGGTCGCGTATTTACAGAGCTCGGGCTACCTCGAAATTGCGCAGGCCGAGGCCTTGGAACGTGAAGCCGCCGATCGCGTCGCGGAGGCGATGGTATTTGCCGACGCTTCGCCCTATCCCGAAGCGTCCGAGGTGCTCGACCATGTCGGCTGACCACGGGGTTGCCAGCACCAAGATCTATTTCCGCGAGGCCAATGTCCGAGCCTTGCGCGAAGAGATGCGCCAAAACCCGCGCGTGCTGATTCTTGGTCAGGACGTCGGCGCGTTCGGCGGCTCCTACCGCGAGTTCGATGGTCTTTACCGGGAATTCGGCGCTGCGCGCGTACGTGACACGCCTGTCGCCGAAGCTGCAAGCATCGGCATCGGCGTCGGCGCGGCCGCGTCGGGCTTTCGGCCGCTGGTCTGCATCACCTACATGGACTTCCTGATGCTGGGATTCGATCCGCTCATCAATTACGCCGCCAAACTGCGCTATAAAACCGGCGGGCTGCTGACGGCTCCCGTGGTGGTCAAGACGACGGCAGGCGCCTTCGGCCAAGGGGTTGCGCATTCGCAGTGCCTCGAGGCCTGGTTGATGAGTGTGCCGGGACTAAGAGTTGTGGCGCCGTCGACGCCCGCCGATGCTTACGGCCTGATGAAAACCGCTTTGCGTAGCGATGGACCCGTCGTCTATATCGATCACAAGCGGCTGTTTCCTATTCCAGGCGAAGTGCCGGATGCGGAAACCTTCATTCCGTTCGGTCAGGCGGTGGTGCGGAAACCGGGGTCAGACGTCACCGTCACAACGCACGGCTTCATGGTTCGGATTGCACTCGAAGCGGCTCTGATACTGGAGGGCGAAGGCGTTTCCGCCGAGGTCATCGACCTGCGCAGCCTGGCGCCACTCGATATCAATACGGTGGCGCAATCGGTCAGCAAAACCGGCGCGTTGGTAACCCTGGAAGAGGGCCAGACGACGTGCGGCGTCGGCGCCGAGGTGGCGGCGCGCCTTTATGAANGCATGGGNATGCGGCCGTGGGCGCGCATCGGCGCCCTGCCAGCGCCGGTGTCGTCAAACCCCGTGCTGGAAGCGGCCACTATCCCAGACGCGNCTCGTGTGGTTACTGCCATACATCTTTTGTTAGGCCAGTAACGGCATGCGTTCTTTCGCCGATCAATTGAATTGGAGTTTTTTTTGTGATCTACAAACTTTCCGTTCCGGCCGCCGTGCCGGGAGTAGATGAGATCCGAATCCTCGAATGGCAGGGCACGCCGGGCACCGCCTTTGAGGCTGGCGATCTGATCGTCGAGCTGGAAACGCACAAGGCTGTAGTAGAGGTGCGCGCAGGTCAGTCGGGAATCTTGCGCGAGCTGCGGGCCGAACCAGGCGATTGGCGCGGCATCGGCCTGGTGCTGGCAGTGTTCAGTGATAGGGCGGATGAAGCTATCTCGGCGGGTGATGGTGATGCCGATCTAAAAGTGGAGTTCGAGATCACTTGAGCTGCATTTTCGGACGTAGATCCTCCAAGGCATGCAGAATTTCGACGCGCAATGCCGCTTGAATCGGCCCGCTCTGGTGAATGCCATCAGGAAGATGTTCGGCGCCACCCAGATCGGCGGCTATCGCATCGACGTCGATGATGACCAGATCGCGATGCTCGGCTATGTCGTGAAGCATGAGATTGAGTTCTTTGGCGGCGATGCTCGACAGCGTGCCGCTCATCGGCGCATCAAACAACGAGTAACTTGAAATGTCTTCATAGCCTGAAGTCGACATGCGATTGATCACGAGCGCTCGCGCGCCCGTCGCCGCTTGCATGGCATCGAGCAGCCGTAAATAATCGCTGTGAATGTCATCGATAGAGCGCTTCACTGTCTCGAAGGCGCTCCCCAGCCAGGCGCGGAATACGGGGCCGGCGGCCGCCTGATGGTGCCGCAATATCTGCACATGGTAACCGAGCGATTTATGACGCAAGATCGATTGCGGTTCCGAACTCAGCGACAGCAGCACTGCATCGGCGGGCTCCGTCCGCACCGTCCCCGAAGGGGTCAGCAGGCTATAAGAATCCTGAATCGGCGAGCGTTGCAGCACAGACAGCAGGGCGCCCGAGACCATCCAATCGTCGGCGGTTGGAGCCAGCGTTGAATCCGACAGGAATCGATGCATATCGGCTGCGATGGCCTGGAACTGAGCGGGTTTGCGCTCCAGCTGATCGAGCAGAACCGGTGCCGCCGGCGCCAAGGGGTGATCGGGCACAAATACCATTTGCGTCGGCGCGGTCGCGGCTTCAAACATCTCCACAAAGGCGCATTGCTCGCCAATAACCACGCCGGTGGCATCACAAATGCCGAGGCTGAGCAGCGACACAGGCATCTCGCCTTCGTCACACCACCAGCCGCGAGTACGGCCATGCCACCCCGGCAGCAGGCCGGTATGGACGTCGGCGAGGCCGGTCATGCGGCGCCCTGCCAGCATCAAGAGACGCAATCTTTCCAGATCGACATCAGGCTCCGCCTCGGCTTCAATATACGCGATGACCGCGCCGGCGTCCCAAACATCGACGCTGCGAATACTGAGGTAGCCACCACGCTCCGCGCCGGCGCCGCCTAATATCCTGCCGGCGGCCCGCGCCGCGAAAGCGACCTGCAGCTCCATTTCCTCGGCGAACGGCGGCGGACCGCTCATGCGTATGCCGGTGGGCTCCAGGCTGATATTGCAATAGGCGAAGATCTGGTTGACGCGGCAATATTGCCCCGGCTGGATCAGCCAACGTATGCCTGAGCGGGAGATGTTATAACCGTCGGCACATAATGGGCCAAGACGCAGAGGAAGCTCGATCAAGCTACGTTCCCCGTCCACAGGCCGTCGTGGTGGATGATACCCGCCACGGTGAGGCGGATATCACGGACAGGCGCGGCGCTTAGGGACTCGTCGGCTTCGTTGCTGAACAGCGCTACCAGTTCGCCGAGTTCACACAGTTGACCGCGAGCCACGTTGAGCTTCCGCAAGAACACCGGCTCGCGCAGCACAACTCGAAAAAAAGAAATCGGCGGGCACTCCTGCGCGAACGCGCTGCTCAGATCCACTCCGAGGTCGAAAAGCTTAGATCCGATTTTCAGGGCGTTGCCTGGCTCGGCATAGATGCATTCGATGCGCGCACCAGACATATGCGGATTAATCGTGGGTAGTCTGAAACCGTAAATCATTCCAAATCTCGAATTTCATTGACAAATCTAGCAATAAATATGCTGCTGCAAATCTAGCAATAGATAAGCTGCTGTTGTCGCGCAAATTTGTCGCATATTGAACAAACAACGAGCGTGTCCTTTTAGCGAGGCGCAGCTTTGAACGATACTGTAAACGATGTAGATGCGATAACCGGTGCCTCGGTTAGTTGCCTGATGGTGACCTTGCCTGTGCCGGAACGGTTAACGATGGCGAGGCGAAGCATTGACGACTTCTGCCGCCAAACCCTGGCGAACAAAACTTTAATCGTCGTGATTAACGGCGGCGTTCAGCCGGTGCGCGAGGCACTTCGCGGCTACATTGCCACACTGAACCGACAGGACATCTACATAGTCGAGCCGCCGGGCGTCCTCAACCTGGGACAATTGCGCAATATCAGCCTAGAGGCGGCCTCTGGCGATATCGTCTGCCAGTGGGACGACGACGATCGCTTCCACCCCGATCGCCTTCAAAAGCAAGCCGCGGTCCTGATCGAAAACGCATTGGAAGCCGTTTATCTTCAAGAAGTCATGCAGTACTTTCCGGAAAAGCGCGCGCTGTTTTGGACCAACTGGCACGCGACACCAGCGCTTGCGCATCCCGGCACACTGATGGCGCAACGCTCGGCGCTATTGCGCTATCCGACACAAGGCGATGCGGCACGACTCGGAGAAGACCTCGAACTGGCGCGAGCTTTAATCAAGCGTAACCGCGTCGGTTATCTGGGCGGCATGCCGCATCTCTATGTCTATGTAAGCCACGGCGCCAATTCCTGGAATGATGGGCACCACGCCATGCTAAGGGATCAACTCGCAATTTCCAGAGCCTTATTGCTGCGGCGAGAACCGCAGATCCGCGCCGGTCTGGCGCCTTATGGCTTTTCCGAGAGCAATGTCACCGTATTCGGCAGCAACGGCGAAGCCTTTGTGCTCTAGCCAAAGATAGATCGTTCTAACCGACGACCGAAACGAAATCGCTATACAGAGGCGTTCCCGCGACATCGAGCAGGCCGATGGCCACCCCGTCTGGTTTTGCTGATTGCACGATGTGCCACGCCGGCGGAATCGTCACCCCGACCGCACCGGTGAAATCGAGCGGCAGACACTGATTGGTCAAGCGGCAGTCGATGCGACCGAAGAAGTAATCGCGCCATGCCGGATCGCGGCCGCCGCCCGACAACTCCCAGCAGACAAAATCGAATGGCGTCCAGCCCTGGCCGTCGATCCACGCTTCGGCCCAATAATGATTCGTGGGGCACGCCCGATAAAGATAAAAACCACCGAGAAGCCGGGCCGGAATGCCGCGCGCCCGACACATCGACGCGAATAGCGCGGCAACAAGCTGACAATCGCCCCAACCAGAATCGAGCAGCCAGTCGCCGGGCGCTTCCAAGTCTACTTGATCGTAATGGATGGCTCCTTGCGAAAATTCGTCGAGACAGTAGTTCCAGAAGACGCGCAGCGTCACCAGTAGATCGGCGCCGGGACCGACCAGAGCATTGGCGAGGGCGGCCACACGATCAGAAACGACGATCAGGCCGTCGCGCGATCGCAGGTATAGTGAGTCGGCGGGCCGAAGACTGGATTGGGACCGCTCTCGACTCGGTTCCTGCGGACGGGCCGTGAAGGTTACTGTCGCGCCAATGGTTACTTCGCCCGCACTGGGCGCCTGTGTGCGGACTTCGAGCCGCCCGCGGCTAACAGCGATACGTGCCCCGGCGGCGACGGCAGACGGATTGACCTCGAGGTTACCGAGATGCTCTGACGTCAGCGGCAAGGGCATGCGCAGGCGCAAAGCGGCACCTGCCGGCAGAGATTGCGTATTGAAAGTGCGCCGCAGCTCGACAGCGAATTTCCGCGGATTTTCGTTGTGCAAGTCCAGCACGAGCCGCCGGGCGGTGCCAACCATCCGCTCGGTCCAAAACGCATCGCTGGCGTTCAATCCGGCTTGTTTGATAAAATTGAGTACTTCGCCCGGATCGAAGTATCGTGCGCCATCAGCGTCTCGCCGGACACCCATACCCATCGCGATCCAGTTCTCGAACGCCTGGCGTGTCAGCGCCTTTCCCGGCGATCCCTCGCCGCGCTCGCAGGCCCAGCCCGCGAGATGGCACATCTCGAGAATGTCCGCTTCCGAAACCGTTCGATAACGGTCGCCTGTGTGAAAGCCCAGTGGAGGTCGATTCAGTTTGAGGTCCTTCTTCACTCTTGCCGCTCGCCGGTGGTCGCGTTCTTATTTGAGATGTCCCGCGTTATAGACTGGGACCTATCGAGTGGAAACTTCGGCTGAACTTGGCGGCGCGAACAAGGACCTCACCTCTCATCGTCCGGATGATAGGCAGGGCTCATCGGCACCTCCGAGCTTGGTCGTGACAAAGACCCAACTGGTTCAGCGTCTCGGCGTCTTATCGATCATCCTCCGGCTGCACCCACCCGTCCCGTGCGCCTCCAGGAGTCGATGAGCCTGATCATGTGAACCGACGGTGATAACGCGATGCCCGCAGGATAGGCATTTCAGCGCCGACTCCATTTCGGCCCGACTCTATGCTTGGTGCATCACTATTTCCAGAATGGAACAATATTGCTCGCCCGCCTTTGGTTGAAACAATCAAAGGATTGCCCATGCCCAGTAGCCAACTGAAACGCGCCGAACGAGCGATCCAGGCGATCCGAGATCAGGCCGAGTTGCCGCCGGAAGCAGCTGATGCCCTGCAGGAGCTTGTCGACGTCATCAGGACGATCGAGGGCCGTTTGTCCTTGCTGGAAACGAAAGGACATCCGCACCGCACTGAACAAATGGAACTGCCAAACCGCCGATGAGATAGGCACCGTAGAGTGACGACCTCAGTGCGGGGGGTGAACTGAGGCCGTCGGGGGCTTGGATGTCGCGACGGGCGCGACATCGGATGAACCCTCAAGACTGGTGACCGTTCCGCGGCCAGCTCATTATTTTACAGTTCCAGATCGTTGCGTTAGCTTTGCTAAGGCTCAGGCGCGGGCCGCAATGAGGGGGATGGCTATGATTTCACTTCTGATCGGTATTCTGATTATTTGCGTCGTCGGCGCGATTTGCTTCTGGGCCATCGACAAGTTTGTCCGGGATGGACGACTTGCAAATCTTCTAAAGCTGCTCGTGGTGCTGATCTGTCTTGCGGCCATCCTGCAACGGGTTCTGCCTATGGCGGGAATTGGCGGGCTGTAGGCTCGCCGCCGAATCCGCTGTCTGTCGAGCTTACCGGCGGCCTCTTTTGCCCGCTGGCAAGCATTTGATCAGTGGATAGCGCGCCGGGGAAACCTAAATCGTATTGCGCGGCCGTTGGTGTTCCGGAACAGTCTGTTCGGGGATTCGGATGGGGGCGCGGCTATGAATCAGCAGGATTCGGGATTCGATTATCCGCGTTACCGCAAATTGCTCGCCGAAGCGGTCGACGAATCGAAGCGGCTCGCTCTCATCAAATTGCTGATCGACGAGCGTGCCCGGGACAAGCTGGCGGCACATGAGGCACAGCGCCGCAGCGACATCATCCGCAGCCTTATCGCGCCGCGGCCTCAGGCACGTTCAAACGCAGCATGAGCATATCGCGCATTTGGATGCCATCGTCGTACACTGGCGCCGGCAGGTAGTCGAAAAAATCCTTGCGTACCGAAGCCATGCGGAAGCCGCATTTCTGATAAAAGGCAATGCCCGACCAGTTTGAGTTGGCCGTTCCGACATTGAGAGCTTCGACCCCGCGCGCTCGTGCTTCATCGATGAGGCCGCGCATCAGCGCTTTGCCGTATCCCTGCCCGCGCGCCGCTGGCCGAGTGGCAATATAGAGAATTTCGCCGTCATCGGATGTCCAGCGGACCGCTGCGGCTCCTACATCGCTGCCGTCACACTGTGCGATGTAAGCCATAACCGTAGAATCGTTCAGTGCGGCGACGATACGCGCATCGCCTTCCTCGGCGTCACGCAGCAGTGGCAGCAAATGGGCAAGATCGCGCGACGGGTGCAGCTGAATGGGGGGCATGAAGCGCATTTTACCCATCTCGAATTGGTGTGATTTACCCATTAATCGATGGCTTCCCGGCCCGCGCGGCTGTACACCGCTCCAGATCGTGGCAGGCGCCCCCTGTACGGCGCCGATATTGACCGGAAAACCGATCATCTCACCCCAAACAATGAAAGCAACAAGGCCCGTTCAATGAGTGGATTCAAGGAACCCAGCTTCGCAGACCGCCAGAAGGCGGCGCAGGAGGCCAGGCAGAACATCCTGAACAAATTTCGCGCCAAGCCGGGTCTCGACGATCCCGCGGTAAAGCAGCGGCAGGCTGAGCGCGAGGCGCAGGCCGCCGACCGGGCCAAGGCCAGGCTGGCGCGCGAGGCCGCCAAGGCCGAGAAGAAGGCCCGTGATGCCGAGGCTGCGGCGCAGGCCGCAGCACAACTGGCGCGCGAAAAGGAAGAGGCCGCGGCAAGAGAAGTGGCGCTTGAGGCCGAGCGCAAGGCCGCGCGCGACGCCCGTTATGCCGCCCGCAAGAAGCGGAAATAGCGGCAAGTTTCGGGGCAGGTCACGCCCTGAAAATCACAGGCCCGCCCCTTATCGAGGCGAGCCTGCGACAAAACGCCGTAACGAAGCTTACTTCTTCATTCCGTCATCTTTCTTCATGCCGTCCTTTTTCATTCCGTCGTCCTTTTTCATAGTGTCCTTGGACATGGTGTCCTTCTTCATCGCGTCCTTGGACATGGAATCTTTCTTCATGCCGTCATCCTTGCCCATCTTGTCCTGGGCAAAGGCGGCAGGAGCGAGCGCCAGGCTGAGCGAAAGAGCGGCAGCCGAAATTCCGAGCGCAATGCGGGTGCTGATGGTCATTTGTTGGTCATCCCTTTGAAACCGGTTTTGAAAGCGACTGATGCCGCTCTGTCCACAACGATCCCGAGACACCGTTTGTTACCCATCGCTTGAAAGATTTCTCGACTTGAAAAATCTGTCGCTTAAAAAAGCTTTTGAAGCGGCCTTCGGCTTCGATATGATTCCGGCGGCTGAACCACCTAAATAGGTGGTCGGTCTTCTTTCTGCCGAATCTTCCCGCAACTGTGCGCCGCAACAAATCGGCGCGCCGCCGAATTGGGCCTCAAACTATCAGACTAGAGAAAATTCGGGCGAAGAAGGGCTAATATCCCCTCAACGTCGGCCCGAGCATTCATGAAAAGTACAACCCCCGGGAGATATCCATGCTGACACGCCGCTACGTAATTGCATCCGCGCTTGCCGCGCCCGCCATCCTGCGTTTTGGGACCGGCACGGCACACGCCGCGACGACCTTGAAAATATCCCACCAATTTCCTGGCGGCACGGTCGACAAGGGCGATTTCCGCGACCGGCTGACGCGGGTATTCGCGGCCGAAGTAGCCAAACGCAGTGGCGGCGAGATCGCCGCCGAGATCTATCCGAATTCGTCGCTGATCAAGACCAACGCGCAATTCTCGGCGATGCGTAAAGGCGCGCTCGACATCAGCCTGTATCCCCTTCCCTATGCCGGCGGCGAATTGCCGGAAACCAATATCGGCCTGATGCCCGGACTGGTCTCCACCTATGACCAAGGCCTGCGCTGGAAGAAGGAGCCGGTCGGCAAGGCGCTGACGGATTTCCTCGCCGACAAGGGCATTATCATCCTGACCTGGATCTGGCAGGCCGGTGGCGTCGCCAGCCGTTCGCGCCCCGTCGTCGCCCCGGAAGACGCCAAGGGCCTCAAGATTCGCGGCGGCTCGCGCGAAATGGATATGGTGCTGCAGACCGCGGGCGCGGCGGTGCTGTCGCTGCCATCCAACGAACTCTATGCGGCGATGCAGACCGGCGCATGCGATGCCTGTCTCACCTCCTCCACCAGCCTGATTTCGTTCCGGCTTGAGGAAGTCGCGAAGGCCCTGACCTCGGGTGGCAGCGCGTCTTACTGGTTCATGCTGGAACCGCTTTTGATGTCGAAGTCGATTTTCGACGCGCTGCCGAAAAAACAGCAGGACGTCATTCTGGCCGTCGGCTCCGAGCTGGAAGCGTTCGGCAAGAAAGGCGCGCAGGACGATGATATCGAAGTCGCCAAGGTCTATGAAAAGGTCGGCGCCAAGGTCAGCGTCCTTGATATCGCTACTG
>JGI12053J15887_10000165_pt1 | contig 23424 bp, 26 predicted proteins | sample MedBloCAOM1_O3_FD_15887 | JGI IMG/M metagenome (IMG submission 15887)
GGCTGGGGCCGTTCGGACATCGGTGGCGATCCGATCGTTGTCGTCTTGTCCGAGGCAGCGTCGGATGCGCACTTGGCGGGGCTGCGCGGCGAGGGGGTGTCCTACATCTTCGCCGGAAAGTCGGAGCTCGGTCTCGCCCTCGCGCTGGACATCCTCAATCGCGAACTCGGCGTTAATCGACTGCTGCTGGAGGGCGGCGGGGGTGCCAACGGTGCCTTTCTGCGCGCGGGACTGGTCGACGAGCTCAACTTGATCCTGTGTCCAGCCGTGGACGGCGCAAAAGGTGCGCCAAGCGTCTTCGACTCCACCGATGCGGAGGCCGATCGCCGGGCCCCCGTCACTGCGATGACCCTGGAGAGCAGCCAGGCTTTGGAAGGCGGCGCAATGCTACTGCGGTACCGCATCCGGAACGCGGATTCCAAAGGGACGGGTCGGTAGCGCTCCAGTATGGGCGCGACGGCACGCAAAACACATCATCTCATCGGCGCGGGCGCCGCAGGCCTGATGGCCGCCCGAGAACTCTGACGTGCGGGCAGAATGGTGAGCCGCCGCGAGGCGGACACCGCTGAATGGGGGCTCTGGTCGGAACAGAAGGGCTTTGCGGGCTTGTGCAGCCGTCGCGGACATTTATGCCCTCAGGCCGTAGTCATGTGCCATCGCTGCGGAACGCGGGCCAGTGCGGGTCGTGCAAGAAAGGACGATACTCGCCGCCGGTCGTGATCAAGGTGACGGAAACCCGCGCGATCACGCCTTATCTTGGGGTGCATCGGGGCGAGGAGAGGTGAGGGCGCCAGCGGCGTGAAATCCCCAAGGTCGTCTTTCATGCCGGCGCGATCTTTTTCAAGGAATCGCAACCAAAAGGGTTTGCGAATGTTCAAGACATGCTGGGTGGCGGTTCAAATAGGAGGCGCATCCATGTGCGATTACAGCTTACATGCGGTCGCGACGCGTCCCGCTGAGGTCGCGGAAACCTTGGTTTCGACCGATTTTTCTACAGGGACGCGGGGCTTTGCGAGCCCGGACAATCCGCAAGTGGCAGTCTGCCTTCGTCCCGGGACCGAGATCGCTTTCGAGAAGGACGCCCAAACGGATGGGATGATGTTTCGAAAAGGTGTTGGTGATCGATTGGCCAGGTTTCGCCAACTCCACACTGACAGAGCTCACCAGCATCACGACGCTCTCGAATTCTCGAACGGCACGATCGCTCTAGTTACTGACCTCGTTTCGGGGCAGCGGGCTACGGTATTGCAATTGCCTGCGAGCCCAATCGAGGAAACGCCTCGGGCGTCTCAACCTGCAAATCGGTATGAGACCGCCAACGTCTAGATCAAAAAAGGGCCCCGGAGCGATCCGGGGCCTCGGATCGTGGAGGGCGCAGCAGCCGGGCAGTCGGGCAGTCAATCCCCAACACGAAACAGATCATGCCGGAACCTCAAAGGGCCTACTACCGTAAACTGTGCGCCTTCCTCCAGTCTCGGGCAACTCGCGCTCCGCTTGGAGCCAAAACTCCTCATTCCTTCCCGCTTGATTTGCACCTCTGAATCCGTGCGTGCTTGCGTGTTAATGCTCATGCTGCCCGCGGTCTTCCTTGTCTGTACCTCGCGCGACTATCATCAAGTCGGCGCGCCGAAACGGTCGTTGCAGCGCTTTTGCGTCGTCCCAAGGAACGCGCATCCAAACGTCCAACTCCTCGTCGGTTATCAGGATTACGGGCATGGGCCTTCGGCGACGTTGTCATGAAACCGTAGACCGTGTGACGGCCAGCATCGGTTTGGATTTGGTGCCGCCGCGATCGCCTTTAAACTCGGTCTAGATGCCGGCGAAGGCAAAGAGCGGACGGTCGTCATTGAGGGCGAACCAGACAACGTCATTTTTCTTTGTCGGCGTGTTCGGATCCGGCGCGTATTCCGAGAAGCTGTTGGCCGGCACCAGGCAACGGTTCGAGGTTCCAGCCAGGTGATCGTCAACGACGGACCGATCGAAGCGCTGCAGCCGAACCCCTGGATGCCCAGGCCGATGGCAGCCTTTCATTGCGACGGCCGCAGTTCGCTCGCGAGCCAGCCCACGGCGTCGGTCTTCATGGGATCCACCGACATCGAGACCTGTTCGGTCCGCTCGCAGGTGGAGCATTCGAACGTGCGGACTTCGAAGCCGCGTACGCCGGCGGAGATGCGCGCCAGCGCCATCCGGTGCTTGCACGTCGGACACATCGGCCGGTCGTTGAAGCCGTTCATGATACCCAATCCCAATGGCATCATACGCAGAAACGTAGTTCCTGTCCGTAATCTAGGCGATTCAGAGCGAGTTTTTCAAGGGCGGCTCACGGGCTGGAACGGGCGGGGCGCGGACGGATTGACTCAATGGGTCACGCCTGTGCGTGGCCTGCGTGGCTCCGCCCCAAAGCCCAAAAGCCCCCAGGCGAGGCTACGCTCCAGCCGCAATGGACGGCACGCGGTCTCTTTGCATCGCGCGCTGCACGAAGGCGCGGCTGGTCCCCGTTCCTTCTATGCGATCGTACTCGCTCGTTTGAGACTTCAAAGAACGAGGCTTCTACCGCGATCGACTACGCCGCCCGAAGGCCTCTGGCTTCGTATTGGCCCCGCAGCTAGTAACTGTGCAAGCCGCCCTCTGATACATTCAAGGGCCGCTCTGCTATAATCGAGGGTGATAAAGTCAAAATGAGGTATTGTGCAGCAGAAACTCGCCCGGGAGGCCGCCATGGACACCGAGAAGCAAACGACAAATGGTCAAGACAACATTCGCTCTGAAGAGAAGAAGCCTGTCATCGACCAGATGACTGACCTTGCAGCTGAAGCTGCCGGGACGCTTGCTGAGACCGTCGTCAAAGCTGTTGCTAAGAAGGCAAAGAAGGCGGTCGCCAAGCGCATTCCTAAGTCTGTCAAGAAGGCGGCCAAGACAGTCGCAAAAGCAGCCGCCAAGAAAAAGACAGCTAAGAAAATCGCCCAAAAGTCATCCAAGAAGGCGGGAAAGAAAACTGCTGCGAAGGAATCCAAGAAGGCAGCTAGGAAATCCATGCCGAAAAAATCCGTAAAGAAAGGCTCGAAGAAATCATCCAAAAAGAAGGGCAAGAAGTCGAGGCGTTAGACCTTGATGGTCAGACCGCGCTCGCGTCCCCATTCGCCGCGGTCCTAGTTCGGTGATGGTCCGGCTAATTAAGAGCTAGACGGCTCCTATCGCGGTTTGAAAAAGGGCCCCGTAAGTGTACGGGTCCCTTTCTCGTTCGCCTTAGTTGTAATCGGAGTATTTAAACTGAGGCATGGCTTTAAGTTGTTCTTTCGTGGCGTTCAGAACGCCGTGGTCAGGCACCCAATCGTTGGCGTTCGATCCCGCGCGTGTAGACGGGGCGGCTGTATTTGTGGCCGCTCCTGAAGTGGTGGTATCGCGACGTTCGGTGGTTGGAGGGTTGGTAGAGGTCGTGCGCACGGGTTCTTCCACGAATTTTAGCTTGTCCATGGTGACAGCGATGTCGTGCTCACCCATGCCGAGGAAGCCTCCAACACCAATAACGACAGCGCTGACCTTTCCATCTTTGTCGAGGATTAGTTCGTTGACGTCGCCCAACTTTTCATTGGCCTGATTATAGACGTCCAGCCCCATGAGTTTCGAGGCGCGCCAGTTGCCCTTAAGCATCATCTTCTTGTCCGAAGACGTAGTGGTTGTTGCCGTTGGAGCGGTGCCGGGGGCAGGTTGGTTAGTTTGAGCGTAAACCGAGCTGCTTACGAGCGCCGCGCCGAGAAGTGCAGCGGTGAGGAATGGTGTTTTCATTGGGTAGCCTCCATTAAACCGATAAATAGCCCCCGATAAAACTTCTGCGAAAATCCAAAGTTCCATTTACGGTCGCCGCGTGCTCGCTGGCGTGATGGTCAGTGCAGCTCGCAAAACCTGGGCCCAAAGCTTTTGGCCGGCCTCCGCGCATGTGCAGGTCGCTCTAAAGGTGACAGCCTAAGTGGGGGCACCCAAAGGCCGTCAGGTACCAATTCAGTCGCGGGAGGAACCACTTCAATGAACTGCCGGCAGCGGGTTTCGGTCCGTCGGAAAATGTCCGGCGGCTTGGGACGGCCGATTGACGAATTTGGAAGACCGGGAGTAGGGCGGGTGCCGTTGTAGGCCCCGGTGTGCCCGGGCCTACCAACGGTCAATGACCCGAACTACCTCCCGCCCGCTGCAGGCCCCTGATTATTGTTTGTTCCTGGCCCGACATTGCCCTGTCCGGAAGGATTGGCAGAGCTCCTCTTCTTGGAATGAGAGGTGCTTGAACCCGTGGTCATAGATGACGAACCGCTGTGTTTCTTTGACTTTGCACCTGATGACGCACCGGGTCCGACATTGCCTTCGCTTGATGCTCCGGGGGCAGGCTGCATTTGAGCAGATGCGATAAGTGGGGACCCGACGAGCGCTACGGTGACGAGTGCCGACATGGCGAGCTTTGATCTCATGACAATTCTCCGCGAAATGAAGCCGAGTCCAAAACCATCAGCACCGAACAGAGTTCCGGCCCCGGTAACCAAACTTTTACCGTGACTGCATGCTGCGCACCGGGGGCCTCCTGCAGAACGGGCGCCTAGAATTTCAGGGTCGTTCTGAGTCCGAGCATGGTGGCATTCATAAGTAGCGGGCGCCCGGGAAAAGGTCCCGATGGATTTGTGCTGCCCCAGCCCGGATGATCGATGTACCGAAAGCTTGGCTGCAGCGTNGTGGTACNGGTAGACGGCGGTTTAACNATCCTTCGAATGAGAGTTGAGGCCAAGTTGAACTTCCGAGGGTGTTATGCAGCCAAGGCGCTGGTGCCGGCGGATTGCNTCCCCGTCCTCCCAGCGAATCGAACGTTGGTTCTCGTCTGTCCGGCTCTCACGATTTTGCATCACCGACGGTGTCGGCGACCCTAGCTCCTCTTGCCCCAATCGGCTTGCCGCCTCCCTCCGTGCTGTCGGCCGCGGTCTGGTGCTCTATTTCCGAATTAAGTTCGGCCCCAAGCAGAACGACGATGGTAGACATCCACATCCACACCATTAGGCCGATTGCGGCGCCCAGCGATCCGTAGGTGGCGTCGTAGTTCGCATAATTTGCTAGATAGAAGGACAAGATACCGGATCCCGCGAACCATGTTGCGGTGGCGAACACACTACCTACGCTAAGCCAGCGCCACTGCGGCGCGCGGCGGCTCGGCCCGAACCGATAAAGCACAGCGAGGCCGAGCAGCATCATCAGGATCAAAACAGGCCAGCGGCCGATCCGTAACAAAGCGTCGCTGATGGAACCGAGGCCGATAGTGGTCAGGATGATTGGAAGTGCGACGACGCCGCCGATGGCAAGAAGGGCGGCCACCAGGCCGCCGAACGTAAACGCCAGCGAAATCGCGTTCAGCTTGAGAAAGCCGCGCTTCTCGCTTTCCTCGTAGACGACATTAAGTGCGTCGATGATTGCCTTCATGCCGCCATTGGCGCTCCACACCGCGAGCAGAAAACTGAAGACGAACGCCAGTCCGAGCTTGACGTCCCCTTTTGCCAGCACCCGGTCGACCTGATCCTTTACGATGTCGAAAGCTCCGCCAGGCAGAACGCCAGCGACCAGCGATAAGTGGTCGTTGATCGTGCTTCCCTTTGCAAACAGCGCGTAGCAGGACACCAGCGCCGTGATAGCGGGAAACAGGGCAAGCAAGCCGTAGAACACGACACCGGCCGCGACCGCCAGAACCCGATCTTCATCGAGCTGCTCATAGGTCCTGATCAGAATATCCTTCCAGCCTTTCCAGGGAATCTGCCAGGGCGCGACCGCGCGGCGTCCGCGGCCGTGATCGCCCGAAGTCGCCGTGCCGGCCAATTCGCCGTTGCTGTCTCGGAAGTTCGGCCCACTGGCGTTTTGGCTTTCGGCCCGATCCAGATAGCTCATTTTGTTCATTGCATCCGCTCCCAGCAACTGCTTGGCTCTATCCTTCCAATTCCATGATGTCTTCAAGGTTATGTCTTCAACGTTCCTCGGCCAACGTCATGTAGTTCTGGTTTTGCTACGCGAAGTGCGACGGTAGGCAGTCTCCTCTGGAGGAGGCCAAGCTCGCGGCAAACATTCGAATGTCTGGCAGCCTATTCGGACCGCGACCTGGCGTGCCCCGACGACATTGTATCGAGCGGCGTCCGATATACTTCCTTTTCGCCATCATCGGTTACGCGGATTGCACAGCCGCGTGACCGTAGTTCGGGCCGGACCATGCAAAGCTCATCAGCGAGCTGATCGGCTCTGTCAGCTGCCGTGGCCAAGTCTTCGAGGATCATGCCTCCTTGATCCCTGAATTCTTGGCCGATGACCAGATCGAAATTAAAATACGGCATGCCGCGGAAACGCCGATCATTGTGGGTGGTTCCTTGAAAAGAGTGGATGAGGCTTTCGATTCCCTTCCGATCCACCTTGCCATCGCTGTTGCTGTCCTGGAACGGAAGCGGCGCGATCTCATAAAATACCGCACTTCGCCCCCAGTCCGAGGTGCTCCAAAGCTTATTCAAAAAGTGTTCCGTTCGCGGGTCGGTGATATCGTCAGATCTGGTCACTGCCGACTTCAAAGTTCTTGATAGCCCGCCGCAAGCCGGCCTTCTTGACCAGCCTCGCCGCTTTGCGGGGCGCTACCCAGATGCGGGTCCGCTCCTGCTTTTCCGGCCAATTACCCTGCTGACGCGTTACCTCGAGCGGAAAGATTTGGACGTCGCACATCACAGACTGCTTTTTCTTCACCCTTCGTTTGCTGAATTGGCCGACACGCCTTTTGCCGACGGCTCCGCGCACGCCGGCTTCTTCGTAGGCTTCGATCGCTGCCGTTTGCTGAGGCGTGCCGTGCTTGATCGGCCAGCCCTTTGGCACCGACCATCGGCGCTTCTTCCTTGTGGTGATCAGCAGGATTTCGACATCGTCATCCCGCATCCGATATGGAAGAGCTGCAAACTGCTTCAATTTCATCGACAATCCTCCGAAAAACCAAAGAACAACTTGCTGCGGCGATGGTTCCAAGCCGGCGCGCCGGACCGGCGCGACGCTCAAAGAGTGGCGGGCGCTGTACGCTGCCGAGGATACGAACTGAAATTTCCGTACGGATCGAAGCTCGCGGATTTCCGAGTCGGAGGGGAGATAAGGAAACGACTGCCCGCCAAGCATCATTGCCTGCGGGTGACAAGCATCAGTTTTCCTTGCCCCTTCGACTACAAGACTGCGGAGCTCGGCCTGATGGCGCAGCAGTCCGGCTTTCTTCAGTGCCTCGGTTCGAGCAGGGCTGGCGGCATCGCTCGCGCATTTTTTAAAGCTTCCGGCGCGCCATCTTTCTGATCGTGCTGGTGGATGTTGACATCGCATCTCCCGCCAGGCGATTGAAATGCAACCGGGCTCGGCCGTCCCTATGGAACCGGCTTTCTGACCTGTGGTCCGTAAAACATTCAGCCAGGATGTCCGGAACTGTGGCCCGGCAGATGCCTGTTATCTTTTCATGTCTGCATTCGGTCTTGGTGGGATGGATTGGTGCCTGCGAGTATCGGAGCGACCTATTGCCTCCAACTCGCTGGCCTCCCTCGCCAGCCGCGCGGCTTTGACGTTTCTAACGTCCTGAAAGGGTCTGCCCAACTGCCTCGCTTTATTTTGCACAGCAAGCTTGGGGCGCCTCAGCGCAACTGACGCGCGCGCTGAAGACACGCCTGTTTCGATGAGTGAGAAAAGAAGATTTATCTGCTCAGGAGTCCAGCTCCGGCTTGTAACGCGAGTCATGGAAGGTACCGCTTCAGGATTACGCGAGGAGGCAGCCTATCCTGGAGTTGCTTCGACGGTCTGTTCACTTTGGGAGGGCCATTGCAACTCGTCAGCGGAGGGCGCGCCTTCCGCAGGTTCCGGAGCCGCGTTTAGATGTAACCAATGGCACGGCGCATGCCATAGCCAACGGCACTGGTGGGCGGGACCCTGTTCGTTGGTTATCAACACCCAATTCGGCGAAGCGGCGGTGCAAATGGTTTCGTGCGGGGGCGGCGGCCGGGGTTCGTCACCGGCTGCGCAGTCGGAAGCGCGTGGGGTCCACGCGATCCCTTCTAGCTGCCCTTAAGGCGATTGCCGAGGACTGCCAGACTCTCCTGTCTCAAGTTCGCAAATGAACCCGTCATTGGGAACAACCTCAGTCGGTGCCGGAACGCGCGCCTACTATCCGAGCCAGGCGTGCTCGGTACGGCGCGGTCGCAGTAATCCTAAAAGAGACAGCATCAAGGCGCGTCCCGCTGCCGTGCATGGTCGATGGTTCCTTCCGTGTCGACCGGCAGCCACGGTTTGCCAAATGCTGAATCCGCTAATGCGAATCGCCCGACAGGGCATCGGTGTGGGCACTGGAGACCAGTCCGGGCACATTTTTCTCCCAAGGGTCCTGAACGTGCTCTCGGGGGCGATTATCTCCTGCATGCCAACTCCTAGCGCCGGGAGATCGTAGGTGTTCGGCGGCGCAATTTAGGAAGCAGCAGCGTGGCCACATGGGCCCGATCCTTTCCATGGCGGGTGCCACCCGAGAACGGTCATGATTGCCAATACCCACTTAGGCCAGAAGCCGGGGGCGGGCTCGCTCGTAGACTTGGATCAAACCCGCAATTGCTCCCGGTTCCCATGGCGTCGAGATCAGGTGAAAATTGACGGGCAATGGAAGTCGGTCAGGTTTACGCCGTAATACACCCTCAGCCGGTCAGTCCGCAGATAGGCTCGACGGATCAACAGGCGTTCGACGCGCCGCATATCCCCAATCGCGTTGTGAACCTCAGGCTGGTCCATGGTCCGGAGGGCTCAAACGCCGTGCCCGCGATATCGCGGGATGCGAGTTGTCCTGAATCTGCGCGTCGGTACCTGGGTTCCATATGCGGCCTTGCCTGGAAGTTTGCATCGTCGGAGAGCCTATCAGCGTAGTGATCTCCGGCCGCTCGCCGCTGCTTCTTCCAAATGTACCAGCGGCACATCGGTCGCTGATACGCGAAAGTCATCCGCACGAAACGATGCTAGGAACTAATGACTAAGTTGGAGGTTCAAGGCTCGAAAATACTCGAGGGACAAGATCATGGCACAAACCGACACTCGATCGNTGCACGAGCTAAAACGAGAGACCGAGCAAACGCGGGCAGCTCTAACCGATACCGTCGAACAGCTTCGAAGCAGCGTCACGGAGACTGCGAAGGACGTTCGCGCGCGAGTCAGTCCTGCCGCCATCAAGGCCGAGGTGTCAGGTTATTTTCGATCCAGGGGTGAGCAACTGCTGCGCGATATCACTGCTGCAGCGCGGAAAAATCCCCTGCAAGCGGTAGCCGTAGGCGCCAGCGTCGCGTATCCGCTGCTGCGCCTGGCGCGGGCCATACCGGCCCCCGTTCTGATGCTGGGCGCGGGCCTGTTCGTTGCCGGCTCCAAGACCGGACAAGGCGCCACGCAGAAGGCGTCCGATGTCGCTTCGGATCTCTCCGACGAGGTTTTGCAACGGGGCCGCGATCTACGCGATCAATTCGAGGATACGGCTTCGGCGGCGAAGTCTTACGCGACGCAGAAGCTTGGGGGCCTGAGCGACACGGTGTCGGACACAACCAACCAAGTCAGCCGCGCAGTCACCGAGGCTGGTGCGGCGCTTTCATCAGCACCGGACCAGTTGCACGGCAGCGCTGCATCGATCGGTACGTCCACGGTGGACGAAGCGGAGCAAGCTCGCCAACGGGGTATGCAGATGGCGGGGTCGGCGGTGGATGCAGCAGAGGATACCGCCGCGAGCGCAGCCGAAGCCGCAAAAAAGACCTTCAGCGACGCAAAGGATGCCGGACTCGAAGCCGCCAGGACGGCGCGGGATAAAGCATCTGATCTCGGCGACCGCGCCGGCAAGACCCTGTTCGAGACAATTGAGCAGAATCCCCTGCTGGTGGCCGGGGTCGGTCTGTTGATCGGCGGGCTGATCGCCAGCGCGCTGCCGCGCTCGGAAATCGAAGACGAACTGGTCGGCGGTACCAGCAACGCGGCCAAGCGCCGCGCGCAGGCCGCGGCGGCCAAGGGAGTCGATGCTGCGAAAGATGCTGTCGGCGGGGCCTATCAGGAAGCAACCAAGCAGGCCGAAGCAGAAGGCCTCGATCCCGACGGATTGGCCACAGCGGCGCGTGATATCGGACACCGGGTGCGGCGAGTGGCCGAGACCGCAGTAACCACGGCCTTTGAACCATCACAGGAAAATCATTCATCAAGCGCACAGGGAGAAAAGAACCATGGCTGACCAGGCATTTCGGAGCACCGATGGCAATTCGATCAACTCGACAAACTCGGAGCCGCGCAGCTTCGACAAAGTGGCCAGCTCCGCCAAGAATGTGGCCGATCAGGCGCTCTCCGCCGGCCGCGAACTGAAGAACAAGGCTGTCGACATGGCCGGTTCTTCGACCGAAGTGTTAAAGGACCAAGCATCCGAGTTTGTCGATGCCGCGAAAGACGTCGCCTCGCAGACCACCGACAAGTTTAAGGAAATAGTCGATGGTCAGAAGACAGCCGGTGCCGAGTATGTAGGCAGCTTGGCGGACACGATGCGTCGGGCGGCAAGTGAGTTCGATAATGACCTGCCGATCGCGGGGACTTACATCCGTAAGGCAGCCTCCCAAGTGGAGGTCGTTTCCGATTCGATCAAAAAAGGTAGCTTCAACGATTTTGTGCGGGGCGCTCAAGGGTTCGCCCGGCGGCAACCGACGGCATTCCTTGGCATGGCAGTGCTCGCCGGCTTCGGCGCCGTTCGTTTCCTGAAGAGTTCGGCCGAAACTCCTCACAGCGCCGGCTCTAGCCGAGACGGCGGTGGGCCTGAGTACGAGCGCCGACACGCCGGCAGCGAGGGATAGCGATGGCTTCACCAAATAGCCGATCGATACCGGATCTTCTTAGCGATGCGTTGGGACAGATCGCGAAGCTTATAGGCAACGAGTTCGCTCTGGCCAGGGCAGAGATGTCCGAGAAGGCGAACCAAGTCGTACGAGCGGCGGCCATGATCGGGGCCGGCGCGGTGATTATGATCCCCGCATTGGTGCTTGTATTGTTTGCCGTGGCGGCCGCGTTGATACGCGGCGGCTTTTCGGACCCCGTCGCCTATCTCTTGACGGGAGGAGGCACGGCCGTCCTTTCAGCGATGCTGATTTGGCTGGGCATAAGAAGGCTGTCGGGCGACGCTCTCAAGCCGACGGTCACGCTGGATCAGATCGAACGCGATAAATCGGCAGCTAAGGAGATGGTTCGATGAGCGATATCTCGGAAAAAACCACGAATTTTCTTGACGATCTGGGTGAAGCTGCCCGCCGCAATCCGCTTTCCACCGCCTTGATCGGCATAGGCATCGTTTGGCTATTCAGCAGCCGAGCGGCCAGCGTAGCGCAGGAGGTAGGCCGCCGCTCTCGCATCGACCAGATCCCTGATGCCGCAGGGGATGCCTTCGATGCTGCCGGCTCCGCATTGAAGTCGACCGTCAAGTCGACGGGCAGCGGTGTGAACTCGGCGGCGGAGAAAGTCCAGGATGGCGCCACTGCGGCTCTCGACAACGCAACGCGGATCGGACGTGAGCGGATTGAGACGCTTTCCGGTGATGCCAGATCCATTCCCGAATCCGGATCGGAGATAATGCAGGAAGCGCGCGCCAACCTCGCGGAGTTGTTCCGGGCGCAACCGATGGCGCTGGGCGCGATTGGGCTCGCAATTGGCGCCGGCATCGCGGCGGCTCTGCCCTCGACTAAGGCGGAGGCCGAACACCTTGGCGAAAGCAGCGATGCGATCAAGGAGAAGGTCCAGGAGTTTGCGTCCGAACAGACATCGCGCGTAACGGCGGCCGCGGAGAGCGCCATCAGCGCGGCCGCGGAAGAGGCGCGTAAGCAGGGCCTCACGGTCGAGGGCGCAAAATCCGCTGCAGGCGAAATGTCGGCTAAGGTTGGGCGTGTCGTCGATGCAGCCGGAAAAGGGATCACCGAACGGGTCAGCTAGTCTAACCGCCTCAAGACCTCCTCTATATCAAGGCGTGCAAAGTCGCACCCGGTAATCCTGGTGCGGCTTTGTCGTTTCCGGAGGCCTTAGCTCTTCACTGCTCTTCACTGAATCCTGGAATAGCGCCCGGTATCCAGGAATAGCGCCCGGTCGGGGGCACGGCCCGGCAGTGGGCCTAATCGTGTGCTGACAGCCGCGGAATGGCTGAAAATCTTTCGCACTTTCCTCTCTTTCGCACTTTCCTCAACGGCGTTCGTGTTTCTTAAGTTCTTTGGTGCGCTTGCCCGCCTCTGCCTCTGCCTTGCTCAGTCCGTCCTCGTACCGTTGCTTCTTGCTGTATAGACACCTTTAGATCACTAGCTTGATCTTCGGTCATTGGCTTTTCATCGTCCTTTGACATTGAAGCACCCACTTACTTTTAAAGCTGACGGGAAAATGACGGCGTGTTTCGAACACGCCGCCTCAACAATTTAAACTTGTTCGCCTTCAGTTCGTTCGATCGCCACATTAGTGACCGGGCAACTTGGTTAAGAAGCTGGTCCACGTCTTCTTCTTCAGCGAGCGATTTCGACAGAAGAGCCACGATGGCACTATGCCTGAGTTGCCTGTGCGAGGTTTCGGGCCGTCGTGTAGCTGGAGATTTCATAGTGCTCCACCCGCTGCGCGGCGCCAATCAGTGCAAGATCTGCGGCGGCGTCTTCCTTCTTTTCGCCTTCGACCATGATTTCCTGGCCTTCCTCAACGAGCCCCATCATTCCCCGGCATCCTTTCATTTCGCCCTTTTGCATTCAGACAGTCGAAGCTGACCTTCGATCAGATGAACCCGTGTATCGGAGGGGCGGTTGCCTGCAGCCAGATCAACGCTGCTTGACGTCCTACACCGAACACTGCCGTTGATAGCCCTGACCGATCGTTGGCGATGGTGGGCGGAACCCCGTCGCTCACCATTTTTGTTCAAGCTTTGACAGGCGACGTTGTCGGCTTCTCGCATCAGCGCCTCGCCGACGCGCCGCGTTTCCTCTGAAAGCTCGGTCAGGATGCCAGTCATCGCGCGAGATTTCGCAATCTCTTTTGTCAGGGCCTTGCCCGCCGGACAGCGGGGGTACGCGGCGTTTACCCGAGCTTTATCCGGCCTTTAAGGGACAGAGGGGTAGAGGCTCGACGAGGCGAGCAACACAGTGGCGAGGACAACAACACGCATGAAGGATCGCGCCTTGTCGCGCGAGCTGGGCAAGCACTCGGCGGCGATCTCGGGTTCCTCCGGCTAGGCTGTCACCAGTAAGCGCCTGTCCTGAGCAGGCGCAGCAAGGCTAAAATGGTTGGACCAATATTTCAATTTTCTCAACATACGTTCGAACGATGACATCCAGTCACGTAATTTACTGCGCGCCTCGTCGGGGGGCGAGGCGGCTCTCGCCAGCCCCAGTTAGGGCTGACGAACAACGCGACATTCCCGCCTAGGAGACTGAACTTAATTGCAGCGATTTCGAGTAACCGTCGGCAGTGAGAAACAAACGCTCGGATGAGTCGGATGATTGTCCAACCAGCAATGCGTTCGACCAAATCAGGTGCAGCCGGTGAGCGGTACGCCAAAGAATAAAACAGACCTATCAGCATGAGGACGTAAGTGCCGGAATGGAAGATGCCGTCCCAGAAGATGTTCAGCTTCAGATTTTCCGGTGAGTTGATCGGATACCAGCCGCTGAGCATGTGGTGCCACTGCAGCAGTTGATGGAAGACAATTCCGTCAAAAAAGCCGCCCAGCCCGAGGCCAATGAAGATGCCGGCTGAAACCGGAAATCCCAATGCAGGTCTGTCAGGTCCCGCGGCGTTGGTCATGTGTGCTCCCGAGCCCAGAATACAGACGAGTGCCAGTTGGTTGCACCACCAAGCTAGTTTTCTCACACGACGAGCGGACGCTCTGTCGCAGCGAGAATCGCTCGTGATGGAACGTTGAAATAAAATATTTCTTGGTGTTGCTCTGGCAATCGAAAGGATAATGCTGAAATCAGCAACGCTAACTCTGGCATCTGCACTGTTGCTCTCAACAACCTCGGCATTCTCCCAAAGCGCAGGCACCGGCCCGGGCGCAAGCGCTGGCGGCAGTTCCGCTTCCGGTGGCCAGGCAACAAGCTCCACGACCACCGGCAGCTCCATGAACGGCAGCACTATGGGCAACAACGGGCCAAGCGAAGGCTTATCTCCGGGCAACAGTCCAAACGCGGGTCCGGCCAGTAATGCCGTGGGCACGACGGACGCCGGGTCGAGCTCCGGTTCAGGCCCGGGTTCGGATTCGGGAATGATGAATACGCCTCGCGGGACATCCTCTTCGGGCAGCCGTTAAAGGACTGGCCCGCGTTTGACGTGAGGCAAGCTCGGCCGAAACAAGGATCAGGTCACCTCGGCGATCGAGGTGACCGCTCTCCGTTCCGCATAGCGTTTCAATCCGCATCGACACCAAGCCACGTAGCCAAGTGTCACTCCATTCGAGCCTTTTCCATCAAATCGCGAATTCGCCTTTCAGCCTCCTCGCTGGTCGCGATGATGTCGGACTCATCGGGGACCCGAGCTTCCTTGCATAAACGTTTCAGCTTCAGTGATCTCAGCCATGTCCGTCTCCCTCGGTTGGATTGCGCCCTTGTTTCACACCCTCAAAAAGCGGCCCCCTCTGCCGGCGCCGCGAAACACGCGCGAGCTGGCTCTCCTATTACCGCGCGGTCGTGATGCTTCGCGGCAGGACTTTCACATACGGGACCGGTTCCCCCGAAATGCTTTCGGCCAGGTCATGCACGGTCAAGGGATCCGGCCTAGTTTACATCTTTCTATCCACCATCATCAGCCTCAGCTCGGAGATCGCCTGTGATGGATTTAGCCCCTTTGGGCAGGCCTTGGCGCAATTCATTATGGTGTGACAACGATAGAGCCGGAACGGATCCTCCAGATTGTCAAGGCGTTCTCCCGTGGCCTCGTCACGGCTGTCCTTTATCCAGCGGGTCGCCTGCAGGAGGGCGGCGGGACCGAAAAAGCGCTCACTATTCCACCAGTAGCTGGGACAGGATGTCGAACAACACGCGCACAGAATGCATTCATACAGCCCATCCAGCTTATCCCGGTCCTCCCGGCTTTGCCGCCACTCCTTTTGCGGCACCGGGGTTTTCGTGCGAAGCCACGGCTCTACCGATGCAAGTTGCGCATAGAAGTTGGTCAGATCGGGAACGAGATCCTTGACCACGGGCTGATGCGGCAATGGGGTGACCTTGATAGCACCCTTCACTTCGTCCATCGCTTTGGTGCAAGCGAGGGTATTCTGACCGTCAATATTCATCGAGCACGAGCCGCAGATGCCCTCGCGGCAGGAGCGCCTGAAAGTAAGCGTCGGGTCGACATTGTTTTTAATCCAGATCAGTCCGTCCAAGACCATTGGACCGCACTCATCCAAATCTATAAAATAGATGTCTATCCTCGGATTGTGGCCATCATCGGGGTTCCAGCGATACGCCCGAAATTCACGAAGGTTCGATGACGGCGGCTTAGGCCAGGTCGTTCCGTCGGTAATCCTCGAATTCTTCGGTAGTGCGAACTGAACCATATCTGATCCTGTGACGAGCTTTGTGCGCGCATCCCGCCTGTGAGTGTCCCGCATTTGCATTCGTTTGAACGACGTTAATTCAATAGCGTTCCTGTTTTCGGAAAAATTCGAGTGTAGGAATTTCGTATCCTCAGCCCCCAGCCGATGCCACCATGCACTCGACCAGGCGCTGGATATTGCCGGCAACTATCTGGAACTGAGCGGGCAGGCGTTCGATAAGCGCGGCGCGCGAGTAGACGGGGAAAGCTCTCAAGGTTCGCAGGGCGCAGCTGCGGACCACCGCTGAGCCCAACGTCATTTCTCGTCCCATGCCACCATAGCCGATGTTCTAACTATTCAAGGGAACACTCATAGAAAAAAGTCCCCACATGCGCAACGAGCGATAGGACGTTGGTAATGAGCTGGAATTGGCGAGACTGCATGGGGATGAGCTTTGCCTCAATGTTGGTAAGCGCCGGCGTCTGGGCTAATTTCAGCGGTAGTTCGGTGCAGCAGCTGCGCGGCGCATGGCTCGCTCAGGCAAATACGCTGAGGCAGCACCGGACACCGCGATCCGGCACGCCGTTGGCTCCTCCGTCTGGTATAGGACAGACGGGCAGACTTCGGCCTTTCTTCCAGAGCGGATACCATGACTGCGGAGCGCTTCGATCAGAGAACGTTGGAGAACATGGAGGTTGCCTTGGAACTGGCATGAGCGGTACTCACCCAGCGAAGCGAAGACCACTCCGCGCGAAGGCACATTGCGCGCGGGGTCTTGGATCGGCCGAGGCCGGCAAGACGGGACGAACTACTATCGCACCACAGTCCACATCCAAGGCCATCGCCGGGCACTTCACCTTTCAATCCAGTAACTTCAGTTCCTCGATGACTTCCGTCACGACGGTGCTCCAGTCGCCGGCTGTTCGCTGATGAAAGAGTTTCATCGTGGGATACCAGACGGACTCGCGGCCGCGGTCGGGCCAGCGCCAGTCACAGTCGGCATGCAGCATGGTCCAGATTGGGGCGCCGAGCGCGCCGGCCAGGTGCGCCACCATCGTGTCGACGGTAATGATCAGGTCGAGTTCCAGGATGAGGCCTGCCAGGTTTTCGATTTCGGGCGCGGCGATGTCCTGGGCCGGTATCACGGAAGCCGCTCGCCGCGCCGGCCCCTGCTGCAGCGAAAATAGCCGGGCGCCACTTTCCGAAGCAAGGCGCGCCAGCAGATCGGGCGGGACGCAACGTCGCCGATCCCAATTGCCGGCCTCCCAGACTAACCCGATGGACAAAGGGGACGACGGCACTCGGTATGTCGGTCGAGCAGGGCACGGAATATAAGGCACTCTGCCCGAAATTAGCTGTGGGGTCGCTCTCAGCGCATGCGCTAGTTCCATGATTTCGATGTCGACCTCGTAGGGCACGTCAGGCGTTCCGTCGTGCAGCGGAAGTACTGAATCAACGCCCTCAACGTTGCGCAGCAGCGACACCAGTTCATGCTGAGCCCATACCGTCACCTCCCTCGCTATCGCGCGCAACGGCTTGGCTAAACGGATGAACTGGAGAGTATCCCCGAGACCGTGATAGCAGCGCACCAGCACGCGCTTGCCGGCCAGGCTTTCTCCTCGCCAGATCCGCTGATGGTGACGCTCGCCTGTGTGCTTCACGGCACCGGAAGCGCAATATTCGCGCAGGCTCCGGTCGCTAATGGCCCAGGCACTCTCAAAGTCGCCAGCTCTGAGCGCGCTGGTCCAGTCGCGATCCCGGACTGGCTCGAACAATGTCTGCCGCGCTGGAATCAGCGGCTCGACGTTGTTCTGGTCTTCAGGGCCTTGGCCGTATCAAGGTGCTTTTGGAGCACATCGATCTGGCCTTTGGCGTAGTCGGCAGCCGCATCGGACTGATTTGCCTCCTTCTTGTATTCCGCAATGTCCTTCTGGTGATCGGCGATCATGTGAGTGGCGAACTCACGATCGAACTGCGACCCTGTCAATTTCGACATTTTGTCATAGTCAGCCTTCTGCTTGGCGTTGGGGCCGCTCGGCAAGGTGATGCCCATGGACTTTGCGACGTCCGTCGCTTTCTGATTGGCCGCGGAGTGATCATCTGACAGGGCTTGGCCGAATTTCTTCACCCCCTCGCTCTCGCCGTTTTGTTGCGCGAGTTGCCCCATTTGGATCTCGGCATAATTGCCTTCGATCGCCTTCTTGAGGAAGGCCTGGCTGGGTTTCTCCGCCGCGTAGGCGGAGGTGGAAAGGATGAGAGCGACAATAACCGGTGAGGTGGACTTCATCTGGAGCTCCCTTGTTGCAGCAGTACTGCGCGCTCAACAGCGGGGATTGAAGCTTGTTCCAGGGCACTCGATCACGACGGCGCGTCCGACCAGCCGGTCAAAAGCCCCGGCGCGACGCTAAAGATCCGGGCGAAGAACAACATCATCTTCTTGTTGATCTTCTTCTTCCAGGCTTCGCGTTCACGCGAGAGGCTGGGCATACATTATCATAGGTTAAGCATTTGAGAGTTTCCCAGCATGTTTCGGCAAACGACGATCTTCGTTTCCTTTAACTCAGGAACGAACACGATCATCATACGTTCGCGCCAACGAACTTACCTTTGAGCCAGTTAATGGCTGTACCGGCAGGATTGATATGCACACGCCTCATTTTCCACGCAAGGTTCGCATCGGGATTGTCGGAGTAGGAAATTGCGCGAATTCTCTGGTGCAGGGACTGACCTACTACCGTGAAGCGAAGTCCAACGAGCCTGTGCCGGGGCTCATGAACGCAAATGTCGGCGGATATCACGTTGGTGCTATCGAGCTTTCAGCGGCATTTGAGGTCAATGCCGAAAAAGTCGGAAAAGACCTCGCCGATGCCATCTGGGCGACCCCCAACAACACGCACCGCTTTGCGGATGTTGCACCGACAGGGGTTACCGTGCTGCGCGGACGTACCCTGGACGGCATCGGCCAATATCTCCGAGACGAGATCGAGCTGTCCGATGAAGAGGAGGCAGACGTCACCGCCGCCCTGACCCGGTCGGGAACCGACGTTCTAGTATCGTATCTGCCGGTCGGTTCGCAGAAGGCGACCGAATGGTATGCCGAGCGTGCGCTCGAGGCAGGATGCGGCTTCATCAACTGCATCCCAGTGTTCATCGCTTCGGATCCGAAGTGGCGTGCGCGCTTCGAAGGCGCCGGCCTGCCGATCATCGGCGACGATATCAAGAGTCAGGTCGGCGCGACCATCGTGCACCGCATCCTGGCCAACCTATTTCGCGAGCGTGGCGTCCGGCTGGACCGTACCTACCAGCTGAATGTCGGCGGCAATGCCGATTTCAAGAACATGCTGGAGCGTGAGCGGCTTAAATCGAAGAAGATATCGAAAACCCAGGCAGTCACGAGCCAGTTCGATGTCCCGCTCGAGGCGGACAATGTCCATGTCGGGCCGAGCGATCACGTGCCCTGGCTGACGGACCGGAAGGTCGCGTTCATCCGCTTGGAAGGGACGGCATTCGGCGGCGTTCCCCTAACCGCCGAATTGAAGCTCGATGTGTGGGATTCGCCGAACTCGGCCGGGGTTGTCATCGATGCTGTTCGCTGCGCCAAGCTGGCGATGGACCGTGGTATCGGTGGCGCTTTGATCGGACCTTCCAGTTATTTCATGAAGTCACCGCCACGGCAATTCACTGACGATGAAGCGCGGGACCGAACGTGTCGCTTCATCGAGGGACGACGCTTAAAGGCTACGATGTGACCACGCACATTCATCTCGTACGGCACGGTCGTCACGCGCTTCTCGGTCGAGTCCTTTGCGGCCGTATGCATGGGGTGCAACTGGACGAGCGCGGCTGCGAGCAGATGAAGGCCGCTGCTGAAATGCTTAAACTGGCCGCACCCCAAGCCCTTCGATCCAGTCCGCAACGAAGAGCTCTGCAGTCGGCAACGATCATCACCGCGACGCTAAGGCTTCCTATTGAGATCGTGCCGGCCTTCGATGAAATTGACATGGGCCCGTGGACCGGGATGGAATTCTCGAAGCTTGCGGAAGACTGGCGCTGGCTGCAATGGAATGAACGGCGCGGAAGCATCACCCCCCCGGAAGGCGAAAGCATGGCTGCGCTGCAGAGGAGAGTGGTGGGCTATGTCGAACAGCTCCGGCTGCACGAAGGATCCATTGTCATCGTAAGTCATGCCGAACCGATCCGGGCGGCGTTGATGCACTATCTCGGCATCCCGCTGGATCTCTTTCATTCGATCGAAATCGATCCCGCCAGCGTCAGCACCATTAGCTTCGAAGGCAAGCAGGCAGTGGTCTCGCGCGTGAATCACGGGGTTACGGCATGAAGATCGTCATCTTCGGACTCACCATCAGTTCGTCCTGGGGCAACGGACATGCCACGCTTTGGCGGGGCCTGTGCAAGGCCCTGATTGACATGGGGCATGACATCGTTTTCTACGAGCGCGACGTGCCGTATTACGCCAACATGCGCGATCTCACGGAAATTCGCGGCGGCCGCCTCGAATTGTATGGATGCTGGGACGATATTCGCATGCGGGCTTCCACTGACGTCGCCGATGCCGACGTCGCGATCGTCACTTCCTATTGTCCTGACAGTATTGCTGCCGGCGAGATGGTGCTGGCGCAGCACCATGCGTTGCGTGTGTTTTATGATCTCGATACGCCGATCACGCTCGCCCGGCTCGCTGCCGGCGAGGATGTGCTCTACATTGACATCTCGGCTTTCCCCGAGTTCGATCTCGTGCTGAGTTACAGCGGCGGGCGGGCGCCAGATGAGTTCCGCAGTCGCCTCGGCGCAACGCATGTCGCGCCGCTCTACGGGCACGTCGATCCGGATTTGCACCGTCCGGTAGCTCCTTTGCCGCACTACAAGGCGGACCTGTCCTATCTCGGAACCTATTCCGAAGACCGCCAGCACATGCTGGAAACGTTGCTGGTATCGCCGGCCCGCGCTTGCCCAAAACGAAGATTCCTGATTGCGGGGGCGCAGTATCCGCAGGACTTTCCATGGTCATCGAATATCTATTTCGTTCGCCACTTGCCCCCCGCCGAACACTCCGCACTCTTCTGCTCGTCGCGACTGACGCTCAACGTCACCCGGCGCGCCATGGCGCAGATGGGCTGGTGTCCGTCAGGGCGCTTGTTCGAAGCCGCCGCCTGTGGCGCCCCGCTCGTCACCGACAACTGGGAAGGTCTGGATGCGTTTTTTCGGCCGGACGACGAGGTCATTGTCGCGAAGGAAACCAGTGATGTTATTGCGGCACTTCAGCGAGACGACCGGGAACTGATGTCGATGGCACGGCGTGCCCGGGAGCGAACCCTTGAAGAACACAGCTCGGCAAAACGCGCTGCCGAGTTGATTCGACTCCTCGAACGATCGCCCCGCACTGAGCGCGATCGCCTCGTCACCGTGGAGGCCTAACATGTGGGGCATCATCCCGGCTGCGGGCCGTGGCAGCCGAATTCAACCGTTGGCATTCTCCAAGGAGCTGTTGCCGGTCGGAAGCAGGGCGAACGAGGGCGTGGAGCGCCCCTGCGCGGTTTCGGAATACCTCGTCGAACGCCTGATCCTCGGCGGAGCCGACAAGATTTGCTTTGTGATCTCACCGGGAAAATCCGACATCCTGGGCTATTTCGGGGATCGCTATGGGGATGCGCAGATTGCCTATGTGGTGCAGCCGAGCGCCGATGGCCTTTGCGATGCCATCTTCCGCGCGGGATGCGTCTTGGGCGACAAGGAACCGGTCTTGGTGGGGCTGCCGGACACGATCTGGTTTCCGGAGAGCGCACTGGGTGCGCTGCCGGATCATGCCTTGTCGTTTCTGCTGTTTCCGGTCGAGCATCCGGAGTTCTTTGACGCCCTGGTGATGGAAGGCGACGCGGTGAGGGAGATCCAGGTCAAGCAGAAGCATCCCGACTCGCATTGGATATGGGGCGCGTTCCGGATGTCGGCGGCGGGGTTTCGCGAACTGAATGCCTTGTGGGAAAGCCGCGGCCGCAGCGACGAATATTTCGGAACCCTGGTGAACAGCTATCTATCTCAGGGAGGCGAAGCCATCGGGATCAAGGCCGGCGAGTCCTATGTCGATGTCGGCACCTTGCATGGCTATCGAACCGCGATGTCGCTATTGATGAACCGCCAGGAGGAGAGGACAACTCGAATGGTCTCGCGCCTTTATCAGAAAGCGACAATGGCGGTCTTGGCGACAAACGGAGTTGAACCATGAGCGAGCTGTCGACCGACGAAATCCGCCGCAAGGTCGATGCGCTCGGACCCTGGTTTCATAATCTCGATCTGCAGGGGGTCCGGACAGCGCCCTCGCACTTCCTCGGCGATTATCCTTCGGTGAAATGGCGGAATTTCGCTGACGTCGTGCCGAAATCGCTGAAGGGGAAAAGCGTTCTCGACATCGGCTGCAATGCCGGTTTCTACGCGATGGAAATGAAACGCCGGTGCGCCGACCGCGTGCTGGGGCTCGACAGCCGGGATGAGTATTTGGCGCAGGCGCGGTTTGCGGCTGATGTAAGTGGTCTGGACGTCGAGTTCCGAAACCTTTCCGTGTACGACGTAGGAAAACTCGGCGAGACCTTCGATCTCGTGATTTTCATGGGGGTGCTTTATCACCTGCGGCATCCGCTTCTCGCGCTCGACCTGATCTATGAGCATGTCGCCAGAGACATGATGCTGTTTCAATCGATGCAGCGTGGCAGCAACGGGGTCGTCGAAGTCGATAAGGATTACGATTTCTGGACGACGGACCACTTCGAAAGCGTGGAGTATCCGAGACTTCATTTCGTCGAGCACCGCTATGCCGATGATCCGACGAACTGGTGGATCCCGAACCGCAGTTGCGCGGAAGGGATGCTGCGGAGCGCCGGCTTTGTCATCGCCGCCCATCCGGAGCCCGAGGTCTATCTCTGCCGTCGCGGCAAGCGCCCGCAGCCGGACGGCGCGGTTTATCCGGTGAGGAGAAACGGGGGATGATCGAGGCTGCCAAAATCTGGAACGAGCCCAACAACAAGTCGCACTGGGATCTCGAAATCGACCCCGGCTGGACGAAGTTCGCCGAGATGGCGGTGCTGGCCGGCAAGGCCATTCACGCCGTCAATCCTGGCCTGACCCGTGTTCTCGGCGGCATGTCGCCGATTGATCCAGGCTTCATCAACCGCATGAGGGCACAAGGGGTGCTCAAGCACGTCGATGCGGTGGCGGTGCACGGCTTTCCGCTTGACTGGAATCTGTGGCAGATCGGCGAGTGGCCCGCCAAGGTCGCCGAGATCGAGCCCTTGGTTGAAGTTCCCGTCTGGGTCACCGAGGTTGGCGTTTCCTCATTCGGGGCCGAGGAAGTTCAGGCCTGGGGCCTCAAGCGTTCGGCGGAATTGTTACGCGGCCATGCGCCGCGAATTCACTGGTACAGCCTCTATGATCTTCCGACTGCCTGGGAGGCGACTACTCGTCACCGTGAAGCCGAGGGCTCGTCCTACTACCGGCATTTCCATATGGGATTGCTGCGCGAGGATGGCACGCCCAAGCTCGCATTGGAGGCATTTGCAGCCGAGGCGGATGTCATGGGGCTGTGTCAATGGTTTCATTTCCAGGACCACCGGCTGGACGACGCTGTCGCGTGGATGCGGCGGCTCGGCGTCCGTCATCTGCGCACCGGCCTGTCCTGGGCCGACAGTTTTCGCCCCAACGCGATGGACTGGTTCGACCGGCAGATGGACGCGCTCGNCGAATTCGAGGTGACCGTGACGTTCTGCTTCACGCCGGAGCATCGCGGCATCGCGCCCCATCACACCAGCCCGCCACTCATCCCGCAGGAGTTCGCCGACTTTTGCGCGACCATG
>JGI12053J15887_10000166_pt1 | contig 23373 bp, 17 predicted proteins | sample MedBloCAOM1_O3_FD_15887 | JGI IMG/M metagenome (IMG submission 15887)
CGGCAGCCTTGGGCCATGGAACTCTCCGGCCCTGGCGCAGGAGAAATTCCCGGCCCGCGACATCAACTGGATCATCTATCAGGCGCCGGGTGGATCGATCGATACTACCGCGCGCATCATTCAGCCCTATCTCGAGCGGAACGGCGTCAAGACCAACCTCGAATATGTCCTGGGCGCGGGCGGACGCGTCGCGCGCAGCAAGCTCCACACCGCGCGGCCGGACGGCTACGTGATGATGACGGAGTCCGCGCCGGGCGGCGCCATCGACGAGGTGATCGGGCGCGCCGGCTACAAGGCCAGCGAGTTTATCGCCATCTACGGCTGGAGCGTGGTGAGCTGGCAGCTCTGCGTGAAGAAGGACTCCCCGATCCAGACCTTCCAGCAATTCGTCGACGAGTGCAAAAAGCGCCGCGTCGTCGTCGGCACCATCGGACGCTCGGGTTCGAGCCACATCCAGCTGGCCGCGCTGCAGAAGGAATTGAACCTGCCGTTCGGGATGGTGCATTTCGAGGGCTCGGGCAAAGCCTATCCCGCTGTCCTGGGCGGTCATGTCGACGCCGCGATCAGCGGACCCGGCTCGGGCTCGCGAATGCGCGAGAGCCTGCATTTTCTCGCCGTGACCGGCGAAGAGCGCGAGAAGGCGTTGCCGGATGTGCCGACCCTGACGGAATTGGGCTTCCGGGTCACGCCCATCGATCAGATCTGGTACGCGATGGCTACGCCGAAAGTGCCGGACGATCGCATCGCGCTGCTGTCGAGCGCATTCGCCAAGGCGTTCGAGGACAAGATGCTGTGGGAGCAGATGCAGAAGGCCGGCGAATATCTCAAGCTGCTCACGCGTCCGCAGGTGGAGGACATGGTCAGGAAACAGGCCGAGGTGATCGAAAGGTACAAGGACCTGTTGGGCTGAGCGTGTCCGCGGCAGCTTGCGTAGGGTGGGCAAAGGCGCGCAGAGCCGTCATTCCGGGCTCCCTCGCTGCCGCTCGCGCCCCGGAATGACAGCCGACCGATAGAAATGAGCGCTTAGAGTCACCACACTGGATTTCTCTGAGCACCGCCGTTGCATACCCTGTCACGCCTAATCCGCGCGTGCCCCCGGTTGCCGAGCTAGGATCTCAACCCAACGATGCCGAGCGACGCACGAGTCACGGCCTACCGGCTCGAAGAGTTCTCTCTCATCGCGCTGCTCCTCCTGTTTTTTATCGCCATCGTCGCATTCGCCTACACGCTTCCGTTCGACGCGCGGCTGTTCCCGCTCATCATCGGCGGCGCCGGCATCGTTCTCACGCTTGTGATTGCGCTCGAGCAAGTGCGCCGGCGCCGCGTCGGCGCGGCCGCGGTGGTCGACGAGGACGACCCCGTCACCAGGGCCGATTGGCCGCGCTATGCCACCGCGCTCCTCTCGGCGCCGGCGTTCGGCCTGTTATTCTGGTTGTTCGGCTTCATCGTGGCCTCGCTCGCCGCGATGCTGCTCATCCCGCTGTTGATGGGATATGCCAACCGCCGACAGCTTGTGCTGACGGCGGTGATCACGGTCGCCGCGCTCGCGGTCGTTGCCCCGTACCTGCTGAATGTCGAGCTTCCGCAGGGCGTAGTGGGAGACTGGCTGATCGACAAGCTCGCGCTGCGCGCGGGCTGAGCGGCCTCATGTTCGATCACCTCATCCTTGGCCTGACGGCCGCCCTGCAGGCCAAGCAGTTCCTGTTCATGATCGCGGGCACGGTGATCGGGCTTTGGGTCGGCGTCCTGCCGGGGCTCGGCGGCCCGGTCGCAATGGCGATCCTGATCCCGTTCACGTTCTCGATGGACCCGCTCTCCGCGCTGCTGATGCTGGCGTCCATTTCCGTCGGCGCCGCCTTCGGCGGATCGGTCACCTCCATTCTGCTCAACATTCCGGGCGAGGCATCGTCCGCCGCCACCGCCTACGACGGCTATCCCATGGCGCAGCAGGGGAAGGCCAAGGTCGCAATGGGATTGTCGGCCGGCGCGTCGCTCGCCGCGGCCATCGTCGGCGTTCTGATCCTGATGTTCGCGTCGGGACCGGTGGCGAAGGCGGCGCTGGCCTTCAGCCCGGCCGAATATTTCGCCCTCGCCATTCTCGGCCTCACCGTCGTCTCGGTGGCCGCGCTCGGCTCGACGATCAAGGGATTGGCGATGGGGGCGCTCGGCCTTGCCATCAGCCTGATCGGCATCGATTCGATCCTTGGAGCCGAGCGCTACACCTTCGGCTTCGTGTATCTGCTCGACGGCATCAGCTTCGTGCCCGTGATGGTCGGCCTGTTCGCGATCACCGAGCTGATCAGCATGATCCTGGAAGGCGGCACCATCGCCAAGGCGGGAAAGCTGGAAGGATCGCTGTGGGGTGGATTCCGGGACACGTTCCGTTATCCGTTCACGCTGATCCAGAGCACGGCGGTCGGCGCCTTCCTCGGCATGATCCCCGGCATCGGCGCGACGGCGGCGAACTTCCTCGCCTATAGCGTGGCGCAACGCTCCTCGAAACATCCCGAACAGTTCGGCAAGGGCGCGCCGGAAGGGATCATCGCGCCCGAGGCCTCGAACAATTCCTGTATCCCGACCAGCCTGATCCCGGCGTTGACGCTTGGCATCCCCGGCGGGGCGACCTCCGCCATCCTCTTGGTCGCGGTCACCCTGCAGGGCTTGCGTCCGGGACCGATGCTGTTCACGTCCAACCCGGAGCTGATCTGGGGCTTCTTCATGGGCTTGCTGATCGGCGCGGTCATGGCGACCATTCTCTACCTGATCATGATCCCGTGGTTCGCGTTGATCACGATCGTGCGCATCGAGCTGATGGCGCCGATGCTCCTGATCGTCACGCTGTTCGGCGCCTACGCCAATGAGCGCAACATGATGGACGTCTTCGTTGCAATCTTCTTCGGCCTGCTGGGCTATTTCCTGCGGCGCCACGGCTATCCGCTCATCAGCCTGGTCATCGGTCTCATTCTCGGCAAGCTCGCCGAAGGCTCGTTCCACCAGGCGCTGATGATCTCGGATCACGATTACTCCGTGTTCTTCCTGCGGCCCTTGTCAGCGAGCATCTTTGCGTTGTGCCTGGTGCTGGTGCTGTGGCCGGGCGTGAAGAAGCGGCTCGGCCACGGCGGGGCCGAGGTGACGTGATAAAATCACTTGGCGTTTGGTTATCGCAGTGGGGGCTATGCCTTGCCAAAGGGCGTGGAGGCTAGCGCTGTTTCCGCTGACATTGAGGCTAGCGCCGTCGGCGCAACTCGCCTGGAAAATGCTCTAATCTCGACAACACGAAACGGGGGAACGCCCATGAACGAAGCGGAAATCAAGAAACTGCTGGACGCCCGCATCTCGCGCGCTCGGGCCAAGGAGCTGCTGATCGAGCTGGTCAAGGTGCCGAGCCCGCAGACCGACCTCCTGGAAGACGAGCCGCTGCTCAAGGCCTTCATCAAGACCGCGATCGAGCCGCGCCTGCGCGCCATGGGCTTTGCCGATATCAGCTACGACGCGATAGGCAACCTGATCGCCGCCTACGGGGCGGGAACGAGCGGCAAGTCGCTGATGTTCATCGGCAATGCAATGAACCAGCCGGCCTCGACCATGCCGAATCCCTACAGCGGCGATGTGGTTGACGGCGCGAAGTTCGACCTGCCCGGCGAATGCGTGATGGGGAAGGGCGCGAGCGAGCAGAAGGCGAACCTCGCCGCCATGCTGCACGCGATGGAGACGGTGATCGCGAGCAAGGCCGCGCTCGCCGGCAAGCTCATCTTCACCTGCTGCCTGTCGGGCGAGACCGGAAAGCATGACGCCATCAGGAGCGTGGTCGAGGGAGCCGGCGTGCGCGCGGACATGGCGGTGCTGGGCGGCACCGGTCTCAAGGTCACGCTCGGCAACCGCGGCCGCATCGACGTGTTCGTCACCGTGAAGGGCGCGCCCTGCCACTCGTCGCGGCCGTGGGACGGGATCAACGCCATCACCGGCGCCACCGAGGCCATCCGGGCGCTGCTAACCAAAGTGAAGGTCGACAAGAGCCATCCGCAACTCGGCAAGCAGTCGCTCACGGTCAATCACATCCGCAGCTTCCCGGAGTCGACCCATACCGTACAGGACCGCTGCGAGTTCACGCTCGACCGCCGCCTGCTGCCGGGCGACGATCCGAACGCGGCTTTCGCCGAGATCGAACTGGTCGCCAAGGCGATCGAGCAGGTGAAGGACCCCGTCAGCGGCAAGGCCTACAGCGTGGACGTGCGGCTCGGGCCGTTCATGTATCCGTCGCTGGTGACGACGGAGTCGCCCATCGTGCGCGCGATCCTGCACGCCAGCGAAGTCATGCTGGGCAAGCCGGTCGAGACCTATTACTCTCCCTCATCATTCGACCAGGGTTATCTCAACCATGTCGGCATCGCGACCGCGAACTTCGGCGCCGGCGAGCATCAATACGCCCACACCGACTACGACATGGCCTCAGTCGAGCGCACCACCGACTCGGCGCGGGTGTATGCGTTCATGATGCTGGATTATCTGGCGTAGGCAGAGTCTGGCGAGAAATATTCCTTTTCATATAATCTGGTTTTGCCAGCAGGGCGTTTGTTGGCGGTCTTGCGGTCCGACCGCTTGCGCAGGAGACACGGTGTGCGCGCAAGACGATCATTGCCCGTGGCGCTACAGATCCAACTCTACTACGATGAAATCCTATGAAAAATGATATTTCCAAGCTTGAAGTATCGCGCCGCTGCGGCATTTGTACGGAGGCGTGACGATCGATTGAGCATTGTTGCGCTCTCGACATCGTCCTGTGCGAATTGGACGACGATGCCGATGCGGTGGCCCAGTGTCACCCCTCAGTCAGGCTGGATCTTGAACTTGCGCGGCATCGGTTCCGGCGACCCCGGACCGAACCAGGCGTCGAAGATCCCGGCGGCCTCGCCCGACGCCTCGATGTCGAGCAGCGCGCGGTTGACGGCGTCCTTGAAACGCGGCTCGCCTTGCTTCAAGGCGAATCCGACGCTGCGCGACTTGATGAAGTCGGGCAGGAAGAGATAATTGTCGGGCTTGCCGTCCTGTTGCACGATCGCGCGCAGCACGCTCTCGTCGGTCGGGAACGCATCGACGCTGCCGTCCTTGAGCGCGGCGAAGGCGACGGCATAGTCGCGCACATAGACGATGTCGACGCTCGGCACGACCTCTTTCAGATTGCCGCCGGCGGTCGACGTGCTGGCCGATGCCGCCTTGCGGCCGGCAAGCTGATGAACCGAGGTGATTCCGCTGGTTTTTCGCACGATCACCGCGTGCGGCGTGACGAAATAGATCAGGCTGAAGTCGATGTCACGAAGCCGTTCCGGCGTTCTTGTCATCGAGGTCGCGACGAAGTCGAGCTTGCCCTGCTGTAGCATCGGGATGCGCTCGGCGCTCGAGAGTGAAACCGTCTCCACGCCGACGCCCAACCGCTTGGCCACGGCCCGCACCAGATCGATATCGTAACCGACATGCTCGCTCTCGCCCGGCCGCTTGAACGTGAACGGTGGCGTGGTGTCGCTGACGCCGACGATGATCTTGCCGCGCGCTTTGACCTCATCCAGCCTGTCGGCGGTCGCCGGCAGGACCAGCGTCAGCAGCATGGCGGTCACCGCGGCCACGATCGTCACGATCGGGCATTGCATGGTAGTTCCTCCCCATTGCCTTGGCCGGCCATCTTACCCTGCTTGGCCCAAGCAGCTGGCAAATTCTCAGTTGGGAGGCCGTGTGTCGCCGGCACGTCGATGGAGCGAGGGCAGTGCCGACAGGCGCACGACGAAGAGAACGATTGAAGCAGGGCCGGACTATCGCGCACGGGAGTGCGCGCGCCGCTGGGCCTACGAGGAGGCCCCACAAGCACGAGATCGGCGCGCGCCGAAAGTTCGGGCACCTCAAACGCCGCCACGCATCTCACGCGCGGATTACGACGCGCTGCGGGCGAGACAGCGCGGCATGTGCACGATCTGCGGGAAGGCGTCCACCCGGGCGTTGCTACCGGGTTCGGCGTGCAGGCAGGCAGGTCGATTCAGCGTGCCGACATTTGGCCGACCAGGGAGGTCTTGAAAACGCTGTCGTAGAGCGCAAGCCCGACCGCCACTCTTCCCTGGGAGCATTCCCTGCGGGCGCGCATCACGGTCATGAATGCCTCGAACATGATCTCCCCAGGTACGCTCTGGGCCTCGCCGACCTGCTCGATCTGCGTCACCAGCTGCACGTCGCGCTGGGCGCATTCCACCGGATAGTCCTGCGCGGCTGCGGGCAGCACGGCGGACGCGAAAGCCAGCAAAGTAAACGCGGCAGCGACGGGCTTGATCGACTTCATGGTCTTTCTCCTTGCATGAGGCACGCGAAGATGCGCTGCGGGCGCACGCGGGCGGCGAGGGACGTCATGCTCGCCTCCCTATGGGTATCGCTTCGATCGACTTGCGCCCGGCGTGGTGCGCTCCAGCCATGGATTTCGGGGTGGGCCGGATGTTCTGGTTCATGCGGAACAGGTTGTCGGGGTCGTAACGACCTTTGATCTCAGCCAGGCGGCGATAGTTCCCGCCGTACGCCTTCTCGATTCGGTCATTTTCATCGTCGGGCATGAAGTTGACGTAGACACTGCCCGAGGCGAAGGGTGCGGTGGCCTCGAACAGTTGGCGGGCCCACGCGATGCAGGCCGGGTCCTGCGCCTTGTCTCGCCAGCGCGTATGGACATTCATGATGAAGTGAGCGTCGCGGTTCGGCCACGCGGTTGCGTCGGCGGCGACGCGTGCCATGGCTCCTCCGACATGCGCAATGAACACCTCGCATTCCGGCGACGGCAGCGTACGCACGGCATGGAGGATCACTTTGATCGCCGCGTCCGGGAGACCGGCGAAGTCATGGCTCTTCCAATAGTTGCGCGCACCGGGCGTCAACAGCGGATCGAATGCCGCCTGCCATGCGGTAAACGGGTGAGGGGAGATGACGTCGACGATCGGCTTGCCGAGGGCGCGCAGGGCTTTGAGAGCCCTTTCGCCCTCCTTCATGTCACCGCTGTAGCAAGCCGCGAAGATGAGAACCTCCTTGCCGTGCCATTCCGTGGGCAGGAAAGGAAGCGGCGGCGCCTTGCGCATCACGACCCAGGTTGTGAGCTCGTCGGGTGCCTCATTGGCGATGCGTCGGAACTCCGGCAGGAGCTCGGCCGCCTTGTCGAGCGGATGCACGACCAGTCCGGACAGCACCTCGGGGCCCAGCGGATGCAGCTTGAACTCGAAAGAGGTCACGACGCCGAAATTGCCGCCGCCGCCGCGCAATGCCCAGAACAGATCCCGGTTCTCCTTCTCGCTCGCGCGAACCAGCTTGCCGTCAGCCGTGACGACGTCCGCCGAGATCAGATTGTCGACGGTCAGCCCGAACTTGCGGGTGGTCCAGCCGAAACCGCCGCCGAGCGTGAGGCCGGCGACGCCGGTCGTCGAATTGATTCCGAGCGGCGTGGCGAGCCCGAACGCCTGCGCCTCCTGGTCGAAGTCCGCGAGCGTCGCGCCGGGTTCGACGCGAGCCGTTTCGGACGCAGGATCGACGTGTACCGATTTCATCAAGGACAGGTCGATGAGGAGACCGCCGTCGCACACCGCATGGCCGGCGATGTTGTGGCCGCCACCGCGCACGGCAACGAGGAGCTTTTCGTCGCGCGCGAGCTTGACGGCATGGATGACATCGGCGGCGCCCAGGCAACGCGCCACGAGGGCTGGCCGGCGGTCGACCATGGCGTTCCAGATCGTGCGGGCAGCGTCGTAGCCGTCCTCTCCGGGCAATGCGACAACGCCGCGCAGCTTGCCGCGCAGGGCTGCAACAGCGTCCTGCGGAATGCTTTTGATCGACGCCTCGAGCGTGCGGACGGTCAGATCTGTCATGTTCGTCTCCGTTAAGCGTTTGGTTTCGATCGAGTCGTGCGCACCGGGCCACATGGCATCGCGGCGACATGCGCCGGCGGTGCCGTGGTCCCTTGGCCGCTCGCGGCGCGTGTACGGCAATCGCCGGACGCCGGTGAGCGGGTCTCTGCAAGGTTTCGGTCGCGGCCTTGGGCGAGGGTCGAGCTATCGCCCGGTCGGGCTGCTGATAATGGTCGGCGTCAGCGCGCCGGTGTGATGAGAATAACCTTGCGCATAGGGGATTTCGTCAAAGCGGCAGGCCGGGGTGGCCGAACCATGGTGCGGACATCTACCGGCAGGAGAGATGATAAGCTTGAAGAGGACCTGGAATTTTCCTGCAGGATCTCTGGAGATTGGTGGAAAGGCGGCCTGATATTCTCCGACGGCGCCGGCCAGGCCGACGGCCGCCGCCGGACGAGGTTCGCAGAGCGGCACCGAGCCGCCGGCCCTCGCTTCGCGCTTCCGCGGTTGGCACAGATCTTGATACCTCTGTCCCGTCATCTGACCCGATCGGGCACATCGATTGCAAAACGTGGAGAAAAGTCATGATGCGACGGCGCGATGTCCTCATACAGGCTGCCGCGACATGCCTCGCTCCGGCTTTGGCCGGCGCTCAGGGCGCCTGGCCGCAAAGGCCTGTTTCGCTTGTTGTTCCGTTTGGCGCGGGCGGGTCGGCGGATCTGGTTGCGCGCATGTTTGCGCAACACTTCCAGGCGAAGTACGGCGTATCCGTCATCATTGAAAACAAGGGTGGTGCAGGAGGAAGTATCGGTTCGGCCTTCGTCGCGAAAGCTCCCCCGGACGGCCATACGCTGGTCCTCGGTACCGTGAGCACGCACGCGATCAACCCGGCGCTCTATGCAAAACTTCCGTTCAATGTCGAAACCGACTTCGAGCCGATTTCGCCGATCGTTCGGCTGCCTAACCTCCTCGTCATCAACAACAAGCTTCCCGTCCGGACCGTCGCCGAGCTTGTCGCATATCTGAAGGCCAATGACGGCAAGATAAACTACGGGTCGGCGGGCAATGGGACGTCAGGACATCTCTCGACCATCATGTTCATGAAGGCGATCGGTGTCACCATGATCCACATTCCATTTCGCGGCACCGCGGACGAAATGGCGGCGATGGTCGGCGGCCACATCGATCTGGCGATCGACAGCATGACCACAATCTGGCCGATCGCGAAGGCCGGCGACGTCCGTCCGCTGGCCGTGACGACGCCCCGGCGCGTGGCGACGGCTCCCGACCTGCCGACGATCGGTGAAACGGTCACGGGCTTTGAAGCCATCGGCTGGCAGGGCCTGTTCGCGCCGGCCGGGACGCCCCGGCCGATCGTCGAAGAGCTCGCAGCGGAAGTGAAGCGAATCTTTCTGCAGCCGGAGCTCGTGACGGCCCTGCAGAACGTCGGCGGCGAACCCTTGCCCATGTCGCCTGACGAATTTGCCCGCTTCGCGCGATCCGAGCGGGTCAAATGGGGCGCGGTGGTGAAGGAGGCCAATCTACGAATCGAATGACGCCGCGACGTCCATGTGTTTTGCTGGGGCTGGTTCAGTTCGCTTGCCTTGCCCCCGTTTGAGGAACGAAACACGTGGCCAAGAAAATACACCTGGCGTTCGACATCTCTTACACCCACCTGGACGGGCGCTGGCGGATGCCGGGGTCGTGGACCGGACGGACCTATCCCAACCTCGATGTCTACGAGGAAATCGCGCGCATTTCCGAACGCGGTTGCATCGACATGCTGTTCTTCGGGGATGGCACCGGTATCCCCGACACCTGGCAGGGGTCGCGCGACGAGGCGGTGCGCTGGGGAATCGGCTGGCCGCGTCACGACATGAGCCCGGTGATCACGGTGATGTCACGCGTAACCAGGCATGTCGGGTTCGGTCTGACCTATGCTTCGACCTTCATGCACCCGTTCTATGTCGCCCGGCTTTTCAATTCATTGGACCACGTCACCAACGGGCGCATCGCCTTCAACGTCATTGCCAGCAGCCGCGGTGCCGACGCGGCGAACTACGGCTTCGACGAGTTGATGGAACATGGCTTGCGATACGAGCGCATGGAGGAGTTTATCGACGTCTGCCGCGCGCTCTGGGATAGCGCGGCTCCCGACGCCTTCAGTTGGGATCGTGAGACCGGCATCGTCGCCGATCCGGCCAAGGTTCACGCCATCAATCATGTCGGAAAGTTCTTCAAGGTGCGCGGCCCGCTCAACTGCATGCCGTCGCCGCAGATCCATCCGGTGCTGATCCAGGCCGGCAGCTCGCCGCGCGGCATCAAGGCCTCAGCCTATATCTCCGATCATATCTTCGCGCGCTGGCCGCCGAAGGCGGAGAAGGCGAAGCACCGCGCGCTGCTCGACAAAGAGCTTGCGGCGATCGGGCGCGATCCCTCGAAGGTCGGCGTGCTCTGGGGCTGCGGGCTGATCGTGGCGGAAACCGAGCACGAGGCCAAGGCGCGGCGCGAACAACTCCTCACGATGATTCCGAAGGAGGCGATCGGGCCCTATCTCGCGCACAACTCAGGATACGATTTCTCCAAGCTGCCGGCGCGCTTCAAGCTGACGGAGCTCAACAAGCAGATTGCCGCCGCCAACGCCTCGCCGGTCGGCTTCGTCTACAAGCTCGCCAATGCGCTCGGCGGCGACCCGGAGATCTCGCGCGAGGAGTTCTTCGAATACGGCCTGCGCACCGCCACCAACTACGACCGCACGTTCGCCGATACCGCGGACAAGCTCGCGGACATGCTGGAAGAGGAGTTCGAGGCCGGCGGCAGCCGAGGCGGGTTCATGGTGGTCCATCCCCAGGCGGTGCCACGAGATTTGCTCAACGTGGTCGACCTTCTGGTCCCCGAGCTCCAGCGCCGCGGCCGCTTCCGCAAGGATTACGATGGCAAGACGTTGAGGGAAAACCTGCTGGCAGACTGATGTTCTCGCTTCACGTTGCAGCGGCCCCTCCGAGATCAACAACCGGTGGCACATCTTGCTTTTGGTTCGGCTCGTGCTCGCAATCCAAAGCCGCCAGGCAAAGTACAACTCGAGGAACCGATGACCAAGGCCAAGTTGCTGCTGTCCGTCATTCTCACCGTGCTGGCTCTGGCCGCCGATCGCGCCGAAGCGCAGTCCTATCCGTCCGGCCCGGTCAAAGTCATTTCCGACTCCGCTCCGGGCAGCGCTCCCGACGCGATCCTGCGCATCGTCGCGGAGCGGTTGAGCGAGGCGTGGGGTCAGCAGGTGGTAGTGGTGAATCAACCCGGAGCGGGCGGTTCGCTGGCCGCGCGAGCCGCTGCCGGCTCGACGCCCGACGGCACCACGCTGTTCATGGCGGTTTCTTCTGCGTTCGTGACGATGAAGGGCGCGGCCCCCAATATTCCCATCGAAGTGCCGGGCGATTTCGCGCCCATAAGTCTGATCGGCGAGCAACCGATGTTCATCACCATCGCGCCGCAGACGGGGATCAGGACGCTGCCGGCGTTGATCGAAGCGGCAAAGCAGAAGCCGGGCGAAATTTCCTACGCCGTCTCCGGACGCGGGCGTCAAAGCCATCTCACCGGCGAGATGCTGCAGAGACGGGCCGGCATCAAGCTGCTGATGGTCCCATATTCCGGCGGTCCGGCACAGGCACTGAGCGATCTGATGGGAGAGCGGGTCCAGATGCTGATCGAAGGCGGCACCGCACTGATCGGCGCCATGCAGTCCGGCAAGCTTCACGCGCTCGCGGTAGGATCGCAGACCCGGCTTGCCGAATTCCCCGATCTGCCGGCGGTCGCGGAGACCATTCCGAATTTCAGGTCCGCGGGCTGGCTGGCGATGGTGGCACCCCCGGGAACGCCGGAAAACATCGTTCGGAAGGTGAGCGACGATCTGAAAATCATCCTCGGCAATCCCGAGGTGCGCAGCAAGCTTGCGGCGGTCGGCAGCTACGCGCGTCCGATGTCGCCGCAGGACACAACCGATTTCATCCAGACCGAGCAGCGCACCTGGGGCCCGCTGCTGGAGGAGCTGTCTCGCGGTCAATAAGCGCAAATGCGCACGACGCACTCAGCGACTAGCGGCACGGCTCCGCGCAGGATGGGCCGGCGAGCCCGCGGATCGTCTTGGCCCAGCCGAACGGCTCGTCGGTGGCCCGTTGAGACTTGGCGCGTCTCCTTCTCCCCCAGGCGCCGCTCTGCATGCCTGAACTCTTTGGCCTGTGTGGGCCAATTCACATTCGGTGCTCGGAATTAGCGGTACGAGGTGGGTATGGCGATCCGGACGGAGGTGATCTGCCAACCGTCAAGCATTTGGTTGCAATCGCGATTGCGATCGCAATGGCGATCGTAGGCGCAAGCGCGTTCGGTATCAGCGCTGCTGATCACAGCGCTACACAGGTCCGCGCCAGCCGCATCACGCCTGCAAAAGCTGATTTCCGGCTCGATGATCATCAGCGGCTCAGAACGATGCTTCTGGGCATGGAACGCATTGAGCTGCCCCTGAGATAACAGCCAGACCCGCGACCGTGAGAGCTGCGGCCAAACGCGCCGCCTCCATCTGCTCGGGCATTCTCCAGAGGACCGATTACCGATTGCGAAGGCCAGCGGCGCTCCGCTTGTCTGACAGCGGCCGACCGCGACCTCGTGACCGGCGTATTTCCTTCTTGGCGGCGGCGCTTATCTAGGTGAAGATAGGAGCCTGATCGCGCATTTATCGGCGCTCGTCAGCCGGCGGTCCAATCAGAATCGGACATAATTCATCGCTAGCTCGACTCAGCGCCTGGCTTCCCCGGAGGGTTCCGTTGCGCCTGACCCGTCGCTCCATCCTTCGCACCGGCACGCTTGCCGCCGTCTCCCCCTTGTTTGGCCAAGCGCCATGGCCCGCAACGCCGACGCGCGCGCAAAACGCCGAGCCGCAGTGGCGGCATGGTCTGTCGCTGTTCGGCGACCTCGGATATCCGCCCGGCTTCAGGCATTTCGACTACGTCAATCCGCAGGCGCCGAAAGCTGGGGCGGTTCGCCTGGTGGCGCTCGGCACTTTCGACAACTTCAACCAGGTCATGGCCGGGCTCAAGGGCATGCTCGCTGCGGCTGCCGGCACGATTTGCGACACGTTGATGGTGCCATCGCTCGATGAAGCGTCGACCCATTACGGGCTGATCGCGGAAGCGGTCAGTCACCCCGCGAACTTTGCCTCCGCTTCCTATCGCTTGCGTGCCGCCGCCCGCCACCACGACGGCAAGCCGGTGACGGTGGAGGACGTGATCTATTCCTTCGAGGCCTACAAGAAATACAGTCCCTTCATCGGCGCCTTTTACCGGGACGTCGCGAAGGTTGAGCAGAGCGGCGAGCGCGAGGTCACGTTCACGCTTGATTCCCCCGGCAATCGGGAAATGCCGATGATGCTCGGGCAACTCAGAGTGCTGCCCAAGCACTGGTGGGAAGGAAGCGACGCGTCGGGCAAGAGGCGCGACATCGGCGCGACCACGCTCGAGCCGCCGCTCGGCAATGGCGCCTACCGCATCAAGGAATTCGTCCCCGGCCGCTCGGTGATTTACGGGCGGGTGAAGGACTATTGGGCCAAGGACCTGAACATCAATATCGGGCGCGACAACTTCGATGAGATTCGCTTCGAGTATTTTCGCGACCCGACGGTCGCACTGGAAGCCTTCAAGGCCGACCATGCGGACTGGCGCATCGAGAACAGTGCCAAGAACTGGGCCACGGCTTACGATTTTCCTGCGGTCAAGGAGAAGCGGGTCATCCTCGAGCAATTCCCCCAGCGCGACCGGGGGATCATGCGGGCCTTCGCCTTCAACACCCGGCGCGACAAGTTCAAGGATGCGCGGGTGCGACGCGCGTTCAATTTCGCCTTCGACTTCGAGGAGATGAACAAGCAGTTCTTCTTCGGTCAATACAAGCGGGTCAACAGCTACTTCGAGGGCACCGAGCTGGCCTGTTCCGGGCTGCCGCAGGGGGAGGAGCTCAGCATCCTGGAACCACTGCGCGACAAGGTGCCGCCCGAGGTCTTCACGACCCCGTATACCAATCCGGTCGCCGGCACATCCGAGAATGTGCGCGCCAATCTGCGCGAGGGGATGCGGCTCATGCGGGAGGCAGGCTACGAGCCGCGCGATCACAAGCAAGTCCACGTCCGGACCGGCGAGGCGCTGAGCGTAGAGATGCTCAACGTAACGAGCGATCCGATGGGAGCGGAACGCTTCAGCCTCTTCTACAAGTCTGCCCTTGCTCGTCTCGGTATCGACGCCACCGTGCGAAGTGTCGACGATGTCCAATATGAGAATCGATTACGTGACTTCGACTTCGATATCATCATCGCCTCGTGGCCGCAGTCCCTGTCGCCCGGCAACGAGCAACGCGACTTGTGGGGCTCTCAGGCGGCCGATGCGCACGGCTCGCGCAACTACGTCGGCATCAAGAATCCCGCGGTCGATGCCCTGATCGAGCGCGTGATTTTCGCCAAGAGCCGCGGCGAGCTTGTGGCAGCCACCAGGGCGCTCGACCGTGTCCTGCTGTGGAACCACTACGTCGTGCCGCAATTCACCGACGACAAGGTGTCCGCGGCACGCTGGGACCGCTTCGGCCGGCCTGGTTCGCTGCCCGAGTATGGCGGCGCGGCCTTTCCAACCGTCTGGTGGTGGGATGCCGAAAGGACCGCCAAATGAGGGACCTCGTCGCGGATCCATGATCATATGCGAAAAACCCTTGTTGGTAGGCGGTTGGGATCACGCGACCGACGTCGATGCCTTCGTGCCGTCAAGGGTGATTGATTGAGAACTGCGGGCAGTCCGGTCCCGGACATGCCCACCTGCCCCCGATCCGCGCCAAGCGGCACGCGGCCTAGTTCAGATTTTCCCGCAGCGTCGAGCCGGTATATTTCGTCTTGGACAGGCCGCGGCGTTGCAGCTCCGGAACGACGAGTTCGACGAACTCGCGGATGTTGTCCATGGCCGAATAGCCGCGCCCCAGGATGAAGCCGCCATTGGCGCCGGACGCAAAGTGTATCTCCTCGAGCTTGTCAACAATCGACTTCGGCGTACCGGTCGCGACCAGGATCCGATCGACCAGAAAGCGGCGGCCGAACTCCTCCACGGTCTGGGCGGGGTCCGTCGTCTTGAGAAGCTCTTCGAAGCTTCCGTAGTTTCCCTTCTGCGCGCGCACCTCGTCGGCAAAGTCGGCGAGGCGCATGCCGGGCCGGGCCTTTGAGAAATCGACGTTGTATTGGGCCGACATTTCCACCAATCCGGCTTCCGGTCGTATCGCGGCAAGATAGCGCTGCTCCTTCTCATTAGCATCAGCCTCCGATTCGGCGACCTGGATCCGGATCGACCACAGAATGCCGACATCGCGCGGCTTGCGGCCGACCGAAGCCAGTTTCGCATCGAGCGCCGCGCGATGCTGCTTCATGGTCGCAACCGTGCGGCGCGTGCTGAACTGCATGTCGGCATAGGTGGCGGCCAGGTCCATGCCGGGACCCGAAAGACCGGCCTGGATGATGACCGGCCGCTGTTGCGGCGACGGCAATGCCGGAAGCGGACCGCGGATGTTGAAATACCGGCCGCGGTAATCGATCCGGTGCACCTTGGCCGGATCCGCGAATATGCCCTTCTCGCGGTCGCCGATCAGCGCATCTTTTTCGACACTGTCCCAAAGTTTGCAGGCAACCTCGAGAAATTCCTGCGCGCGTTCGTAGCGCTCGTCGTGGTCCATCATGGTGTCGAAGCCGTAGTTCGCAGCCTCGTTCTTGTAGGCCGACGTTACGGCGTTCCAGGCGATCCGCCCGCGCGTCACGTGGTCGAGCGCATTGAAGAAACGCGCGATGTAGAACGGATGATGATATGTCGTCGACATGGTGAGCGCGAAGCCAACGCCGGATGCGGCCTTGGCCATCAGCGGAATCATCGGCGCCATGTCGTGGCGAGGCCATTTGGCGCCATACCGGACAGGGGCTTCGTGGTTGCCGCCGAAGTCCTCGGGAGTGCCGCCGGTGTCGCCGAAGAACAGCATATCCATCACGCCACGCTGCGCGATGCGCGCGATGTCCTCGTAGAATTCCGATGTGCTGTAGTAGTCGTATCCGATCCATGAGCCTGGCATCCGCCACAGATAATCCGTGTGCAGAAAGGATAGATCGGCCGCGAGGTGGATTGTCTGGGATTCGGACATGAATGGTTGCTTCGCAGGAGCGGGATGTTAATGGAACGACAGGCGTTGTGCCAGCGGAGCTACTTCGCACACGAGTTGCATAAATGCCGATGGTCGGAACGAAACGTGCGATGATATTGGTGCGAGACCACGATGTAGGACAGATGCCGGAGGCTTATCCAGGTGCCCAAGCTTCAGATCAGCTTCGCCAGTTGCCCGTACGATCGGCTCAACCCGATCATGAGCGGTCGTGTGCCGATCGAGGGATGTGACGTCAACTTCTTCCCGCTGCGGCCTGAAGAGCTCTTTCCGCGCGTCTATCACACGCAGGATTTCGACGTGTCCGAACTGTCCGCCAGTTCGCACATCCTGACCAGCTTGCGCGGCGATGCGAACTACCTGGGCATACCGGCGTTCGTGTCGCGGGTATTCCGGCACGGCGACATCTACATCCGCACCGACCGCGGGATTGGCACCCCGGAGGATCTGCGCGGCAAGATCGTCGGCGTTCCGGAATATCAGATGACCGCCGCGTTATGGATACGCGGCATTCTCTCCGACGAATATGGCGTCAAGACCTCGGACATCCGCTGGCGCAATGGCGGCCTCCAGCGTCCCGGCCGGGGAGAGCGAACGCCGATTTCGCTCCCCGCGAGCATCGAGCTCGAGACTATTCCGGCCGACACGACGTTGTCCGGGATGCTCGCCGATGGCGAGATCGATGCGCTGATCACGGCGGTGCGGCCGCTGTGCTTCACGCAGAAGGCGCCGAACGTCGGACGATTATTTCCCGACTTTCGCCCGGTCGAAGAGGCATACTATCGCAAGACCGGCATGTTCCCGATCATGCACATGATGGGAGTTCGGCGGTCGTTGGCCGCGGCGCATCCGTGGCTTCCCGGCAGCATCCTGAAGGCATGCCTGCAAGCGCGGAACATCGCGCTGGAAGAAATGAAATCGACGGGCATGTTTTACGCCATGCTGCCGTGGCTGTCGGACGATCTCTCCCGCGCCGAGGCCATCATGGGCCCGAACATGTGGCCCTATGGCGTAAACTCCAATCGCAAGGAACTCGAGGCGATGCTGCGCTGGTCCTTCGAGCAGGGATTAGCGCCCAGGCAGGGAACCGTCGAGGAGTTGTTCGCACCAGGTCTCACGGAAGCCAGGTGGGAAACCGGTCATTCCCTGTGAGGGGCCGCGCTGGTTCGGGTCGCCACAAGGCGTGCCTGGCGTCCTTAAGACATGGTAGGGCGCGGCGAACTCCTCCAGCCGGACACTGGTCTTTTGGCCAGTGTGGCCAAGCCGATCGTGGGACCATGACCATAACGATTTCATTGCGATCTCCCGCGACCGCCGCCAGCGGCGGTGAATTCAAGACGCTAGTCGTCCTCCACCCGTTCCCAGCGTCTGGTCAAACCCGCGATTGAACTCGAACGCGGGCGCGTTCCGCAGCGCCTTCTTGCTGGTGTCGAGGTAAGCCCGGCCGCGTGCAGGGAAGCTGGCGAGGCCGATCATCGGAGCGGCAAATGTCGCAAACCGTTGCGGATCTCCTCGTCGGCGTGCTCGAGCAGATCGGGGTCAAGCATATATTCGCGCTGATCGGCGACTCCTTGAATCCGCTCGCCGACGCGATCCGGCGAAGCCATATCGAATGGATTGGCGTCCGTCATGAGCAAGGAGCGGCGCTGGCCGCCGAAGGCAACGGATTGCGGCCGCGGAAACATTCATCAATGTAAGAAACAAGCTCGCCGAGACGGCCGAGCAGATCGACCCATTGATCGGGGGGGCAATCGGCGAACTTAGTCTAGCGCCGCGTGCCAACGATGGCAGCTGCCGGACTCGGTTTCGGCGGGAAGGCAGGATTGACCTGGGTGCCGCGGATCAGGTCCAGCGCCAGGTGAAGCGCCTTGTCGTTCTTCGGATCGGGCGGCACGTAGGATTGCGACCCGGTCTGCTCCTGTCCCTCGGCCGAGAGATGGCCCGGCAAGGACGCTTCGCTGGAGTCATCCACGGGCGCCTTCAGATCTTCGGGGACGTCCTGCTGCACGACGATATCGGGCGAGATGCCTTTCGCCTGGATCGAGCGGCCCGACGGGGTGAAGTAGCGCGCGCTGGTCAGAAGCAGCGCTCCGCTGCCGGAGCCGAGAGGCATGATGGTCTGAACGGACCCTTTGCCGAAGGAGCGCGTGCCGACGATGGTCGCACGCTTGTGATCTTGCAAGGCGCCGGCCACGATCTCCGAGGCTGAGGCCGACCCGCCGTTGATCAGGACGATCACAGGTTTGCCTTTGCTGAGATCGCCGTCGGCGCGGGCGCTGAACCGTTGATTGTCGTCCGCATGGCGGCCGCGCGTCGATACGATTTCGCCGCGTTTCAAAAAGGCATTCGACACCGAGACGGCCTGCTCGACCAGGCCCCCTGGATTGTTGCGCAGGTCGACAATGAAGCCCTTCAGCCCGTCGCGCTTCTGCGCCGTGAGCGTGCTGATCGCTTTCTTCAAGCCCGCTGTGGTCTGCCCGTTGAATTGGGTGATGCGGATGTAGCCGACGTCGCCAGCCTCCAGATGCGAGCGAACCGAAAGAACCCGGACCAGGTCGCGGGTGATGGACACCTCGATCGGCTTGTCGACGCCCTTTCTCAGGATCTTCAGCTTGATCGTGGTATCGCGCGGACCGCGCATCTTATCCACCGCCTGGCCGAGGGTGAGTCCCTGAGCCGGCTCGTCGTTGATATAGGTGATGATGTCGTTGGCCATGACGCCGGCCTTCGCCGCCGGGGTCTCGTCGATCGGTGAAACGACCTTGATCAGACCGTCCTCCATCGTGACCTCGATGCCCAGCCCGCCGAATTCCCCGCGCGTCTCCATTTGCATGTCGCGAAAGGTCTTGGCGTCCATATAGCTCGAATGGGGGTCGAGCCCAGCCAACATGCCATTGATCGCCGACCCGATCAGCTTGCTGTCATCAGGCTTCTCGACATAGTCGGAGCGCACCTGCTGGAGGACGTCGCTGAAGAGCGCAAGTTGCCTGTAGGCGTCGGCGGCGGCCGCGGTCGCGCTCGATCCGTCGAACACGATCCGTGGCTGAACCGTCATCACCGTCAGGGCAGCGCCCGCAGCCGCGCTGAGGAGAATCAGGGAGGTGTTGCGCATCATCGCGACTTTACCCCATCACCTTGCCGCCCGGCGCAGTTCATCTCCCTATCAAAAATCCGGTCTTGAGTCACCATTCCGGTTTCCGGCTGGTTCGACTGCGGCCATCCAATCTCGCGCGCGAGCGCAGGATCGCGGCGTTGATCGCAGGCCTGCGGGGCGAGGCCACGCGGCGACCCGGCGGGGTAGCCCCGCACCGGTGCGCAGCACCTCTATGCAGCGACGGTCGTGGTCAGTTGTTGACGCAGTGACGCACGTAGGCGTCACGATTGGTGGGATTGTTTCCCAGGACGCACGGCTTTTGACAACGGCGCGCTCATGTCGAACGGCATACGCCTTGCCGGGCGATCTGGCTACAAGCATGGGTCGATCCGCTTGCCACGGTAACGAGGATAGAATGTCGGCCACGCAAGGGCGGGGCACAGGGCAGCCTCGTGTATGCTGACGGGGAATTTCGATCCAAAACGGTCGACAAGCAGTCCATTCTATATGTGAAGGAGGGACCCATGAGGGGCTTGGTCGTACTGCGGATGACGATGGCCATGCTGGCATTTCTGCCGACGATCGCAGGAACGGCCTGGGCTCAGGCACAAGGTCTCGCACTCGGCGGCAAGGTCGTCTCGGATCACGAGGGGTTGATGGAGGGCGTTCTGGTCAGCGCCAGGAAAATCGATTCCACCATCACGGTCACCGTCGTGAGCGACGCCAAGGGCGAGTACAGCTTCGCAGCATCTCGCCTGGAGCCGGGTCCGTACACGCTGGCCATCCGTGCCGCTGGCTACGCACTCGACGGCGCGCCGAATGTCGATCTCACCCAAGGCCAGGCAGCGGTCGCGGACCTCAAGCTCATTCCCGCTCAGCCGCGCCCCGAGCAGATCGCCAACGCCGAATGGATGATGAGCGCGCCGGGTTCCGATGAGATCAAACGGGTGATGCTCAACTGCACGGACTGTCACACGCTGCAGCGAATTTTCGAGTCGCGGCACACCGAAGCCGACTTCCTCAAGGTGTTCGAGCGGATGGCCGGCTACTATCCCGGGGCCTCGGACCTGCAGCCGCAGCGGCTGGTCGGGTCGCACCGGCGTCCGCCGGTACCGGCCGCCGTTGCGGAGAAATTCGCCGAATATCTTGCGAGCATCAACCTGAACGGACGCTCGGCGAATCCGTTCGAGATCCGCCAGCTTCCGCGCCCGAAGGGCCGCGCGACCAAGGTCGTCATCACGGAATACGATCTGCCGCGGCGGGAGATCCAGCCGCATGACGTGGTGGTCGATCCCGATGGCATGGTGTGGTTCTCGCACTTCGGCGAACAGTTCCTCTCGAAGATGGATCCCAAGACGGGCAAGACGACGGACTATCCGATCCCGGTGCAGAAGCCGGATCATCCGAAGGGCACCCTCGACCTCGAAGTCGACCAAGATGGCGATATCTGGGTTGGGCTCATGTACCAGACCGGACTTGCGCGGTTCGATCGCAAGACCGAGACCTTCCGCATGTACCCGATTCCCAAGGAATGGCAGCGCGACGCCACGCAGCAGTCGCACTTCTCGGTGGCCGCATCGAAGGTCGACGGCAAGGCCTGGGTGAAGAATTCGGACGGCTCGCAGATCATGCGGCTCGACATCGCGACCGGCGAATACGAGAACCTCGGCACATTCCGCAATCCCAGGAACGACCGGCCGATCGGCATCTATGGCATCTACGCCGATCAACAGAACAACTGCTACATCCTCGAATTCCCGGCCGGCGGCATCGGCAAGATCGACGCCAAGACCGGCAAGCTCTCGTTCTACCCGACGCCGACGCCTTACGCCCGGGCGCGGCGCGGCCGGGTCGATTCGCAAAACCGGCTGTGGTTCGCCGAATTCGGCGGCAACGCCATCGGCATGTTCGATCCCGAAACCGAAAAGATCACTGAATACCGAAATCCGTTCCAGTGGGAGGCGCCTTACGACGTCGTCGCCGACCGCAACGGTGAAGCATGGGAGGTCAACGAAACCTCCGACCGCGTCGGCCGGCTCGACCCGCGGACGGCCGAGATCACCAATTATCTGCTGCCACGCAACGGCAACATTCGCCGCGTGTTCGTGGACGATCGTTCCGACCCGGTGACGGTCTGGATCGGAAACAACCTCGGCGCGTCGGTGGTGAGGATCGAACCGCTGGACTGACACGGGAAACAAGGCCCGTGAGCGTGCGCGCGTCGGGAGGCGTACCATGTCGGCGCGAACGCGAACTTCGACGTCGGCGAGCATCAGTACGCCCACACCGACTACGACATGGTCTCCGTCGAGGGCGCGACCGACTCGGCGCGGGCGTATGCGTTCATGATGCTGGATTATCCGGTATTTCGCCCATGGCAACGGCACGCAGCTCGCGCTCGGGCACAACACCGGACAGGGCTTTCATTCCGCCTGGCTCTCTCGTGGTCGCGCGGTTAACCGCGAGTTCGAATTTAGTCAGCGATTGGTTTTCGACGCCGAACGAGTGCATCGCCCACGAGCTGTGCCAACAGCTTAGAGCATCTGCCAGCCGGCTTCAGCGGAGCACGACCACAGGCGCGCCCCAGCTGACGCGGTTATAGAGATCGAGCACGTCCGCATTGTGCATGCGAATGCAGCCATAGGACACGAAGCCGCCGATCGAGCTCGGCTGATTGGTGCCGTGGATGGCGTATTCCCCGCCGCTCAGCGTCATGGCGGCCGCGCCCATGGGGTTGTTCGGTGCGCCGCCCGGAATCACGCTGGGCAGCGAAGGCTTGTCGCGCCTGATTTCGGCAGGCGGCGCCCAGGCCGGGCTCAGCTGCTTGCCGTCGATCCTGGCCGTGCCGGTCCATTGCTTGCTGGCCCGGCCGACGCCAACGGGATAGCGCACCGCAGAGCCGTTGCCGAGCACGTAATAGAGCGCCCGCTCGCTGGTTTTCACCACGATCGTGCCGCTCGAATAGGCCTCGGAGAAACCGACCATTTCGCGTGCCTGCGCGGGCTGCGGCATGGCCGCGGCAAGCAGGAGCGCGGCCGAAACCGCACCAAACGAACGTAACAGATGCATGATTGCCCCCTCATCGAACGCGGCCGACCCCCGGCCGCGGCTCTCGATTCATTGGTCGCATCAGCACTCGAAATGGTTCATTGGCCCCGATGGCGAGGCGCGTCTTTGCGAAGATGGGTGGATCGGCGCTGTCCGGGCACCGGAGACCCCATCTGCCCTTAACCATCGCGGCATGGACGGCCGGCTGCGTCTGCTGCAAGGCGGACGACGGGTTCGCCGGGAATTTGGACGTAATCCCATACCGCCGGATCCGAGGCCCGAATCTACTGAACACCGAGAGGTGACGGATGAAATATTGGATGGACACCGAGTTTATCGAGCGCCCGTACACCATCGATCTGATCAGCATCGGACTGGTCGCTGAAGACGGCCGGGAGTTCTATGCAGAGAGCAGCGAGGTTGACTGGACGAAGGCAAGCCACTGGACCCTCCAGACCGTGCGACCGCGACTCGAGGGCACTGGAATGCCGCGCGAGGACATCGGCTACGCCATTCGCCGGTTCACCGATGCGGACAAGCACCCGGTGTTCTGGGGATATTTCCCCGCTTACGACTGGGTCGCCTTTTGCTGGCTGTTCGGCGGTATGAACGACCTGCCGTTCGCATTCCCGCAACTCTGCCTGGACATCAAGCAATGGGCGATCGAGCTGGGCGATCCCGAATTGCCACGCCAGGAGGGAGCGCGTCACCACGCCCTGCCGATGCGCGATGGACGAAGGATGCGTGGGCGTTCCTCGCCGGCCTCAACCCCGCTGCCGGCGAGCGACGCTGCGTCGGGCGCAAAAATCCCGATCAGCTCGCGGCGACGTCAGCGTGAATCACCGCGGTGTAGCGACGAGGAGACCGTCAGCGAAAAATCACGCGCCGCCTCCGCTGCGGATCGATGGCGGAGAGTTTTTTCTGCCTGCGATCGTTCATCGTGGCTTCCATCGAACGCGCCGTGAATTCATGTCAGGGCAACGGAAAGTTCCGCCGGGCAGGGTCTCTTACGAAAGATCGGAGCCAAGCGGCGACCTTGTCGTGGGCGAGGGTATCCGGTCATGATGGGACGCGATCCAGCTCGTTCGGCTCGTCGTCCGCCACGATGGCGACATTCAGGAATCCCGGCGGTTGGGCTGCGGCGGGCCGACG
>JGI12053J15887_10000167_pt1 | contig 23356 bp, 18 predicted proteins | sample MedBloCAOM1_O3_FD_15887 | JGI IMG/M metagenome (IMG submission 15887)
GCAGCGCTCCACCGATGCCGATCAGGGTCGCGGTGGTGAGCTGGTCGGACATCTGTGCCGCGGAGGAGTGGAACCCGACCTCGCCGGCGCCGGACTGCTGCAGCAGCAGGAACGACACCGAGGAGAAGCCCAGGCCCATCCCGATCCCGGCTACGCCCCAGACCGGCAGAGCCAGCCACGGCGTACCCCAGGTCGGCGCGACCAGCAGCAACCCGGCGGCGCCCGCGGTGAGCAGGATGAATCCGACCCGCAGTAGTCGGTGGCGGGGCAGGCCAGGATGGCGACCTTGCCATGCTGAGCCCGCCGACCAGCCCAGCGAGCCGGACGCGAGGGGGACCCCGGCTGCGGCCAGCGTCCAGTGGTGGGTGCTGGTCAAGATCAGCGGCAGGTAGGAGTTGGCGGTGAAGAATACTCCGGCAAGCAATCCGCGTGCGGCCACCACGGTCGCTACGCCACGGCGTGCCCGGAACACCCCGTCGGGCAGCAACCGGCGCATCGACGCCAGCAGCGCCACCAGCGCCACGCCGGCTATTGCAGCGGCTGAAGCGCTGGGACGCTGGGAAACCCAGGTCAGCGTGGAGACCCCTACCGCCGCGCCCAGGGCGGCGACCACCAGTCCGCGCCGCCGCGCGGTGATGCCCCGACCGGGATCGGGTTGGCCGAGCTGGCGCACTGCNGGCACCACCAGCCCGATCGCGAGCACGACCACCGGCACCAGGCCGAGAAACACCCAGTGCCAGGACAGCCGTTCGGTCACCACNCCGGCGACCGGCGGTCCGATCAGCGAGGGCAGCACCCACGCCGAGGACATCAGCCCGAAGATGGCGGGACGGGTCCGCTCCGGATAGACCACCGCGATAAGTACGTAAACCGCGACCGTCAGGGTGCCGGCGCCCAATCCCTGCAGTACCCGCGCCACCAGCAGCTGGGGCATGATGGCTGCGGTGCCGGCCACCAGCAGACCCGCGCCGAACAGCACCGGACCCGCCACCAGCGGGATCCTCGGGCCGGCCAGGTCGCACCACCGGCCGCCGAGCACGGTCCCGAACACGTTGGCCGCCATGAACGCCACGAATGGCCAGGCGTACAGCGACAGCGCGCCGAGGTCGGCCACCAGGGCCGGCATAGCCGTCCCCACCCCCATCGCCTCGAATGCCACCATGCTGATCAGCAGCAGCACTCCGATCGTGGTCGCGCGGCGGCTCGGGCCGAACAGCTCCGAGCGCACCGTCGTCACGGCCTCGGGTATTGCACTCACAGCGACCAGCTCATAGAGACCAGCCTGCAACCTCTACCCGGGTCGAGGTCAAGCCGATCAGCTCAGCCGGGCAACCGGGACTAGATGCGCCGCGCGAGGGGGTGTCCGAGTGGTCCGATGGGCGCCGCGGTGCGAGGCTGGTCACCATGGAGTACACGCAGCTAGGCCGCAGCGGCCTTTCGGTTTCCCGGCTGTGCCTGGGCACGATGAACTTCGGCCCGGAGACCTCGGAGGCTGACAGTCACACGATCATGGATCGGGCCCACGAGCAGGGCATCAATTTCTTCGACACCGCCAATGTCTACGGCTGGAAGAAAGGCGAAGGGGTCACCGAGCAGATCATCGGCCGATGGTTCGCCAGCGGGGGCGGTCGCCGGGAGCGCACCGTGCTCGCAACCAAGCTCTACGGCTCGATGGGGGACTGGCCCAACGAGACCAAGCTTTCCGCGCTGAACATCCGGCGGGCCTGCGACGCGTCGCTGCGCCGGCTGCAGACCGACTACATCGACCTCTATCAGATGCACCACGTGGATCGGGCTACTCCGTGGGACGAAATCTGGGAGGCCATGTCGGTACTCCGGCAGCAAGGAAAGATCATCTATGTCGGCTCGTCGAACTTCGCCGGTTGGCACCTGGCCAAGGCGCAGGAGGCGGCTCACCGGCAGCACGTCACCGGGCTGGTCAGCGAGCAATCCATCTATAACCTGCTCACTCGGTGGGTCGAGCTGGAGGTGCTGCCCGCGGCGCGGGACTACGGCATCGGCGTGATCCCGTGGTCGCCACTCAACGGCGGCCTGCTCAGCGGGGTACTGCGCAAGCAACGCGAGGGCGGCAGTTCGCGAAGCACCACGGGGCGTTCGGCAGACGCACTCGAAGCGAACCGGGATCGCATCGACGCCTACGAGAAGTTGTGCGCCGACCTGGGCGAGGACCCCGCCAACGTCGGGCTGGCTTGGCTGCTGCACCAGGACGGCGTTACCGCGCCGATCGTCGGTCCGCGGACCGTCGCGCAACTGGACAGCTCGTTGCGAGCCGTCGCGATCACTCTGGACGCCGAGGTGCTGGCCCGGCTCGACGAGCTGTTCCCGGCGCCGGGGCCCAACGGTGCCCAACCCGCTCCGGAGGCCTATGCGTGGTAACGAGCTGGCTAGACGTCGTCCAGGTCGTCGGCCTCGTGACGGGCCAAGTAGGTGGCCAGCCGCTCGACAGCGTCCTCGAACTCCGGGTGTTCGTCGACGAATGCTCGGAGTCGGGCGGCCAGCCACTCGACGCTGAGCTGCTCGCCGCCGCGCCGGTCTTCGAGTTCCTCAATGCCACGGTCGGTGAAGTACATGGCTCAACCACCGAGGGCCGCGGTGATCAGCTCGCGCTGCTCGACCTCGTGCACCTTGGCCGACCCCGCAGAGGGAGCTGCCATGGCACGCCGGGATATCCGCCGTAATCCGCCCAGCCGCTCGGGCATCAGCTCGGGCAGGCTCAGTCCGTAGAACGGCCAGGTGCCCTGGTTGGCGGGTTCCTCCTGCACCCAGTACACCTCGGTGGCGTTCGGATAGCGGTCCAGCGCCGTGGCCAGTCGCCGCTGGGGCACCGGATAGAGCTGCTCGACGCGCACGATCGCAGTGTCCTCGATGCCTCGCTGCTGGCGTGCGGCGTGCAACTCATAGCTGATTTTGCCGGTACACAGCAGGACCCGGTGCACAGCCGAGCAGTCGTGCACCATCGGGTCATCGAGAACCGACGCGAACTGGCCCGAAGTGAAATCCTGCACCGGGCTCACCGCCGCTTTCAGGCGCAGCATCGACTTCGGTGTGAACACGACCAACGGCCGGTGCACGCCGTCTAGTGCATGGCGGCGCAGTAGGTGGAAATAGTTTGCCGGCGTGGACGGCTGTGCCACGGTCATGGAGCCCTCAGCGCACAACTGCAGGAACCGCTCAATGCGTCCAGACGTGTGATCGGGGCCCTGCCCCTCGTGACCATGCGGCAGCAGCAGAACGACATCGGAACGCTGGCCCCACTTGGCCTCTCCCGAGGAGATGAACTCGTCAATCACCGGCTGCGCCCCATCGGCGAAATCACCGAACTGCGCCTCCCAGAGCACCAAAGCGTCCGGGTTCGCCACCGAATAGCCGTATTCGAAGCCCAACGCAGCGAATTCCGACAGCGCCGAATCATACGCCATGAATTTCGCCTGGTTCGGGGCAAGGTTATTCAACGGTGTGTACTCGGCCCCGGTCTTGCGGTCGATCAGCACCGAATGCCGTTGCACGAACGTGCCACGCCTGGTGTCCTGGCCGGATAGCCGCACCGTGCGGCCATCCAGGCACACCGAGCCGAGCGCTAGCAGTTCGGCGAAGGCCCAGTCGATGCCTCCCTCGCGGGCCATTTTCGCCCGCTTTTCCAGCACGGGCTTGACCCGCGGGTGCGGGGTGAAGCCCGCCGGCAGGTTGACGTGCGCATCGGCGATCCGCTCGATGACGCTTCGGTCTACTCCGGTGGACAGTCCAGTGGGTACGGGCTGTTCGGTCTCCACCGATTCGCTCGGTGCCGCGGCCCGCTTTTCCAGCTCCCGAACCTCATTGAAAACGTGTTCGAGCTGCTGCGCGTAGTCCTTCAGTACGCGCTCGGCCTCCTCGACGGACATGTCCCCGCGGCCGATGAGCGCCTCGGTGTAACCTTTGCGGACCGACCGCTTGGTGTCGATTATGTCGTACATTTTCGGCTGGGTCATCGACGGGTCGTCGCCCTCATTGTGACCACGGCGGCGGTAGCACACCATGTCGATCACGACGTCTTTCTGGAATGCCTGCCGGTACTCCACGGCCAGCTTGGCCACCCAGACACAGGACTCCGGGTCGTCACCGTTGACGTGGAATACGGGCGCGCCGATCATCTTCGCGACGTCGGTCGAATACTCGCTGGATCGCGCGTACTGCGGTGCTGTGGTGAATCCCACCTGATTGTTCACGATCACATGCACGGTGCCGCCGGTACGGTATCCACGCAATTGTGACAGGTTGAGCGTTTCAGCCACCACGCCTTGGCCGGCAAAGGCGGCGTCTCCGTGCAGGGCCACGGGCAGTACGGTGAAACCGTCCGGGCCCTTGTCCAGCAGGTCCTGCTTGGCCCGCGCGATGCCTTCGAGCACCGGATCCACGGCCTCCAGGTGCGACGGGTTGGACGTCAGGGTCACCTTCGTCTCGCCGTCGCCGAACATCCGGTAGTACTTGCCCTCGGCGCCCAGGTGGTATTTGACGTCACCGGAGCCGTGTGCCTGGCCCGGGTCGACGTTGCCCTCGAACTCGCGGAAGATTTGCGAGTAGGGCTTCCCCACGACGTTGGCCAGCACGTTGAGCCGTCCGCGGTGCGGCATACCGAGCACCACCTCGTCGAGGTCGTACTCGGCGGCCTTGTCCAGCACCGCGTCGAGGAGCGGGATGACGGTCTCGGCGCCCTCCAGCGAGAACCGCTTCTGACCGACGTACTTCGTCTGCAGGAACGTCTCGAAGGACTCCGCGGCGTTGAGCTTGGACAAGATGTACTTCTGCTGCGCAGGGCTGGGTTTGTCGTGCACCCGTTCAACACGCTCCTGTAACCACTGCCGCTCATCGGGTGCCAGAATGTGCATGTACTCCACGCCGACGTTGCGGCAGTAGGCGTTGCGTAGCACGCCCAGGACGTCGCGAAGCTTCATGTGGGAATGCCCGGCGAACCCACCGACGGCGAACGTCCGGTCCAGGTCCCACAGGGTGAGGCCGTGGCTGAGCACGTCAAGGTCGGGGTGTCTGCGCTGCCGATAGTTCAGCGGGTCGGTGTCGGCCATCAGATGACCGCGAGTGCGGTAGGCGTCGATCAGCTCGAGTACCCGGGCGGTCTTGGCGACCTGCCCCTCCGGGATGTCCTGAACCCATCGCACCGGCTCGTAGGGCACTCGCAGAGAGGCGAACACGTCGTCGTAGAAATTGTCGTCGCCCAGCAGCAGCCCGTGTACGCGGCGCAGAAACTCGCCCGACTCGGCGCCCTGGATGATGCGGTGATCGTAGGTGGAGGTCAACGTGGTGATCTTACTGATCGCCATCTCGGCGAGCGCATCCTCGCTGGCGCCCTGAAAAGCCGCCGGGTACTCCATCGCGCCGACGCCGATGATGGCGCCCTGCCCGGACATCAGCCGGGGCACCGAGTGGTTGGTGCCGATGGTGCCCGGGTTGGTCAGCGTGATCGTGGTCGCCGTGAGATCCTCGGCGGTGAGTCGGCCTTCCCGGGCCTTGCGGATGACGTCTTCGTAGGCTTGCCAGAACTGGGCGAAGGTCATCACCTCGCAACCCTTGATGGAGGTGACGACGAGGCTGCGTCCGTTGGCGGTCTTGAGATCGATCGCCAGACCCAGGTTGACGTGCTCGGGCGCCACGACCGCAGGTTTGCCCTGGTCGTCGGTGGTGTAGTGGCGGTTCATCTGCGGGTGCTCGGCCAGCGCCCGCACCGTCGCGTACCCGATGATGTGGGTGAAGCTGATCTTGCCGCCACGGGTCCGCTGAAGATGGTTGTTGATCACGATGCGGTTGTCGACCAGCAGCTTCGCCGGTACCGCACGGATGCTGGTGGCCGTCGGCAGCTCCAGCGACGTCTCCATGTTCGCCACCACGCGGGCCGCCGCGCCGCGCAGCGGGGTGGTGGTGTCGTGGTGCGGATCGTGCTGCGCGGGCCCGGTCGCATGCGCGTTGCCGGTGGCATGCGCGTTGCCGGTGGCACCGTTGGCCGGTGACTGCTTGCGCGGTGGCTGCTTCGCCGGTGTCAGCGTGCTGGTGTGCGGGGTCTTGCCGTTGATGGTGCCCTGCGATGCCGGCCGGTAATCGGCGAAGAAGTCGTGCCACGACGAGTCCACCGCCGAGGGATTGGCGAGGAACTGTTCGTACATCTCCTCGACGAGCCACTCGTTCGGACCGAACTGTACAGGGGGGTCGCTGCGGGACACTGCCGAAAGTCGCCTCAATCCGTTCTGTCGCGGGTCTGCGTCAGGGGCGCTGACGCAACTTCCAGGCTAGCCCCCGCCGCGGCGCAGGAGGCGTTCGGCGGACCCTTGGCGCGCCGGTGAACGGATGATCGCTGGGTCAGGCAGCGGTCTGCGGAAACCGATCCGATCACAGCTATCCCCCGGTAGCACGGTGTTCGCGGGGACTGATCCCGCGCACCCGTTTAAAGGCGGTGCTCAACGCGAAAGAGCTGCCGTAGCCCACCTGGCGGGCCACCGAGCCGACGGTGGCTCCCGGCTCTCGGAGCAGGTCAGCGGCGAGGGCCAGCCGCCATCCGGTGAGGAACGTCATCGGTGGCTCACCAACCAGTTCAGTGAAGCGGCGAGCCAGCGACGCTCGAGAGGTGCCGGTCGTCACCGCCAGAGCTTCCACCGTCCACGGGTGTGCCGGCTTGCTGTGCAGCAGCCGCAGGACCGGCCCGACCACTGGGTCGCTGTGGGCGCGATACCACCCCGGCGCCGCTGCCTCCGGCCGGGCAAACCAGGCCCGCAGGACCGCAATGAGCAGCAGATCGAGCAGCCGGTCGAGCACGGCCTGCTGTCCAGGCTCGTCCTTGACGATCTCCTCGGCGAGAAAGGTGATCAGTGGACTCGCCAGGTCCTTAGCTGGAAGGACGAGCAATGCCGGCAAGGCGCCAAGCAGCCGCTGGCTGATCTCGCCGCGCATCTGATAGGTGCCGGTGAGCATCACCGCCGAGCCGTTTGGACTGTTGCCCCAGGTGCGGACACCCACTTCCATCATCAGGCTCAGTTCCTCGCCCGTGGGCGTCTTGCAGCGCTGCCCGGGATCGATGATCACCTGCGGTGGGGTGTGGGGATCGTCGGCGACGGTGTACGCCGCGGATCCGCGCAGGATCGCGACATCTCCAGGGTGCAGCTGGCGCACTCCGCCGCCGTCCGGGATTACCCAGGCCTCGCCGCGCACCATGGCTACCAGAGTCAGCGGGGCCTGGTCCTGGACCCGGATCGACCACGGTGGATCCATGCTCGAGCGCAGCAGGAAGGCATCCCGCGCTCGCGGGCCGTCGAGGAGACCGGCGATCGAGTCCATCACCCCGGAACTGTAGACGCTGGAACACGAAATTGCGCATTTGAACCATGGACAGTCTTAGCCACCCGAGGTTGCATGATCGCATGACCACACCGACCCAGGAAATCTCGACGACCAGCCCTGGGCTTTTCGCGTTGACGCTCGTGGCGGCACTGAGCTGCGGGACGGTGGCCGGGGTGTTCTTCGGCTTCTCGGCGTTCGTGATGGACGGGCTCGGCCGCCTGCCTGCGCCACAGGGCATCGCCGCCATGCAGTCAATCAACATCTCGGCGGTCCGCCCGGCGTTCATGACGGCGCTGTTCGGCGCTGCAGCCGCCTGCCTCGCCCTAGTCGTCTGGTCCCTGCTGGCCTGGGGCCAACGTGGTAGCGCCCTCCTGCTGGTGGGCGCCGCGTTGTACCTCGTCGGCACCATCGGACTGACGATCGTCTACCACGTGCCGCTCAACGACGCCCTGGCCACCGTTGACCCCAACAGCGCAGCTGCAGCCGGACGCTGGGCGGGCTACCTCGCGGACTGGACGAGGTGGAACCACGTGCGCACGGCCGCGGCGCTCGCCGCCGCTGCGGCGTTCACCGTGGTGCTTGCCTGGTCTTGAAGGGCGACCACTACGCGGCGACGGTGCCGTCTGGCGAGCCGGCGGCCCACAAACGAGCGTAGTGCCCATCAGCCGCGAGCAGCTCGAGATGGCGCCCCTGCTCCACGATCCGCCCGCCGTCGAGCACGACGATCCGGTCCGCCTTGGCTGCGGTGGCCAGCCGGTGCGCGATCACGATGGTGGTGCGGCGCGCGGCGAGCCGGTCCGCGGCGGCCAGCACTATCGATTCGGTGGCCGGATCCAAGGCCGCGGTGGCTTCGTCAAGCAACAGCAGGTCAGGCTCGACCAACTCGGCGCGAGCCAGCGCCAGCAGTTGTCGCTGCCCGGCTGACAGGCCCTGCCCACGCTCGTTGACCGGTTGGCGAAACCCGTGAGGTAGCGCTGCGACGGCCGCCAGCGCGCCGACCCGGCGAGTCGCCGCCTCCACCTCGGCGGGGGATGCCTGCGCGGCGCCGTAGCTGATGTTGCCGGCGACGTCGCCGCGGAACAGGTGCGCCTCCTGCGGCACCACGCCCAGCCGATGGTGAAACGTCGCCGGGTCGAAACGGCGCACGTCGATCCCGTCGACCAGCACAGTTCCGGCCGTCGGGTCGTAGAACCTGGCCAGCAGTTTGACCACGGTGGACTTGCCGGCTCCGGTCGCGCCCACCAGGGCGACGGTCTCGCCGGGTGCGATGTGCAGTGACACCCGGTCCAGTGCGGGTTGTGTGGCGCCGGGGTAGCGAAAGGTCACATCACGCAGCTCCACCTCACCGCGCAGCCGGGACGGTACCGGCACGGCATCGGCACCGGGTGGCGGCACCGAAATCGGCGTGTCCAGCAGTTCCCTGATGCGCCGCAGCCCTACCGCGGCCTGCTGGTAGCCGTCGAAGACCTGGGACAGCTGCTGCACGGGCGCAAAGAACAGACCCAGGTAGAGCAAAAAGGCGGTGAGGACCCCGGCGGTGACGGTGCCCCCGGCGACTCGGGACGCCCCGACGCCCAGGACCGCGGCGGTCGCGAGATCCGACAGCAGCGCCACGAACGGGAAGTAGGTGGCGATGTAGCGCTGGGCGCGCAGCCGGGCGCGCCGGTAGGCATCGCTGCGGGCGGCGAAGTCCCGGGCCGAGCGCCGCTCCCGGGTGAACGCCTGCGTCACTCGGGCACCGGAGACGTTTTCCTGCAGGTCGGCGTTGACCTCGCTGACCCGCTCCCGGGCCTCGGTGTAGGCCGCCGAGGACAACCGCCGGAACACCACCGTGGCCGCGATCAGTAACGGCAGACCGAGCATGGCCACGGCAGCGAGCCCGGCGTTGGTGACCAGCAGCGCGACGGCCACTCCCAGCACCGTCAGCACGCTGATCAGCGCGGTGGACAACCCGGTCTGCAGGAACGTGGACAGCGCATCGACGTCGGTGGTCATCCGGGTCATGATCCGGCCGGCCATCTCGCGCTCGAAATAGTCCATTCCGAGCCGCTGCAGGTGCGCGAAGCTGCGCACCCGCACCAGGTACAGCAGCGTTTCCCCGGCCCGCGCGGCGACCACCGTCTGCGCGGCGATGACGAGCCAGTCGGCGGCCACTACCCCGAGCCCCACCGTCACCGCGATGACGAGTAGATGCGGCGCGTGCCGGGTAATGGCGTCGACGGCCAGGCCGCCCAGGGCCGGGAACGCCACGGTCGCCAGCGCGTCGAGGCCCACCAGGATCGCGGTGAGGCTGAGCCAGCCCCGCATCGGTCGCAGTAGCCGGCGCAGCCGGAAGTCCGGATCCGGGGCGGTCGGGTCGCCACCTCGGATGTCGGGCTGGGCGGTCGCCGGCGGTAGCGCGGCCACCGCCGCGAGCAGTCCCGGGGTCGGCCCGACGCTGCCGAGCATGCTGGCCCCGAGGCCGCCGCGCACCGCGCCGGCCGCGTTCTGGGATGTCCGTAGCACGTCGCTGGAGTCCTCCGGTGCGTCAATCGGCGCATCCACCGGCCACAGCTGCGCAGTGATGCCGTCCGGACCCGGCTCCAGCACGCCGGACGTGGTGACCGTGACGTTCTCGATCACCTCGTCCGGGCCGGCGAGCAGCGCACGGAACAGCGCACACCGAGTGGCCAGCTCGGGTTGCGTCCCGACGTCGATCACCCGGCCGCCGTCGAGCACCGCGATCCGGTCGGCCAGCGCCAGCGAGGACCGGCGGTGTGCGATGAGCAAGGTGGTGCGCTGGGCGGTGACTCGACGCAGGGTGGCGTGAATGACCGCCTCGGTGGTGGCGTCAACCGCCGAGGTGGCGTCATCGAGCACGAGGATCCGCGGGTCCGACAGCAGCGCTCTCGCCAGTGCGATCCGCTGGCGTTGGCCGCCTGACAGGGTCAGCCCCCGCTCGCCGACCGGGGTGTCGTAGCCCCGCGGCAGCGCGGAGATGAACTCGTGCGCCGCTGCGTCCCTCGCCGCCCGGTGCACCTGTTCGTCGGTGGCGTCGGGGCATCCGTAGGCGATGTTGGCCCGCACCGTGTCGGAGAACAGGAACGCCTCCTCGAACACCATGCCTACCGACCGGCGCAGCGACGCCAACCGCAGCTGTCGGACGTCGACGAGGTGACCAAGCGGTCCGACCCGGATCGCGCCCTGCTGCGCCTCGTAGAACCGGGCCAGCAGCAGCGAGACGGTGGACTTGCCCGAGCCGGGCGTCCCCACCAGGGCTAGCGTCTCGCCCGGCTCGATGAGCAGCGACATCCCGTCGAGCACCGGTTCGCTGCGGGCGTACCCGAAATGCACCGCGTCCAGTTGCACCGCCAGCGGGCCGTTGGGGACATCGATCGCGTCTGGTGCATCGGTCACGTCGGGTTGAGAGTCGATCAGCTCGTAAACCCGCTCCACACCGGCCCGGGCCAGCTGCGCGAGGACCACCAGACTGGCGATCAACCGAGCCGGCCCGACGAGCAGCGCCAGGTACGCGGCGAAGGCCACGAAGGTCCCCAAGCTGATGCTTCCACGCAGTGCCAGCAGGCCCCCCAGAGCGAACACCCCCACCTGACCCAGCGAGGGCAACGCGGCCAGCGTCGGAGCGAAGGTTGCGTTGAGCCGGGCTGAGCGCATCCGTTCGGAGAACAGCGCCCGGGCCCGCTCCTCGAGCCGGGAAACGGCCCGGGCCTCCTGGCCGAAGCCCTTCACCACTCGCACGCCGGTGACGGTCTCCTCGACATGCTCGGCGATGTCGGCCGCGCGCTGCTGAGCCGACCAGGTCGCCGGAAACAGCGTGCGCCGAGTCCGGGTGGTGACCAGCCCGGCAGCCGGCACCACGATGAGCGCGATCAGCGTGAGCAACGGGGACAGCCACAGCATCGCGCCCAACGCGACGGCGAGCAGTACCAGCACACCCGCCGTCAGCGGGACTATTGACAGCAGGCCCTGCACCAGTTGCAGATCGGAGATGGCCCGCGAGACGACCTGGCCGGTGCGCAGGCTGTCCTGCTTGGGGCCGTCGAGCTTCTGCACCGCCCGGAACACGGCGTTACGCAGGTCGTGCTGCACGTCCAGAGAAAGCCGCCCGCCGAGGTAGCGGCGCACGAAGGCGGTTACCCACTGCAGGAGCGCCGCTGCGACCAGCGCGGCGACCAGCCAGCCCAACCGCGCAGTGGTATGCGCAACCGCGTCATCTACTGCCAGCCGGGTGATCAGCGGGGTGATGGCCTCCATGCCGACTCCGATACCGGAGGCGAGCAGAGCCGCTACGGCGACCTTCGGGTGGCGCCAGCAGGCTGCCGCGAGCCGGCGGATCCAGCCGACCCGCTTCGCAGGGATCTGCTCGGGCACGATTGCCAGGTTATGCGGCTGCCCTGACTGCGGCTGGCTCGTGGAACTCCGGTGCCGACCAGTGGATCAAACGTGATGGATGGATGCCTTACCGCCCGGGCTGCGCGCCGCGCTCTTGCGCGCCACGGTGTGCTCGGCGACCGCCGCCTCGAGCTGACGCGGGACCACCAGCACCTGGCGCGGTCGGCAGAAGGGATTGGCATTCTTCGCGGCCCGTTCGAGCGGCTCCGTGCCATCGCCGATGAGGTGACGGTGCGCGGTGACCCATACGTCGCAGGGCCAGCGGCGGCGGCGCAGCCAACCTGAGCAGACAGGGCAGCGGCCAGTGGCGTCCGGCTGGTGTTGGACGAGCAGCTCCCGCCAGCCGTCGGTGATGGTTTGGATGTGCCTGCGCGCCAACGGTGCCGACAGCGTCGCACCAGCCCGCGCGGCGATTTCCTCAACGGCCGCCAACCGCTCCAACACCGCTCGTCGCACCCGACGATCCACTACCTACCTCCTCGTCGCTCCCCGACCTGACCGAGGGCGCACCTGACATGCATAACGACTCGGTCGAAACGGCGTGACGCCGCTGTGCACTGTCTACCGGACTCCGCTCGCGGACTTAACCCCCCTCACCCTGACATCGCGATGCCGTGAGGCGACCCTCCAGATCAGTGCAACCGATCGAGAGCCGTTTAGCAAACGAGCATATTTCGAGGTCAGCGGCCCAGGTACGGCATCGACGGGACCTGGGTAACCATCGACGTCCGGTCCAGCGTCCGGGATCTGTCACGGTTGGTGATCGCGTCACGGCGCAAGTGCACCCGGATTGCCTAGTATTCGCAGGGAGCCCACCAACCCGTCAGCGGCCCGTCCCTGCGCGGGTGGGGCCTGGTCGCTCCGGCCAAGAAGGCGAGTCCCACCGTCGAACCGCCAGCTGAGGAGGATGCCGTGCGCGTCGAGGTCAATCCGAGCATCTGCGAGGGCCACGGGCAGTGCAACGCCGTCGCACCAGAGATCTACGACTTGGACGATGGTGGCTACTGCGTGATCAACAATTCGGAGGTTCCCCGAGATCTGGAGTCGCAAGCTGAGCAAGGTGCCCTGGCTTGTCCAATGCTGGCCATCACGATTACTCGCTGAGCGCTGCGTGCTGACATGAACCCGGGCAACCAGGAGACTTCGACGGGGTCGACGAGGTAGAAATGACGGGTCGAGAAGATCATCTGGGACCGATCGTGAAGTGCCGACTTCGGAAGGCGCTTGGGGGTGCCGCGACCACCGTGGGGGCTGGCCGGCGGATCGATCTGGTGTCGGTTCCCCCTAGAACTCCGAGCATCCGATGATCCTTGCAGTGGCCACGCAGATCGGTGACGTCGTCTCGCTTCGCTCCGTCGCTGGCCCTGATGTTTGCCCTGCTCCTGGCGTCGCGGTAGCGCTCGGTGAATTAGCGCACTCTTCCGACGCTGAATCTGCGTCGTTCAGGTGATGTTTGGGCGGCGCAGGCACGAAAGGCCTTATCATGGGCGGGAGTGATCCTCCTCGAAGTCGTCGATTTGCAGATGATTGCTGGGCTCACAAACCCGGAGAAGCCCCCGCCGGACTCGCCCCTCGGTCCGGCGGCGCCGCGCCGCGGCGGCACAGCCCCCAGTTTCCGCCGCGGCGCGGCCACCCAATCCGCGGCCATCGAGAGTCGTGCCCCATCGTGATACAAGTAACTCGACTCGACAATGGAAGAAAGTGGTATGATTTGTGCGTCGAGAACGCGTCGATGCAATTGTTTCCGGTCCCAGCGCGATTCGCCCAGGCGCTACAGATTGGGCAATTCCGGGATGTGGTGCAACTCGGCTACTTCACCACAGGCGTCCGATGACCGGATCCACCACCCAGCGGGACCGCGAGTATCTGCAGCGCGCAATTGAGCTCGCGGGAAGGTGTCCAACGTCGACAGCAGCGTTCTCGGTCGGCGCCGTGATCGTCGACGCACACGGTGCGGTGCTGGCTACGGGGTATTCGCGCGAGGGTGATCCCCGCGAGCATGCCGAGGAGGCTGCGCTCGGCAAGCTCACACCCGATGACCGCCGCTTGGGCGGAGCCACCATCTACAGCTCACTCGAGCCGTGCAGCACCCGCGCCTCACGGCCCCGCAGCTGCACTGAACTGATACTGGCAAGCTCGATCTCGCGCATCGTCTTCGCGTGGCGTGAGCCCGATCTGTTCGTGGACTGCCAGGGCGCTGAACTTCTCCGCGCGGCTGGTCGGCAGGTCGTGGAGGTGCCCGATCTCGCCCACCTGGTGCGTCGCACCAACGGCCACTTGCTCAAGTCGTGAGCGCGAAACAGTGTTATAGCACTCAATCCCACTCACGAGTGGCTACCTCGCCGTCATCTGTAGGCGCTCGGTTGCTGCTCGGCCCGGTGCTGCGGCACGTGGGTACGACGACCGCGACAGTGTGGGTGCAGACGTCTCGGCCTGCCCAGGTCGAGGTGCTCGGTTGCCGAGCATCGACGTTCAGCGTGCGCGAGCAGCACTACGCGCTGGTAGAGATCAACGGGCTGGAGCCGGGTTCGATCACGACGTATCGGGTGCACCTCGACGAGCAGCTGGCGTGGCCGCCGCCGGCCTCGCCGTGGCCGGACAGCCGGATCCGTACTAGAAGAAGCGCCAGAGAAAGCGAGAGTCCGGTGCGGGTGGTTTTCTGCTCCTGCCGGCGTGCTAAGCCCGATGACCCGAGATCGGCGGCCGCCATGGGTCCGGATGCGTTGGACCTCTACGCCGTCCGGATGGCCGGCATGGCGCCGCGGGACTGGCCGGATGCGCTGCTCCTGCTTGGTGATCAGGTTTATGCCGACGATCCGACGCCGCAGACCCGGCGCTGGATGGACTCGCGCCGCGACACCAGCGTCCCGCCTGGGTACGAGGTGGCGGACTTCACCGAGTATGTGCACCTGTACGTCGAGAGCTGGTCAGACCCGCAGTTCCGGTGGCTGGTGTCGACCGTGCCCACCGCGATGATCTTCGATGATCACGATGTCCGGGACGACTGGAACACGTCGGCGGCGTGGCGGGATCAGATTACCGCCCAACCCTGGTGGCCCGAACGAATCCGTGGCGCACTGGCCTCCTACTGGGTGTATCAACATATCGGCAACCTCTCCCCGCAGCAGCGCCACGTCGACCCCACCTGGCGCGCCGTTCAAGACACCAGCGGGGACGCCTGGCCGGCGCTACAGGAGATGGCCGACGCCGCTGACGGCGACCCCGGCCCGATGTCGTGGAGCTTTCGGTGGGACATCGACGGCGTGCGACTGGTCGTGTTGGACACTCGGAGCGGCCGCAGATTGACCGAGGGTCGGCGCGCGATGCTCGACGACGACGAGTTCGCCTGGGCGGAGCGTGCGATCAGCGAAGACGCCCACCAGACGGCACATCTGCTGATTGGCAGCTCGCTGCCGTGGCTGCTGGCGCCGGCGATCCATGACGTGCAGTCGGCCAATGCGGCAGCCTGCTCGCGCGGCAGCGCACTAGGCGAGCGGATCCGGCAGGCGCTCGACCTCGAGCACTGGGCGGCATTCGAGGACTCCTTCCGCCGGCTTGCCACGCTGCTGCGGCAGGTAGCCGCCGCGCCCCGTGCGCCCGCGACGATCAGCGTGCTGTCCGGCGATGTGCACCACAGCTACGTGGCACGTGCCGAGGTCGAGGGCTCACCTGTTCACCAACTGGTGTCCTCGCCGGTGCATCATCCCGTCCCGAGGTATGCCACTGCGGCGTTGCGGGTCGCCTGGTGGGGTCCGCTGGCCGCGGCGGTCCGCAGCGCGGTGCGCCGCCTCGGGGTGGCAGATCCGGCGCTGTCCTGGCGACTGCTGCGCGGTCCGGTCTTCGGCAATGCCGTTGCCACGCTGACGTTTTCGGATCGCAGCGCCGAGCTCGTCTTCGAAAGGAGCGGTCCTAGCGGCCAGCTGGAACCGGTAACCCGGATCGAGCTGGCCGGTTTGTCAACGACTTGTCAAAGACTGGCAACAACTCCAAGGCAGGAGAGTGATCGACGATGAGGGTTTTCACCGGAGCTGATGAGTTGCGCGCCGCGGCTGGTGAACAGCTGGGCGTCAGTGGCTGGATGACCATCGAACAGCAGCGCGTCAATGCTTTCGCTGACGCGACCGAGGATCACCAATGGATCCATATCGATCCCCAGCGCGCCGCGGCAGGGCCCTTTGGCACCACCATCGCGCACGGCTTTCTCACCCTGTCGCTGTTGCCGCATCTGATCGACCAGACCTACCGGGTCGAGGGCACGACAATGGTCATCAACTACGGGCTGAACAAGGTGCGTTTCCCCGCTCCGGTGCCGGTCGGGTCCAGCGTCCGCGCTGAGGTCGCGCTTGCGGAGGTGACCGAGGTGAGCGGCGGTCTGCAGCTAGTGGTGCGGGCCACGTTGCAGATCGACGGCAACGCGAAGCCGGGTTGCGTGGCTGATTGGGTCACCCGGGTCTACTTCTGACACGCGCGGGTGAGGTCGTCGGGTCGCAGCCGGAATACCTGCAGATGTGTCCCGTGGTACTTACCGCTCTCGCCGACCCACTCCATCCCGATCCGTCGCGCGGTGGCCGCCGCCCGTGAGTTCTCCGGATCGACCAATGCGAATAACTCGACCAACGAATGCTGGAAGGCCCAGCGCGCCAACGCCCACGCGGCCTCNGTGATATAACCGCGGCCCCAATATTCCCGCGCCAGCTGGTAACCGATCTCGACGTCGGCCTCGGGCACGGGCATCGGCAGTAGGCTGATNCCGCCGACTAACGTGCCACTGTCGCGCAGNGTCACCGCCCATCGGCCAGTTCCGGGCGTCATGTCGCTGCGTTCGGCGTCCCAGCGTTGCAGCACCCTGTGCATGGTGGCCTCATCGGGGATGCGCTCGACGGTGTGCAGCCACCGGCTGACGTCGTCGTGGCCGTAGATTTTCAGCGCTGCCTGCGCGTCAGTGGCCGACCAGTCGCGTAGCCGGAGCCGATCGGTATACAGCACCTCCACCATGGAGTGAAATCTACTCCGGCTCGATGTGTCCTGGCGGGTATGTCGGCTCCAGTGCCGGCTTGATGTTCGCGTTCATCCGGAAGATGTTGTCCGGGTCGTAGCGTGCCTTGATCCCAGCCAACCGCTGGTATTTCGTCGGTCCGTACGCGGCTTGCACCCGCTCCTGGTCGTAGTCGGCCATGACGTTGATGTAGCCGCTCGAGTCGCTGGCATGCGGGACAAGTGCCTGCCACAGCGATCGGACCCAGGCTCGGTCGGTCGCCAGTAACTCAGCGTCCGGGGCAATAGCCGCCACGTTGACCACAAACCGGGTCGCTCGGCTGCCGCCGAATGCGGTTTCCTGCTCGCCGACATCGGCGAATGCGCCGCCCAACGAGAAGATCGTGGTAAACGACATGGGTGAGCTCTTACGCGGTATGTTGTGGCTGAGCACCGAAATCGCGTCCTCGGTCAGCTCCTGCAGGTAAAGGCCTTTCTCGTAAGCGTGAATACCCCACGGTGCAGTCTCGTCCAGAATTTTTTGCAGCTCGACGTACGGCAGCGGGGTCACGAACTCGAACAGTGGTGGTAGCGCTTCCCTGATCGGTGCGATCAGCCGGTGATGCTCCAGCGCGGTTCCGAATCCAGCGACCATCAGGCCGTACCCCGATCTCCCCCGATGAGCAGCGGGAACGAAGGGTGCGGCCGGTGCGGGCAGACCTGCGGCCATGACGAGCCCGGCATTACGCGGCAGCGACGCCGCCACCTCCCGGCCGATGCGAAGTGCTTCGGTGCCGTGTTCTGGCGTCCAGAAGAACATGCCGAGATAGACCAGTGGATCGATCTCATGCAGCCGGAACTCGAAGCCGGTGACGACACCGAAATTGCCGCCGCCGCCGCGTAGGGCCCAGAAGAGATCAGGATGCTCGTCGGCGGAGACGCACAGTGTGCGCCCGTCGGCGGTGACCAGCTCCGCGGACAGCAGGTTATCCACGGTCAATCCGGCCTTGTGGACCAGCCAGCCGAGCCCGCCGCCCAGGGCCAAGCCGCCAAGCCCGGTGTGACTGATCGTTCCGCCGGTGACGGCGAGCCCGTGCCGGGCAGTGGCGGCGTCGACGTCCCCGATGGTGGCCCCGCCACTGCACCACGCCCGACGGCTTCCAGGATCCACTGATACCGCGCGGAGATCGCTGAGGTCGATCACCAAGCCGCCCTCGGAGTCCGCGGCTCCCCAGGAGCCGTGCGCACCACCCCGCACCGAGATCTGGACCCCACGTTCGCGTCCGAAGGCGATCGCCGCCGCGACGTCGGATGGGCCGGTGCATCGGGCGATAACCGCGGGACGGCGATCGATGCCACCGTTCCAGACCGACCGGGCTGTGTCGTAGTCGAAGTCGGAACTGTCGATCACCCGACCGGTGAGTTGAGTGCGGAGCGCGTCGGTTCCCATCATCTGCGTCATTGCCTACCTCCACGACAGATGAAGTGGCGAGTGCACCGCAGGAGGTTCCGCGCTCAGAGCTCCACTTCGAACGGCATTACGCTAGGCGATGCGAGTCGGTATCGCGTCAGCCTGTGGGATGCACTCCGCGCGTCCAAATGGCGGTGACCTAACGGTGAGCGATCAATGGTTCGCTCGGCGCGCTCCTCCCGGGGTAAGCCGCGCAACCTGAGGCCCTGTCAACGGCCCCGTGTCTGCTAGCGCGGCCTGTCCAGCGTTGTCACCGGGAGTGTGCCCGTGTGTCTCAGCGCCACATTGCACAACCGGCCCTCTGCGACTGAACCTGATAGAATGCAAGTTATGAGCCACGAATACAAGAAGGCAATGGAGGAGTGCGGGACGGAAGCTCAGTCGGGCAATGCGCATGGCGGCGCGATGAGTGGTGGTTTCGGCGGTTGGACTCGGTGGAGCGAAGAAACGCATACCAAAACAGACATCAGGGAGTGCACTGACCAGCACTGCATGAACGTCGAGGTGAACTGTGGTTTCCAGGGTCTGGACCCAGACTCGCCGCTGTCCCAGTCGGCCGGCGTGAGCGACGACCTCCGCGCTGCATGGCGGGCGAAACTTGACGGTGAGGGCAAGCCCAGCTCGGGGACTCGAAGTCTGAAGGAGATTATCTTCGGTACGGACTCTGACCACCCAGCGTTCTGACCCCGCGTCCGGCCGTGCGCCGTCGAGGAGCCTCCCTGGCACCGTTCGATCACCCATTGTTGATCCGGTTGCCTGGCATACGACCAATTGGGTGGCACTGAAGCTCATGTGAGTGAAGGTTCACGCGTTGTTCACCTTGTGACTAGCTGACGTCTACCTGCGCTCTCACCCAAGTGCATAAATTGCCCGAGCAGCCATACGGCTGTGGTCGATCAGCTTCCTCCCTACCTACGGAGGTCTCGTGAAACTCCAGCGACATCGAGCTGTACTCGGCTTGCTGGCTGGGTCGGGGCTGCTACTCACTGCGTGCGGCTCGGACACCGGCGGCGGCGTCGCCGCGCCGTCGACCAACCCCGGCGGCGCGGTGGCCATCACGTGCAGTTCCGGATCGTTGACTGCTGCGGGATCCACGGCCCAGCAGAATGCCATCGCACAGTGGATCAAAGACTATCTCAACAAATGTTCTGCCGCCAATATCAACTATGCCGGCGGCGGCTCCGGACAGGGTGTTCAACAGTTCACTGACGGAAAGATAGACTTCGCAGGATCCGACTTCCCGCTGGCCGAGGGCAAAGAACAACAAGCGGCGGACGCACGCTGTCAGAGTGGACCCGCAGTCAATATTCCGATGGTCGGTGGACCGATCGCTGTCGGCTACAACGTCCCCGGAGTCACGAAAACGCTGAATCTCTCGGCGAGCAACTTGGCCAAAATTTTTGCTGGAAGCATCACGAACTGGAACGACCCGGCGATTGCGCGGGACAATCCTGGCACGCAGCTTCCATCGCTGGGGATCCAGGCCTTCCACCGATCCGATGGTTCTGGCACGACCTACAATTTCACCAATTATCTGACCAATGACGCCAAGGCGGACTGGACCTTCGGTACCAACAAGAACTGGGCCGCACCGGGTGGGCAAGGAGCCAAGGGTAGCCAGGGCGTTGCGCAGGGAGTGAAGTCCACCCCGGGTGGTATCGGATACTTCGAGCTTTCATTTGCGACGCAGAGCCAGATTCCCTACGCGGCGGTCGGCAATACCGAGGGCAAGTTCATCCCGCTTACCCAAGACAATGCGGTCAACTTCCTGTCCAAAGCCAAGGCGCCTGGTACAGGTGGTGACCTGAAGCTGCAGTTCGATTACGCCACTACCGATGCCGCCGCCTACCCGAACCTCCTCGTAACCTACGAAATAGTGTGTTCCAAGGGCAATGCTGCGGACAAGCTGCCATTACTCAAAAATTTCTTGGGTTACGCGGCCAGCCCGGCTGGTCAGCAGGAGCTCCCGAGTCAGGGATCCATACCGTTGCCGGACAGCCTGCAGCAACAGGTGCGGCAGACAGTCGGATCTCTCGGCTAGGATCGCGGTTATTTTGCTGGGCCACCGGAGTGGAAGAGTGTGGTTGTCAATTCCCACACTCGGAAGTTCCCGGATATGAGGATGTGGCATGGACGAACCAGAACGCGCGGCGGTCTCGACGGCGGCGTCCGTGCATGACACCCGTAGACCTCACTCGTCGTCGCTCGTCAGGCAACCGCCAATGCTGAATAGACCACCCGGTGGGAATCTAAACCGGCGGCCTAGTCGGCGTGGTGATGCAATCTTCCGGACGCTGGCCCAAGGATCCGGTGTTTTGCTATTAGTTATCATGGCCGCTATCGCAGTGTTTCTCGTGCTGCAAGCGATCCCCGCGCTTAATGCGGACACCACGAGCTTCCTCACTACGCTGAAATGGGCGCCCGACGGTACGCCCTCATCCTTCGGTATCGCGGCCCTAGCTTTCGGTAGTGTGTTGACATCGGTGTTAGCGTTGCTGATAAGTGTGCCAGTCGCCGTGGGCGTAGCGCTCGCCACCAGCCACTATGCGCCACGATGGTTAGCCCGCCCGCTGGCCTATATAGTGGACTTGTTGGCAGCCGTTCCGAGCGTTGTCTTCGGATTATGGGGGTTGACCTATCTTGTTCCCAACATCATTGCACCGTCAACGTTCTTGAATCATTACTTTGGTTTCATTCCGCTATTTGCCTCCAACGGTACCTACGGAAAATCGATCTTCGTCGCCTCCATAGTGCTCGCGGTGATGGCGATCCCGATCATTTCGGCCATCTCGCGTGAAGTATTCATTCAGACACCGCGCGACCAAATTGAGGCGGCGTGGGCCATTGGGGCGACAAAATGGGAGATGATCCGCACCGCGGTCCTGCCGTACGGGCGCTCGGGTGTTATCAGTGGGACGGTGCTTGGGTTCGGTCGAGCAGTAGGTGAGACGATCGCGGTGGCGCTTGTACTGTCGGCCAACTACGAGATCAGCCTTCACATACTCGAACCCGGGGGCAACACTATCGCAGCTAATATCGCCACTCGCTATGGAGAGGCTGGTGAGGTAGGTCGAGGCGCGTTGATCGCGTCGGGCTTGGTGCTATTTATCATCACACTGATCGTCAATTTCGGGGCGCGATCGATTGTCGGCAAAAATGGTCGCGGAGGTGCCTCATGACGCTGGTCGGTGCGGCATCGACGGGGAGCTCAGCCCTGATTCGAGCGCGGCTGTCGAGCTGGTCACTCGCTGCGATCGCGGCTGGCGCTGTCGCGGTGACCGCGGTGCTGTTCGCTGCTACGCCGATGCAGGGACGGGTCGCATTTGTGCTCGTCGCTGCAGTGCTCTACGTGGTAGCGCAGACCACCGTGTCGGCGCTGGTCGAAGGCCGGCGCCGGGCCAAAGACAGGTTGGTCACCAGCATCGTGGTGGCGTGTTCCTGCGCCGCCGTTTTGCCGCTGGTCGCGGTGCTGGGATTCACCATTGCCAAGGGTACGGCCGTCCTCAGCGGATCATTTCTCACCCACACGATGCGGGGCGTCGCTGAGCAGGACGCGAATGGTGGCATATACCAGGCGATCATCGGCACACTAGAGCAGGTCGGCTTGGCCACGCTCATGGCGGTCCCGTTCGGCCTCCTTGTTGCGATCTACCTCGTTGAATACAGTTCTGGGCGGCTTGGCCGGTTCGTGAGCTTCTTCGTCGATGTGATGACCGGCCTCCCCTCGATCGTTGCCGGACTGTTCATCTTCGCGTTGTGGATCCTTGCGTTGGGACAAAGTTTTTCTGGTTTCGCTGGCTCAATGGCGCTGACGGTCTTGATGTTACCTACCGTGGTCCGGTCGGCGGAGGAGATGTTGAAGATCGTCCCGGACGGTCTCCGGGAGGGTAGCTATGCGCTGGGGATACAAAAATGGGTCACCGTGGTACGGATCGTGTTGCCCTCAGCTTTGGCAGGGATTGTGACTGGCGTGATGCTCGCTATCGCGCGGGTCACCGGAGAGACGGCGCCGCTGTTGGTCACAGTATTTGGCAACCCGGCGCTGAACTTCAATCCATTTTCCGGGGCGCAGGCTTCGCTGCCACTGTTCGTATTCAGTGAGGCAGGTTTGCCTAACGAGACGGCAGTCAACCGGGCCTGGGCGGCGGCCTTGGTGCTGATTCTGATCGTCTTGGCCCTCAATGTCGTCGCCCGAGTGCTTGCCCGCCTGGCGAGTGTCCGTAGCTAACCCCCTAAAAATTGGACCTGTCATGGCCAAGAATGTTCAGATGAAAGATGTCGACATCTACTACGGCAAGTTCCATGCTGTGCAGGGGGTGAATCTGTCGGTTCCGCCACACGCCGTTACCGCGTTCATTGGTCCGTCGGGCTGTGGCAAATCCACGGTGTTGCGCACCATCAATCGGATGCATGAGGTCATCCCAGGGGCGCGGGTCGAGGGCCGGGTAGAGCTCGATGGGGAGGACATCTACCGGCCAGGTGTTGATCCAGTCGAAGTGCGTCGTGCAGTAGGGATGGTGTTCCAGCGACCTAATCCGTTTCCGACGATGTCCATCCGCGACAACGTCGTCGCCGGCCTGAAACTTCAGCGAGTGAGAAACAAGGCTCAGTTGAATGAGGTGACTGAGCGTTCCCTGCGCGGCGCCAACTTGTGGAATGAGGTGAAGGACAGGCTCGGCAAGCCCGGTGGCAGCCTGTCGGGCGGCCAGCAGCAGCGGCTGTGCATCGCGCGCGCCATAGCGGTTCAACCGGACGTTCTGCTGATGGATGAGCCGTGCTCGGCACTGGACCCGATTTCGACCCTCGCGATCGAAGACCTGATTGGAAAATTGAAGCAGGATTACACGATCGTCATCGTGACGCACAACATGCAGCAGGCTGCTCGGGTATCTGACCGGACCGGCTTCTTCAACTTACCGGCTGCCGACAAGCCAGGCCGCCTCGTGGAGCTCGACGACACGGAGAAGATCTTCTCCAACCCGGCAGAAAAAGCCACTGAAGACTATATCTCGGGGCGGTTCGGCTGATGTCATCGATCGAGAGCTGGGGGCCGACGAACACACCGCAGGCTTATCGTTACTTGCCGGTCGATCCCCGGACTCTTGGTTTGCTGCGGATTTTGAGAATCGGGGATATCGAGCTGCAGCTTGATGGGCACCGGCTACTGGTCCGGGGCGC
>JGI12053J15887_10000168_pt1 | contig 23327 bp, 28 predicted proteins | sample MedBloCAOM1_O3_FD_15887 | JGI IMG/M metagenome (IMG submission 15887)
GACCTTGTCGAGATCAGCATCGGCGGCAATGATGCCCGGGGCTATTATCAGGGCGGCGGCACCTTGGCTGGCGTCAACGCGGCCGCGACCGTCAGCGCCAACCAGGCGATGGCTGGCATTAATGCGCTGGTCGGTGCCGGCGCTCGTAACATCGTCTTCACGGTTGGCGACGTTAGCCAATTGCCGGAGGCGATCGGTAACCCGAACGCGCCGGTCGGCTCCGCCTACAGCCAGACCTATAACGCCCAGATGCAGGCGGCTCTTGCCGGCATCGCTCGCAACGGCGTGCGCGTCGAATTTATCGACGTCGCCCTGCTTGGTAACCTGATCAACGCCAATCCTGCGCTCTACGGCATATCGAATGTAGGCCCATGCCCGTTTCCGGCCTGCGTTGGAACGACGGCGGCAGCGAAGGCGATACAGGACCAATTTCTGTTCTACCTCGACGGCATCCATCTGACCTCGCATGGTTTTGCAATTATGGGTGAGTACATCGTCAACCGCCTCGAGGCGCCGCTCACCTTTGCGCCGCAGGGCGATCTGGCCATGAATTCGGCGATGGGTTTCGCCTCCACGCTGTATGGCAAACTCGATATGTTCCGCGAGACCTATGGTTTCGTGCCGACAACCATGAACGCCTATGCGGCGTACACCAAGGCGCCGTATCTCAAGGCGCCGCCGCCGACGCCCGTCAATCCGTGGTCGTTCTACATGCAGGCCAATGGCGGTATCAGCGACCGGCAAGCCACGGTGGCCTCAAGCGGCTTCAATCTCGATAGCGTCGGCGGCACTATCGGAACCGAGTATCGCATCAACAACAACGCTTTCGTGGGCGGTGCATTCGATTATTCCAACCCCAAAGCGCGGCTTTTCAACAATGCCGGGACCACGGATGTGAACTCCTACCAACTCGGCATTTACTGCGCCTGGGCTGATGCGCACTTCTTCGCACAGGGGCTCGCCACATTCGGCTGGCAGAACTTTCGCAACACGCGCCCCGGCGTGGTCGACATCATCACTTCAAACCCGGACGGAAACACCTTCCTCGCGGGCGGAAAGTTCGGTTACCTGTTCGACGCCGTGAAGTCCCAGGTCGGCCCGATCGGTGGCCTGACCTATGCCCGGGCGAGGGTGAACGGCTACACCGAGTCCGGCGATCCGGTACTGACCTTGAGCGTCGGCCCGCAGACCGCCGAAGTGCTGGTCGCAAGCGCCGGCGTGCAATTCCGCATCCCGTTTGTGGTCAACGGAAGGGTCATCAACCCATATCTCAATCTGACAGCTGAGGACGATCTGATCGGAAACGGCCGCATCATCCAGTTCGGCGCGACATCCGCGCCACTGATCATCAACAACTGGGCGATCCCGAACGGTACGTCGCAGCATGTCTACGGGCGCGTTGCGGGCGGCGTTGTGGCGCCTGTGAGCGACCGCGTGGCGCTGACGGCGAATCTTTCGAGAACGCTGGGCCATCAGGGCGGTGACGATTTCTACGGCACCGGCGGCCTGAAGATTTCGTTCTGAAGCATTTTCGGCGGTCGGTCGGATTGGAGTCCGTCCCGGGAATGACCTCGCGAAGGCTCAGCCCTGCTTGCGTTCCGGCGGCCGCTGGTCCTTTGCCTCTTCTTCCGCCGGCAGCTTCAAACGGATCTCACGTCTGTCTGCATAGGCCACTTCCGCCAGCAGCTTTCGATAGAGCTGGATGTTCTCATCATGGATGAGTTTTCCGTTTTCCGGCTCTGTGTTCAGGTCGCCACAGGCGACCGTGTGAGCTTCAGCTACGGCGGGCCGGCTCGACCGTCGCTGTGGTTTGCATATGACGCGCTTGATGCCCTGAGCGCGGCATCAATCTTCAATTTGACCCGACGCGCCGCGAGGGCGGCAAGCCTTGTCTTGGTCTTGCCGGTTTTGACGTTTTCGCCGATCTGGAACTGCCATTGCCAAAGATCCGGTTCGACAGTCGCCGCAACGCTGTATTGGATGCCTTTGTAAATCACGGTAACTCCCCAATCTAAGGTTGGGGAGGGACGATATTTCGTCTCCGTATTCAATCCGGGAAACTACGGGACAACGCGTGCGGAGCGCCGATCTGGCCTAGATGCGATTGCCTTGAGGTGTGGAAGGCGGAGACCTCGGATCGGCCTTGGTCGCGTTCTGCTTATTGGCTTCATGATGGCCAATGATGCATCCAGCGACAGCGCCGACCTTGCCGTGTCCTGCCAGATGGCCCGCGACGCCGCCGACGATAGCACCTTTGATGCATCCCTTCGCCTCGGCGGTGGGGCAAGAAAAGGCAACGCCCAGAATGGCGGCACAGATGATGAGCGGCTTCATCGAGGTTCTCCAAAAATTGAGTTGCTGCAATAATCGGGCTGCCAGCAATTGGTTCCATAACGGACGCGATCATTCGCGGCGAGATTAGGTCGCCTGCGGTTCCGGCGTGCGTTCGGTGCCGATGCAGACAATCGCACCCGATTGTGCAACATGACTTCCGCGCGAGAAACTCTGATGGATGATTAAGGTTGTGATCGATCATTTGCCGGCTGCCGCCAGAATTGCCGCCGTTCACATTGATGGAGATCATCGCGACCTGCGGGTGGATGCGTGCCGCGGGCTGGCGTTGTGGTTCATCTTCATCGATCATATCCCCGATAACGCTCTCACCTGGCTGACGCTTCGCAACTATGGCTTCAGCGACACCGCCGAGGTGTTTGTGTTGGTGTCCGGCTACACCTGCATGCTTGCCTATGGCGGGGCGTTGCGGGAGCAGGGCTGGTCCACGACGGTGACGCGCGCGCTGCGGCGATTCGCTCGCTGGCGCGAAGCCACACCCGAACCGCGCTCAATGTCCTGGTCGGCGTGATGCGAAGCAAGGACGCGACGGCCGCAGCGAAGGTTTCCGCCGCCAACGCCATCCTGGATCGCGGCTGCGGCAATGGACTTCAATTGCGTCTGATGCGCGCGCTGGAATCGCGTGCGCGCCAAAATGGATGGAGCACCGTGGTCTCGGACACCACGGACAATCTTGCCTCCGCGAACAACTTTATCCGCGCCGGTTATCGGTTGTACCAACCGCAAATTCCGTGGGCCTGGCCAAATACATTGTATTGGCGAAAATCCATCAGGTGAAAGTCTGCCGATGTAGATTCAGAGAGCGCAAATCGATCATATGTGGGCGGGAAAAATTCCGCCCCGTCCGAAAACTCACTCGCCCGATGGCCTAACGGCCGTCGGGCTTTTTTCGTTTTTCGCCGCCTGATATCTGCGTGTCGTAGCAGAGCGCACTACTTCGCTCAGCGGGCGAGCGGAATGGAGCCGTATTTGTTGGGCCCGCGGTACCGCGCAGGCAGCCAATTTCGGCAAATCCCCAGATCGTGAGCGCAAAACTTGCCAACGCCGGGGCGTAGTGCAGCGCCATGCCCGCTCCTCCCGCAAGCCATGCCGGTTTCGCAAAGTGGCCGAGTACGCCCGGCACCACGTAGAACACCAGGAGCCACCACGCGCTCTTGTTGCGGTCATGGAGCCGTTCGTTATGGATAGCGAAGCCCCACATCAACCATGGGATGAAGACGATGACCACCATGACGATGAAGAGCGGCGCGGCGATGGCGGCCGCGGCGAACAGGATAACTGCGGCGAACAACCCTGCCACGCTAAAGATCACGAGCGAGCGCCAGTGTTGTGCTAGGTTGATGCGTCCCTTGGCGCCGAACAGGAATTCGAACAGCTCTTCCATGATCGCTCAGCACGCGAAAGCACCGGCGAACCCGCATTCGGGAATGTGTCGCCCTGAAACGAATCAGGTTCAAGGTAGACGAAGCGATTGGATCGCAGCGAAGCCTAATCCAGCCCGGCCCGACGAAACCCTTCGAGATAGTGCTCGCGGTCGGCGTCTTGCCTCATTGGTAAATCTTTTGCGATCCAGGCGAGCTTGATATTGGGCTGCGCCCTGCGTAGCTCCACGAGTGCAGCCCTGGCGACATCGTGCCTTCCAGCCATATCCGCGGCGGCAGTCAGCACACGATGCCCACCGACGAAATCGCCGCGTTGCCTGATAGCCTCGTGCGACAGACGGATGGCCTCTTCGTAGTGGTGACCGATGAACTGAGCGTACGCGGCTATGCCATAATAAAGCGCAGAGAACGGATCTCGTGGGCTGAGCCGCGGCGCGCGGCCAGATCGCCTTCTTTCCCAACGTCCGCAACAGCATAGCGCCACACCATAAAAGGCCTGGGCCAGCGAGAAGTTCGGATTTAGCCGCAACGCCAGCTCGAACTCGGCCAGCGAGTCGTCGAAGCGCCGCGCGAATAAATAGACGTAAGCGAGCCCATGATGGGCCCAGGGGTCTTCGCCGTCGGCTCGAACCGCCGATAGCGCCGCGCGCTGGGCGATCGGCGCCACCGTTGACATATCCGCCCAGCCCATATGGGCGCCTGCGGCGAGAACGCCGAGCGCCTGGCCGTGGTTCGGATCGATCGCGATCGCCTTTTCCAGCAGCGCCTGCGCCACCACATTGTGTTGCCTGGTCATCCGCCAGTAATGCGACAGCGCCCGCATCACCAGATCCCAGGCATCGAGACTGCCGGGCGGCTTGCGTCGGGCGCGAAAAATTTTCAGCAGGGTACAGCTGTGGCTCAATTGCTGCGACGATAGATTCGGTGACTCGTCCTGAATAGCGAAAACGTCGGCAAGGTCGCGGTCGTAACGTTTCGCCCAGATGTGGCTGCCGGTCGAAACATCGTTGAGCTGCGCCGTGATCCGGACGCGATCACCGCTTTTGCGCGCGCTGCCCTCGACCACATAGCCGACCCCAAGCTCCTCGGCGACCTGCTTCATGTGCACGGCCTTGCCCTTGTAGATGAATGAAGAGTTGCGAGCGATCACAAAGAACCAGCGCAGCTTGGACAGCGCCGGGATGATATTCTCTCTGATCCCATCGGAAAAGTATTCCTGTTCCGGATCACCGTTCTTGTTGGTGAAGAGGAGCACTGCAATGGCGGGTCGATCTGGCAGCAGCAACGCTGGCCGCGACACGTCGTCCAGCGGCGGATCGGTGGCTTGAGTCGGCGTGTTGTCGTCAACTTGCGTGTGCACGGCACCGATGAAGCGCAGACCCTTGCGCGGGATGGTGCGGATCAGCAGCTGCCTCCGGCCGCTGTTGCCTACTGCATTTCGTGCCGCGTTGATACGGCTGGTCAGCGTCGATTCCGACACAATTCGACCGCCCCAGACGGAAGCGATCAGATCATCCTTGCTGACGACACGGTCTCGATTTTGCACGAGGTAAACCAAAAGGTCAAACACTTGCGGTTCGACGTGAACGGCGCACTTTGCGCGCCACAATTCGCGCCGTTCAAGATCGATCTCGGAGTCGCCAAAGTCGCGGGTCATTCGTGGTTCCAGAGCATTCGGCAACAGCCAAATTCAGCTGCTACCCGCAAAAGGCTTAGCATTTCCGGCCCGCCGCCGGGGTGCGACGTTAAGGCGCCGAAAAGCAGGGCCACCCGAAGCCCTTCTCAAGTCGGTTCCGAAGAAATCACAATTCTCTCAAGGTCTTGGCCGACCGCAACGGGATGCTGCTGACATATCGCCAAGGCTACCATTTAGGAGAACGGCAATGCCGTTGATAGAAGTTCAATCATCGAGAACGTGTTTAATCCCGAGCAAAAGCATCAAATGATTCCAAATACTAAACGACGCATAGTATCGATCGAAGGCGAGAACATGCGCGGCGTGACTTGGGTCAAGATTCCGGAAGTCGCGAGCGGTGAATGGGGAATCGGCGGCCAGCCTCTGACCACCGAAGCGGTCAAGGATCTCGCGGCCGGACGAAAGGCGGCGTGAGGCCCGTCCGCAGTCTGGCATCTCCCCGCAGGTTGCCTACCCACCTGTGATGCGCGCTCGGGCGGCTACGGGTGGCCTACCGCAAGGTGCCGCAGCCATTGAGCGATGCACAGATAGCGGCGTCGGCGGCGCCGCTATTATTTCTTGTTACTTTCAACACCGCAAACTGGCAGAATAGCCGCGCTAGACGATCCCAAATCTGCATCTTCGAAATCGGGGTCAAGAGGAGTTGCCATGAAGGCGATTGTTGGCGCGGGATTCGCGATATTCGCCTCTTTATTTGTTGTCACCGGCATCGCCACGGCGCAGCCCGCCAATATGGGGTGCTCGCCGGACAATTCAGCGAGCACATCGCAGACCCTGCGATGTAAAGGTGGCTTCACCATCGTCGTCGAAAATGGCGCGCGATTTACCCTTCTGGACCGCGATGGGAATGGCCGCGTGGATTCGATCGAACTGAGCGGCAAGGCTTTGCTGCTCGAGGTTCCAGAAAAGCCAGGCGGTAATCACTTCGAGGTGATAACGCCGCAAGCGATTGCTGCGGTGCGCGGCACGAAATGGGCGGTGGATGTCGAGGAAGGCAAGACGTCGGTTTTTGTGGTCAACGGACGGGTGAGCGTGGCGCGGCGCGTCGGTGTTAATCGTGTCGTACTCGGGCCCGGCGAGGGCGTCGATGTGGAACCGACTGGTGCCCTGACCGTGAAGCGCTGGCCACCCGCCCGCGTCGCCGCATTGCTGGCGCGGCTTGGACGATAATCCAGCGAATGGGTAGTCGACATCTCCAGGTGCTGATTGCGGTGTTCGTGAGCGGCCTTTGGGGCGGGGCCGTGCATTTCGTACACGAGCGTGGTCACCTGGGCTTTCTCGATCGCATCGAGGCTGCCACGACTGATCTTCGAACGCTGACTCGCGGTGTACGGTTTCCGCCTGACTTCGTTACTATCGTCGCGATCGACGATGCCATGGTTAAGCGAGGCGGAAGCTATCCGCTTGCGCGAACCGATCTTGCCAGGATTATCGACGCGATCGCGCGACTGGAGCCGAAAGTCATCGCGGTCGATCTCCTGTTGGTTGATCGAGGAACCAACGATGGTGACGAGGCGCTTGAAAAGTCGCTCATGGGACGTGCGAGCGTGCTCGCGGCGGCTGCTGTGTTCGCGCAAGCCAGCCAATCGATCGCGGCGGAAAAGGACGAACCGCTTTCCGGTCTGCCGAAGGCCGAGAAGTTTTTGCTGCCGCTCAAGAGATTTTCCGATCATGCGGAAATCGGTATCGCGAATGTCACGACCGGTCGGAGCGGTACTCCAAGCTCGATTCCAATGCTGTTCCGAACAGACGACGGGATCGAAATATCGTTTTCGCTCCGCGCTGCAGCGTTGGCGATTGGTAAGGAGCCCACTATCAAGCCGGACCGTGTGGTGTTCGGCGAGCGATCTGTTGCCACCGACGTTGATCATACGCTGCCGATCACTTTCTATGGCCCGCGCCAGACCATCCGAACCATCAGTGCAGCCTCGGTGCTTGCCGGTGAGATCGCAGCGGATGCCATCCATGATCGAGTTGTCGTTGTCGGGGCAACGGTCACCGGCGGCGGAGATTTTTTCCCGACCCCGTTCGATCCAATAATGCCGGGGGTGGAAGTCACCTCAACGGCGATCACGCATCTGTTGGCCGGGGACGGGATATTGCGGAACCGGTCGGTGCGTCTCGCTGATGGGATCATTGCCGTAGCGTTGCCGATGATCCTCGTCACGCTGCTCGCATGGCGCCGAGGCGCGATTGGCCTTAAAGCGACGCTCATTGTCGTTTTGACATTCGCGGTGGCGAACGTCTTGGTGTTTTCGCAAGGGATCTGGCTGAGTGCGGCGCTGCCGATCGCCGCGACCGCGCCACCGGCGATTTTGTTCGCCGCCGTGCAACTCTGGTCCGGCAGGCGGCGCGCGCAGTATTTCGCCACGCGAAGCAAACTGCTCGGACAATTTCAGGCGCCCGACATTCAGGAGTGGCTGACCCGAGATCCTGGTTTCCTCAAGGAGCCGATACGCCAGAACGCGGCGGTGATCTTCATCGACCTGTCCGGTTTCACCTCGCTCAGCGAGAGGCTCGGACCGGGCCCGGTCCGCGATTTGCTGAAGGAGTTTCATGCCCTGGTCGACAAGGAGGCGGTGAGCTCGGGAGGAATGATCACGAGCTTTCTGGGTGACGGCGCGATGATCTTGTTTGGACTGCCGCAGGCTACGCCGGCCGACGCTTTCAGGGCAGCTCAATGCGCGACAGGACTCTGCATCAGCGCGGACCGGTGGCTTGCTTGCTTGCAGCAACCAATCAACTCGGGTCTTGGGTTCAAGGTTGGAGCTCATTTCGGCACCATCGTTGCCTCGAGACTTGGCGGCGGAAGTTATCACCACATTACCGCGACTGGCGACACGGTGAACGTGGCGAACCGGCTGATGGAAGTGGCGGCCGGTCACGAAGTCGAACTCGCCGTCAGCGACGAATTGCTCCATGCCGCAGGTCGCAATAATTCACTGTTTGACGTCGGTGTTCTCACCGGGCCGATTGAGACGCGACTTCGTGGCCGTTCGGGCTGGCTTGCGGTCTGGCTCTGGCGGGTGAGTTCAGGGAAATTGTGAACCCGCGCCGCTGAGGTAGAGCTTGGCGCTCACCTCAAGCGGCCGCTGCGTTCTGTTTGGTGTTATCTTGGCTCGGGCTCTAGCCGACCGGCAGCCTGCTGTGCTTTGATACGGGCAGGCTGAGGCCTGAAATAGCAAGCCGTACAAAAACGGCGGTCGGCGGCGGAAGTTGTCGGCTATAAAAGGCCAAGGGAGGATAGGCCAATGGAAAAACCCGGCCGTACGCTGCTCGCCAAAATCTGGGACCAGCACGTTATTGCGCATATCGGTGAAGGCACCGATCTGCTCCATGTCGATCGTCATTTGCTGCACGATCTCGGCGGGTCGCGCGGTCTGCTCGACCTCAAGAGCCGCAACCTTAGTGTTCACAATCCGGAATTGACCTTCGCGACGCCGGATCACGCGATTTCGACAGCGCGCGGAAAGGGCCGGCACGAGCAAGATAGGGCAGGAACTGCTGGCGAGGACCGAGACATCAGCCGCTGGCATCGAGATGTTTGATATCGACGAGCCAGGGCAGGGTATCGTCCATCTCATCGGACCCGAACTTGGCCTTAGCCTTCCCGGTTGCCTGATCGTTTGCGGAGACAGCCATACCTGCACGCATGGCGGATTGGGTGCCCTGGCGTTCGGCATCGGGTCGAGCGAACTAACGTATGTGCTGGCAACACAAGCGATCATCCAGCGTCGGCCAAAAACAATGCGCGTGAGGTTCGAGGGCCGGCTGCCCTTCGGCGTGACCGCCAAGGATCTGATCCTCGCGCTGATCGGCCACATCGGGGCTGCCGGAGGCACCGGTTACGCCGTCGAGTATGCCGGCAGTGCTATCCGCGACCTGTCGATCGAGGGGCGGTTGACCATCTGTAATCTTTCGATCGAACTCGGTGCCAAGACGGGTCTGATCGCGCCGGACGAGAAAACGTATGATTATCTGCGTGGGCGAACCTCCAGCTGGCGGGCACGGCCATCGACGCAGTGCGCGATGTGTCTTTCAGCGTCCACCGCGGTGAATTCGTTGCGTTGCTGGGGCCGTCCGGCTCCGGCAAGAGCACCATCCTTAACATGATCGCGACGCTGATAAAGCCGAGCAGCGGCCAGATCCTGATCGATGGTGCGCCGGTCATTCCCGGCAAGGCGACCCCGAATGTCGGCTACGTGTTCCAGCGCGACACGTTGTTTCCCTGGCGCACGGTCGCTGTCTAAAATTGGCCGGCGTTCCCGACGTTGTTCGGAAGGAACGCATTTCGGCCTGCGCGGCGCAAGCTGGCCTGCAGGGCTTCGAACAGGCTTACCCGTCGGCCTTATCGGGCGGAATGCGTCAGCGCGTTGCGCTGATGCGAACACTGGTCGTCGAGCCGCAGATCTTGCTGATGGACGAGCCGTTTGGTGCGCTTGATACCCACGCCAAGATCGATATGCACGACGTCCTGCTCCGGATCTGGGAACGCGGGCAGCAAACGGTTTTGTTCGTGACGCATGATCTCGGTGAAGCTTTGACGCTGGCCGACCGTATCATCCTATTCTCAGCGCGGCCGGGTATGATCAAGGATACGTTCGAGGTGGACTTTGCGCGGCCGCGTGGTGCGGTAAAGCTACGGGAAACGCCGCGCTATGCCGAATTGTTCCAGCATATCTGGTACTCGCTCGGCGAAGAATTCGTCAAGGGCCGCAGCTCATGAGGAGGTCGGGCCGACGCGTGAGTACATGGGCTTGGCAGGCTCTGATTTGTGTCGCCGTCCTTTCGATCTGGCAGTGGGGGTATGATCTGCATGCCAGCGTTCCCTGGCTGGTGCCCGATCTGCTCGATCCCTATTTCGTGTCGAAGCCCTCTGAGATATTCCAGCACTTTCTCATCCTGAGCTGCTTCAAATCCAAGCTGGGCGCGGTCAATGGCTGGTTCAACGGCGATTTTGCCAAATGCATGGCCCGTAATGAAAACAATCTATGGATTACGACGGCGATCACGCTGAAGAATACCTTCTTCGGTTTCCTGACCGGCGTATCCAGCGGCTTCGTCGTCGGGCTGATACTCGGACGCTCGGATCGCCTCAGTGCCATTTTCCAGCCCTTCATCACCGCTGTTAACTCCATTCCCAGGATTGTGCTGGCGCCGATCATCGTGCTGGCGTTCGGGATCCGGGACACATCCAAGGTCGTGACATCGTGGTGGTGTTCCTGGTGTTCTTCAATACGTTCGAGGGTGCGCGTTCGATCGACGAAGGTTTTGTTAATGTTGCGCGGCTGTTTGGCGCCAACGAATGGCAGATCACCCGCACGGTCGTGATTCCTCGATGATGGCCTGGGTGTTTGCCTCGCTTTCACCCGCGATCTCCTTTGCGCTGATCGGCGTCATCGTTGGCGAATTCATCGGCGCGGAACGAGGGATCGGCCGGTTGATCATCGAGTCGGAGGCGCGGGCGGAAGCATCGGGGATGATGGTTGCGGTGATCGTCCTGATGCTGGTAGGCGTAGCGCTCTCCGCCATGATCTGGCGATCGCAGGCCTATCTGTTACGCTGGCAACAACACAATATGGTGGAGTAGGCGGAGGCCAAATGTTAGGCAGTTTAAGGAGTTTCCGATGAGCATAAAAATCTACGGATTCTGGCGGTCGATTGCTTCATTTCGCGTGAGAGTCGCCTTGAGGCTCAAGGGCCTAGCGTTCGAGGAAATCCCGATCGACATCCTGATCGGCGAACAGTTCGAGCCGGGTTATGAAATGGTCAATCCCGAACGTGTCGTACCGACATTCGTTCACGATGGCCATTCCATGTTCCAATCGCTGGCGATTGTCGAATACCTTGAGGATATCCAACCCAAACCGCGACTGATACCTCGAGATCCAAAGGAGCGGGCCTACGCGCGCTCGCTGGCGCTGATGACGATCGCCGATGCGCATCCCCTTGTGGTGCCTCGCGTCCGCAATCATCTCGCCGAGGCATTTGGCGCCGACGCCAACGCAATCGAGGCCTGGGGCAAGCATTGGACAACCGAGGGGCTTGCGACCTATGAACGGTTGCTCGCGCGCCGCGCGCCGGCGCCTTTTGCCTTAGGCTCCGAGCCGGGCCTTGCGGATATCTGCATCGCCGGCCAGGTCGTGGGCGCACACTTTCTCAAACTTGAACTGACCGCGTTCCCGGCGGTGGCACGTCTGGCCGACCGCTGCTTCGAAATGCCGGCGTTCGCGACGTCGCATCCGTTCGAGCAGCCGGGGTACAAGACTGCAGGCGCGCATTGATCTGCGTCACTTTTGCGGAACGCGCGCTGGCTAGAGATCGAGGCCGAGCGCTCGGGCGGCATTGCCACCGGCGATCTGGGCTAATGTTGCCTCGTCCATCCCGTGCACCCCGGCGACATGTCCGATCGGATTATATTCGGCCATGTCGAACGGGTAGTCAGTGCCCATCACGATACGGTCGGGGCCGAACACATCAATCAAATACGCCAGCTGGTGATAGCTGAAAACCACGGTGTCGAGATAGACCTGTCTGAGATAAGTCGTCGGCGGCAACGGCAATTCGCCATGGCAATCCTGCCGTGCGCCCCAGGCGTGATCGATTCGGCCGGAATAGCCGGGAAGATAGCCGCCGCCATGCACCGCCATGAGCTTCAGATCCGGAAAACGCGCGAGCGTTCCCGAAAAGATCAGATTGTGAAGCGCGAGCGTCGTATCGAGCGGATTTCCCAGAACATTGTTGAAATAGAAATGGGTCAGGCGTTCGCCATGGGTAAAGCCATTCGGGTGCATCATGATGAATGCCCCGAGCTGCTCGGCCCTGGCAAAGAAGGGAACGAATTTCGGGTCGGTTAATTCCTGACCATCGACGTTGGTCAGGATCTCGACGCCCTTCAACTTCAAGTCGTCCATGATGTAATCGAGCTCACGGACCGCGATTTCCGGCTCCTGCAACGTAACGACGCCGAGTCCCACGAACCGATCTGGCTTGCGCGAGCAGTACTCCACGACGCCATCATTGGCGAGGCGATGGGCGGTTTCCGCGATCTTGGGGTCGATGGAATAGTAACACTGGCCCGGCGCCGGCGCCACGACCTGAATGTCGATGCCCATCTTGTCGAGATCGAACAAACGGCGATCGATCGTCGTCATCACTTCGCTGACGTCCTTCTCCTGCTGCGCGTTGATTTCTTTGGTTGGAGCGTCCGCGAAATATGCGAGCGGAATCCGGCTGATATCGATGTGCGGTTGCGCCAGCTCGGCGGCCTGGGGAACCACGATGTGGGCGTGGATATCGATCGTGACGGACGACGGGCGGCGGGCGAGGCCATCGGCGTCGTGGATACGTGCTGCGGTGCGGCCATAGCGATTCTTGCGATCGATCATTTGAAATGCTCGTTTGCTAAAGGTGACGGTTCGGGGCGGGGCGACTAAGACTTGCCTATGCTTTGGGGCCAGCGGGTCGAAATCGCGGTGGCGTCGGCATCGCCAAGGCCTGCCGCTTCGGCTAGTTCATAGCAGGCCAGCGTGCTTGCCGTAACGGGAAGCTCGACATGAATTGACGTGCCGAACTGAACCGCGGTGGCCAGATCCTTTTTCGCCGCGTTGAGGCCGAACGCGGTTTCGCCGAGCGGGGCTCCGTCCAATACCTTGGCGATAATGGCGCCGCGCCCTTTCATGGCAGTCGGGGTGCCGGCGGTGTCGGACAGAATATCGATCAGCCGGTCGGCGGGAAGATTGAGTGGCTTGCAGATAGTCAAGGCCTCGCCAAGCGCCTGCCAGTAAACCAGCAGCGGCAGATTGACCGCAAGCTTCATCATCGAGCCCGAACCGAGCTCTCCGATATGTTCGATGCGGCGGCACATTTGCTCGAGAAGTGAAAGTGCCCTGGTGACATCTGACTTCGTACCCCCGACGAAGCCGAATAGCTTGCCTTCCTTCGCCGGACCGATGCTGCCGCCCACCGGACACTCGACAAAGGCAGCGCCTTGCTCCAACACGAAAGCACCGTTCGATTTCATCGTGTCCGGGCGGATGGTGCTCATATCGATCACGAGTTTGCCGGCGAGTTTGGATCTCAGAATGCCGTTCGGCCCGCGGTAAACGGCCTCTGTCGCCGCATCATTCAGCAGCATCACGACGACGACTTCGCAACCGTCGGCGAGTTCTGCAGGGGATGCGAACGGCTTTGCACCGGCATCGATCAGGGATTTTGTCTTCTCTGAATTGCGATTCCAAACGCCGATTTCATGTCCGACGGACATCAATCGCTGCGCGATTGATGATCCCATTCGTCCAGTTCCGCATACGCCGACTTTCATGGTTTGACCTCATGGAGAGAGTGGATTCGTGGTTTTCTCGTCTCTTGCTTCGCCTAATGAGTATGAACGACGCCGAGATTCTGCGTGATCAGCTCTTCATTGTTCAGGATTTCGCCGGCCGTGCCGACGAACACACAGCGTCCGGTGTTGAGGATGACCGCCTGATCCGCAACGTCGAGCGCTAACCGGATATTCTGTTCTACAAGAACGATGGATTGTCCTTCCTGCTTCAGCCGTTTGATGGTGCGACCGACTTCGGCGACGATCAGAGGCGCAAGACCTTCCGACGGCTCATCGAGCAGAAGCACCCGCGGATTACCCATCAGCGCACGCCCGATCGCGAGCATCTGCTGTTCGCCTCCAGAGAGCGTGCCGGCATATTGCGCGTGGCGCTCGCGCAGCCGCGGAAACAGGGCATAAATCCGCTCGACATTCCAGGGATTTTCGGTCGTGCCCTCGCGCTGCTGCGCCACGATGAGGTTTTCCCGAACCGACAGGGACGGAAAGATCCGGCGCCCCTGCGGTACAAGGCCGATTCCGAGATGCGAGATGCGTTCGGGGCTCAGCCCTTCGATTGCCTCGCCAAACAGCCTGATCTCGCCGCTCCGGGGTGTTAGAAAGCCGATGATCGCCGAGATGCAGGTGGTCTTTCCGGCACCATTGCGTCCCAGCAGCGCCAGCACGCCGCCTGGCTGCAGTGAAAAGTTGACACCGTGCAATATATGGCTGTCGCCATAGAATGCGTGCACATTTGTCAAGCGCAGTGCATCAGGCGCCAAGATACACCTCACGGGTTCGCTCATCCGCGATCACGGCATCGCGGTCGCCATCGACGATAACGCGGCCGTAATTCAGCAGTGTTACGGTCTCTGCAAGATCAAGGGCGGTATCCATGTCATGTTCTATCATAACCACGGTCGTCTCCCGTGGGATCGATGCGATCAGCGATTTAACGGTGGATCGCTCGGTATTTGAAAGACCCGCCAGCGGTTCGTCCAGCAGCAGCACGCGCGGCTTTTGCGCAAGCGCCATGGCGAGCTCAACCCGGCGCTTTTCGCCATAGGCGATATCCGACACCGGATGCGTCGCCAGATGCAGCAGTCCCACCGTATCGAGGATCCGCCGGGACTCGGTCACAAGGTCGCCGTAAAACGATAACGGCCGCCACATCTGCCAACGCGACGGCAGCAAACCGAGCAGGCCGAGCGTAACGTTGTGCTCAAGTGTATCGCCTGTGAACAGCGTAATGATCTGGTAGGTTCGCGACAACCCAAAATGCGCGCGCTGGTAGGACGCAAATTGCGTAACGTCGGTTCCGAATAGTTTGATGGTTCCCGAACTAGGTCGCATGTCGCCGCTGATTTGGTTGAACAGGGTGGTCTTGCCGGCACCATTTGGACCAATGATCAGACGGCGTTCGCCTGGCCGCATCGCCAGAGATATGTTTTGCGTTACGACAAGGCCACCAAAGGCCTTGTTCAAGTTGACGATCTCAAGCGCAAGATCTGATGCCAGTGGGTTCATCGCGGCCCTCTGCGCTGTCCCGCCAGCAGCCTGCTTAGGCCCGGAACGATCCCGGTCGGCATCACCAAAACGATCAACAGGAAGACCAGACCCAACAGCATGTTCCATCGCTCGATATAGGCCGAGGCGTAGTTCTTCAGCAACAGCACTAGTGCCGCGCCGACGACCGGACCGCCGAGGGTTCCCGAACCTCCGGCAATAACGCCGAGCAAGGCCTCGGCCGAACTGGTGGTGGAAAGCGACGAGGGGTGGATATACTTGTTGTAATAGACGTAAAGCAATCCAGATATGCCGCCCCAGAAGCCGGCATAGATGAACGTGATCCATCGGATCATCCAGGGATTGAAACCCAGCGCAGCCATCCGGCGCGGCTGATCGCGGACGCCTTTCAGCGACGATCCGAAAGATGACGAGACGAAGGTCGTCATCATGAAAAAGGCAAACGATGCCGTGAGCAGCGCGAACCAGTAAAACGACGCGGCGCTATCCAGTGAAATGCCGAATGGCGTAGGCCGCGTGAGGCCGGCTATGCCATTGTCACCGTTGGTCACATCGGACATGCGATAGGCGAGCCCCCACAGCACCTGTGATAGGGCAAGCGTGATCATGAGAAAGCCCAAGCCCGTGGCACGAAGTGCGATAACGCCGAAGAATGCAGCCATCGCGGCTGTGCCTGTTATCGAGATGATCGCGGCTGCGCCATGCCCGAATCCGTATCGGCTGGTCAGCAGCGCTGAAATATAGGCGGCAACGCCGAGATAGGACGCATGTCCGAGTGACGTCATCCCGCCAAAACCTACCAACAGGTTCAGGCTGAGCGCGAAGATTCCTGCGATCAAGATTTGGCTGGCGAGGTTGATGTAAAAATCGCCCGCGAAGAAGGGCGGGAGAAGAAACGATGCTGCAAGCAGGGCGGCGCCGATCCATTTCATGCGCCGACACGCCCAAACAGGCCTTGCGGCCGGAACGCGAGGACAACGATCATCGGCAGAAAGAGGATGATGTAAGCGAGTTCCGGAAACAGTGCCGTGCCGAACGTATAGATGAACCCTACTATGAAGCTGCCGATGAAAGCGCCGAGCAGGCTTCCAATCCCTCCCAGGATGACGACGATCAGCGCTAGCGGAAGCATGTCGGCGTCAAGCCCGGGATACGCGGACAGGATCGGTCCGCCCAGCACGCCGCCGGCGCCGGCGACGCCCGCGCCGAGGCAAAATACCACCGTAAACAAATTGGAAACGGGTATTCCGACCGCGCGCGCCATCTGGCTGTCGTCGACGCCGGCGCGGATCATGGCGCCGAGGCGGGTCCGTTCCAGCAGGAAATACAGCGCGATCGCAGCACCAATGGCGCAGCCCACCAGCACCAGCCGAAAGGTTGGAAACACGAAGCCAAATACCCGGGTCGGCGATTGCAAGTTCTGCGGCGTCGGTACCGGTATCGGATCGCCGCCCCACAGCATGAGGCACGCGTCGGAAATGATGAAGGACATGCCGAGCGTAACCAGCACCTGTCCAAGCGGGTTGGTCTTCAGTCGAGTCAGTACCAGCCGCTCGAAAAGGCCGCCGATCGCCGCAACAGCAATTCCGGCGCCGATCGCCGTCACCCAGATATTCAAGCCATCGAAGGTACGCAGCGCCGTCGCCCCAAAATAGGTACCGAGCATGAAGAACGCTCCATGCGTCAGGTTAGCCAGCCTCATCAGGCCGAAGATCAGGGAGAATCCCGACGACAGCAGAAACAACAGACCACCAAGCGACAGGCTGTTGAGACCCTGGATGATCCAAAACTGCATCGTTCGCCGATCTAGTCCGGAGAGTTGCGTGATTGTTGCCCCGCAACGGAAGCAGAATTACTGCTCCAGGTTTTTTGCCGGCGGGTAGTCGCGCGAATAGACCGGATTCTTCAGGAACGCGGTCTTGTCATAGGTCCAGAACTGACTGACATCCGGATAGGTCTTGATGACGGAATTGACCAGCCGTCCGTCGCTTCTGGTCACCTTGCGGATATAGACGTCGCCGATCGCGTTGCCGAATTCGTCGATCTTGACGACACCGCGCACGGTCTCCACGTTGCCGCCGCGGATCGCCACCATCAGGCCTTTCTTGTCTTCCACATTTCCCTTCGTGGCATTTAACGCAGCTTCCAGCACTTCGGCCGTGACGTAAGCACCGCCGGCGTAATAACCCGGATCGTATTTGAACTGCTTGCGAAATGCCGGCGCGAAGGCCTTGTTGAGCGGATTGTCCAGTTCTGCGGAATACCAGCTCGTGGTCAGAATCCCCAGCGCCTCATCGCCCATATTGCGAAGCACGGATTCATCGAGCGCCGTCATGCCGCCGATCACGGCCATCTTGTCCTTCAGGCCATATTCGATGAATTGACGGAGGAAACGGAATCCGTTCGAGCCGGCGGTGCCGAGGAAGAGCGCATCGGCGCTCTTCACCTGGGCAACATAGCTCCCATAATCCGGGGTCGCCAGAGGCGTGAAGATCTTCTGGATAATCTTGCCGCCGTTGTCCTCGAACGCGCGCTGGAAGCCGGCGCACATTTCATGCCCGTAGGCAAAGTCGTCGGCGATGGTGACGATCCTTTTGTATTTCAATTCCTTGGCGGAATAGTCGGCAAGCGGGTAGGCGCATTGCGCCGAGGTCGACGTCAGACGGACGAACCACGGGCTCGGGTGTCGCTGCGTCATGTCCTCTGCCGCGGCGACCCCAAGCGTAGGCATTTCCTTTTCGTTAAGGTAGTCGGCGATCGCAAGGGCCTCGAAGGCGGCGAGCGGGCCAATGATACAGTGGACGTCATTCTTTTCAATCAGCTCCTGCGCTTTGGCGCGCGCGGTGGCAGGAGCGCCGGTGGTGTCAGCGACGATTAACTCGACCTTGCGGCCCGCGAGTGTGTTGTCGCGCTCCTTCAAGAACATTGTCATGCCAAGTTCCATGTCGATGCCGCCGGAGGCGAGCGGTCCGGTCTTGACCGCCAGCATGCCGATGCGGATTGGCCTGCTATTCTGGGCAAAGACGAGATTGGGCGTCGCCATGCTGGCGATACCTGCGCCGGCAACGCTCGAGACAAATTGTCGTCGCGATATCGTCATTGGATCCTCCCCGGGACTCTGCAACTGAATGTCAGGCTATTTTAATTGATTGAGTGATTTATCGGACGGAAGCCATAAATGATCAAGTGATAACCGCGCCATCAATCTGGCTTGCTGGTTATTTTGGCAGCTCCGGGCAGGGGATAGAATGAGAGTCCGCGGCTACCTTTGATGCAGTGCGGTATTCGGAGCGCGCGCCTTCGATCAACTCTCCATTGTCATCGCGCGGTTCGGTTCGGTGACCACCTTGAACCCCGATGCGAGACTGCTATTCCCGATTCCGAGCGCCCAATTTGGGGTCGGTAATGATGGTCTTCTTCAACACTTCGAAAACGGCGGCCGTGTCCTTGTCACCTAACCCCATCGCCATCGCTTCAGTGTAGACGGGCCGGGTCAGCGTAAACAGCGGGGTCGCGCAACCGATATCGTCGGCGAACTCGGCAATGATTGCCATGTCTTTTTTCCAGGTCGAGACCTTCATGGTCGCAGGCTCATAGATGCCTTCGACCATCATTGGCGCGCGCATCTGAAACATTCGCGAGCCGCCGGCGCCCGGTCCGACCATCTCGACCACCATTTTCGGATCGAGCCCGGCGCGCTCTGCCAAAATCATCGCCTCGGCGGTGGCGACATTGTGTATGGCCACCAGATGATTGGCGACGAATTTCATCCGGCTGCCATTGCCATACCTTCCAAGATCGGCGCTTTGCTTGGCGAAGTCGGAGAACAGCCCGGTGCAACGAGCGATGGCATCGCTGTCACCGCTGGCATAGACGACAAGATCGCGATTTTTTGCCTGTGCGCCGGTTCCGCTCAGCGGACAGTCCAGCGCGATGTGACCGGCTTTTTGCAGGGTAGCTTCGAAGGCAAGCTTGTCGGCGATAGCAAGCGTGCTCAGTTCGACCACAATCCGTGGAGACTGGCCGGAGGCGGCGATCGACTGTGCGACATCCTCGACCGCTGCGGGGCCGGGAAGGCTTGTCATGATGATGGGCGCATCGCGCGCGACCTGACCGACGTTATTGGCGATCGTGACGTTGGCCAACGCGAGTTCGGCTCGTCGTGCGGCGTCGATATCGAAGCCGATGACGCGCCATCCGCGATCGACGAGGTTGCGGGTGATCGCACTTCCCATAATGCCAAGCCCGACGATTCCAACGGTCTTGTCCATGCATTCGCTCCTAGCTATCGAATTCAATTTTGCGGGCAATGCCGCACCTTGGATAATTGGTGATCGGACAGTAAGCAATCATCAAGTGGCTTCGACCGGTCAAGCAGTTTTACCACCGACCGTTTCCCTGAACGGCCATCTCAAAGTCGCGTGCTGGTCGAACAGGTAGAGGCATCCGATGACCGCGGTGGTTTGCGGTGCAGAGGATGGCATCATTGCCGTGCATTTATTGGGGAGGATCTCAACGAATATCAGGATTCTTATGCAGATATTGTGCAGATGCTCCGATGCACTGGCATTGGACGAACAAGTTTGATACGGGCGACTGATCCGCGAACTCGTCGCCAAGCAACCATGATCGTTCAATCAGATGACAAGATCCCTTGGCACCATTTCGATTTGGCTTTTTGGATTGGTTTTCCTTTTCGCCGGCGTGAACATTAACGAACCCTATTTGATTTCGCTGCGTGGTTTGGGAGCAGCTCTCTTTATTTCGAGCATTGCTGTTTTGATTTTCCTCATCAAGCGAGGATCCTGGAACGGGCGCGGTATCGCGGGAAGATTGCTGATCTTGCTGTGGTGCCTGCCATCATTGTCTATGTTGTACGCTCAGACTTTGTTTGAAGTGCGCAAGCGGAATGTCCTGCAAACTGACGTCGTGCGCGTGCGCACCCTAGGGCAGCATTTCGTTGTGGGTTATTCATCGCTCGATGAGGTCGTGCCGCTTGCCCGAAAAGGGCCTGATCGCAGGCGTCTATTATTGCCCGCCACAATATCGCAGGGCGGACGGCGGAGGCGCTGAAGTCCGAGATCGCCGAGCTTCAGGAAAGGCGGCGTATTGCCGGTCTGCCGCCTTTGATTGTCGCTGCCGATCAGGAGGGGGCATCGTGTCCCATCTTTCGCCGCCATTGACCGCAGTACTGCGCTATCCACTCTGGCGGATCTGCCGCCGAATATTCGGGCAAAGAGAGCGGAGGACGTCGGGCGTATTCACGGGCAGGAATTGGCGGCACTTGGTGTGAATCATGACTTTGCACCGGTCCTGGACCTGCGGCCGAAGGCGAGCCGCAACCGGCTTGACTTCAACACCCTCGTCAATCAGCGCGCGATATCAGGCGACCCGGCCACGGTAGCCGATATTGCTCTGGCTTATGTGCGTGGCCTCGACGCGTTCGACGTCGGTGCGACCGTGAAGCATTTCCCGGGATTGGGCCGTGTGCGCTCCGATACGCACCATTTCAGCGCCGATTTGGACACTCCGTTTGCGGTGCTTGAGGCGTCCGACTGGCGTCCCTTCAGGGATGTTTTGCTATCGCATCTTTGCGTGTGCATCTGGCGCATTCAGCCAAGGGAGGCTAGATATGGCGACACTGCGCGACAGCGAGACGCGGCTACAGCGGACTCTCCCGCCAGATTGAGGGGTGGCGGGCTTAAAGAACTCGAACGATCTTTCTGGCACCGTCGATAAGGTCTGTCAAAAGAATCTGCCCGCCCACGGGGGCAGCCACGGCGAGCCTGCCTGGGGTCTTGGGCGAAATCGTTGTCGGGGTGAGGCTAGACGGCAGCGATGGCCGCGGGCGGTTCGCCCGCTTTTACAATGCGGGGGTGTCCCAAGATTCGAGCGGTATCTTGAACAATTAGTGATCAAGCGATAAACACCGAAGACACGTCCGCATTAAGACCCGACAAGGGACGAGCGAGGAAACGCCATGGCGGGTGCTGGCCAGAAGCCAAACGCGAGCCTGTCCGCGGGGCGGGATGGGGACGGCGGTGCCTATGCGGCCATGATTGCCCGCGCCAAAGCGCTCGTTCCGCAGCTGCGCGAACGGGCTTCCCCGACCGAGGAATTGCGGCGTCTGCCGCCGGAGACCGAACGCGATTTGCATGATTCCGGCCTGTTCAGGATCGTGCAGCCGAAGCGGGTGGGGGGCTCCGAACTCGATTATGTCGCGTTGGTCGATTGCGCCGACGCGCTCGGGCAGGCGGATGCATCGGTGGCCTGGAATTTTGCCAATCTCGCGAGCCACCACTGGATGCTGGGCATGTTCGACAAGCGCGCTCAGGACCTGGTCTGGAACAAGGACCCCAACGCTCTGATCGCATCCTCTTTCATTTTTCCCGCCGGTCGCGCCAGGAAAGTCGATGGCGGATATGTGCTGCGAGGCAGTTGGCCGTTCTCGTCCGGCGTGGATGCCAGCGAATGGAATATGCTGGCGAGCGTTGTTTCGTCCGACGACGAAGCGGACGGGATCGAATATCGAATCTTTCTGCTCAATAAGAGCGATTACAAGATCAAGGACACCTGGAACGCGACCGGATTACGCGGAACAGGATCGAACGATGTCGAAGTCGACGATGCGTTTATTGCGGAGCCGATGACGCTGGCGGTGAGCGATCTCGATGGTGGGCCGACGCCGGGGAGCGCTTCCAATCCGAATGCACTTTATGCGCTGCCGGTGTTCTCGTTGTTTCCTTATGTGCTTTCCGGCGTGGCTCTCGGAAACGCGCAAGCCTGTCTGGACGACTATGTCGATCTCGCGCGGCATCGCGCATCGACCTATAATCGCGCCAAATTAGGCGACCTTCAGAGCACGCAGATCAAGATTGCCGAAGCCTCCGCGAAGATCGATGCAGCCCGTCTGATCATGCGCTCGACATGCATCGAGGCGATGGCCGATGCCAGGCGCGGCCACGTTCCGGACATGGCCGCCAAGACCAAAGTGCGGCGCGATGGAGCTTATTCTGTCAATCTCTGCACGGAAGCCGTATCTTTGCTGTTCGCGGCCAGCGGCGCGCGGGGATTGTACACCACAGGAGCTCTGCAGCGGCAGTTTCGCGATGCCCACGCCATCAATTCGCACATCGCGTTCAATTTCGATTCGGCTGCCACCAATTACGGCCGCGTTGCGCTTGGCCTCCCGTCCGAAAACCTGACCCTTTGAGGCCGGCGAATGAACGACGCGCCAAAGCATCCGACCGCCCCGGAGCCAGCCAATGAGTTGGCCAGCGACAGTTCGGCGATTGATCCCCGCGATTTTCGGAATGCGCTAGGAACTTTCGCCACGGGCGTCACGATCATCACGGCCGTCGCTGCTGACGGCAAGCCCTATGGGCTGACCTGCAATTCGTTCGCGTCGGTGTCGCTGAACCCACCGCTTGTGCTTTGGAGCTTGGGAATGTTTTCGCAGGGGCTGAGCATCTTCCAGAACGCCAGCCACTTCGCGGTCAATGTGCTTGGCGCATCGCAGCAGGCGCTTGCGACCAAATTCGCGAAAGCTTCGGAAGACAAGTTCGCCGGGGTCGAATGGACTCCAGGTCTCGGCAACGCGCCGGTTCTTGCAGACAGCGTCGCGAATTTTCAATGCCGCGCGGCCAATCGATATTATGGCGGCGACCACATCATTTTCCTGGGGGCGGTTGAGGCCTATGCGTACAATCGGCAAGAACCCCTGCTGTTTGCTCGCGGCGGTTACGGAGGGTTTCTCGCGACCAACGACATTCCTGGGCCCAAAGGGTCCAAATGATAAAGAAAGCAATGCCCAAGCGCCCTCGTGCGAAGCAGAAGCGGCTGTCGCCGGACGATCGCCGCAAGGAGTTCGTTGCCAAGGCGACTGAATTCTTCTCGGAAGAAGGATTTGGGGGAGGGACCCGCGATCTGGCGCGGCGGCTCGGCGTCACCCAGCCGCTGCTGTATCGTTACTTTCCAAGCAAGGACGACCTGATCAAGGAGGTCTATCGGACTGTTTATCTCGAGCCGCTCGATACCGGCTGGGAGAAGC
>JGI12053J15887_10000169_pt1 | contig 23238 bp, 23 predicted proteins | sample MedBloCAOM1_O3_FD_15887 | JGI IMG/M metagenome (IMG submission 15887)
GACCTAGACCGTAACTACGCTTCTCCTTTCGGCCGGGCCGCCGGGCGCGTTGACGCCGCGACCGTCGACGCCGGTCTGCGCGCCTACATGCTGCGCATCTACAACTACATGAGTATCGGCCTGGCCATCACCGGCCTTGCCGCGCTTGGCGTCTATATGGCGGCGGTGACAACCGATCCGTCGGGCGCCGCAGCCAAGATCGGCAACGCCTTTCTGACGCCGTTCGGCTATGCGATGTTCGTCAGCCCCCTGAAATGGCTGTTCATCCTGGCGCCGCTGGCGATGGTGTTCGTGATCTCGGCCGGCATCAGCCGGCTGCGGCCCGCGACGGCCCAGATGCTGTTCTGGGTGTTTTCGGCGCTGATGGGCATTTCGCTGTCGTCGATCTTCCTCGTGTATACGCACACCTCGATCGTGCGGGTGTTCTTCATCACCGCGGCCACGTTCGGCGCGCTGAGCGTGTACGGCTACACCACCAGGCGTGATATGTCCGGCATGGGCTCGTTCCTGATCATGGGCCTGTTCGGCATCATCATCGCGAGCCTGGTCAATCTCTTCCTCGCCAGTACGATGCTGCAGTTCATCGTATCGGTGGTCGGAGTGCTGGTGTTCGCAGGCCTCACCGCCTACGATACTCAGCGGCTGAAGAACGATTACATCTACGGCTATGCCTCGCAGGGTGGTGACGTGGCGGAGCGTGCGGCGATCACCGGCGCACTGTCGCTCTATTTGAACTTCATCAACCTGTTCACGCTGCTGCTGCAATTGCTCGGTCAGCGCGACTGACCACGCGCCGCCTGAGCGGACAAGTTCAAGCCCCGGCCAGATGGCCGGGGCTTTTCTTTGGCCCCTCCTCGTCATGCCCGCTTTATGCCGGGCATCCACGTCTTGATGGTCCCCAAAAAAGGAAGACGTGGATGCCCGGAACAAGTCGGCCATGACGAAGAAAGTTGATCCAGATTGGTCTGCTGATATCCTTTACCGCCATGTCCTCTCCCGAAATCAGGCCCGCCGCCGCGGCCGACCTCCCCGCCATTACCGAAATTTACCAGCATGCCGTTCTTTACGGCACTGCGACGTTCGAGCTGCTCCCGCCGGATTTGACCGAAATGACACGACGCTTCGGCATGCTGATGGACGGCGGCTTTCCCTATCTGGTCGCAGCCCTTGAAGGCCGCGTGGTCGGATACGCCTATGCGGGCGCCTATCGGCCGCGGCCGGCCTACCGTTTCACGGTGGAAAATTCGGTCTATCTGCAGCCTGCGATCCATCGGCGTGGGATCGGCCTGCAATTGCTGCAACGGCTGATCGCCGAATCCGACGCGCGCGGCTATCGCCAGATGATCGCGGTGATCGGCGATTCCGCCAACGCCGGATCGATCGGCGTCCACACCAAATGCGGATTTCAGATGATCGGGACCCACCCCAAGGTCGGCTTCAAATTCGGCCGCTGGCTCGACACCGTGATGATGCAGCGCGCGCTCGGCGACGGCGCCAGCACGCTGCCCGCCAACGCGACTTAGCTCAAGCCCATCGGGGGTGTGGACTTGGCGCCCCGGTCGACATAGACGACAGGCACCGTCAGGCCAAGCCGACTTATGACGGATACTGCGGCACCTTGCGCGACGATCAGGTCAACGCCGAGCCTGACAAGTTCTGCGGCAAGGTCCGGCACGCGCTCGCGCACGTTGTCGCCGTAGCGATATTCGATCGCGAGGTTGCGGCCCTCGACATAGCCGATCTCGGAAAGCCGGTAGCGCATGGCGGCAAGGTATGGCGTCAGACTGGACGCCTGTTGCGCGGTCAGCCAGCCGATCCGCGCAGCCTTCGGTACGCCTTGCGCGCGAACGCTCCAGGGTAAAATCGCAGTGGCCAGCATGGAGCCAAGAAATGCGCGTCGTTCCATGTGATTCCTATCAGCCCGCAGGGCGGCAGGATCGTCAGATCGGACCGCAACCCGAGAGTCCGATTTATTTAGACCACCGCTAGACCACCGCCAGTTTGCGGTCGATCACCAGCAGCACGCGATCGAGTTCATGGCCGCGGCGCAGGATCAGGCCGGTTGCCGAGATCACGCTGTAGATCCCCTGCTTGCGTGCGAGCCGCGGATCCTTTTCGATGCGATAGATCGGTACTTCGGATGCGCGGCGAAACACCGAGAACACCGCGCGGTCTTTGAGAAAGTCGATGGCATAGTCGCGCCACTCGCCGTCGGCGACCATGCGCCCGTACAGATTCAAAATACGATTGAGTTCGAAACGATTGAACGTCACGCGGCTTGGCGAAGAACCTGCAGCGGCGTTGCGCGCCGCTGCGCGACTCTCGCTTGGATCGGCTTCCTCCGACATCGAACTCATGGAGCGCCTCCTGTGATTTCAGACCTGATCCCTTTTCTTGAAAACCGAAAGTCCACCTTTTGGGATCNGCCGCGCCGNCATGATCGCGCCAACGGCGGACCGCCGCAAGAGGGCCGTGGCCGGCGCGCCTGAATTCGCACGCGACCGATGGCCCGCGACCCCGGTCGGACCAAAAATCCACCGTCACGGGATCGTTAGCGGAAATCATAATCCGGCCCAACTTCCGCCCAGCGACCGCCCTTCTGGATTGCGAGAAGTAACCACTGCGTTGGCCCGGTCCTTTCAACCTCGGATTCCTCAGCCCCCAGCCCCCCGGGGTCGTCGGGATCGGGCCTGTTCGCAGGATAGTTTATCCCCGCCCTGGGCCAACGAGAGTTGGTCCTTTTTCTTTTTGGGGGATGTCATTTCGTGCGGCGCCAGAGCGTGAAGCTGGAATCTCGTTCCAACAATTTAGGGTCCACGCCGGAGCTTGTCATCGAGTTGCGCTGCGCAGACCCATTGGATGGGTGTCCTCAGATCTGCAATTGCACATTGGGAAATGACGCGGGCGCAATTTAGCGAAGCCGAAATTTAGCGAAGCGACGTATAGGCAGCGCCGAGCATCGCACCCGGTCTGTCGCGACTGCCGTCCTGGATATAGACCACCGCGGCATCGACGCCCTCACGGGAAATATTTTCCAGCGGCACGGTCCAGCTTCCGGAACTGCCGTTCCAGTCACCCACCTTGAGCAGATTGCGCACCACATTGTGATAGGTAACTTCGCGACCGCTATTTTCACCGCGCCTGATTGAAATTGGCACCGCCTTCGAGATCGAGCAGATCCATACTTCGCCATGTGCCTCGGCAGTAGCCTTGCTGGAAGCCGCGACCGAAATGGTAATTTGCTTGCCGGCCAGCATCATCGAAACCGGCACCGTCATTACGCCGTCGGACTTTTTGGTAGCGCCGATGGCGCCTTCGATGCCGGCGCGATCGCTGCCGATCAAATGCGCAGATCCATTGACGATAACCTGCGGCGTGTAGACGTCGCGATCGCCGCGCATCTGGGAGTAGGCTTTCTGACGCGCGCTGAAGCGCGCATCCGCCAGCGTATCCTTCCAGCCAAGATAATCCCAGTAATCGATCGGCATGCTCAACGCGATGACCGATGGATCCTCGGCCAGCTCACCGATGATGTTGTCGGCGGGCGGACATGACGAGCATCCTTGCGACGTGAACAGCTCCACCACCGCGCGCGGGTCGGCATGGGCCGGACGGATGATTGCAACAATCGCGCACACGCCAAGCGTGCCTGACCATCGCGAAATACAACTATAGGCCATCATCGCTGTCATACTGGAAACCGAGAAATACCCGCATCCTCGCTGCTAAACACTCGGCAACGTTCGATTGCGCCCGCCTTCAAACGCCAGAAAGCGGCCCTTCATAGGCCGCCTTCCCCCTGCTCGCCACTCACTTCGCGGTGAGACATCGATCACAATCCGTGTCATGCCGCCAACTTGCGCAGCACGTAATGCAGAATACCGCCGTTTCGATAGTATTCGAGCTCGTCGAGCGTATCGATGCGGCACAGCAGCGAAACGCGCTGCAGCGAGCCATCGCCGGAAACGATCTCCGCCGTCAGCTTCTGGCGCGGTTTCAGATCGCCCTGCAGCCCGCGTATCGTCACCGTCTCATCACCCTTCATTCCGATCGACTGCCAGGACGCGCCATCCTCGAAGGTTAACGGCAGCACGCCCATGCCGACCAGATTGGAGCGATGGATACGCTCGAAGCTTTGGCAAATCACGGCGCGGACGCCGAGCAGCCGCGTTCCCTTCGCGGCCCAGTCCCGCGACGAGCCATTGCCGTATTCGGCGCCGGCAAAAACCACCAGCGGCACGTGCTCGGCCTGATACTTCATCGCGGCATCGTAGATCGACATCTGCTCGCCGTCGGGCCAATGCTTGGTCAGGCCGCCCTCGGGAATATTTCCATCGGCGCCCTTCAGCATGAAGTTCTTGATGCGGATATTGGCGAAGGTGCCGCGCATCATGATCTCATGATTGCCGCGCCGGGTGCCGTATTGGTTGAAGTCGGCCGGGCGCACCTGATGCTCCGACAGATATTTACCGGCGGGCGATGTCAGCTTGATCGCACCGGCCGGCGAGATGTGATCGGTGGTGATCTTGTCGCCGAACATCGCCAGAATACGCGCGTCGACGACATCGACGATCGGCTCCGGTTCTTTCTTCATGCCTTCGAAATAGGGCGGGTTCTGAACGTAGGTCGAGCTCATATTCCAGCGATAGGTTTCACTCTCAACGGTCTTGATCTTGCGCCAGTTGGTGTCGCCCTTGAACACATCGGCGTAGCGCTTCTTGAAGATCGCCGAAGTCACGAACTTCTTCATCAAAGCGTTGATTTCCTTGGTCGTCGGCCAGATGTCTTTGAGGTACACCGGCTTGCCGTCCTTGCCGTTGCCGATCGGCTCCACCGCCAGGTTCTTCGTCACCGTTCCAGCCAGCGCATAGGCCACCACCAGCGGTGGCGATGCCAGATAGTTGGCCTGCACATCCGGACTAACGCGGCCTTCGAAATTGCGGTTACCCGACAACACGGCGGCGGCGATGATGCCGTTGTCGTTGATCGATTTCGAAATCTCCTCCGGCAGNGGCCCGGAATTGCCGATGCAGGTGGTGCAGCCGAAGCCGATCAGGTTAAAGCCGACCTTGTCGAGATCGAGCTGCAGTCCGGAGTTGGAGAGATATTCCGCGACCACCTGGCTGCCCGGTGCCAGCGAGGTCTTGACCCAGGGTTTTGCGGTGAGGCCCTTGGCGGCGGCATTGCGCGCCAACAGTCCCGCGCCGATCAGCACGCTCGGATTGGAGGTGTTGGTGCACGAGGTGATCGCTGCGATCACCACGTCGCCATGGCCGAGATCGAAATTGCGGTTCTCGACGGGATAGCGCGTCAATGCATCGGCGGCTTTCTTGTATTCGCTGGTCATCGCCGCGGCAAAACCTTCCGCGACCGCGGGCAGCGCGACCCGGCCTTCGGGGCGTTTCGGTCCGGCCATCGACGGCACCACGTCGCCGAGATCGAGCACCAATTTTTCCGTGAATACCGGATCGGGCGATTTGGCCGATCGAAACAGGCCTTGCGCCTTGGCATAGGCGGTAACCAGCGCGACCCGCGCCGGCGAGCGGCCCGACGTCTTGAGATAATCGATGGTTTCGGCATCGACCGGGAAGAAGCCGCAGGTGGCACCATATTCCGGCGCCATGTTGCCGATGGTCGCCTTGTCCGCGACCGAGAGATAATCCAGACCGGGACCGAAAAATTCCACGAACTTTCCGACCACGCCCTGCTTGCGCAGCATCTGCGTCACCGTCAGCACCAGATCGGTGGCGGTGACACCCTCCTTCAGCTGCCCCTTGAGCTTGAAGCCGACCACTTCCGGCAACAGCATCGACAGCGGCTGCCCGAGCATCGCGGCTTCCGCCTCGATGCCGCCGACGCCCCAACCGAGCACGGCAAGGCCGTTGACCATCGTGGTGTGGGAATCGGTACCCACAAGCGAATCCGGATAAGCGACCTCGAATGTGCCTTTCTTCTTGCCGACCGTCATCTTCTCCTTGCGGGTCCATACCGTCTGGGCGAGGTATTCGAGGTTGACCTGATGGCAGATGCCGGTGCCGGGCGGCACCACGGAGAAATTCGAAAACGCCTTCTGGCCCCATTTCAGGAATTCATAGCGTTCCTGATTCTGCTTGTATTCCTCGACCACGTTCTTGCCGAACGCCTTGTTGTCGCCGAAGAAGTTCACGATCACCGAATGATCGATCACGAGATCGACCGGCACCAGCGGATTGATCTTCTCTGCATCGCCGCCGAGCGCCTGCATCGCGTTGCGCATCGCCGCGAGATCGACCACCGCCGGCACCCCGGTGAAATCCTGCATCAGCACCCGCGCCGGACGGAACGCGATCTCATGCTCGAGCGCGCGCTTCTTCAGCCATTTCGAAACCGCAACGATGTCGTCCTTCTTGACGGTGCGGTCGTCCTCGTTGCGCAACAGGTTTTCCAGGAGCACCTTCATGGAATAGGGGAGCTTGGAAATTCCCTTCAGACCATTCTTCTCGGCGGCGGGCAGGCTGTAATAAACGTAGGTCTTGCCACCGACCTTGAGGGTCTTCTGGCATTTGAAGCTGTCGAGCGAGGTCATGTGAGGCAATCCCAATTCATCGTTATACCCGCCAAAGGTATCAAAACACCGTCTGCGGGGTGTGGCCTGATGGCTTGCAGCGGCGGATTGTGTGCTGCATCAAGTTCCGGCTTATAGAATCTTTCTAGGAGCACCGCCACACCGGCAAGCGGTCCGCAGCACTGCGGCACCGACAAATTCCGATGCGGTACCACAAGATTTTAGAGGGCTGTGAAAGGACAAAATGCGGCTCTCGGGACGCGGCGTCAGATGTGTGAGGGGCGGCCGGGAAGTGTTCTCCGGCCTCGATTTTGAGGCCATTTCGGGCGAAGCGCTGGCCGTCACCGGCCCCAATGGCGCGGGCAAAACCTCGTTGCTGCGGTTGATCGCGGGGCTGCTGATGATGGCAGACGGATCGATCGGTCTCGAGGGCGGCGAGGCTGAACTCACGCTCCCCGAGCAGGCCCATTATCTCGGCCACCGCGATGCGCTGAAGCCCGCCTTGAGCGTGCTGGAAAACCTTTCGTTCTGGCGGGAGTTTTTGGGCGGCGCTGCGTTCGATGTCGCGGAAAGCCTTGCCGAGGTGGGGCTCGATCATGCCGGTCATCTCCCGGCGGCGTATCTGTCGGCCGGACAGCGGCGGCGGCTCTCAATCGCTCGGCTGCTCGCGGTGAGGCGGCCGATCTGGCTGCTGGATGAACCAACCTCGGCGCTCGATGCGGCCGGGCAGAGCCTGTTTGCCACCCTGATGCGCAATCACCTTTCGCGTGGCGGCCTGATCGTCGCCGCCACCCACGCGCCGCTGGGACTTGTCGCGCGCGAGCTACGGATGGGGGGCGCGTCGTGAAAGGGCACTGGTGCAGGCGTTTTACCGCGAGACTTCCTGCTCCCTCCCCCCTTGCGGAGGGTTGGGGAGGGGGGTGGCCGCAAAGGATACCTTCACGATCCTCAACCGGAGCAGCAACACCTCTTCTTCTCTCCTCCCTGCGGGCAGGCGACGAGCGAAGCTCTCTCTTAGAGGTCGGGGTTGGTCGCAGGCGCAGTGCCTCGAAGTTACCCCCCTCCCCGGCCCTCCGCCGCAAGGGGGGAGGGTGCCGTCCGTGCCTGCGTCTGGCGCATCGAACATCATTCGCCTCACAGCGGTGCCTCGCATGACCGCCCTCGCCGCGCTGATAAAGCGAGACGTGCGCATCGCGCTGCGCGTCGGCGGCGGGGCGCTGATCGGCGTGCTGTTCTTTCTCACCGTGGTGGTGCTGATGCCGTTCGCGGTCGGACCCGATCTCGCACTGCTGACACGGCTTGGGCCTTCGATTCTCTGGCTGGGGGCGCTGCTCGCAAGCCTGCTCACGCTCGACCGGTTGTTCATGGCCGACCATGACGATGGTTCGCTCGATCTGATCGTGATGAGCCGCACGCCCTTGGAACTGAGCTGCGCCGCCAAAGCGCTGGCGCACTGGCTGGCTGCCGGATTGCCGCTGATCATCGCGACGCCGGCGCTGGGGCTATTGTTGAATCTCGATGCGACATCGACTTCAGCCGTCGCCTTGACGCTGCTGGCGGGCACGCCGGCGCTGACGTTTACCGGCATGATCGGAGCTGCGCTCGCCGTGACGCTGCATCGCGGCGGGCTGCTGCTTGCCGTGCTGGTGCTGCCGCTGTCGATCCCCGTGCTGATTTTCGGTGTCGCCGCCTCGCAAGCTGCGATATCAGGACCATTGTCGTTCGGAGCGCCGTTTTCGATCCTGTGCGCGCTGTCGCTTGTCAGCATCGTGATCGGCCCGTTCGCCGCCGCCGCCAGCCTGCGGCACGGGCTGGACTAGGCATGATCCCGACCCGCAAGGCCGCGGTTAGCGCAAAATGGATCCCGGTTTTCGGACAAGATCATGCCCAGCTTGACGCCTATCAACTGTGGCGGAGGCCGAATGAACCACGACAAGTCACATTGCCTGCCGCGGCTGCGGCGACTATCAGGGATGCCATGACGCTGATCGATCTCGCCAATCCGACACGGTTCCTGACGCTGACCACGCGCCTGTTGCCGTGGCTTGCGGCGACAACCGCCGTTCTGCTGCTGATCGGCCTGTATCAATCGGCCATGGCGCCCGATGACTACCAGCAGGGCGCCACCGTGAAGATCATGTTCATTCACGTGCCCAACGCCTGGCTGTCGATGTTCGTCTGGGGCGTCATGAGTCTCGCGGCACTGGGCACGCTGGTGTGGCGGCATCCGTTGGCCGATGTCGCGGCCAAGGCCGCCGCCCCGATCGGCGCCGCCTTTACGTTTCTGGCGTTGGTGACGGGATCATTGTGGGGGCGACCGATGTGGGGCACCTATTGGGAATGGGATGCGCGGCTGACCTCGGTGCTGATTCTGTTTCTGATGTATCTCGGTCTGATCGCGTTGTGGCGGGCGGTTGAAGATCCCTCGCGCGCCGCGCGCGCCGCAGCGATCCTGACCCTGGTGGGCGCCATCAATCTGCCGATCATCAAATTCTCGGTGGACTGGTGGAATACGCTGCATCAGCCGGCGTCGGTGATGCGGGTGGGCGGACCTTCGCTCGACCGCGCCTTTCTGATTCCGCTGTTGGTGATGGCGGTGGCCTTTTCCCTGTTGTTCGTCACGCTGCATCTGGCGGCGATGCGCAACGAGATCCTGCGCCGCCGGGTGCGCAGCTTGCAGATGATGCAAGCCAGCCAGCGTTCGGCGTGAAGCGATGTCGCTGGGTCCCTACGCGTCTTTCATCGTGACATCGTATGCGCTGGCGACGGCCGTGGTGCTGATTCTTATCGCCTGGATCGCGATCGATTATCGCCGTCAGAAAGAGCGCCTGCGCGAGCTCGACGCGTCAGGCGTGATCTGGCGCTCCGGGCGCAATGCTGTGGACATCCGATGAGTGAGCCCTCAACATCAGACGCGTCGCCGCAACCGAGATCGTTGATCAGATCCTGGCTGATGGCGTTGCCGCTCATCGCGTTCGCAGCGCTCGCGGGGATCTTACTGCTGCGGCTGCACGGCGGCGATCCGTCGAAAATCCCCTCGGCCCTGATTGGGCAGCCGACGCCGCAAACCGCGCTGCCGCCGCTAGTGGGTCTCGTCAACAACGGCGCCCAGGTGCCCGGGCTCGATCCTGCCGTGTTCAAGGGCAAGGTGAGTGTAGTCAACGTCTGGGCCTCGTGGTGCGTGCCGTGCCACGACGAAGCGCCGCTGTTGACCAAGCTTGGTCAGGACAAACGGTTGCAGCTCGTCGGCATCAACTACAAGGATGCCGCCGACAACGCCCGGCGCTTTCTCGGCCGCTACGGCAATCCGTTCGGCATCGTCGGCGTCGACAGCAATGGGCGTGCCTCGATCGAATGGGGCGTCTATGGCGTGCCGGAAACCTTCGTGGTCGGGCGTCAAGGCACCATCGTTTACAAGATGGTCGGCCCGGTCACATCCGAAAACGTCGACAGCGTGCTCAAGGTCGAGATCGACAAGGCCTTGAACGCAGGATCTTAGGTCATCGACCTCATCCCGAGGAGCGGCGTCTTCACCGCGTCTCGAAGGATGAGTGGCATCCTGGCTTCATGGTTCGAGACGGCGCACCGGACAGCGCAAGTGCGCTGCCGGGAGAGCGCCTCCTCACCATGAGGGATAAATAGATTTTCGCTTTTATCTGCCGTTCATTCGGCGGCCATGGCGCCGCCACGAATTCGAAGCTAGCTCGATCGCGTTACTTAAAACCGTCCTTGACGGGCAGGACCCGAGAGCAGCGACGAGGAAGCAGAACTCATCTCTTCCTCACATCCCCGGCCTCCGCCTCGCTTGCTTCCAGCGACGCCGGCTCCAGATGATAGCGCTTGGTCAGCGGCATCTGCGTGATCGCAAACACCATCGTCAGAGGAATCACGCCGAACGCCTTGAACGCTACCCAGAAATCGGTGGTCTGGGTGCGCCAGATGATTTCGTTCAGGATCGCCATCGCGAAAAAGAACAGCGCCCAGCGCATGGTGAGGATGCGCCAGCCTGGCGGTGTCAGGTTAAACATCTGATCGAACATGATCGCGATAAAGGAGCGGCCGAACAGCAGGCCGCCGCCGAGGATCGCGGCGAACAGGCCGTAGATGATGGTCGGCTTGACCTTGATGAAGGTTTCATCGTGCAGCAACAGCGTCAGCGTGCCGAACACGATGACGATGACGCCGGTGACCAGCGCCATCATCGGGACGTGCCGCGTCACCACATAGGAAGCGATCATCGCCGCGACGATCGCCACCATGAACGCGCCGGTGGCGACGAACAGATTAAATTTGGCGTTGGCGACAAAGAACACGATCAGCGGACCGAGTTCGGTGGCGAGCTTGAACAGCGGATGCGGCGTGGTTTTGTCCATTCTGTATGTCACCTGTGCTGCCGTCATCATCCGCGAAGGCGGATGATCCAGTATGCCGCGCCGTTCTGATTCCCGTTGACGGCGCGGCGTACTGGATGCCCCGCCTGCGCGGGGCATGACAAGAAAAAAACTAAGATTCAATCCCTGCGATCGCCTGCGCGAAATCCCGCGCGGTGAACGACGCGAGGTCGTCGATACCTTCGCCGACGCCGATGAAGTGCACCGGTAGTTTGTGTTTCTCGGCCAGCGCCACCAGGATGCCACCGCGCGCGGTGCCGTCGAGCTTTGTCATGACGAGGCCCGTCACCCCTGCCGTACGACGAAACGCCTCGACCTGCGACAGCGCATTTTGTCCCACCGTGGCGTCGAGTACCAGCAGCACCGCGTGCGGCGCCGACGTATCGATCTTCTTGATGACACGAACGACTTTTTCAAGCTCGTTCATCAGTTCGGCCTTGTTCTGCAGGCGGCCTGCGGTGTCGACCAGGAGCACGTCGAGCTTTCCCTCCCGGGCCGCCGTGAGCGCATTGAAGGCAAGGCTGGCGGAATCCGAACCCTGCGCACCCGCGATCACAGGCGATTTGGTGCGTTCGCCCCAGATCTTCAATTGCTCGATGGCGGCGGCGCGAAAGGTGTCGCCGGCGGCCAACATCACCTTGCGGCCTTCGGCGCTAAGCTTGGCGGCGAGTTTGCCGATGGTGGTAGTCTTGCCGGAACCGTTGACGCCGACCACGAGAATGACGAACGGTTTTCGGGCGCCGTCGATTTCAAGCGGCTTCGCTACCGGCGACAGAACTTTTTCCACCTCGCTGGCGACGACGGTTTTGACATCATCCGCCGAGATCGCCTTGTCGTAACGGCCGACACCGACCGCGGCTGCGATGCGCGCCGCCACCTCGGTTCCCAAATCGGCGCGCAGAAGCACGTCCTCGATATCATCGAGCATCGCGCGATCGAGCTTACGCTTGGTAACGAGATCGGCCACCGCGGTCCCGAGCGAACTCGATGTGCGCTTCAGGCCGCTGGACAGCCGCCGCCACCAGCTCAATTTGGTCTTTTCCGGAGTGGTATCGTTCATGTTGAGGGTGTGTTAGCGGTTTCGCGCCATGAGCGAAAGTCACAACGAGCGCATCGAAGTTCCCGAGTTAACCGCCGATGAAATTCGGGCGCGCGTGCTCCATCGCGACGGCTTGATGCTGGTGATCGACAAGCCCGCGGGGCTGCCGGTGCATCGCGGCCCCAAGGGCGGCGCCAATCTGGAGTCCTCGTTCGACGCGCTGCGGTTCGGCCTGCCGCGGCCGCCGGTTCTCGCCCACCGGCTCGATCGCGACACCTCCGGCTGTCTCGTGCTGGGACGCCACCGCAAGGCGACGGCTTCGCTGGGCCTGCTGTTCAAGCATGGCAGGATTTCGAAGACTTATTGGGCGGTGGTCGAAGGCGGCCCGATCGAGCACGAGGGCGTGATCGACATGCCGCTCGGCCGCCTCAACGCCGAACGCGGCTGGTGGCAGAAGCCCGATCCGGAAGGGCAATCGGCAGTCACCAGTTGGAAGGTGCTGGGACGCGGCGACGGCCTCACCTGGCTCGCGCTGGAACCGGTCACTGGCCGTACCCATCAATTGCGCGTTCACTCCGCCTCCATGGGCTGGCCGATTGTCGGCGACAACATCTACGGAAACGGACCGCGCTTCGGCGAGCCAAGCCTGCATCTGCATTCCCGCGAGATCGTGATCCCGATTTCAAAAAACAAGGACCCGGTGCGGGTGGTAGCGCCTGCGCCCGAGCATTTGCGCGGGCGTCTCAGGGCGTGCGGATGGAATGGGGAGTAGGGTCGCTCGCTTCCTTCCCCTCTCCCACAAGGGGAAAAGGAAGAGTCGGCACCTCACACCGTCAACCGCGCGCCATCATTCCCGGTAATCGTGAGTGCCCGCACCGCGCCGGGCACCTCGCCTGTAATCGCCACTGGAATAAAATGTTCGGTGCGGCCCTGGGTGGCACTCTCGATCAGCACCTCGCGCGTCGCCCCGATCTCCGAAGCCAATCGGCGCTGCAGCGCGGCCTCACCCGCCGCTCGCAATCGCCTGGCGCGTTCCTTGATCACAGTACCGTTCACCTGCGGCATCCGCGCCGCCGGCGTGCCTGGACGCGGTGAATAGGGAAACACATGCAGGAAGGTGAGCCCGCACTGTTCCACCATCTGCTGCGAACGCGCGAACATTTCCTCGGACTCGGTCGGAAAGCCCGCAATGATATCGGCGCCGAGCGCGATGTCCGGCCGCAGCCGCCGCACCTGCGCGCAAAATTGCACCGCATCGTCGCGACAATGCCGCCGCTTCATCCGCTTCAAGATCAGATCGTCGCCGGATTGCAGCGATAGATGCAGATGCGGCATCAAGCGCTCATCGTCGGCGATCACGTCGAGCAGGTCGCGATCGACCTCGATCTGGTCGATCGATGAAATCCGCAACCGTTTCAATTCCGGCACGTGCCGCAAGATCTGTTTCATCAGCAGGCCGAGTTTCGGCGCGCCCGGCAGATCGGCGCCGTAACTCGTCAGATCGACGCCGGTCAGCACGATCTCGGCGTGGCCGCGCTCGACCAGCGCGCGGACCTGATCGGCTACCGCGCCCATTGGCACCGAGCGCGAATTGCCGCGGCCATGGGGGATGATGCAAAAGGTGCAGCGGTGATCGCAGCCGTTCTGCACCTGCACGAACACCCGCGGCAGGCCTTTCTGAAATCCTTCCAGCAGATGCGGCGCCATCTGTCTGACCGCCATGATGTCGGCGACCGCGATCTTTTCGCTTTGCGCGATGCCGAATGCCGACGCCGCGTCGAACGCGACGCGCGCATTGCGCCAGGCTTCACCGCGCATCTTGTCGTCATTGCCGACGACGCGATCAACTTCGGGCATCCCTGCGAATATTTCGGGCTGGGTCTGCGCCGCACAGCCGGTCACTACAATCCGCGCCCAAGGCCGCTCGCGCTTTAGCCGACGGATCGATTGCCGCGCCTGCGCCACAGCTTCATTGGTGACCGCGCAGCTGTTGACGACAATGGTGTCGGTGAGCCCGGCGCGCTTCGCCTCGCGCACGATCACTTCGGATTCGAACGCATTGAGGCGGCAGCCGAAGGTGATGACGTCAACGCTCATCTTATGCGACGCTGGCGAATAATGCCGGATCGAATCGCCCCTCGTACTCGAATGTCGCCGTCCCCGTCATCAAGACGTGGTCATCGCGCTCGCGCCATTCGATACTGAGTTCGCCGCCGGGCAGCGAAATCTGCACGAGGCGATTGGTGCGTTTCAGCCGCGCTGCGGCCACTGCGGTCGCACAAGCAGCCGAACCACAGGCCTTGGTCAGCCCCGCGCCTCGCTCCCAGGTGCGGATAGCGATGTGATCGCGATCGACGATATGCGCGAGCGTGATGTTGGCGCGCTCCGGAAAGATCGGATGGTTTTCCAAAAGCGGCCCGAAGCGGCCGAGATCGTAGGCGTTGACGTCATCGACCCAGAAGATCGCATGCGGATTGCCCATGCTGACCACCGACGGCGTATGCAGCACCGGCGCGTCGATCGGGCCGATCTGCAGCTCGATCGANCGGGTGTCGCGAAATTCTTCCGCCAGCGGAATATCCTTCCAGCCGAATTTCGGCGGACCCATGTCGACGGTGTAAAGATCGGACGGCCCCTGCCAGCAATTCAGCAGGCCGGCTTTGGTCTCGAAGGTGGCCGCGGTTTGGCCGGTGTCCTCGAACAGCCGGCGCGCCACGCAGCGCATGCCGTTGCCGCAGGCCGCTGCCTCCGAGCCGTCATTGTTGTAGATGCGGATGAAGGCCTCGGTGCCCTGCAGACGCGGTGGCTGCAGCACCATCAGCTGGTCGTAGTGCACCCCCGCAGGCGTCGCGACCGCGCGCGCTTCTTCGGGAGTGACAACGGCGGGCGAATCGCGCAGATCGACCACGACAATCTCGTTGCCGATGCCGTTCATCTTGGCAAACGCATGATTGGCGAGCGCGCTCATGGAATTTTCCCGATCAGTGCCATCTTATATGGCGAAAGNTGCCGGATTGGCCAGTGCGGCAATTCTGTGTCGGCACCCCCGCTGGCAACGGAGGCCCATGACGTATCTATCATAGGACGAAAGCAGACCTCGCGTGTTAGCATAACGGCATCATCGCCGAGGTGAACGGGACCCGCGAGCCGAGACGCGACCGCACGATACGGCCATGGAGAATACCGAATGAATTGCCCCCGCCTCGTCCGCCTCGCCATGGCCGCGCTGATCCCGGCCGCGATTTCGATGGGTATTGGCAACCTGCAGGCACAATCGCCGCCTGCGGCGAGCACCCCGGCCACACCAACACCTGCAGCACCCGCGCCGGCGGCAACCCCGGCTCCGGCCGCCAGCCCCGCTCCGCCTGCAGCTGCGGAGACCCCTGCGACACCGCCGGCGGCGGCGCCGGTCCAGACGGCAGATCCGTTCGGCGAGCAAATCGCGCTGGAGCCGAAGAAGGTTGTCATCATCAGGGGCACCGCCAACTGGGATTCGGCGTTCGACACCCTGATCGATTCGTTCAAGTCGCTGTCGGCCTTGCTCGACAAGCAGGGCATCAAACCGGCCGGCAACTCGATGATCGTCTACACCTCCACCGACGACACCGGCTTCACATACCTTGCAGAAATCCCGGTCGAGCAGGATCCGAAGAACCTGACCAAGGACATGAGCGTGGGCAAATCGCCCGAGGGCAAGGCGTTGAAGTTTGTCCATCGTGGTTCCTACGACAATATGGACAACACCTATGAGGCCATCACCAATCACCTCGACGACAAGAAACTCGAAGCCAAAGACACCTTCATCGAGGAATACATCACCGACCCGCTGAAAACCGCGGAAGACAAGCTGGTGATCAACGTTTATGTGCCGCTGAAGTGAGGCTCGTGAAGCATCGCGTTGCTTCCGCCGCCGCCATCGCCGCGGGCGCGCTGCTCGCAGCACCGGCGCAAGCCGAGGTCATTCCACCGGCGGCGATTTCCGTGACCGGCGAAGCCTCCGTGTCGGTGCCGCCCGATCTGGCGCACATCGATGGCGGGGTCACCTCGGAGGCTAAAACCGCGCGCGAGGCCTCTGACGCCAACAACGCGGCGATGGGCAAGGTGCTGCTGGCACTGAAAGGCGCCGGCATCGAGGAGAAGGATTTCCAGACCTCGCGGCTGTCGCTGCAGCCGCAAAGCGCGCCGAACCGCACTGGCCCGTCCGCAATCGTCGGCTACCGCGCCAGCAATCGGGTGACGATCCGTCTGCGCGACGTCACCAAGGTCGCCAACGTGATCGACACCCTGGTGGGCGCGGGCGCCAACGAAATCGGCGGCATCAATTTCATGGTGTCACAGGCCTCGAAGCTTCTCGATGAGGCCCGCGAGCGGGCGGTTGCCGATGCCCGCCGCAAGGCCGAGATTTATGCCAAGGCCGCCGGCGTCACGCTTGGCGCGCCGCTCAGCATCTCGGAAGAGGGCAATGCGGCCCCGATTCCCTATCGCAGGATGGCAGTCGGCATGGCTGCGACCGCACCGGTGGCGCAGGGCGAAGAGACGCTTCAGGTGAACGTGAGTGTGTCCTGGGCGATCAAACAAGCGCAGTGACTCTTCGAAGGCGTCATGCTGAGGTGCGAGCGCTTGCGAGCCTCGAAGGATGGCAAAAGAAAGCGCTGATTGATCACCACCCTTCGAGGCTGCCGCTACGCGGCAGCACCTCAGGGTGACGGCTCCATCTAAATCTCCACCACCTGCCCCGGCTGCAGCGCGACAAAACGCTCGCTCGGAATCTTCGCTTCATCGAGTGCCGCGCGCAACGCGATGACCGGGGCGTCGATCGCCTCGTCAGTCAACTGAAAGGTGCCGTGATGATGCGCCAGCGCCTGCTCTGCGCCGCAATCGGCCAGCGCTTTCACGGCGTCGGATGGGTTCATGTGCTGGTCCAGCATGAACCAGCGCGGTTCGTAGGCGCCGATGGGGAGGATCGCCAGCCGTAGCGGCCCATGCGCTTCGGCGACGCGGCGAAAATGTTTACCCTCGCCGTACCCGGAATCGCATACGATGTAGATCTTGCCCGCCGGCGTCTCCAGAACAAAGCTTGCCCATAGCGCCTTGTTGCGGTCGAATAATCCGCGCGCCGACCAATGCCGCGTCGGCACCAGTGTCACCGCGACGNCATCGCCAAGTTCANCGCGGTCATGCCAGTCGAACACCTCAGCTTNGATCGCGCTATCGGCGCNGCGCATGGTGACATCGTTGCCGAACGGCGTGATCACGCGGGGTGAGAACTTTGCGGCTAGCTTTGACAGCGTTGTAATGTCGAGATGATCGTAATGGCCGTGCGACACCAGCGCGACGTCGATGGGAGGCAACGCGTCGAACGCAATGCCGGGATCGTTGTGACGTTTCGGTCCGGCCCAGCTGACCGGCGAGGCGCGCGCCGACCACATCGGATCGATCAAAATATTCAGCCCTGATGTCTGGATCAGCCAGCTGGCGTGACCGACAAACGACAGCCGCACCTTCTCGCCGCCGACGCGCGGCGGCGGCGTGTCCGCGTGAGGGCTCGGCGCCCATTCTGGCCAGGCCTGCCGCAACCTGCCGGGTCCAAATTGCCAGCGCAGCACTTCACCAAGCGATTTCGGCGGTACGCCATCGGGATCGAAGAAACGCGTGCCGTCGAAATGATCGGAAGCAGGGCCGACATAGGTTTTCATTCTAGACATCCAGACGGAAGGCACGCCGATCGCGGCCGCCGCGCCGGCCAGCACTCCGAGAACACGACGGCGGGTAATGCTCATGGCCCCGATTGGCCTCAAAACCCGTGTTTCGGCAAGGGGTAAGCCGATCATCGCGCTTCACGAAAGCGCCATTTTGCCCCGACTTTTCTTGACTTTCAGAGGTCGCCGGGGTTTAACGCCCCACTCATCGGAAAGACGTTCTTTTCGACCGGCCGACCGGCCCAGAGACCGGAGGTCAACGCCCGACAGCGCGATGCGCCCTCGGGCGCAAAAGTGTTTGGAGTATCTCTTCCTCGCGTCCCTGAGACGCGAGCGAGACAAGGCAACGTGTCATCACCCGCGAAGGCGGGTGATCCAGCTCGATTGAGCCGCGAAGTCTCGGAATACTGGATACCCCGCTTTCGCGGGGTATGACGGCAACAAATTGAGCAACGCCGTGCCCACACGCCGGCGTGACAAACTGGAACGATGATCTGATGTTCGACAATCTGTCGGAAAAGCTTGGTGGCATACTCGATCGGCTGACCCGGCGCGGGTCGCTGACCGAAGCCGACGTCGATGCCGCGATGCGCGAGGTGCGCCGTGCACTGCTCGAGGCCGACGTCTCGCTCGACGTGGTCAGAAGTTTTACCGAAAAAGTCCGCGAGCAGGCGATCGGCGCCACCGTGGTCAAATCGGTGACACCAGGCCAGATGGTGGTGAAGATCGTCCACGACGAACTGATCGCCACGCTCGGCTCCGATGGCCAGACCATCGATCTCAACGCCGTGCCGCCGGTCGCGATCATGATGGTCGGTCTCCAAGGCTCCGGCAAAACCACCACCACCGCGAAACTCGGCCGCCGCCTGACCCAGCGCGACAAGCGCAAGGTGCTGATGGCCTCGCTCGACGTGCGCCGCCCGGCGGCGATGGAGCAATTGGCCGTGCTCGGCCGCGATGTCGGCGTCGACACGCTGCCGATCGTGGCGGGCCAGATGCCGCCGCAGATCGCGCGCCGCGCGCTGGAAGCCGCAAAACTCGGCGGTTACGACGTGGTACTGCTCGATACGGCCGGCCGCACCACGCTCGACGAAGAGATGATGGCGGAAGCCGCCGAGATCAAAACATCAGCCAACCCGCATGAAGTGCTGCTGGTCGCGGATGCGCTGACCGGCCAGGACGCGGTCAATCTCGCGCGATCGTTCGACGAGCGGGTCGGCCTCACCGGCATCGTGCTGACGCGGGTCGACGGCGACGGCCGCGGCGGCGCCGCGCTGTCGATGCGCGCGGTCACCGGCAAGCCAATCAAGCTGATCGGCACCGGCGAAAAGACCGACGCGCTGGAGGATTTTCATCCCAGTCGAATCGCGGGGCGCATTCTCGGCATGGGCGACGTGGTGTCGCTGGTGGAAAAAGCCGCCGCCAACATCGATGCGGAAAAAGCCGCACGCGTCGCCGAGAAGATGCGCAAGGGTCAATTCGACCTTTCCGATATGCGCGAGCAATTGCTGCAGATGGCGAATATGGGTGGCATCAGCGGGCTGATGGGCATGATGCCCGGCATCGCGAAGATGAAGAATCAGATCGCCAATGCGGGACTCGACGACAAGATTTTGAAGCGTCAGGTCGCGGTGATCGATTCGATGACGCGGCAGGAGCGCAAGAATCCCGACATCCTCAAGGCCAGCCGCAAGAAGCGCATCGCCGCCGGCGCCGGTCTCAAGGTCGAGGAAGTCAACAAGCTGCTCAAGATGCACCGGAACATGGCCGACATGATGAAGGCCATGGGTTCGGGCAAGCGCGGCCCGATGGCCGGCATCGCGCAGGCGATGGGCTTTGGCGGCGGCATGCCCTCACCCGAACAGATGAAGGCGTTGTCGGAAAAAATGCCTGGCGGTGCGGGGCCGGGCGGCATGCCCGCACTGCCGAAGGATCTTCCAGCGGGCTTGCGCTCCGGACTGCCGAACGTGCCCGGACTCACCGGGCTGAGCGGCAAACCGAACCTGCCGGGCCTCGGCGGCTTCCCCGGATTGGGAAAGAAGAAATGAAGCCGTTCCACGGGTACGCCGTCATCCTGAGGTGCGAAGCCGCGCTTGCGGCGAGCCTCGAAGGATGGCCGCGCGTGTTGCGGTCCGCCGCCCTTCGAGGCGCACGACAAGCGGTCGCGCGCACCTCGGAGTGACGGACCGCCCTTTCACCAGATCAACCAATTTCAATCTACCTCACAGGAGAACTAAATGTCAGTCGTTATCCGCCTCGCTCGCGCAGGCACCAAGAAGCGCCCGGTCTACCACGTCGTCGTCGCCGACTCGCGTTTTCCGCGCGATGGCCGCTTCATCGAGCGGCTCGGCCATTTCAATCCGCTGCTGGCAAAGGACAACGAAGCCCGGCTGAAGCTCGACATGGACAAGACCAAGGCCTGGCTCGCCAAGGGCGCGCAGCCGTCGGATCGGGTGTCGCGTTTCCTCGATGCCGCGGGGGTCGCCAAGCGCGCTGCGCGCAACAATCCGGAAAAGGCGGTGCCGCGCAAGGAACGCAAGGCCAACGCCGAAGCCGCCGCCACGGCCGCGACCGCCGCCGCCAAGAAGTAAGCGCGACGGCGCGCGGCGATGGCGGCCCAAATCTGCGTCGCCCGCATCGGCGCCGCGCATGGCGTGCGAGGCGCGGTGAAGCTGTGGACTTTTACCGAAGACCCGTTCGCCGTGAAGGCTTACGGGCCGCTTCTGACCAAGGACGGCACGCGTTCGTTCGAGGTCGCGACCGCCCGCGAAGCGAAGGGACATCTGGTCGCGACGCTGAAAGGCATCGCCACCCGCGAAGATGCCGAGCGCCTCAACGGCGTCGAACTCTACGTCGCGCGCGAAAAACTGCCGGCCACCGATGAGAATGAGTATTACCACGCCGACCTGATCGGGCTCGCCGCGGTCAATGCCGCCAACGAGCCGCTCGGCCGCGTCATCGCGATCCACAATTTCGGCGCCGGCGATATCATCGAGATTGCGCCGCCGCAGGGCTCAACCATGCTGCTGCCGTTCACCAACGCCGTGGTGCCCACGATCGATCTTAAGGGCGGCCGNNTGGTGATCGAATTGCCGAACGANATCGCTGGTGACGAAGCATCGATTTAGCTCTCGCTCATTCGATCGATGTAGCTCGCGTTCATTCGATCGATTCAGCTTTCGCTCATTGCTGGCTCCGCTCTCGCATCAGGCAATATAAAATTAAAACAGGTTGCGCGAGAATTACAAAATACTTGCGTTCAATTTTCGGCTCGGGCACGTTTGAGTTTCCTCATCCTCGCCNTCGGGCGATTTGCTGCCCCGATGCCACAGCACCAGAGATATTCCATGTTGCGTTACGCTTTCCTGGCGACCATCGCTCTGCTCACATTGCGTTACGCTTTTTTGGCGACCATCACTCTGTTCACATCATCGATCACCCTGCCGGCCCAAACGGCGCCGAAGGAGTCGCCGGCGTCCTCGCCTGCTGTTGAATCGCCTGGTAGCGCCGAGCCCGATGGAAGATGCGCAGCCCGGCGACCGCTGGACCTACGAGCTTCGGGACGACATCACCGGCGATCTCAAATCGATGATCACCAATACCGTGACCGACGTCTCGGCTTCCGAGGTCAGCACCCGGATTGGACAGCTCGGCAATTCCAACGCCGGCTATCAGACCTTCGACCGTTCCTGGAATCTGATGAACAACGGCATCTGGCGACATACGCCCGATGATGGCACCGGCATTCGGCCGCCGCTGGCGGTGGGCAAGACCTGGTCGTTCAAATCCGCCGATTTCAACAGCACGGCCGGAACTAGCTGGAAGCGCTCGGGCACGGCGAAGGTGGTCGGGCAGGAAAGTGTTACGACCAGAGCGGGCACCTTCGACACCTTCAAGATCGAAACCTCCTTTCAAATACAAAACGCCAATGACCCGACCAAGAAGGTACAGGCCGTGCAGCAGAGCTGGTACGCGCCGGCGATCGATCATTGGGTGAAGCGCGCTTTCGTATCGCGGTCGGACGGACGCGTTCGCGATAAGAGCACAATAGAGCTGGTCGAGTATGGCCGACGCTAGTCGATCGGCGCGCGCACTGCGGCCAATCGCACGAATAACAAGCGTCCATGTAGGAGACGCTAATGCTTCGTTACGCTGTTCTGGCGCTGGTCGGCGTCGTCGCCAGTAGCGCGTTGGCGCAACAGNCGCCGCCGCAAGCCGGGACGCCGTCCCCCTCATCTTCGNCCGCNTCGGTCCAGCCTGCACAAGCAGTTATCTCGATGGAGGACCCGTTGCCCGGCGACCATTGGACCTACGAGGTACGGGACGAAATCACNGGGAAAATCACCGCCACCCGCGCCAATATCGTCACGGAGGTGACACCNACGGAAATCAGCACGCGCTTCGAGATCTTGGGCACATCCAACCAAGGCCTCAACATTTATGACCGATCCTGGAACTTGATAAACTCCGGTCCCTGGAGATACTCGCCCAACGACGGCACGGGAATCCAAAAGCCGCTCACGAGCGGCAAGACGTGGACTTTTCAGGCCAACGACGTCAACGCCGGGGATGGATACATCTGGAACCGGTCGGGCCGTTCAAAAGTCGTCGGCCCGGAAAGTCTGACCACCAAGGCCGGTACGTTCGAGACGTTCAAGATCGAAACGACCTATTCGCGGCGCAACGTCAAAGACCCGACCAAGAAGGAAGAGGTGACAGCACAGACCTGGTACGCGCCTGCGATCGATCATTGGGTCAAGCGCGCCTTTATCTCTCGGGTCGACAACCATCTGAGGGTCAACAACACCCTCGAACTCACTGAATATGGCCGCAAGCAATGAGACCGGACGCGTGTGCGAGCACCGATATCCCCAGGGTGATGCCGTTTGATCCTGCCCGCGAAGCGGCGCCGTCGTCGTGTGCACCGCCGCGGCGTTTGACGGCTTAGGCCGGACGCGCCATTGGAAGGTATGACTTCCAAAACGACGATATGGCGCGCGACCGTGCTGACGCTGTTTCCCGAGATGTTCCCGGGTCCGCTCGGCATTAGCCTTGCCGGCAAGGCGCTGGCGTCGAGCCTTTGGGCGCTGGAGGCGCGTGACATCCGGGACTCGGCCACTGACCGACACCGCAGCGTCGACGATACCCCGGCAGGCGGCGGCCCCGGCATGGTGCTGCGCGCCGACGTGCTGGCGGCGGCCATCGATGCGGCGGATATATCCCCCGAGCGCCCAAAGGACCGACCAAGGCTGCTGATGAGCCCGCGGGGTCGGCCATTGACCCAGTCCCGGGTCGCGGAACTTGCCGCCGGGCCGGGGCCGATGATCGTCTGCGGGCGGTTCGAAGGCATCGACCAGCGGGTCATCGAGGCCCGCAAGCTTGAGGAGGTTTCGATCGGCGATTTCGTGGTTTCGGGGGGTGAAATCGCGGCCTTAGCGCTGATCGATGCGTGCGTCCGGCTGCTGCCCGGCGTGATGGGGAAATTAGCGTCCGGGGCGGACGAAAGCTTTTCCGACGGCCTATTGGAATACCCGCAATATACCCGGCCGCAGGAGTTCGAAGGCC
>JGI12053J15887_10000170_pt1 | contig 23233 bp, 24 predicted proteins | sample MedBloCAOM1_O3_FD_15887 | JGI IMG/M metagenome (IMG submission 15887)
GGCCCCGCCCACGGCGGGGCCGCCAGTTTTGTGCATGGCGCAATACAATGCAACTTGACGCGTTTTCTCCGCGCGCGAGGTGGCTTATGATTTCGCATGGTCACCGCCGCGCTCCCATTGTTTCATCTCTACGGCGATCCGCCTGACGACCAGGCCTTCGACTTCATTCATATCGAGACCATCGCATCGCGGTCCTCGATTCACGACTGGACGATCCGGGCCCATCGTCACCGCAACCTGTTCCAGATCCTCTTGATCGGGCGCGGCGGCGGCGAGATGACCTTCGAGGCCGCCAGCATCGCCTTCGAGGCGCCATGCGCCATCCTGGTGCCGGCGACCATCGCGCATGGCTTTCGTTTCCAACCTGTGCTCACCGATGGTTGGGTGATGACCTTCACCGAGGATGTCGCGGAGGCCATGGGCGACCGCCGCGGTGAAGCGCTTGCGCGCCTCAAGGCGCTTGCAGGCGAACCGGTGGTGCCGCTCGGCGAGGTGGACGGCGAGCGGCTTTCGAAACGGGCCGTGGAATTGCACGAGGAGCGGTTCCTGGCGCGCGCCGGCTTCCGGATCGCGATGCGCGGTTTGCTCGCGCTGATCGCGGTCGAGGTGGCGCGGCTCGCGGCCGCCCGCGCGCGCGCCGGGATGGATGCGATCGCGCTCGAACCGACCGGCGCAACCGTCGACGCATTGCGCAAACTGGTCGAGGAGCATTTCCAGAAAGAGCGGCAGCTCGCGTTCTACGCCGACAAACTTGCGATGACGGTCGATCGTCTCAATGACCACGTCAGGCGCGCGACCGGCGTGACCGCCGGCCATCTCATCCGCCAGCGCGTGCTCACCGAGGCCAAGCGCCAGCTCGTGTTCACCAGCCAGCCGATCCATGAGATCGCCTACGATCTCGCGTTCTCGGATCCCTCTCATTTCGCCCGGTTTTTCCGCAAGCAGACCGGCACGACACCGCACGAGTTTCGGGCGGCGCGCGGCGGATAGGGGGAGGAATCCGCGGGTTCCGCAGGACGCCGCTCCGGTCGAGTACGGCGCATGTGACTTGGACTACGGTGCTGGTCGCTGCTCTGTTGCGTTTTTGCAACGTGGGTTCGTTTGGCCAAAAGGGACGGGCCACCTTACCCGCGCGATAGGCCTCAAAACAAAAAACCCGGCGCGGTGTCCCGCCCGGGCATTAAACGCAGTCTTGGATCGTGCTCCTCTTCTGCAAGATTCGGGTAACGCCAGTCAAGAGTAATCGCAATCCGAACGCAGCGTCGTGCCGCCTGTCTCGCCGCGGACCAGCCAGCCAACCTCCATAGCTACTGCTCCCACGGATTGAACGCATCCTTCTCGCTCACTTCGACCTTCTTTGCATCGCCCTGGCTGGGCTTGAGGTCATTCGCGAGCTTGCCACAGTTCGCGATCCCGACGCCTTGCGGGGTCAGCGCAACTGTCCGTGCCGTGGCCGGCCGCCGCCGAACACAACGCAAATGCAAATATCAGACGCGTGACCGTGAGGGAGCGCATGTTCGATATCCCTTGTTGCATCGTCGCGATCGTTCTTTGCATCAACTCGTTTCCGACGCGCGATGCCGCCAAGAGGCCCTCCGATACGCGGCGGTGCCGCTACGCCTTGCCGACTTCCTTGAGCACCTCGGCCGCCTCCCGGAACGCGTGATTGCCGACCGGCACGCCGCAATAGATCGCCTGCTGCAGGATGATCTCCTTGAGATCGTCGGCGGAGAACCCGCCCTCGACCAGCGCGGCGCGCACGTGCATGCGGAATTCCTCCCACCGGCCGATGGCCATCATCGTGCCGATGACGAGGATGCGGCGCGTACGCTCCTCAAAATGCGGGCGGGTCCAGACCTCGCCCCAGGCGCAGCGGGTGATGAAATCCTGCCACTCGGCATTGAAGGCCGTCTTGTTAGCATCGGAGCGATCGACCCAGGCGTGGCCCAGGATCTTGCGGCGCGCATCCGCGCCGCTTCGGTAGCGCTCGTTGTCGTCCATCGTTTCGCTCCCCGTCACGGAGGCAGAGGACGGATGGCGTGGCGGTGTCGTGCGCCTGCTTCCGTCGCCCGTCCTTCGACCTCGACTATTATTTTCCGGCCCGCAGAAATCCCAGCACAGTCTTCGCATAAGCGTCCGGCTGCTCGACATTGGAAATATGCGCGGCGTCGAGCGTGGCGTACTGCGCACCGGGGATGTGGTTCTTGATGTACTCGTTCGCCTCGGGCGGGGTCGCCGGATCGTGTTTGCCGGCAACGACCAGCGTCGGCGCTTTGATCTTCGGCAGGAGCTCGCGCTGGTCCATGTCGCGCACCGCCTCGCCGCAGGCGATGTAACCTTCGAGCGGCGTCGCGGCGAACATCTCCTGCAGCCACGCGACCCGCTCCGGCGCCCGCTCGCGGAATCCCTTGGTGAACCAGCGCTCCATGTTGGGCGCAGCGAAAGCCGGAACGCCCTTCTCGCGCACCAGCTTGAGACGGTCGTTCCAGGCCGTCTTGTCGGGAAAATAGCTCGAGGTGTTGGTGAGCACGAGCCGCTCGACACGCTCGGGTGCATTGGCGCCGAGCCATTGGCCGACCATGCCGCCCATGGACAACCCGCACCAGCTGGTCTTCTCGATACCTAGATGATCGAGCACGGCGAGCGCGTCGCGGCCGAGCCGCTCCATCCTATAGGGGCCCTTGGGGCAGCCGGATCCGCCATGGCCGCGCCGGTCATAGCGCACGAGCCGGAAGTGCTGAGTAAATGCTGGAACCTGCGGCTCCCACATCTGCAGCGTGGTGCCGAGCGAATTCGACAGCATGAGCACGGGCGCCCCTTCCGGACCTTCCACTTCGACATGGATGGGACAGCCGTCGGCATTGATCATAGGCATGATTTCCCCTCTCGCACAGTTAGTTGCTGTTCAGCGCTTGCCGCCGCGCTCCTGCAGCGACCCGACGATGTGGTCGATGAAGGTTTGCGCGGCGCCTTGATACGCCATGGGTTCGAACAACTTGGCAAGCTCGTCACGCGTCAGCAGGCGCTTCACGCGCTCGTCCTCCGCCACGACCTCCTGCAGGTCGCGCTTGGCGGCGGCTGCCTTGCGGCTTGCGTCCTCGACGATCCGATGCGCCTCCTGCTTGCCAAGCTTGGACGCGAGCGCAAACGATACCGCCTCGGCCATGATCCGTCCCTGCGTGTCGGCGAGGTTGGCGCGCATGCGCTCGCCGTCGACTTCGAGTCCTTGCGCAATGTCGACGATGGCATCCAGGGCGCCGGAGGTAACGAGCGCGAGCGCAGGAAAGGTCGGCCATTCCGCCTGCCAGCCGCCGAGCGCGCGCTCGTGCTCCTGCACCTGCGCGGCACAGATGGTCGCGAGCAGATTGGGAGCGATCGTCGCGGCCGCAAGCGCGGTCGCCGCGGCGGTGGGATTGCGCTTGTGCGGCATGGTCGAGGAGCCGCCGCGTCCGGCCGCAGCCGGCTCGAAGGCTTCAGCCACCTCGGTCTGCATCAGGAGCGAAACATCACGGGCGATCTTGCCGCAGGTGCCGGTGAGGATCGCAAATGCCGACGCGACCTCGACCAGCCGGTCGCGGTGGCTGTGCCAAGGCGCTTCCGGAAGTGGCAGATCGAGCAATGCGGCCAGCCGCTCCGCGACATCGAGGCCGCGATCGTCGAGCGCGGCGAGCGTGCCGGCCGCGCCGCCGAATTGCAGCACCAGCGCCTCGTGTCGCAGTCGTTGCAGCCGCTCGCGCGAACGCGCGAGCGCCGCCGCGTAGCCGGCAAGCTTGAGCCCGAACGGCATGGGCACGGCGTGCTGCATCCAGGTGCGCGCGACCGTGGCGGTGCGGCGGTGGCGCCCGGCCAGCGTGGCGAACCCTTCGATGGCGCGGTCGAGGTCGGCGATCAGCGCATCGATTGCCGCGCGCAGCTCGAGCACGAGCGCGTTGTCGATGACATCCTGGCTGGTCGCCCCCCAATGCACGTAGCCCGCCGCTGTCGCATCGGACTTGGCGACCTCGACGGTGAGCGCGTTGATCAGCGGGATGGCGATATTGCCGGCGGCCACAGCCGCTTCGCCCAGCGCCGTGAGGTCGTAGCGTTCGGCGCGGGCGGCCTCGGCGATCCGGTCGATGGCGAGCGCCGGGACGATGCCGACCGCCGCTTCCGCGCGCGCGAGCGCGACCTCGAAATCGAGCATGCGTTGCAGGCGCGCGCGATCATCGAGGATGGCGCGCATGGCCGCGCTCGAAATCAGCGGGGTCAGCAGTGACGATGGGACGAGAGGGCTGGTCATGGCGATGCGCCGCCGGACAGCTTTAGCCGCCCGCACGGCAGCCGCCAACCCCCAGTGGCGCTCGCTTGCAAGGGCCCACAAGGCCACCCAATGTGCTTGCAGTGCAGGGCCTCGACGAAAGGCCTTTCCCGATTGCCAGCCAACGCCCTATAACTCCCGGCACAGCTCATTCGTCATGCCCGGCCCGCAGTCACGCTTGCGCAGACGGCTTGGTTTTGTCTGCGGTGCCAAGCTCGGCCATGACGCGATAAATACAAGATGGAGAAGGCCGATGGCGATGACGATGAATGGGCAAGTCCAGCTCCCCGCGCGCCGCGAGGTTGTGTGGGAAAAGCTCAACGACCCGGAGGTGCTCAAGAGCTGCATCCCCGGCAGCGAACAGCTCGACAGGATTGCGGACAACGAGTTTCAAGCCACCGCCACGGTCAAAGTCGGCCCGGTCAAGGCGCGCTGGAAGGGCAAGGTCAGGCTCACCGATCTCGATCCGCCGAACAGCTATCGTATTTCCGGCGAAGGGGAGGGCGGCGTCGCAGGCTTTGCCAAAGGGGGCGCCAAGGTGTCGCTCTCCGACAAGGATGGCGGCACGCTTCTCACCTATGACGTGGAGGCGCAGATCGGCGGCAAGCTCGCCCAGCTTGGCCAGCGTCTCATCAACAGCGCGGCGAAGAAGACCGCCGACGATTTCTTCGTCAAGTTCGCCGCGGCGGTCGCGCAATCCGGATGACGGGTTGGGGGCGGCACTTCTAAATTGTCAAATACCCTTGACCCGCCGTGCGCCAGCGGTTCAGAGTTGACTTGTTCCAATCCACGCCCCGGGGCAAAATCGACCCGATTTTGACCCGTTCGGCCGTCGGCCTCGCCCGTCGGTGCGAAAAACAAGGCCTTTGGCCGGATCTCGAGGAGGAAAGCCATGTCCGCCGTCGCATTGACGGTGAACGGCAAAGCCGTCACCGGTGACGTCGATCCGCGCACCCTGTTGGTGCAATACCTGCGTGAGCACCTGCGGCTCACGGGCACCCATGTGGGCTGCGACACCTCTCAATGCGGTGCCTGCGTGGTCCACGTCGACGGCAAGGCGGTCAAGGCCTGCACCGTTTTTGTTTGGCAGCTCGAGGGCGCCAACGTCACCACTATCGAGGGCTTGGCCGAGCCGAGCGGGCCGCTGCATCCCATGCAGGAGGCCTTCCGCGAGCACCACGGGCTGCAATGCGGCTATTGCACCCCCGGGATGATCATGACCGCCGTCGATATGGTGAACCGGAAAGGAAACGAGCTCGACGATCCAACCATTCGCCATGAGCTCGAGGGCAATCTCTGCCGTTGCACCGGCTACCACAACATCGTCAAGGCGATTGCGGCCGGCGCCAAAGCAATGGGAAAAGGACCAGTCCAACCGACAACGTAACGAAAAAACTGAGCGAAAGGCGTCATCCAGGGAGGAGACCGCCATGAGCGCAACCGGGATCGGTGCGGCGGTGCGCCGCAAAGAGGACCAACGCTTCATCACGGGCAAAGGTCACTATACCGACGACGTGAACCGTCCGGGGCAATGCTGCGCCTACTTCCTTCGCTCTCCCCACGCCCACGCCAAAATCAAAGCGATCGACCGGACGGCCGCGGCAGAAATGCCGGGCGTGCTTGCGGTTCTCACCGGCGCCGAGCTTGCAGGCGATAAGATCGGCAACCTCATTTGCGGCTGGATGATTACGTCCAAAGACGGCACGCAGATGAAGATGGCTCCGCATCCGGCGCTCGCGCACGGGAAGGCGAACCACGTCGGCGATGCGGTCGCCGTCGTCGTCGCCGAGACGCTGGCACAGGCCAAGGACGCCGCCGAGAAGATCAACGTCGACTACGAGCCGCTGCCCGCGGTGACCGACCCCGCCAAGGCGCAGGGAGAGGGCACGCCGCAAATCCACGAAATCGCCGCGCGCAACACCATCTACCAATGGCACCTGGGAGATCAGAAGGCTGCTGAAGCCGCGTTCAAAGCGGCACACCGCGTCACCCGGCTCGACTTCATCAACAACCGCCTGGCGCCCAACGCGATCGAGCCGCGCGCTGCGATCGGCGAATACGATGCAGGCACCGACGGCCTCACGCTTTGGAACACCACGCAGAACCCGCACGTGGCACGCTTGGTCATTTCCGCCTTCGTCGGCATTGCGCCCGAGCACAAGCTGCGCGTGATCGCGCCTGATGTGGGCGGCGGCTTCGGCTCCAAGATCTTCATCTATCCGGAAGAAGTCGTCTGCCTCTGGGCGGCGCGCAGAATCGGCCGGCCGGTGAAATGGGTGTCGGACCGCTCGGAAGCGTTCCTCACCGACGCCCATGGCCGCGACCATGTCACCCATGCCGAGATGGCATTCGATGCCGAGGGCAAGGTCACCGGCCTGCGCGTCAAGACCATCGCCAATCTCGGCGCCTACATGTCGACGTTCTCGTCGTCGGTACCGACCTATCTCTACGGCACATTGCTCTCCGGCCAGTATGACATCCCGGCGATCTACTGCGAGGTCGATGCGGTCTATACCAACACCGTGCCGGTCGACGCCTATCGCGGCGCCGGCCGTCCGGAGGCGACGTTCGTGGTCGAGCGGTTGATCGAGGTCGGCGCCCGCGAGATGGGCGTGGATCCCGCCGATCTGCGCAAGAAGAACTTCATCAAGACGTTTCCGCATCAGACGCCGGTGATCATGAACTATGATGCCGGCGATTATCACGCCTCGCTCAAGAAGGCGCTGGAGATCGCCGACTACAGCGGCTTCGGCAAGCGCAAGCGCGAATCCGCACGCCATGACAAGCTGCGCGGCGTCGGCATCTCGACCTATATCGAGGCTTGCGGGATTGCACCGAGCCAGGCGGTCGGCTCGCTCGGCTGCGGGGTCGGGCTCTGGGAATCGGCCGAGGTCCGGGTGAATCCGACGGGCTCGGTCGAAGTCCTCACCGGCTGTCACCAGCACGGCCAGGGCCACGAAACCACGTTCGCCCAGGTCGTCTCCGAACGGCTCGGCATCCCGATCGACAATGTCAGCATCGTGCATGGCGACACCGACAAGGTGCAATTCGGCATGGGCACCTATGGCTCGCGCTCAGGCGCGGTCGGCATCTCCGCGATCGTGAAGGCGCTCGACAAGATCGAGATCAAGGCAAAGAAGGTCGCCGCGCATCTCATGGAAGCGGCGGAAGGCGACATCGTGTTCCAGGACGGCAAGTTCACCGTTGCCGGGACCGACAAGTCGGCGGCCTGGGGTGACGTCACCCTCAACGCCTATATCGCCCACAAATTTGTGGGCGAGGAACTGGAGCCTGGACTGAAAGAAGGAGCGTTCTACGATCCCGTCAACTTCACCTTTCCCGCTGGTTGTCACATCTGCGAGGTCGAGGTCGATCCGCAGACCGGCGAGAGCGAGATCGTTGCATGGACCGCGGTCGACGATTTCGGCACCGTCATCAATCCGATGATCGTCGAGGGCCAAGTCCATGGCGGGATCGCGCAGGGCGTCGGCCAGGCGCTGCTCGAAGGCGTGGTCTATGACAAGGACGGACAGCTCGTCACCGGCTCGCTCATGGATTATTGCATGCCGCGGGCGCACAATCTGCCCACGCTCAAGGTCGATATGACCACGACGAAATCGCCCTCGAATCCCCTCGGCATCAAGGGCTGCGGGGAAGCGGGCGCGATCGCGGCGCCGGCGGCCGTCATCAACGCCATCACGGATGCGATCGGGACCGAGGATTTGGCGATGCCTGCGACCGCACAGACGGTGTGGCAGGCATTGCAGAAGGCCAACAGCCGACGCCAAGCGGCATAGGAGCAATTACGATGTACGCATTCACCCAACACCGGCCCGCGACCGTGCGCCAAGCCGCGAGCCTGCTGGCCAAGGAGGAGGAGGCAAAACTCCTCGCCGGCGGGCACACGTTGATCCCCACGATGAAGCTGCGCCTTGCGGGGCCGAAGCATATCGTGGACCTGTCGAAGGTCGAGGGCTTGACCGGCATCGAGATGACCGGCCGCTCGCTCATCATCGGCGCGATGACCCCTCACGTCGAGGTCGCGACCTCGACGGTGGTGAAGGAGAATATTCCGGCCTTGGCCGATCTTGCCGGCAAGATCGGGGATCCTGCCGTCCGCCATCGCGGCACGATGGGCGGCTCGATCGCCAACAACGACCCGAACGCTGATTATCCGGCCGGCGTCCTCGGGCTCGGCGCCACCATCGTCACCAACAAGCGACGCATTCACGCCGACGAGTTCTTCAAGGGCATGTTCGAAACCGCGCTCGAGCCCGACGAGATCATCACCAAAGTGCAGTTCCCGAAGGTCAACAAGGCGGCCTACGTGAAATTTCCCAATCCGGCTTCGCGCTATGCGCTAGTCGGCGTGTTCGTGTCGAAGCGCAGTTCGGAGATCCGCGTGGCGGTGACCGGCGCCGGCGCCGGCGGCGTGTTCCGCGTGCCGACGTTCGAGGAGGCGCTCAAGAAGCGCTTCGGCGCGAAATCGCTCGAAGGCTTGACCATACCGGCCGACGGGATGGCGAGCGACATCCACGGCAGCGCCGAATACCGCGCCCATCTGGTTGGCGTGCTGGCGCGCCGGGCTGTTGCGGCGGCGGTGGGGTAAAGCCTCGGCATCGTCGGTTGGATTGGCCGACCTACGGCGCCAACCCGCGGACCACGTCTGCGTTCTTGGCAAGACAAGTCCGGCGATGACGGGCTATAAGCTCGGCTGCATGAACCCGACGCCGGCGCCCCGTCATCTGCCCCTCTCGATCGACGCTACGCTCGACCTGCTGGCGTCGGCGGATTATCTCGCCGACCGGTCGCTCGCGACCGTGCTCTTTCTCGCCCTCAAGATGAGCCGCCCGCTGTTTCTCGAGGGCGAGGCCGGCGTCGGCAAGACCGAGATCGCCAAGGTGCTCTCGTCGACGCTCGGGCGCCGCCTCATCCGCCTGCAATGCTACGAAGGCCTCGACGTCTCCGCGGCGGTCTATGAGTGGAACTATGCTGCGCAGATGATTGCAATCCGCGTCGCCGAGGCGGAAGGCAGCCACGATCGCGAACGGCTCGAGCACGACGTGTTCTCGGAGCGCTTTTTGATCAAGCGCCCGCTGTTGCAGGCGCTCGAGCCAGATCCGGCGGGAGCGCCGGTGCTTCTGATCGACGAGCTCGACCGCGCCGACGAAGCATTCGAGGCTTTTCTCCTGGAGGTGCTCGCCGACTTCCAGGTGACCATTCCCGAGCTCGGCACCGTGAAGACCGAACATCCGCCGATCGTGGTGATCACCTCGAACCGCACCCGCGAAATCCACGACGCGCTCAAGCGCCGCTGCCTCTATCATTGGGTAGGCTACCCCGTCGCCGCGCGCGAATTGCAGATCGTGCGGGCGAAGGTGCCGGGTATCAGCAAGGCGCTGTCGCAGCAGGTCGTCCATTTCGTGCAGGCGCTGCGCAAGGAGGATCTGTTCAAGGCGCCTGGTGTCGCCGAGACGCTCGACTGGGCATCGGCGCTCGCCGAGCTCGACGTGGTTGCGCTCGATCCGGCGACCGTTTCCGACACGCTCGGCGTGCTGCTCAAGTATCAGGACGACATCGCCCGCCTCGAAGGCAATAAGGCGAAGGAGCTGATCGACGAGGTGCGCGCGGAACTTAGAGCCGCGGAGTAGGAGAACGAGCTGTATTTTCATCCCGAGGGGCGGACGAAGCGAGCACTGAAGGATGACGGCCCGCACTGATACTTCGGTGTGACGGATTGAAAGCCGATGTCATGGCCCAAGAGACCGGCCGCCTCGCCGAAAACATCGTTCATTTCGCCCGTGCGTTACGCTCGGCCGGCATTCCGGTTGGTCCCGGTTCGGTCCTCGATGCGCTGGCCGCGGTCGAAGCAGCCGGCGTCAGCACGCGGGACGATTTTTACTGGACGCTGCATGCCGTGTTCGTGAAGCGCCACGAGCACACGCTCCTGTTCGACCAGGCATTTCGCATCTTCTTTCGCCGGCGTGGCACGCTCGACAAGCTGCTTGCGGCCATGCTGCCGCAAGCGCCGCCACGCGAGGACGAGAAGCCGCCGCCAGGCGCCCAACGCGTGCAAGAGGCGCTGCTCTCAAACCTCGGCGAAGGCGAGCGCAAGCCGCCGGAGCTCGATGTCGATGCGCGTCTCACCGTGTCCGACCGCGAGGTGCTGCAGAAGAAGGACTTCGCGCAGATGACGGCGGCGGAGATTGCGGCCGCCAAGGACGCCATCAAGCGGCTGGTGCTGTCGCTCGACGAGGTGAAGACCCGGCGTCTTGCGCCCGATCGTCATGGTCATCGCGTCGACATGCGCCGCACGCTGCGCGCAAGCTTGAAGGCCGGCGGTGCGGTCATCGATCTCAAGTATCTGGGACCACGCGCCAAGTCGCCGCCGATCGTGGCGCTGCTCGATATTTCAGGCTCCATGAGCCAGTACACGCGGCTGTTCCTGCATTTCCTCCACGCGGTGACCGATGCGCGCAAACGCGTCCACACGTTCCTGTTCGGGACGCGCCTGACCAACGTCGCCCGTGCGCTCAAGGCCAAGGACCCGGACGAGGCATTGGCCGCGGTCGGAGCGAATGTCGCGGACTGGTCGGGCGGCACCCGCATCGCAACCTCGCTGCATGCCTTCAACAAGCTGTGGGCGCGGCGCGTGCTCACCCAGGGCGCGATCGTGCTGCTCATCACCGATGGGCTCGAGCGCGATCCCGACGACCGGCTGGCATTCGAGATCGACCGGCTGCACCGCTCCTGCCGGCGGCTGATCTGGCTCAATCCGCTACTGCGTTTTTCGGGCTTCGAGGCCAAGGCCAAGGGCATTCGAACCATGGTGCCGCATGTCGACGAATTGCGGCCGATCCACAACCTGGATTCGATGACCGAGCTGGTGCGTGCCCTTTCCGCCACCGGCGCGCGTGCCGGCGACCCGAAGGCTTGGTTGGACAAGGTGGCATGACCATATTCACGGGGAAGGCGACTCTCGATCCGTTATCAGGGTGATGGTTTATACAGCGGAGGTTTCATCATGTTCGCGCGCGACGAAGACATTCTCAAAGCGGCAGAGGACTGGCGAGCGAAAGGGCGCGGGGTAGCGCTCGCGACCGTGGTCGAGACCTGGGGCTCGGCGCCGCGGCCGGTGGGCTCGAATCTGGTGATCGACGATGAGGGCAATTTCCTGGGCTCGGTCTCGGGCGGCTGCGTCGAGGGCGCGGTGGTGACGGAAGCCCTAGACGTGATCGAGAGCGGCAAGCCCAAGACGCTCGAATTCGGAGTCGCCGACGAAACCGCTTGGAAGGTTGGGCTCTCCTGCGGCGGCACTATTCGGGTTTTTGTGGAGAAGGTGGACTAGGATGGGGGAGCGAATAGAAAGTAGCGAATAGCGAATGGCCTACTCGCTATTCGCGACTTGCTACTCGCCCATCCGTAAAGAGCAACTATGAAAATCGACATCCTTCGCGCATTGAACGCCGAACGCGCCGCGCGCCGCCCCGCAGTCGTGGTCACCGATGTCGCGAGCGGCGAGCAGCGGCTGGTCAAGGGGGCCGACGTTGCGCGCGATCCGCTCAAGGACCTGATCGAAAAGCGCATTCGCAGCGGCAAGAGCGGGATGGAGGAAACGCCTGATGGCAAGGTCTTCCTCACCGTGCACGTGCCGCCGTCGCAACTCGTCATCACCGGCGCCGTCCATATCAGCCAGGCGCTCGCGCCGATCGCGAAGCTGCTCGGCTATGACGTGACCATCGTCGATCCGCGCACCGCTTTTGCCTCGATCGAGCGCTTTCCCGACGTAAAGGTGATCGCGGAATGGCCCGATGTGGCGTTGCCGCCGCTCGGCATCGACCGCTATACCGCCTTCGTCGCGCTGACCCATGACCCTAAGATCGATGATCCCGCGCTGACCCACGCGCTGGCGCGCGACTGCTTCTATATCGGCGCGCTCGGTTCGAGGAAGACCCACGGGCGCCGCCTCGATCGACTCAAGGCGGAGGGCCTGTCCGACGCCACGCTCGCGCGCATCCACGCTCCGATCGGGCTTGATATCGGCGCGGTGTCGCCCTCCGAGATCGCGGTGGCGATCATGGGCGAGATCACGGCCCGGCTGCGAAAGTCTGCGGAGAAGGCAGTATGAAATTCGGTGCGGTGCCGGTGGCGCAGGCCGAGGGCGGAGTTGCGGTGCATTCGATCCGCCAGAGCGGCCTCGTTTTGAAGAAAGGCACCTTGATCGGCAAGCCGGAGATCGCCGCCCTGCAGGCTGCCGGCATTGCCGAGATCGTGGTGGCGCGGATCGAGCCCGGCGACGTGTCTGAGGACGTGGCGGCGGCCGAGATCGCCGCGGCGGTCGCGGGCGCGGGGGTCCGCGTCGACCGCGCCTTCACCGGCCGGGCCAATCTGTTCGCCGAGAGCGCCGGCGTGCTGGTGGTCGACAAGAACGCCATCGATCGCCTCAACCAGGTCGACGAATCGATCACCTGTGCGACCCTTACCGCCTACAAGCCGGTGGTCGCGGGCGAGATGATTGCCACGGTCAAGATCATTCCGTTCGCGGTCGCGGACAACGCGCGTGATGCCGCGCTCGCGGCCGCCAATGCGGCCCGCCCGCTAGTGCGGGTCGCGCCATATCGTATCCGCAAGATCGGCGTGGTCTCCACGGTGCTTCCGGGCCTCGCCACCAAGGTCATCGAAAAGACCTTGAAGGTGACGGAGGAGCGCCTGATACCCGCCGGCGCGAACATCGTCGCCGAGCGGCGCGTACCCCACGAGCAGGGGGTGCTTGCGAAGGCGATCGAGGAGGTGCTGGGCGAGGGCGTCGAGCTCGTCCTCGTGTTCGGGGCCTCCGCCATCGCGGACCGACGCGACGTGATTCCTGCCGCCGTAACCGCGATCGGGGGCCGCATCGAGCATTTTGGAATGCCGGTCGACCCCGGCAATCTGCTCCTCATTGCCGATGCTCGCGGCCGGCCGCTGCTTGGAGCGCCGGGCTGCGCGCGCTCGCCAAAGGAGAACGGTTTCGATTGGGTTCTCATGAGGTTGCTTGCTGGCCTTAAAGTCCCGCGCGAGGCCATTACCGGCATGGGGGTGGGCGGGCTGCTGATGGAAATCGTCACCCGGCCACAACCGCGCGCGGAGCCCCCGGCGGCGGCCCCGCGACGTGTCGCTGCCGTCGTGCTTGCCGCAGGCCGCTCGACCCGGATGGGTGGAGCGAACAAGCTCCTTGCCGACATCGCGCACCGCCCATTGGTACGGATCGCGGCGGAGGAGGCATTGGCGTCGCGCGCCAAGCCGGTGATCGTGGTGACCGGCCACCAGCGCGAGCAGGTCGAGAAGGCACTTGCCGGCTTGCCGGTGCAGCTGGTGCACAATCCGGACTTTGCCGATGGCCTTGGCACCTCGGTCAGGGCCGGCATTGCGGCGGTGCCGGCGGATGCCGACGGCGCCATTGTCTGCCTCGGAGACATGCCGCAGGTCGATGCCGGTCTGATCGATCGCCTGATCGGCGCCTTCGATCCGGACCAGGGTGCGCTGGTCGTGATGCCGACGTTCGAGGGCAGGCGCGGCAATCCGGTGCTGTGGTCGCGCCGGTTCTTCCCCGATCTCACGGCGATCGAAGGCGACGTGGGCGCCCGCCACCTGATCGGCCGCTACAGCGAGGCGGTGGTCGAGGTGCCGCTCGAGGGCAAGGCCGCGCTGGTCGACGTCGACACGCCGGAGGCGCTTGTCGGTGTGAGGGCCGAGATCGAGGGCGCTTTCGCAAAATGAAAAACCCCGGGCGCAAGCCCGGGGTTCTGTCACACCAATGTGGATAGCATTGCTCGGCAGCGTTGCCTCAGCCGCCGGGCCGGCACCACAGGATCGTGCAAACCGGAATCGGACTGTTGCGCTCGCACCGCCGCAACGCCCAAATCTTCGCATCGACCACGGACACGCTACGCGCCCACCCGCCTGAGCCGAGACCGGTCGCGCGGCAAACCCAGGCCGAAGCCTCGGACGAAGCCCCCGCGAGCAATGTAGCCGCGACGGCCAACGAGGCCAAAATGCGTACCATAGCTTCTCCCTCCGTCATGACACGACGGCGCCCCTAACAGCCCCGCCCTGGTCGACCTGCCACAAGCTTGTGGATTTTCTATGAGCGGGCAGGGTTGATTCTCATCTTTCGCGCGCGGCGATCAGACGGCGCGGTGTCCTCTGACGATGCTCGATTGCGCATCCGCGTCGTAATCACCATGCCGATACCGGCATTGGAACTCGCGACACGCGGGACTTGCGCGACGCCACCATCCGCGCTATTTATGACTGACCAGTCAGTCATTTTTCTTGCGAGGACGGAGTGGCCGGCAACACCAGCAAAGGGCGCAGACGGCCGACCGCGGCACGCGCAGGGGCGGGCGCCGAACGGGGCGGAGCGCGCGCCGAGCGCCGCAATGAGCGGCGGACGGCCATTCTGTCCGCTGCGCTCGATGAGTTCGCCGCGCGCGGTTTCGAGGCGACCCGGCTCGACGACGTGGCGCGCCGCGCGGGCGTGGCCAAGGGCACGATCTACCTCTACTTCCGCGACAAGCAGAGCCTGTTCCAGGAGTTGGTGCGTACGATGTTGAGCCCACTCGTGGGCGCCATCGAAGCGGCGCCGCTGCGTGATCTTCCCATCCGCGCCGTGGTCGAGATGATCGTCGACGTGTTTGTCAACGAGATCTACGGAACGCACCGCAAGGACGTGATCCGATTGATCGTCACCGAGGGGCCGCGCTTTCCCAAGCTCGCCGAGTTCTACTACCGCGAAGTGATCGCCCGCGTGCTTCCCGTCATTCGCGGCCGCCTGGTGCTGGCGGTGGAGCGCGGCGAGCTGGCCCACGACGCGCTCGCGCGCTTTCCGCAATTGCTGGTCGCGCCTGCGCTTCTCGCCATCCTATGGAGCAGCCTGTTCGAGCGCTTTGCACCGCTCGACGTGCGGGAACTCATGCGCGCCCACGTCGAGTTGCTGCTCGGGACGAGGGACGCGTCGTGAACGCGCGCAGGATCGCCCTTGCGGTGCTCGCGGCGCTCATCGTCCTCGCCGGCTGCGACAATGCCAAGGAGCCTGCTTTCCAGGGCTGGGTAGAGGCCGAGATGATCTTCGTGGGTCCTGACGAGTCCGGCCGCATCGAGACGCTCACCGTGCGCGAGGGCGACCAAGTCGAGCTGCGTCAGCTCCTGTTCACGCTCGATACCGAGCTGCAGCTCGCCGACGTCGCCATGCAGGAGGCCGCGGTGAAGAACGCGCAACAGGCCTATGACCGCGCGGCGGCGTTGGTGAAGACCATGGCCGGCACGCAAAAGGCGCTGGACGATGCCGAGGCCGCGCTGCGCACGTCGCAGGCGAGGCTCAATTCGGCGCAGACCAGGCTGGCGCGCCGCAAGGTGTTCTGTCCCGTCGCAGGCAGCGTCCAACAGGTCTACTACCGCGGCGGCGAGCTGGTGCCGGCCGGCAAGCCGATCGTCGCGATCCTGCCTCCGGCCAACCTGAAAGTGCGCTTCTTCGTCAACGAAGCAATCCTTCCCAAGCTCAAGTTCGGCGATCCCGTCACCATCCGCTGCGACGGCTGCGAGCCCGATATCAGCGCCAAGATCAGCTTCATCTCCCGCACGTCGGAATTCACGCCACCGGTGATCTACAGCGTGGACGAGCGTTCGAAGCTCGTGTTCCTGATCGAAGCGCGCGCCGAGCGGCCGGAGCACCTGCGCGTCGGCCAGCCGGTTAGCGTCATCCTGGGGCCGGAACAGTGACGAACGCAGCGGCCACGGCGCCCGACATCGCCATCGACGTTCACGGGCTGACGAAATCCTTCGGCGGCCGCAAGGTCGTGCGCGACCTGTCGATGCAGGTCAAACGGGGCGAGATCTACGGGTTCCTCGGTCCCAACGGTTCAGGCAAGACCACGACCATCCGGATGCTGTGCGGGCTGCTCACCCCCGACCAGGGCCACGGCACCTGCCTCGGCTACGACATCCGCACCGAGGCCGACGAGATCAAGCGCCACGTGGGCTACATGACCCAGCGCTTCAGTCTTTATCAGGACCTTTCGGTGCGCGAGAACCTGGAATTCGTCGCCCGTCTCTACGGGCTGTCCAGGCCCGGCGCGGCGGCACGCGGGATGATCGAACGGATCGGGCTCGCGGGCCGGGAAGAGCAGCTTGCCGGCGAGCTCTCGGGCGGCTGGAAGCAACGGCTGGCGCTCGGCGCCTGCACGCTGCCGAACCCGCAGTTGCTCTTGCTCGACGAGCCGACCGCGGGTGTCGATCCCAAGGCGCGGCGCGAGTTCTGGAACGAAATCCATGCGCTCGCGGCGGACGGGCTCACGGTGCTGGTCTCCACCCACTACATGGACGAGGCCGAGCGCTGTCACGAGATCGCCTACATCGCCTACGGCGTGCTGTTGGCCCATGGCACCGTCGAGGAGGTGATCGCCGGCTCGCATCTCGTCACCTATACGGTGAGTGCGCGCAACGGCGAGGGACCGGCGAAGCTCGCCGAGGAGCTGAACCAGCGACTTGGGATCGACATGGTCGCGCCCTTCGGCACCAGCCTGCACGTGTCGGGGCGCGACGAGGCGGCGCTCGAAGCAGCGATCGCGCCCTATCGCGAACGGTCTGACCTGACCTGGACACGCTCCAAGCCTTCGCTCGAGGACGTCTTCATCGACCTCATGGGCAAGGCCAAGGACAATTTCCAATGAGCGCGCCTGCCGCCCCGAGCGTGCCGCGCCGCCGCTCGTCAAACGCGTTCTGGCGCGGCGGCTTCTGGCGCCGAACCTGGGCGATGCTGATCAAGGAGTTCATCCAGCTCAAACGCGACCGCGTGTCGTTTGCGATGATCATCATGATCCCGCTCGTTCAGCTCCTGCTGTTCGGCTACGCCATCAACACCAACCCGCGGCATCTGCCGACCGCAGTGCTGCTGCAGGAGCAGAGCGATCTCGGCCGCTCGGTGCTCAAGGCAATACAGAACACGGCATATTTCGACGTCACCCATGTCGTCGACAGCGAGGCCGAGTTCGACCGCCTGCTGGCTTCGGGCGCGGTGCTGTTCGCGATCGAGATTTCGGCCAATTTCGAGCGTCTGGTGCGACGGGGGGACCGGCCCGCGCTCCTGGTCGCCGCCGATGCGACCGATCCCGTGGCCGCGGGCTCGGCCATGGCGGCGCTCGGCAATCTGGTGCAGACCGCGCTCCGGCACGACCGGGCGATCCCGGACAGCGCCACGCCGGCATTCGAGATCCGCACCCACGCCCGCTACAATCCGGCGGCCAACACGTCGTTCAACATCGTGCCCGGCCTCGTCGGCACCATCCTCACCATGACCATGCTGATCTTCACCGCGCTTTCGGTGACGCGCGAGATCGAGCGCGGGACCATGGAAAGCCTCTTGGCCATGCCGATCACGCCCGTCGAGATCATGCTGGGCAAGATCATCCCCTACATCATCGTCGGGTTCGTGCAGGCCGCTCTCATCATCGGCATCGGTATCGGCCTGTTCGGCGTGCCGCTGCTGGGAAGCCTGCTGCTCCTCGCGCTCCTGAGCACCCTGTTCATTACGACCAATCTGTCGGTCGGCTACACGTTCTCGACCATCGCGCAGAACCAGCTGCAGGCGATGCAGATGTCCATGATGTTCTTCCTGCCGAACATCCTGCTCTCGGGCTTCATGTTCCCGTTCGCCGGCATGCCGAAATGGGCGCAATGGATTGGTGAATTCCTGCCGCTGACGCATTATCTGCGTATCGTGCGCGGCATCATGCTAAAGGGCACGAGCCTTTCGGACCTGCGCTACGATACGCTTGCGCTCGCCGGCCTGATGCTGATTGCCATGGCCGTTGCCATCTCCCGCTTCCGGCGGACACTCGATTAGTGGACACTGGATTAGACGACGCTTGATAGACTTGGCCCGCCGAGGCCGAGCGGCCACGGTAGGCCGGTGTCCAATGCCCCCACCCGGTGTCCCGCGTGCCGTCAGGCGCTCCGCTTGGCTCGCCCTCCATCCGCGGACTGCGAATGTTCGCCGCCCGGCTCGGAGATGCCGCACAGGGCGCTGCCGGCGCTGCCGGCACCGTCGGTAAGCGCGATGTCGCCGAGCGACAACATCCCCACCAACCGCTTGTCGTGGTTCAGCACCGGCAGCCGGCGCACCTTAATGTCGGCCATGTTCTGCACGACCTCATTGAGGTCATCATCCTCAAAGCAATATTTCACCTCGGAACTCATGATCTCGCGCACCGCAGTCTTGGCAGATTTTCCCGCCGCCACGGCACGCACTGCAATGTCGCGATCGGTGATCATGCCGACCAGCCGATCGTTCTGTCCCACCGGCAGACAGCCGCAATCGATTTCGATCATGAGGCGTGCGGCATCGCGGATCGGCTGATCCGGACCGGCGATCTTGACGTCGTTGCTCATCGCTTCGCTGACTTGCATAGGATTCCTCCTGTCGGTTGCATTGCCTCCCGCAAATGCCCGGCGGCGACCAAGCCGCATCAGGCGGCCGGCTCGAAGCGTCCGGCCTGACTCTCTGCGCCACTGTCCGGCCATAAGGCACGAATGTTCCCCGGGAGCGCCTGCCGGCCGAAGGAAGACTACTTGACCGAAGGAGGGAGACGCTGGCGAATTTTCTCGCCAACTTGAGGATCGTTCTGCGCTACCTCCAGAATCGAGTCGTACTCCTCTACCGAGAGACCCTGATCGGTGACGGCCTTCGCAAGGGCATTGGTGGCCTCAGCAGCGATGCGCTCCTGTTCTGACGGGGGCGCTGCGGCAATCTGCTGTTGATAATTTTGCTTGAGGCTGACGACCCGTTCCATGGCGGCCACCGCTGCATCGAGCTTTTGGTCTGGAATATTCGGCGAATGATTGGAGAGACCCGACGAAGGCGATTGGGCCTGAGCGTTCGCTTTGGGAACCGAGATTTGGGGAACGGACAGAAGCCAGGCCCCGGTTAGAACCGCAACGGCGAGAGGCCGCGTCAAGATTCGCCTTGTCAAGAGTCGCATCAATGTGTCTCCTTTGCGCGCGCTGCACCGCTCGCCTGAGATAGGTGACAAAACAGCTTGGGGAAGAACAGCATCGGGGAAAACCAGTTCCTGCCAATTGGGCAACGGTGGGATGTCCAAAGAACATGCCGCGGAGGGCGAAGATATAAGGACAATACTGCCCGGAATGCGACGTTGATTTCGTCCCGACGATGGCATGCACAAAGTTCAATAACAGCTTCAGAGGTTTGCCTCCCTGTTCCAACGAGATCGAACCGCGTGAGCTGCTCGTCGAAATGCGTCGAGCGCGGCGCGATGGATCGCGCCTCGGCACGCATCGTGTCGTCTCGACTCTCTAGAGTTGCACGGACGTTTTCCATTGCCGGCTTGACGGTGCCTGCGAAGGGCCTACGTCAGAGCGCGCGGGATGACCGAGCGCAACGTTTAACCACCGGAGGTGGGAGGCCCCCGTAGCGCGCAATCGCGTAGCGCATTGCCTTGAGGCGAACCCAACCGAAAGGAGTATGCGATGAAACTCACTTCCGCACAGGTCGAGCGAACGCTGGGCCAATTCGAAGCCGAGGCTATACCCGAGAGCCATCCGGTGGTTCCGCAGCTCAACGATTTGTTCGGGGAACATACATTTTTCCTCGACAGAAAGGGGCTCAATATCGTGGAGCCGACCGATGGTAGTCGGGCAGGGGTGCAGTCGGCCAAGGTCGTGAACCTTGCGAGCTGGAGCGACGCCGGTTCAAGCGGCCTGGAGCCTCACGAGCCCGAACCGACCGATGTCGTCATCATGCTCGGGTCCAGGCAGTGATCCAGAGATCGGGCGTGACGATCCGACACGACGGTTTGATAGTGTGACCTGGCCGCCGTAAGGCCTGCGGCGTTCTGAATTGCCCGCCTCACCGGCACATCGTGCCCCGGAAGATGACTGCAAGACCGCGGGCGGGACGCGCGCCGACCAAGGCTCTGTGGGTGCGGTCGACGGGCCGTGCCGGGCGGGTTGCTCGCCCGGCATCCGTCCGATGCACTTGATCGAGTCGGAATCGGAATCGAGTACAACTTGGAAGAAGTTGGAATTGGCGCCGCGCTTATGGGCTTTACTTTATTGGATCGTGAGCATGCGCGTCGTGACAGTTTTTGGCGGAACCGGCTTTCTGGGCCGCCGCGTCGTGCGACATCTGCGCAAGCAGGATTTGTCCGTTCGGGTCGCATCCAGGCATCCGGATCGCGGGCGCGCACTGTTCGGTTCCGATGATCCGCGGCTGCACTCGGTCGCAACCGACATTCATGACGAACGACTGGTTGCCGCTGCGCTCGACGGCGCTTACGGCGCGGTCAATGCCGTCAGTCTTTACGTCGAGCGCGGAGGGCAGACTTTTCACTCCGTACACGTCGACGCTGCCGAACGCGTAGCGGGTCGAGCGCGTCGGGCCGGAATCGAACGGCTCGTCCACGTCTCGGGAATCGGAGCCGATGCGGCCTCGCCATCGCCTTATATCCGCAAGCGCGGCGAAGGCGAGCTGGCGGTGAGGGCCGCGTTCCCCGATGCCATTCCCATCCGCCCGGCGGTGATGTTCTGCGAGGATGACGCGTTTCTCACGACCATCCTCCTGCTTCTGCGCCGGCTTCCGATCTATCCGATGTTCGGCCGCGGTCTTGCCAGATTGCAGCCGGCCTATGTGGAAGACGTAGGGGAGGCGGTCGCGAGGGCGCTCCAGCGGAGCGAAATGCACGCCGTCACCTTTGAGTGCGGGGGCCCTCGCGTCTATTCGTACGAGGAGCTCCTCGGCGTCGTGGCGCACGAAGCGGGTATCAGGCGCATGCTCATCCCACTCCCGTTTCGCCGCTTGGCAAGCACTGGCCTTCGTCGCAGAAAGGCTGCCGGGTGCGCCCATCACTCGCAATCAGGTGGAACTGATGCAGGTCGACAACGTGTGTTCGCCGGGAATGCCTGGCTTTGAGGAGCTTGGAATCCTGCCGCGACCGGTGGAGGATGTCCTCAAGCGGATGTCGCGGAGTCGCTAATCGGTTCCATCCGGAAGTCGGGGATCGTATGGTGGCGAAGTTCGTTGTCCTTGGCGGTGCGAAACCTCGAGGTGGCGCGGCCGGAGAATTCAAACATGCTTGCGGATGCGAAGCGTAAACGCCGTAAGGACGAGGCCGAACGCGACGAGCGCGAGCGGCGCCGGCGCCAGGAAGAGGCGCTCGACGAGGCGCTCAGCAACACCTTCCCCGCGTCTGATCCGATATCCATCGAACAGCCGGCGGCGGCACCCTCGAAAGAGGGGTCAAAGCCTATCTCGGAAGTTTTCTAGACTAGGCGCGACTGCGGATAGACAGGCCGCCCGCCCGCGCCGGGCGGGAAGCGGAAGCCTGCCCCGCGATCTGCACATGGATATCCGGCGGGAAATCGGGCTATATCAACGCAAGCGGTCCGCCCGCGCCGCTCGCAACCCTCGACCGCATGACGCCGCATGTCCCAGCCGATGACCCCGAAAGCACGAGAAGCCAGGCTGTCGATCGGCTTCATCAATTGGGCGCACGCGCTCGATCATTACGTGATGCTGATTTTTCCAACCGTGGTGATCGGGCTCGAGCTCGTCTACGGACGCAGCTATGCCGAGCTGATCGCGCTCGGCACCGCCTCGTTTGTGGCCTTCGGCATCTTCTCGTTGCCGGCCGGGTGGCTTGCCGACCGCTGGAGCCGGCGCAACATGATGGTGATGTTCTATGCCGGCTGTGGGGTCACGCTGGTGGGGGCGGGCTTCGCACCCAATCTCGTAGCACTTGCGGTCGCGCTGTGTGCGCTCGGTGTGTTTGCCGCGATCTATCACCCCGTCGGCACCGCAATGCTGATAGAGCAGGCGACCGCACGCGGGCGCTCGCTCGCCTTCAACGGCGTGTGCGGCAATGTGGGGGCCGCGCTCGCCGCCGGCGTGACAGCCGCGTTGGCCGCAGGGTTGGGATGGCGCGCGGCGTTCCTGGTGCCGGGCGTGATCTGCCTCGCGACCGCGCTGCTCTATCTGCGTCTCGTTCCGAATGAAGAACGAAAAGTGGCGAGCCGCGGCACGGTGGCCGACGTTCCGCTCGGCCTCTGGCTGGCGGCGACGATCTTCGGGCTGTTCATCATTATCGCGCTCTGTGCCGGCCTCGTGTTCAATATCGTGTCGGTCGCGCTGCCAAAAATCCTGGATGAGCGGCTCGGCTCGGACGTGCCGCTGCTGCTGGTCGGCGGCGTGGCGACGGCGGTGTTCCTGTGCGGGGCGCTCGCCCAGCTCGCGGTTGGCCGGCTGGTGGAGAAATTCCCTCCGCACATTCTCTTCGCCGTGATCGCCAGCCTCCAATTCCTGGGCGTGCTGTGGGCAGCGCAGGCGAGCGGAAAGATGCTCATCGTGGCGCTGGCGGTGGCAATGGCGGCGATCTACGCGCAAGTCACCGTCAACGATCTGGTGATCGCCCGTTACACCGCGGACGCCTGGCGCGGCCGCGTCTACGCGGTGCGTTACTTCCTCACCTTCCTGGTCTCCGGGGCGGCGGTTTCCGCGATCGCCTTTCTGCATGGCCGCGGCGGCTTCGGTCTCGTCCTCGGCACGACCGCCGTGATCGCGCTCGGCTTCGTGTTCGCGACCGCTGTAATCGCGGTCCTGGTCAACGGCGTCGAGAAAGAGCGCACGCGGGCGGTGGTGCCGGCGGAGTGAAGCGGCCTTGCGGAACCCTCTCCGCGTTGTTACGTTGACACAACAGGTTGATCTCCATCACCCGGGACGACCACGACTAAGTCGGTGACGCCGGATGTACGCGCACCTTCCTGGTTCGTGGTCGTTGGCATTTTGGGCCGACCACGCGCTCGGCTTGATCGCACCCATTTCCTACGACGCAGATCGGACGTTGGGCTTGCGTGAACGCTCCGTGTGGGAGGGCAAGGCTCGAATCG
>JGI12053J15887_10000171_pt1 | contig 23184 bp, 18 predicted proteins | sample MedBloCAOM1_O3_FD_15887 | JGI IMG/M metagenome (IMG submission 15887)
AGCATATCGTGCTGAACTGGAATTTCACCGACACCGGCGAGACTTTTGTGCTGACGCTGGAGAACTGCGCGCTGACTTATTTGGCGGGCGCACAGGCGGCGACCGCCGACGCCGGTTTTACGCTTGCGCGCGGTGTGCTCGACGAAGTAATCGCCAAGCAGACGACGTTTCAGGAGGCGGTTGGAAGCGGGCTGATCAAATTCACCGGCAATCCGATGCGGCTCGGCGAGTTGATGGCGCTGATGGACGAATTCCCGCGCATGTTCGAGATCGTGGAGCCGAAGCGGACGGCGGTGAGTTGAGGTGCACCGTTCGCACAAACACCGCTGTCATCGCCCGGCAAAAGCGCGAAGCGCGTCTTCGCGCTAGACGACCGGGCGACCCAGTATTCCAGAGACGTTTGAGATAAGCGAGAAGTCCCGGCGTACTGGATCGCCCGGTCAAGCCGGGCGACGACAGTTTTGACCCGCCAGCGGATCGCGACGCGTCGGCTCAAATCCCGAGATACGCCGCCTGCACCTGCTTGTTGTTGGCAAGCTCCGCGCTGGTGCCGTGCATGATCACATTGCCGCTTTCCAGCACGTAGGCGCGCTGCACCAGCGATAGTGCGCGGCTGACATTCTGCTCCACCAGCAGGATCGCCGTGCCCATCTTGTGGATCTCGCCGATCTTCTCGAAGGTGACGTCGGTCATCACAGGGGCGAGCCCGAGCGAGGGCTCATCCAGCATCAGCAGCCTCGGCTTCAACATCAGCCCGCGGCCGACCGCCAGCATCTGCTGTTCACCGCCGCTCATGGTGCCGGCGAGCTGTTTCTTGCGGTCGGCGAGCCTTGGAAAGATGCTGTAGACCAGTTCGAGCGTGCGGCTGCGTTCCGCCTTGGCCTTCGGTACGTAGGCGCCGATCTCGAGATTTTCCTGCACGGTCATTTCAGGGAATACCTGACGTCCTTCCGGCACGTGGGCGATACCGAGTTCCGGAATCCGGTGCGGCGGCAGCGACGCCAGGTCGGTGCCGGCAAAGCTGATCTTGCCAGCTGTCAGCCCCACCAGGCCCGAGATCACCCGCAACGTGGTGCTCTTGCCGGCGCCGTTGGCGCCCAAAAGGCCCACGGCTTCGCCTTCACCGATCTCGATGCTGACATTTTGGACGGCGGGGACCGTGCCGTAACTGGCGCTCACGCCGGCTAGTTTGAGCACTAGGTCTCTCCCGCTGTCGGTGGGTGCACATAGGAGCCGAGATAGGCGCGGACCACTTCCGGATTTTCCACGATCTCCTTAGGCGTACCTTCCGCGATCTTCTGGCCGTGATCGAGCACCACGATGTGACGGGCGACCGCCATGATCGCCCGCATCACATGTTCGACGATGACGATGGTCAGCCCGCGCTGCGACAGTTTGCCGACCAGCGCGACCGCCTGATCGATCTCGGATGGATTGAGCCCGGCCATGACCTCGTCGAGCAGCAGTATCCGGGGCTGGGTCGCCAGCGCGCGCGCCATTTCGAGCCGGCGCTGATCGATGGTGGTGAGGTCGCGCGCCGCAGTTTGCTCGCGGGCGGTGAGGCCAACGAACTCGATGGCCTCGCGCGCCTTTTCGCGCGCCACGTCGGAATTCCTGTCGCGCAGGAACGCGCCGGTCATGACGTTGTCGAGCACCGTCATGGCGCCGAACGGCTTTGCGACCTGGAAGGTGCGGGCGAGGCCGTGCGCGCAGATGTCGTGCGGCTTCAGGCCGACGATCTCGCGCCCGAACGCCGTCACCGAGCCTGAATCGGGCCGATGAAAGCCGGTGATGAGATGGAAACTGGTGGTCTTGCCGGCGCCGTTCGGCCCGATCAATGCCACCGTTTCGTTTTCCTGCACCGTAAAGCTGACGTCCTGCACGGCGCGCAAGCCGCCGAAACGTTTGCTGAGGCCGCGAATAACCAGTGCTTCTGCCATGGCGATGCCTTACGCCCGCGCCGGCCGGCGACGAAGGTAGCGCTGCCAGGCTTCCGTCGCCACGCCCATCAGCCCGGTCGGCCGCCACAGGATCACGGCCATCAGGATCAGGCTGTAGACGGTCAGCTGCACGCCGCCGATCGAACCGCCGAGCCAGCTCTGCAGCAGAGTCGAGGTGGTTTCCAGCAGCACCGTTCCGACCACCGGCCCCCACAAGGTACCGATCCCGCCGACGATCGACACCAGTGCCGCTTCGATCGAGATGTTGAAGCTGAACGCCGTCGCCGGATCGATGAAGTAGATATATTGGGTGTAGAAGGTGCCGGCCATCGCGGTGAGAAACGAGCTGATCAGATAGATGTCGCGCTTTATCTTCGGCGCGTTGACGCCGATGGCTTCCGCGGCATCTTCATCCTCGCCGATGGCGACGAGGTAATAGCCCATCCAGGAGCGCTCGATCAGGTAGGTAATCAGGAGCCCGAGGGCGAGCAGAGCGAGGACGACGTAATAATAGGACGACTTGGCCTCGAACTGCATCATCAAGGGCGCGTTACCGAGGTTCGGAACGGTGATGCCTTCGGCGCCCCAGGCGAAATCGCGGAATTTGAGGAAGATCAACATCAGGGCCTGCGCCGTCGCGATGGTGGCGATGGTGAAGTAGGGCCCGCGCAGGCGGAAGCACAGCCAGCCGATCGGCAAGCTCGCCAGCATCGCCACGACGCCGCCGGCGATCATCCCGATCCACGGCGAGATGCCGAAATCGATCTGCAGGATGGTCGAGGTGTAGGCGCCCAATCCGAAATACGCAGCGTGCCCCAGCGATAGCTGTTTTGCATAACCGCCCATCAGGTTCCAGGCGACGCCGATGAAGGAGAACAGCAGGATCCGGATGAAGATATCGATCGCGAACGAGCTCTTCACCACCTGCGGCAGGGCGATGAGGAATGCCAGGCCGACCGCAATCCACAGCAGATGTCTTGTGCGCAAGCCCCAGATCGTCATCGTGCTCTCCCGCCGCCGAGGCCGGTGGGTTTGAAGGCCAGCGTCAAGAGCAGCATCGCGAACACCACGATCAATCCGGAGTCGGCGCCGACGAACTGAATCCCGAGCGATTCGGCGACCCCCATCATCAGGCTGGCGACCAGCGCGCCGATCACGTTACCGAGCGTCCCCAACACCACGGCGACGAAGGCCATCAGCACGAACACCTGCCCGACGAAGGGATAGGCCGAATAGAACGGCATCAGCAGCGAGCCGGCGGCGCCTGCGAGCGCGAGCGCGATGCCGAGCGCAACGCAGAACACGCGATTGGGGTTGATGCCCATCAGCGTCGCCACGTCGCGGTTCTGCGATGCGGCGCGCATCGCCTTGCCGAGGTCGGTGGTGTGCAGGAAGACCCACAGTGCTGCGCTCAGCGCCATCGCAACGCCAAACGCAATTAGTTTTGCGACGGGAATATAGAGCTCGCCGATATGGATGGCTTCATCCGAATACGAGGTGTGAACCGTGCGGTAGTTCGCCGTGAACAGCATCAGCGCGAGATTGAGCAGCAGCAGCGACAGCGCAAAAGTCAGGAAGATCTGGGGCATGTCGTTGGGCCCCAAAACCCTGCGGATCAGAAAGTGCTGGATCAGCACGCCGACCACGAACAGTACCGGCATCGAGACCACCAGCGACACGATCGGATCGATGCCGAACTGGTTGGCGAGAAAGAAGCTGATATACATCCCGATCATCACGAATTCGCCTTGGGCGAAATTCACGATCTTGACCACCCCGAAAATCAGCGTGACGCCGATGCTGACAAGCGCATAGATGCCGCCGATGAGCAGGCCGTTGATGACGGCCTGGGCCAGTGTCTCCCACATGTCGGTACGCTTAGAGTTTCAGGAGCGGTGCACGGGCGTCTTCCTTCGGAAACACGCTGGCGAGATCGCCGTTCTGCCACTGCACGCCGACCGGTCGGCCGTAGACGTTCTTGCCATCGGGGCCGAATTTGACCTTGCCGCCCGGAGCCATCGCGGCGTAGCCGGAGGAGACATCGAGCGTCGACAGGGCTTCGCGGACTTTTTGCGGATCGGCGGAAGCCGCGCGTTCCAGCGCGTCGGCCAGCATGAAGGTCTGCGCCACCAGGCCGCCGGCATATTCGAACGCGAATTCGCCGGTGCGCTTCTTGAACTCGACATTGACCTTCTGGGCGTCGTCGCTGACGTCGTGGTTCCAGTGTGCCACGCCTTGCAGGCCTTCGGCAGGTTTGCCGACGTTTTTATAGAAATCAGGCATCACGAAGCCGCCGGAGCCGCCATTGATCGCGATCTTGAGGCCGACCTGCTTGACGGTGCGGACGATCAGAATCAGGTCGTTCAGGTAGGACAAGGAGAACAGCGCGTTGGCGCCGGATGATTTGACCTTGTTGATCAGCGGGCTCGCGTCGGTGAACCCGGCCGAATAGGGCTCGAACATCACGATCTCGACGCCCTCGGACGGCGCCAGTTCCTTCAGCCCGTTCGAGGTCGAGGTGCCGAACGCGGTGTTCTCGAAGATCACGGCGATTTTCGCCTGCTCATTGCCGAGCTTNGCCATCTGCAATTGCGCGCGGGCGAACTGCGANGCACGCGCGAATGGCGTAAAGGTGTAGGTNCGGCCCTTGTTGAGTTGATCTGAACTGGAGCCGGTGATCAGCGGCACCTTGGCGCGCTCGGCGACTTCGCTGGCGATCATGGTGAGGGCGCTGGCGTAGCAGCCGTGGATCGCCGAGAGCTTGTTACCGGTGATCAGCCGGTCGGTTTCCGTGCGCGTCACCGTCGTGTCGCTCTGCACATCGGAGATGATCAGATTGAGCTTGGCGCCGCCGAGCGACTTGATGCCGCCGGCCTCGTTGACCATCTCCACCGCGAGCTTGGCCGCGGCGACGCAGCCGACGCCGATCTGCGCCATGCTTCCGGTGGTCGGGTACAGCGCACCGATATTGATCGGATCGGCGGCCCAGCCGCGCAGCGGCACCGCACCGAAAGCGCTAGCGGCGAGAACCCCGCCGGTCTTGATGAGGAATTTGCGGCGGCTTTGCCGATTTGGGGAGGGTTGATCTCGGCCAGCATTATTAATGACCGAATTCTTACGATCCTTTTTCATGTCGTTTCCCCGCGCGATTCCGGTACAGGCTGCTGTCCGTTCGCTTGTTATTTGGCCGAGCTTGGAATCATATGAACATGTAATTCGCCAAGTTAAAAGCGGAGATCAACGAAATCTCGCACGCGATTACGTGTCGAGGAGAGTGCGCCGCAACATGGCAAGCATGCACCTTGGGGCTGCAATATCCTAGGCCACACAACTTGTGAAACAGTCTCAAATTATTAGCAATCGCCGCTAAATCGGCTGACGTCACGCGCGTGCGCGTGACGTCCCGGCAATGAAAATTGGCTGAGCCACCAAAGGCTGCGTTACTCCGCGCTGCTCACCAGCTTGATCCTCGGCTCGGCAGCTTCCATCAGGCCGCGATAGGCGGCGAGATAGTCGAGCGCCATCCTTCGCGCGGTAAAGCGCGTCTCGAACTGCTTGCGGATGGCGCCGCGGTTCAGGTTGGGGAGGCGGCCAACGGCGGCCACCGCGCTGATTTCGTCCTCGACGATGAAGCCGGTCAGGCCCTCATCGATGATCTCCGGCACCGAGCCGCGGTTATAGGCAATGACGGGCGTACCGCATGCCATGGCCTCGATCATGACCAGGCCGAACGGCTCCGGCCAGTCGATCGGAACCAGCAAACCGGTCGCGCCGCTCAGGAAATCCGATTTCTCATGGTCGCTGATCTCGCCGATATACTCGACCAGAGGGTGATCCATCAGCGGGCGGATGAGTTCGTCGTAATAGTCCTGGTCGGCGCGATCCACTTTCGCGGCAATTTTTAAGGGAATGCCGCATCGGATCGCAATACTGATCGCCCGGTCGACGCCCTTTTCCGGCGCGATGCGGCCGAGCACGGCGAGATAGCTTGGGGTCACCGGCCGCGGCATCAGCAGCTTCTCCGGCAGGCCGTGATGGATGGTGCGAACCCAGTTGGCCTGCGGCACCGGGCGCCGCTGGGCGTTCGAGATCGAAATCACCGGAATCGACGAGAAAGTGGTGAACACCGGCTGATGCTCGGGCAGGTCCAGCCGGCCGTGCAGGGTGGTCAGGAACGGGGTCGGCTGCCGCGAGAACAGCGAGAACGGATAGTAGTCGAGGTGGAAGTGCAGGAAGTCGAATTCCTCGTCGTCGCATTTCTGCCAGACGCGTTCCAGCATCACCATGTGCAACGCATTGGGATCGCGGACGGATCCGTCGAGGCGCAACGCCTTCGGCCAGGTCGCGTCGAGTTTCGCCGAGGTCTGCGAATCGCCACTCGCAAAAAGTGTGACGTCGTTTCCCAGCGCCACCAGTTCCTCGGTCAGCCAGTGCACCACGCGCTCGGTGCCGCCGTAAAGTTTGGGGGGAACAGCCTCCGTCAGCGGAGCAACCTGCGCGATGCGCATCTATCCGTCTCCTCTTGTGCATATGTTGTGCATATGGATGAACAAACGCCCCTCTGGCGAGTTGGCACCTGCATGCCCAGTCGGGAACGTTCTCGCATCTGCGAAGTTCCCTTGTGCATGCGTACTTCTTCCACACTGTGGTCTTGCTGATGCCATCCGGCCCGACCAGATTCCTGCCGATACCGATGCTGCAGAATTGTTGCGCAGTGATGGCCGCGCGGCGGAAACTTCGAGTTGCTGCTCTTCACGTAATCGTGCGCGAGATATCAAGTTAGAAATTCTCGTGCCCCTCCAACAGGTTTGCGGAGTCACATGGACAGTCTTTCAGGATATGCGCACCGGCCGTTTGCATTCGTGCTGCGCTATCTTCGCCAACGCCTCGCGGCGCACGTCGTCATCCTGACCGCTGTTGTTGCAGCGGTTGCTTGTTCAGTAGGCACCCAATATGGCGTCAAGTATCTGGTCGACGGTTTGTCGGCGGGGCCGGCCCGCGCAGGCAGCGTATGGCTGGCATTCATTTTTCTCATGTCGCTGATCGCCGCGGATAATTTTCTGTGGCGGATCGCGAGCTGGACGGCGAGCTTCACCTTTGTCGGCGTGACCGGCGATTTGCGCCGCGACATCTTTCGTCATCTCACCGGCCACGCGCCGAGCTATTTCTCCGACCGGCTGCCAGGCATGCTGACAAGCCGCATTACCGCCACCTCGAATGCCGTCTTCACCGTCGAGAACATGTTCGTCTGGAACGTGCTGCCGCCCTGCATCGCGACGGTCGCGGCCATTGCGCTGATCGGCACCGTCAGTCCGCTGATGGCGGGTGGATTGATCGTGATTGCCGGCGCGATGGTGATCGCGATGTTTCATCTGGCCGCCGCCGGCCGGCCCCTGCATGACGAGTTCGCCGACAAGGCCGCCGCCGTGGACGGTGAAATGGTCGATGTCATCAACAACATGCCGCTGGTACGGGCGTTTTGCGGCTTCAGATTCGAGCACGAGCGGTTCGACAAAACCGTCAATCGGGAACTGACGGCGCGGGGACGCAGCCTGCGCTATCTCGAAAAGCTGCGGCTGATCCACGCCACGATTACCGTCGTTCTGACCATCGCATTGCTGGCCTGGGTGATCGTGCTTTGGCAGCACGGCGGCGCCACCACCGGCGACGTGGTGCTGGTGTGCACGCTGGGACTGTCTATTTTGAGTGCGACGCGCGATCTCGCGGTGGCGCTGGTCGATGTCACCCAGCATGTGGCGCGGCTGACGGAAGCCATCGCCACGCTGCTGCTGCCGCACGAATTGCGCGACCATCCCGAAGCCGAACCGCTGGTGAAGGCGGGGGCGGCGATCGTCTTCAACAAGGTGTCGTTCCGCTATCCCGGCGGATTGCAGGTNTTCGACAAGTTCAGCCTGCGCCTCAATGCGGGCCAGAGGGTTGGGCTGGTCGGACAGTCNGGCGGCGGCAAATCCACCATCTTCACGCTGCTGCAGCGATTCTACGACGTGAACCAGGGCCATATCGCCATCGATGGCCAGAACATATCCAAGGTCACCCAGGAAAGCCTGCGCGAGGCGATATCGGTGGTGCCGCAGGACATCTCGCTGTTCCATCGATCGATCATGGAAAATATCCGCTACGGACGGCCAACCGCGACTGACGCCGAGGTGCTGCGCGCGGCGATCGCGGCACGCTGCGATTTCGTCGAAACATTGCCGGAAGGATTGGGGACGCAGGTCGGCGACCGCGGCGTCAAACTGTCGGGCGGACAGCGGCAACGCATCGCCATCGCCCGCGCCTTCCTGAAGGACGCGCCGATCCTGCTGCTCGACGAAGCCACCGCCGCACTCGACAGCGAGTCGGAGGAGGCGATCCGCGAGGCGCTGGGACGCCTGATGCGCGGGCGCACCGTAATTGCGATTGCCCACCGCCTTGCCACCTTGCGCAATTTTGATCGCGTGATCATGTTGCAGGGTGGAAAAATCATCGAGGACGGTCCACCTGACCGGCTGATGCAGGGCACGGGCCCTTATCAGGAACTGGTGGCGCGGGAGATGAGCCGCCTTGCCACGCATGCGGCCTGAGCCCGGACATTGTTGGCGACAGTGATTGTTCCGATTTGGATCGTTCCGATTTTGCGTACCTTCGCGCGGAACGCGCAGCAGACAAACAGCTAAGGGCAGTCCATGGCAATCGAAGCTGTGACTCAGATAACAACGATTCACGACATCGAAGTGGTCCTGGAATCGCCGTTCTACATCCCGATGACCGGCCCCGCCGCGAGGCCGCGGCGGTCGCTCAAGCACGACGACACCTTTATCGTACTCGACAGCCACGGCGATATCGGCGCCTCCGCCGGCGGACCCGACGGCCTGTTCAATGCCGACACCCGTTACCTGGCCCGGCTCGAACTGGTGCTCGACGAGGTGCAGCCGCTGCTGCTCGGTTCGAATCTGCGCGACGACAATTCGGCATTGACGGTCGACCTCACCAATCCCGACGTCTACCGGGGCGGCCGCATCGTGCTGCAGAAGGATATGCTGCACATCGTCCGCACCATCTTCCTGTGGCGCGGAACTGCCTATCAGCGGATCGGCATTCAGAACCACGGCGAGGACACCGCCATTTTCGATGTCACCCTGCTGTTCGACAATGATTTTGCTGACTTGTTCGAGGTACGTGGCGAGCGCCGGCCGCGCCGGGGCACCAGTTCCAGCAAACCGGACGGTCCTGCCGGTGTTTTGCTCGACTACCGCGGGCTGGACGGCAAGTCGCGAACCACGACGCTGCAGTTCGATCCACGGCCGACGCGGTTGACGGTGAATGCGGCGACCTGGCACTTCGAGCTGGCGCCGCAGCAGGCGACCGCGTTGTTCGTCGCGGTATCCTGCAACCAATCGACCCCGCACCAGAGTGCGCCGTTCTTTCGCGGATTGCTGGCGCATCGCCGTGAGATGCGGCAGTCGACCGCCGGCGCCACCAGCATCGAGACCTCCAACAATATTTTCAACGAGGTGCTGTGCCAGGCGATGGCCGACCTCAACATGCTGATGACGGAAACGCCGCAGGGCAGGTATCCCTATGCGGGGATTCCCTGGTACTCCACCACATTCGGCCGTGACGGCCTGATCACGGCGCTGCAGATGCTGTGGATCGATCCGCGCATCGCCCGCGGCGTGCTGAAGCGGCTGGCGGCGTTTCAGGCCACGGCGGTCGATCCGCTCGCGGACGCCGAACCCGGAAAGATCCTGCATGAAATGCGCGGCGGCGAGATGGCGGCGCTACGCGAGGTGCCGTTCGCGCAGTATTACGGCAGCGTCGATGCAACGCCGCTGTTCGTGCTGCTCGCCGGACTTTATGTCGAACGTACCGGCGATGATGAAACGCTGGCCGAGCTGTGGCCTTCGATCGAAGCCGCGCTGCGCTGGATCGACGGCGCCGGCGATCCCGATCGGGACGGCTTTGTCGAATATCAGCGCGCCTCCGAGCAGGGGCTCGCCAACCAGGGCTGGAAAGACTCCTACGATGCCATCTTTCACGCCGACGGACGGTTGGCCGAGGGCTATATCGCGCTGGCCGAGGTCCAGGGCTATGTGTTCGCCGGCAAGCGGCTGGCTGCGCGTTGTGCGCTCCGTTTGGGAAAAATCGAAATGGCGCAAAGGCTCGAAGCTGAAGCACAGCGTCTTGCCGAACGTTTCGAGGAAGCGTTCTGGTGTGAGGAACTCGGCACCTACGCGCTGGCGCTCGATGGCGCCAAGCAGCCCTGCAAGGTGCGAACCTCGAATGCCGGCCAGCTGCTGTTCACCGGCATTGCGGGCGAGGACCGCGCCCGCAAGGTGGCCGCCGATCTGATGCGGCCGCATTTCTTCACGGGCTGGGGTATCCGCACCGTGGCGCGCGGCGAAGCCCGCTACAACCCGATGTCGTATCACGATGGATCGATCTGGCCGCACGACAATGCGTTGATCGCGCTGGGTCTTGCGCGTTACGGGCTGAAACACTCGGTCGAGCATCTGTTCAAGGGCCTGTTCGATGCCGCGAGCTACATGGATTTGCGGCGGCTGCCCGAATTGTTCTGCGGGTTTCAGCGCGAAAAGCGGCGCGGCCCGACGCTGTATCCGGTGGCCTGCGCGCCGCAGGCCTGGGCCAGTGCGACGCCATTCACCTTGCTGGAGGCGGCGCTCGGGCTCGAATTCGATGCGCAGCGCGGCGAAATTCGCCTGCGCAATCCGCGGCTGCCGGCTTTTCTGAACGAAGTGGTGTTGCGCGATCTGCAGCTTGGCCCCTCCAGCGTCGATCTTCGCCTTCGCCGCCACGGCGAGGAGGTGTCGCTGGAAGTGCTGCGCACGCGCGGCCAGATTCAGGTGTCTATCGTGCTGGCGCATTAGGAGTCACGCGGCGGACGTTACGTCATGCTCTCTCGGTTGAGGATTTCAGGAGGCCCCATGCGCGCCATATTCCCGATCGCATTGCTGGCGGCGGCATTCGCGGGTTTCGCGACCGCCTCTGCGCAAACCGAAGCGCCGCCGCAGCCAGACCGCCCGGCCCCGCAGGGCACGGCGAAAGAGCCGGCACCGCCGCCGTCGGTCACCGTGATCGGGGCGCGGGATGCGCACGGCGTACTCGGCCGCGACGTCCGCAGCGCGGCGGATGAGGACATGGGTCGCATCGTCGATGTGATCGTCGATCGCGCCGGCACGGTGCGGGCCGCGGTGATCGACTTCGGCGGCTTTCTCGGGGTCGGCAGCCGGAAAATCGTCGTCGACTGGAATGCGCTGCATTTCGGCCGCATCGCCAACAAGGGCGACAGCATCACGCTGGAATTGACCAAGCAGCAGGTGACGGCGGCGCCCGAATACAAGGAAGACACGCCGATTGTCGTGCTCGGCGCCGCCGGCAACCTGCAGCCGCTGCAATTCGATCACTAGCGACCCTTTGACCGCAAAAACATCCCGGGAGAGATATTCTGGTTGCGCTTCCATCCCACTCGATCGACCGGATCGACGATGACCGCCGCGAGCGGCCGATCGCCGGCAATGACGTGCCGTTGCCGGCCGGGGCGGAAGCACGCAACGAAGCACCCAAGGAAGCACCCAAGGATGCACCGAAGCAAGCACCCGCGGCGACACCGGCTCCCTCGCGCCAGAGCCTGCGCGGCCTCGACTGGTTCATCTTCTTTCTCGCCGATGTGCAGACCGGGTTCGGGCCTTTCATCGCGGTCTATCTGACGACGCAGAAATGGACTCAGGTCGAAATCGGATTCGTGCTGTCGATCGGCGGACTGATCGGGCTGATCGGACAGATCCCCGGCGGCGCCATCGTCGATGCCGCCCGGTCGGAACGGCTGGTGGCGAGCCTCGCGGTGGCGACGATCGGCGCATGCGCCTTGGGATATGCGGCGTGGCCGATCTTCCCGGTGGTGGTGGCGGCGGCGACGCTGCACGCCGCCGCGAGCTGCGTGCTCGGACCGGCCATCGCGGCGATCAGTCTCGGTCTGGTCGGGCCGCTTGCGATCGGCGAGCGGCTCGGACGCAATGCCCGCTATGCATCGCTTGGCAACGGCGTCGCCGCCGCCGTGATGGGCACCTGCGGCTATCTGCTGTCGAGCCGCTCGGTGTTTCTGGTCACCTTCATTCTGGCGATTCCGACCCTGCTCGCGCTGTCGCGAATCCGCGAGCGCGAAATCGACGCCGCGCGGGCCCATGGCACCGTGGCACGCGCGGTGCCCGATGCCAGCGCCACCAGCGTCTGGCATCTGATGCGGCAGCGTCCTTTGCTGATATTCGCCGGCAGTGTGCTGCTGCTGCAACTCGCCAATGCAGCGATGCTGCCGCTGATGGCGGGTGTTGTCACCACCCGATCCAGCCAATGGGCGCCGGTGCTGATCGCCGCCTGTATCGTGGTGCCGCAAGCCATCGTGGCGATGACCTCGCCCTCGGTCGGACGGAAGGCGCAGAAATGGGGGCGGCGGCCGCTGCTGCTGATCGGCTTTGCCGCGCTGGCGATCCGCGGTCTGCTGTTCGCGACCGTGACCGATCCCTATCTGCTGGTCGCGGTGCAAGTGTTCGACGGCATCACCGCCGCGGTCTTCAGCGTGATGATTCCGTTGATCGTCGCCGACGTCGCCTTCGGAAGCGGCCACTTCAGTCTGGCGCAGGGCATTGTCGGCACGGCGACCGGGATCGGCGCGTCGCTCAGTACCGTGCTGGCCGGTTATGCCGCCGATCGTTTCGGAAGCAGCGTCGCCTTCATCGGGCTGGCGGCAGTCGCGGCGACGGGGCTCGCCATGATCTGGCTGGTGATGCCGGAAACGCGGCGCAGCGCCGAAGGCGAGCGGCTCGTCGTCTAAGGCGACACGGTCTTCCGGTAAAGTGCGTTGTAGAGTGAAGCGGACAGATCCCAACTGAAGGATCGCGCCATCGCGCTGCGGCGCATGGAGTCGAGGCGATCCTTGGCCTTGAAGGTCGAGAAGGCGCGGCGGACGCCGCCGAGGAATGATTCCGTCGAAGGCTGCGAGAACAAAAATCCGGTCTCGCCATCCTTGATGGTTTCCGCGAGCCCGCCGGTCTGGTGGCCGATCGGCAGCGATCCGAATCGCTGCGCATACATCTGGCTCAGGCCGCAGGGCTCGAAGCGCGACGGCATCAGGGTAAAATCGCTGCCGGCGAAAATCCGGCGGGCTTGCCCGTCGTTGAAACCGATGGCGACGCCGATCGCATCCGGCCGGCGGCGGTGCGCATCGACCAGCGCCTGCTCGATATCAGGCTCGCCGCTGCCGGTCACGATGATCTGGCCGCCGGCCTCGATGATCTCGTCAGCTGCAGCCAGCACCAGATCGACGCCTTTCTGATGAACCAGACGGGCGACAAGGCCGAAAATCGGACCGCGCGACAGCGCGAGGCCGAACTGCTGGCGGACGTAATCCGAATTCGCACGCTTGCCTTCCCAGTCGCCGGCACCAAACGGCTGCGCCAGTTGCGCACAAAGCCGGGGATCCCAGCTTTCGTCGATGCCGTTCAATATCCCCGTCAGTTGCGCGGCATCAGAACGCTGGCGAAGCAAGCCTTCAAGCCCGCAACCAAGCTCCGAGGTGGTGATCTCCTTGGCGTAGGTCTCGCTGACGGTGGTGAGGTGGGACGCGTACACGATGCCGCCTTTGAGGAAGGATAGTTTGTCGTGGAACTCGAGGCCGTCGATATGAAAGGAATCTTCGGGCGCGCCGATCCGTCGCAGCGACTCCTTTGGGAACAGGCCCTGATAGGCCAGATTGTGGATGGTCAGGATGGTAGGGATCTTGACGGCGTTCCAGGCGAGGTAGGCCGGCACCAGCGCGGCCTGCCAGTCATTGGCGTGAACCAGATCCGCTGCCCAATTCTTGTCCAAGGTGCCTGCCGCGAGTTGGGCGGCGGCGGAGGCAAATCGTCCGAACCGCACGTCGTTGTCGGGCCAGTCGCGGCCCGAAGTATCGCCATAGGGGTTGCCGGGGCGGTCATAAAGCTGCGGGCAGAGCAGGACGTAAACCGGGAGCCCGTCCTTGGTCGCGGTCAATCCGAGCGAACAGGCCGCCATGTCTGCCAGCGGCGGACATTTGCCAACGATCTGAATATGCAGGAATTGCTCGACGACATCGCGATATCCCGGGAGCAGGATCCGGACGTCGCCCCAGGGGCGCAAGGCGCGGGGGAGGGCCGCTGAAACGGCCGCGAGGCCGCCCACTCGGACGAAGTCGTCCATCTCGGTCGTGACGAACAGGACCCTCAAACAAACGCCCTCGTGCCCACCCGGATTGAAACCATGCAAGAACGGTTCCAGTTTCGTTGCACTGCGAAGAAAAGGTAGAATCCTGCGAAGGACCCCAACGGCTTTCCCGCTTTCGGACCGGGAATCGCTTCCCAGGCAAAGCGGTGGCACTTAGGGTCCTCGCGCCGCCAAGGTTCGCCTCGATAAGGCTACAGCAGTTCAGGGAGTCCGGAATGACAGAACGGCAAAATGCCGCTGATGGTTCGACCAAGAGTTTTCACGGCCTTCGCGTGCTGGATTTTTCGACCACGATCGCCGGTCCGCATTGCACGCGGATGCTGGCCGACATGGGCGCGGAGGTCATCAAGATCGAGAGCGCCGAAGGCGAGACGATGCGAACCCGTCCGCCGGTGCGGAATCATTTCAGCACCGCGTTCGGCCAGCTCAATGTCGGCAAGAAAAGCCTGGTTCTCGATCTGAAATCGCCTGATGGAATCGACGTGGTCCGCCGGCTTGTCGCGAGTGCCGATATCCTCGTTGAAAATTTCCGCCCCGGCGTGATGCGACGGCTGAAGCTGGACTACGGCGCGCTGCGCGAGCTCAATCCGAAACTGATCTATTGTTCGATCTCCGGCTACGGCCAGACCGGGCCGTCGGCGGAACTGCCGGCCTATGCGCCTGTCATCCACGCCGCCTCGGGCTATGAGATGGCTCACCTGGCCTACCAGCCCGGACGAAGCCGGCCGGACTATTGCGGCATCTATCACGCCGATGTCCTCACCGGCGTCTATGCCTTCGGCGCCATTTCGGCGGCGCTGTACCAGCGTCACGGGACTCAAAAAGGCCAGCACATCGACGTCTCGATGCTGGAATCGATGCTCAGCCTGACCTTGAGCGAATTGCAATGGTCGCAATTCGAAGTGAAGCCGCCGCAACGGCCGATGTTCGGGCCGATCGAGACCGCCGATGGCTATGTGATGGTCGCGATCGCCAGCGAAAAAACCTTCCAGAGCCTGATGAAGGTCATCGGTCATCCGGAGTGGGTAGCCGATCCGCGCTTTGCTGTTTATTCCGATCGCCGCGACAATTGGGCAGGTCTGATGAACGGCGTCGAATCCTGGTCGCGCGCGGTGACGACCGAAAAATGTCTCAATAAATTGAATGCCGAGGGCGTGCCCTGTTCGGCCTATCGCACCGTCGCCGAAGCGTTGAACGATCCGCAAATCGCGCATCGCGGCGCATTGTCCGAAGTCTCCGATGGCGGCGGCACCTTCAAGGTGCTGAACCTGCCGTTCCGAATGTCCGGTGCCAATGTCGCGCCGGCCAAGCGGATGGCGACCCTGGGCGAACACACGGTCGCGTATCTCAGAGAGACCGGTCGGTCGGATGCACAAATCGCGGCTTTCACGGGCAAGCCGCTGATAACTGAGCCGGGTTGACGGCGCTCGCATCAACGGCCGCGCATCGCCTGCGGCTTTTCATCCGGCATCTGCCTTACGGCCTTGCCGCAGCCTGCGTTTCCGGCCAATCTCAGCGGCAGTCATCGACGATCCGGAACGCCGGACGGGGTCTATTGGAGGAAGCTATCAATGAACGCGGCAATCCACTCGCGCACGTTTGCGCAGATATTTCATGTCGCGGCATTTGGCATTGCCTTGTTTGCAAGCCCCGCCAGCGCCCAGAAGCAGGGCGGCAGCGCCACCATCGGCCTGGAGTTCGACATTCCCGGGTTCGATCCGCTCAAGGTCGGCGTGTTCGATACGGCGGCGGGAACTGCCGCGGCGGCTATTTTCGACACGCTCACCACTCTCGATGACAAGGGCGCGGTGCAGCCGAAGCTCGCGCTGTCCTGGGATCATTCCGAGGACTTCAAAACCTGGACCTTCAAGCTGCGGCCCGGCGTCAAGTTTCACGACGGCACGCCGTTCAACGCCGAGGCGGTGAAGGCGAATTTCGACCGCCAGAAGGATCCGGCCAACAAATGCCGCTGCGCCTTCTATATCGCCGGCATTAAGGACGCCCAGGCGCCGGACGAACTGACGGTGGTCTACAATCTGAACGATCCGGCGGTAAACTTCCCGGCGATCATTACCATTCAAAGCTCGAACTGGGTCATCCAGTCGCCGACGGCATGGAAGACAAAGGGCGACGATTACAACCGCAACCCCGTTGGTACCGGGCCCTACATCATGAAATCCTGGGCCGCGGGCGACCGCATGGTGCTGGAGCGCAATCCGGATTACTGGAACAAGGGCCGTCCCTATCTCGACCGCCTCATCCTGAAGCCGTTGCCCGATGCGCAGTCGCGCTTCGCCAGCCTGCAATCCGGCGAGGCCGACCTGATCTGGGACGATGAAGCGGATGCCGACAATATCCAGAAGGCAGAAAAAGATTCAAAACTGACCGTCCATACCTATGTCGGCTCCGGCGCCCAGGTCTACGCCTTCAACACCAAGACGCCGCCGTTCGACGATGTTCGCGTGCGCCAGGCGCTGGTGATGGCGATCGACCGCAAGAAGGTGTCGCAGGCGCTGACCAACGGCCTCAGCCGGCCGGCCAGCAACCCCTACGGCGAGGGCTCGTGGGTCAAGTGCAAGGACGACGGCGCGCTTCCCAACGATGTCGAGAAAGCCAAGGCGCTGATCAAGGACTATGGCAAGCCGGTCGAGTTCAAGATGATCGTCACCGCGACGCCGCGGGGGCGCAATGTCGGCCAGATCCTGCAGCAGTTCTGGAAGCAGGTCGGTGCCAACATGGAAATCGAGCAGGTCGATCAGGCGACCATCGTGCCGCGCGCCTTCATGCGCCAGTTCCAATTGACGCCGTGGCGGATCATCGATCTCGCCGATCCCGATCCGCAGATGTACGCCAATTTCCGTACCGGCAGCCCGGTGGCGCTGGCCAATTATTCCAATCCGGAGCTCGACAAGCTGCTCGATCGCGCGCGGGTCACGGCGGACCAGGCGAAGCGGATCGAGGATTATTGCGCCGTCAGCCGGTTGGTGAACCAGGAGGCGGTCTGGTTCTGGACCTTCCAGAACACCTATTACGCGCTCTCGAGTTCGAAGATCAAAGGCTTGCCGAAGATGTATGGCGGGGTGGTCGACGTATCCGGCCTCTGGCGGGAATAGCGCCGGATGCTTGGATTTGTCGTCCGAAGGCTCCTGTATCTGGTGCCGGTGCTGGTCGCGGTATCGCTGCTGACGTTTCTGATCGCTTCGCTGCTGCCCGGCGACCTCGCTTACGTGATCCTCGGCGATCAGGCGACGCCGGAGAAGGTGGCGGCGCTGCGTCACGACATGGGGCTCGATCAGCCGATCTGGTGGCGCTATCTCAGCTGGCTCGGCAATGTGCTGCAGGGCGACTTCGGCAGATCGTTCCGCACCGGACAAACCGTGCTGCAGGCGGTGGCCGAACGGCTGCCGGTTTCAATCGAACTGATGCTGCTCGCCCAGCTCGGCGCATTGGCAATCGGCATTCCCCTGGCGATTGCCTGTGCTGTGCGCAGCGGCAGCGCGTTTGACCGCTTCATGACCGGCAGCGCCTTCAGCATGCTGTCGGTGCCGGCCTTCCTTTCGGCGATCTTGTTGATCTATCTGTTCGCGGTGGAGCTGCGCTGGCTGCCGGCGACCGGTTACGTGCCATTCAACGAGGATCCCGTCGGCAATCTGCGCTGCTTCCTGCTGCCGGCGCTGACCCTGGCGCTGGGCGAATGGCCGGTGCTGATGCGGGTGCTGCGGTCCGACATGATCGCGACCCTGCAGGAGGATTATATCGCGATGGCGCGGGCCAAGGGCCTGAAGCCGTCGCGCATCCTGCTGGTGCATGCCTTGAAACCGTCGTCGCTGACGCTGGTCACCGTGACCGGCATCAATATCGGCCGCCTGATCGGCGGCACCGTGATCGTCGAGTCGATTTTTGCGCTGCCCGGGATCGGCCGGCTGCTGCTCGGCGCGATCTTCACCCGCGATTTGATCATCCTGCAGGGCGTGGTGCTGTTCGTGGCGATCGGCTACGTGCTGATGAACTTCATCGTCGACATGCTGTACGCCGTCCTCGATCCCAGGATTCGTCATGGCCACGCTTGAGCTCAGCATCGACGAGGATGTCGCCGCCGGTCCGGTCAGGCGGACGCGCCGGCTGGGGAGGCTGTTCTGGATGGCGGTAGCCTGGCTGATTTTCGTTTTTGCCGTCGCGGCATTGGCCGGATTGCTGCCGCTGCCCAGCCCGACCGACATGGACATGCTGGAGCGGCGGCAGCCGGCTTCGATGCTGCACTGGCTCGGCACCGACGGCCTCGGACGCGACGAACTGGCCCGGCTGATCTACGGCGCGCGGATATCGCTCACGGTCGGCCTCTGCGCACCGATCATCGGCATCACAATCGGCGGCGCGCTCGGCATGCTCGCGGGCTATTTTCGCGGCCGCTTCGAAACCGTGGTGGTCGGCAGCATGGACGTGCTGCTCGCGTTTCCGCCGCTGATATTAGCGCTGGCGGTGACCGCCTATCTCGGACAGTCCCTGCTGAATCTGACTCTTATTCTCGGCGTGCTCGGAATTCCCGCCTTCATGCGGGTTGCGCGGGCCACCACGCTCAGCCTGGCGCGGCGCGAGTTCGTGATCGCGGCGCAAGCGCTGGGCGCGACGCATGCGCGGGTCCTGCTGCGCGAATTGTTGCCGAACGTATTCCTGCCGCTGCTCGCCTTCTTCCTGCTCGGCGTTGCCGTTACGATTGTCGTTGAGGGAGCTCTATCTTTCTTGGGATTGGGAGTGCCGCCGCCGATCTCGAGTTGGGGCAGCATGATCGGGGAGGGGCGCGAAAGCCTGGAGATAGCGCCGCGGCTCGCCTTCATTCCCGCGGTCACGATGTTCCTGACCGTGCTCTCCTTCAATCTGGTCGGCGACACGCTGCGGGCCCTCACCGATCCGCGTCAGGGCGCGCTGTGAGCGAGCCCGCGTTGCTTTCCGTCGAGGGCGTCGCGGTCGATCTGCCGACGCCGCGCGGTAATCTTCGCGCGGTGGACCACGTCGATCTCAAGGTCGGCGCCGGCCGCACGCTCGGCGTTGTCGGCGAATCCGGCTGCGGCAAGACCATGCTGTCGCGGGCCATCCTGCAATTGTTGCCGAAGAAGGCAAAGCTCTCTGGCCGCGTGATGTTCGACGGTCAGGACCTCGTGGGACTTGCCCCCGAACGTCTTCGAAAACTTCGCGGCCGGTCGCTCGCGGTCGTATTCCAGGATCCGATGACCTCGCTCAACCCGGTGCTGACCATCGGCACCCAGCTGATCGAGACGCTGCAGGAACATCTCGAGCTTGACGGTCATGCCGCCAAAATGCGCAGCGTCGAGCTGCTGGCCGCGGTCGGCATTCCCGCGCCGGAACAGCGGCTAATGCAATACCCGCATCAGCTCTCGGGCGGCATGCGGCAGCGCGTGGCGATCGCCATCGCATTGTCGTGCGAACCAAAGCTGCTGATCGCCGATGAGCCGACCACCGCGCTCGACGTGACGATCCAGGCGCAGATTCTAGATTTGCTGGCGCGCGAACAGCGCCGCCGGCATATGGCGATGATCCTGATCACCCACGACCTCGGCGTCGTCGCCGGCCGCACCGACGAGGTAGCCGTGATGTATGCTGGCCGCGTCGTCGAACGCGCGCCGACGCCTGACCTGTTCAAAAAAATGCGCATGCCCTACACCGAAGCGCTGCTGGCGGCGATCCCCAAGATCGATGCCGCGCCGCATACGCTGCTGCCGGCGATTCCGGGGCGCCCGCCGGACCCGACCCGGCCGATCCAGGGTTGCTCGTTCTCGCCGCGCTGCCGCTATGCCGCTGGGCCATGCCTTTCAGGGAAGCCCTTGCTGGCGGAGGCGGAATCGCCTGCCCATCAATATGCCTGCTTTCATCCGATCAAGACCGCTGCCGGCGNCCCCGCATGATCGACACTTCGCCATCCATTTCGCGCGAGCCGCTGCTCAAGGTGGAAAACCTCGTCGTCGAGTACGNCGTGGGCGGCAAGACGCTGCACGCGGTATCCGATGTCAGCCTGCAGGTCGCGCGCGGCGAGACGCTGGGGCTGGTCGGCGAGTCCGGCTGCGGCAAGTCCACGCTTGGCCGCGCGGTGTTGCAACTGCGCAAGGCGGTTTCGGGCCGGGTTCTGTTCGACGGCCAGGACCTCACGGCGATGCAGGGCGATACCTTGCGGCGGATGCGCCAGCGCGTGCAGCTCATCTTCCAGGACCCGATCGCGTCGCTCAATCCGCGGCGGCGCATCGGCGATATCATCGCCGAGCCGCTGGTGATATCCGGCGTCAAGGATCCGAAGAAGCGGCAACAGCTGGTCCACGACGTGCTCAGCGCGGTCGGGCTCGACCCGTCGCTGGTGATGGGACGGCTGCCGCACGAATTTTCCGGCGGACAATGCCAGCGCATCTGCATCGCGCGCGCGCTGGTGCTCAATCCGGAGTTCATCATCTGCGACGAGCCGGTATCGGCACTCGACGTTTCGATTCGCGCCCAGATACTGAACCTGCTGGAGGAGATGAAGGCGCGCTATGGATTGACGCTGCTGTTCATCGCCCATGACCTCGCAGTGGTCAAAGCGGTGAGCGACCGGGTGGCGGTGATGTATCTCGGCCGGCTGTGCGAGGTCGGTCCATCCGAGCAATTGTTCGCGCACCCCGCGCATCCCTACACCGCGCTGCTGATCGAGGCGATCCCGGTGCCCGATCCGGATGTGCGGCCTGCCGAAAGCGTGGCGGTTGGTGAGCCGCCATCGCCGATTTCGCCGCCCTCGGGCTGCCGTTTCCGCACCCGCTGCCCGCGCGCCGACCAGCGATGTACGGACGAAGTACCGGAACTTCGCGAGGTCGCCCCTAGCCAGTTTGCCGCATGCCATCATCCCTTGATCGCGACCGGGTAACCATCTAGCAACGGCACGGCGATACGTGGCAAAGTCCGGGCAAGAGCAAGAAACCTCGACGGGAGAGCAGCGATGAAGAGTTTCCAGGTTGCCGATTTCAACGCCCCCTTGAAGGAAGTGGACCAGCCGACGCCGCAGCCGTCGGGAACGCAGGTCCTGATCAAGGTCAAGGCGGCCGGCGTCTGCCACAGCGATCTCCACATCTGGGAAGGCGGCTACGATCTCGGCCATGGCCGCAAGCCGCTCTCCCTGAAGGACCGCGGCGTGTCGCTGCCGCGAACGATGGGGCATGAAACGGTCGGCGAAGTGCTGGCGTTCGGACCGGATGCCAAGGCCGAGGCCGCCGGTCTCAAGATCGGCGACGTCGCGCTGGTCTATCCCTGGCTCGGCTGCGGCAAATGCGAGACCTGTGTCGGCGGCGACGAGAACATGTGCGTCGTCAAGCCGAACTCGCTCGGCGTCTACTGCGACGGCGGCTATGCCGATCATATGACGGTGCCGCATCCGAAGTATCTGTTGAATTTGCAAGGCCTCGATCCCATCACCGCGGCGCCCTATGCCTGCTCCGGCGTCACCACCTACAGCGCGATCAAGAAGGTTGAGGCAGTGCTCCACACGCCGATCGTGATTTTCGGCGCCGGCGGTCTCGGCCTGATGGCGCTGTCGCTGTTGAAGGCGATGGGCGGCAAGGGCGCCATCGTCGTCGACATCGATGCGCGCAAGCGCGAAGCCGCCATGGCGGCCGGCGCGCTCGCCACCGTCGACGGCAAGGCGCCCGACGCGCTGGAGCAACTCGCAAAAGCCGCCGGCGGACCGATCCGCGCGGTGATCGATCTCGTCGGCAATGCCGCCACCACCCAACTCGGCTTTGATTGTCTCTCCAAGGGCGGCAAGCTCGTCATCGTCGGTCTGTTCGGCGGCGGCGCGCCATGGGCGCTGCCGCTGATTCCGATCAAAGCGATTACGATCCAGGGCAGCTATGTCGGCAATCTCCGCGAAACCCAGGAACTGCTCGATCTCGTGCGCGAAAAGAAAATCGCGCCGATCCCGGTGACGCCGATGCCGCTGGCGCAGGCCAACCAGGCGCTGGTCGATCTGCAGCAGGGCCGGCTGGTCGGGCGCGCGGTGCTGACGCCTTAAGTATTTCCATCTTCGTCATGGCCGGGCTTGACCCGGCCATCCACGCTTTTCTTGCTGATGCGCTGTTAAGACGTGGATGCCCGGGTCATCTAGCGCGAAGACGCGCTTCGCGCTTTTGCCCGGGCATGACGAGTTTAGACATCAAGATCCGTTCTTAATCTGAAGGAAACCCCATGTCCGCCAACAACGCCCTCCACATCGCCGTGCTCGGCGGCGATGGCATCGGCCCCGAAGTGATGGCGCCGGCACTCGAAGTCCTGCGCAAGATCGAAGCCACGACAGACCTGAAGTTCCGCTTCACCGACGCGCCGGCCGGTGCCAACCATTATCGCGAGACCGGCAAGTCGATGCCGGACAGTACCGTGCGGCTGTGCGAGGAAGCCGACGCCATCCTGCTCGGCGCCTGCGGCCTGCCGTCGGTGCGCTACCCCGACAACACCGAAATCATGCCGCAGGTCGAACTGCGCTTTCATTTCGATCTCTATGCCGGCGTGCGGCCGGCTCGGCTGATCCCGGGCGTGCCGAGCCCGATCGTCGGTGCGGATCAACGCGGCATCGACCTCATCGTCATCAGGGAATCCACCGAAGGCCTGTTCGCCTCGATGGGCAAGGGCGTCGTCACCGATACCGAGGCGCGCGAGACGCTGGTGATCACGCGAAAAACCTCGGAGCGGCTGTTCGAATTCTCCTTCCGTCTCGCCGAGCGCCGCAAGGCGCGCGGCAAGCCGGGTGCGTTGACCTGCGTCGACAAGGCCAACGTGTTCAAGGCCTTTGCCTTCTTCCGCGAGATGTTCGACGAGGCGGCGAAACGCCATCCCGAAGTCAAGGCCGACCGGCTCTATGTCGACGCCTGCTCGGCGCTGCTGGTGAAGCGTCCGTGGGATTTCGACGTCATGGTGATGGAGAACATGTTCGGCGACATTCTCTCCGACATGACCGCGG
>JGI12053J15887_10000172_pt1 | contig 23136 bp, 20 predicted proteins | sample MedBloCAOM1_O3_FD_15887 | JGI IMG/M metagenome (IMG submission 15887)
AGGCCCAGAGATAGGCGACGCCGATCACCAGGCCGGGGATCGCCACCGGCAGCGTGGCGATGAGATCGATCGCGCGTCGTCCGGGCGCGCTGCCGCGATGCACGGTGTAGCCGATCGCAAACGCAAGCAGCCCGCCGAGCACAGCCGTCACCAACCCGACCTCCATGGTGTTCCAGATCGAGCGCATGGTGAGCGGGTTGTCGAAGATGCTCTCGAAATGGACGAGTGAATAATGGCGCATGTCGAACAGGCTGGCAGCGTCTGGTATGAACAGAAAGCGGCGGAACGCAGCGACGATCAAGGCGAGCGTCGGCAGCACGACGACGATGACGAGGTAGAGCAGCGCGAGCGCGAGTGTCAGCCAGCGCCACGGGCCGAGATCGAGCGCTCGTGGCCGAAAAGCTTTCCCCGCCACAGTCGTGAAGCTGCGGCCGGCGAGAACTCGCTGCTGCAGGAGTACCAGCGCCCCGGTCACCACCATCAGGATGATCGCAACCGCCGCGGCGGTGCTGTAGAGCGGCGGACTCCAATTGGTCAGCTTGAAAATATAGGTCGTCAGCACCGAGATGTTTGCGGGCGCGCCGAGCACGGCCGGAATGCCGTAGATGCCGAGCATCACGACGAAGGACAGCAGCATGCCGGAGATGATGGCCGGCGCGATCAGCGGGAAGGTGACGGTGAACAGCGTGCGCACGGGCCCGACCCCCGCGATCTCCGCCGCCTCCTCCAGGCTCGGATCCATGTTGCGCAGCGCCGAGGCGGTGAACATGTAGACATAGGGCGCGTAGTACATGCCGAACACCACGATCAGTCCGGCCATCGAGTAGAGATCGATCCGCCAGTCGAGGCCGATCCACTTCAGCATGGTATTGAGCAGACCGGACTTCGGCGAGCCCAGGATCGACCAGGCCACGCCAGCGACCAGCGGCGGCACGAACAACGGCACCACGCTCGCCGCGCCAATGAAGCCTTTGCATGGCGTGTTGGTGCGCACGACGATCCACGAAAACGCCAGTCCGATCGCAACCGCCAGCGCTGTCCCGCCGGTGCAGGCGATCAGCGAGTTCGCCAGGGCATGGTGGACATTGGCATTGCCGAGCACGCTCACGAAATTATTGAGNGACAGATCGAACACGCCGAAGCCATCCACCACGGGGTTGGTGTTGGTGAGCGCGCCCAGCAGCAGCATCGCGACGGGATAGAGCACCAGAAACGTCAGCACGGCGAGAAGCGCGCCCGACCACAGCCAGCCGGCGACGACGCGAAGTCGTGCCGCACGCTCGGCCTCTGCCAGCGGCGCGGCAAATGCAGCGGCTTCTGCCGTCACGCCCTTCCTCCGGCGACCCCAGGCGTTCGTTGCCTGTTGTTCTTGCAGCATGGGTAGCACAGAACGGATCGTTTCGGGAGCCGCCCCCAGGTGGGCAAATGCGCGCGTCCCTTGAATTTCACGCGGCTCGCGCAACCCCGCCCCGCCTGAAACCCTCCGGGACACGCGGAGCGAGTTCGGAAGTCACCGACCGGATTTCACAGCCGTTCCATCCGCGCTACCATGGCGACGATGTCAGTCCTCGCCGCTCGATCCCCGGTCGCCCGACCCGACCTACCCGATCTCCTCGCGCGGGCGCGCACGATCGCCGAGCTTGCGCGCGAACGAGCGCGACAAACCGAAGCCGACCGTCGCGTCGGCGAAGACATGATCGCGCGCATGCGGGAGATGGACCTGTTCCGCATCATGCGGCCGCAGGCCTATGGCGGGTTCGAATACGGCTTCGACGTCTTCTTTGAAATCGTCGCGGCCGTCGCGAGCGGTTGCGGGTCGACCGGCTGGGTCTATGGCCTGCTCGCCTCGCACCAGTGGCTCGTCGCCTGCTTTGCACGCGAGGCGCAGGACGAGGTCTGGCACGACCGCGACGCGCTCGCCACCGGCAGCTATGCCCCGGTCGGACAGGCGGTGGCGGTCGACGGGGGCTATCGGCTCTCCGGCGCCGGCAGCTTCTGCAGCGGCTGCGACAATGCGCAGTGGCAATTTCTCGGCGGCATGATTCCACAGCCGGACGGATCGGCCAAGCCGGGATTTTTTCTGATACGCAGCACCGACTGCACGATCGACGACAACTGGCACACGATGGGGCTCGCCGGCACCGGCAGCAAGACCATCGTCGCGCGCGATGCGTTCGTCCCCTCCCATCGCGCCCTTCCCTTCGCCGCGCTTTCCGACGCCATCGCGCCCGGGATGCTTGCGAACCCCAACCCGATCTATCGGCAGTCCTTCCTCGCCGTGCTGCCGATTGCCATCGTGGCGCCCGTGCTCGGCATGGCGGAAGGTGCGCTCGCCGATTTCCTCGCCATGGCCGGGATGCGGACCACCCGCGGCGCAGTGGCTGGCGGCAACCGCCGCATGGCAGAGCTCACAACCGTGCAGATGCGGGTCGCGGAGGCGAGCGCCCTGATCGACGCGGCGCGGCTGCTGATGGCGCGCGATCTCGCTGAGGCCCTGGCGAGCGCAACGCGCGGTGAGCCCATCAGCATCGATGTGCGGCTGCGCAACCGTCGCGACCAGGCATTCTGCGTGCGATTGCTGGTGCAGGCGATCGATGCGCTGTACCTCGCCGCCGGCGGGCAGGGGCTGTTCCTGGACCAGCCGCTGCAGCGTGCCTGGCGCGACGCACACGCAGCCGCCTCCCACATCAGCCTCAACTGGGATTCCACCGGCAGCATGTATGGACAGTCCCTGCTCGGCCTCGAACCGAAAGGACAGTATTGAGGCGATGGGCGCGCCGGCCGGCACGCCTCGTCATCGAGGCACTGATCAACCCACGTGCTTCCACAGAAACTCGAGCGTGCGGCCAAGCGCAATCTGCGCCGACCCCGGCTCGTAGTTCGCGCGCGCGTCGCAGTTGAATCCATGCCGGCCGGGATAGACGTGAATCGATACGTCTGGCCGGGCTTGTCGGATCTTTTCGACATCGCTGAGCGGGATGCTGGCGTCGATGTCGCCGAAATGCAGCATGGTCGGCACCTGCGGAACCTCGTGCGCACGCGCAACGATCTGGCTGCCGTAGTAGCCGACCGCGCAAGTCAGGCCGCGCAGCCGTGTGGCGGAGAAAAATGCCAGCGAACCGCCCCAGCAATATCCCACCACGCCGACCTTTCCGAACGATTTGACGCAATCGATCGCGGCCTGCGCGTCGAGCAAGCTGTCCTCAATCGGAATCTTGGCGCGCAAGGCGTGGCCAGCTGCGATGCCGGCGGGGTCGTAGCCGAACTCAGCACCCGGTTCGGCGCGATCCGACAGGCCCGGCACGATGGCGCTATATCCCAACGCCGCAAACCGGTCGGCGACGTTGCGGATGTGATCGTTCAGGCCGAAGAACTCGTGCAGGACAACAAGTTGGCCGCGCGACGCGACGGCCGGCGTGGCCCGATAGGCCGGCAGCACGTGACCATCGCCAGCGGACAGAACGATATTCTCTTTCATCATGCGCTGCATCGTTTCATGATGGCTCCGAACTGCGGAATTCACATTATAACCTTGCACAGGAGAAAATCCGGCATGGCTTACTTCCGGCTTCGGACGTCACAGTTGTTTGGCTGCGTGGTGTTGGCGTTGACCGCATGGGTTGTCGTGGATGGGGCTCGGGCCGAGACCGTACGCGTCGGCATTGTCGGCGCCAGCAGCGATGCCCCCTTTTTTATCGCCGATGCCAAAGGTTATTTCAGCGCTGAGGGACTCGCGCTCGAACTGACGTCGTTTGACTCCGGCGCAAAAATGGTGGCTCCGCTGGGCACCGGTGACCTCGACGCCGGCGGAGGTGCCGTCTCCGTGGGGCTGTACAACGCGGTCAGGCGCGGCGTCGGTCTCAAGGTCGTAGCGGACAAGGTGCACTACGGTCCGGGTTACGGCTTTGCATCACTGCTGGTCCGCAAAGACCTCATCGAGAACGGCAAATTCAAGGGTTACGCCGATCTCAAGGGACTTCGTGTCGCAATCTCCGGTGTCGGCATCGGCGACGAATCCGTGCTCAATGAAGCGCTCAAGCGTGGCGGCCTGAAATGGGGAGATGCTGCCCCGGTTTACATGGGCTTTGCGCAACATCCGCCCGCGCTGGCGAATGGCGCCATCGATGCGAGCATCACCAACGAACCCACGTCGACATTCATCCAGCGCCAGGGCAGCGCTGTACGCTTCGCTGGCAACGACGAATTCTATCCCAACCAGCAAACCGCCGTGCTGCTGTACGGCGAGCCCTTCATCAAGAACCGGCGCCCAGTCGCGCTCAAGTTCATGCGCGCCTACATTCGCGCGGTGCGCTTCTATAACGATGCGCTGACCGATGGCCGCTTGGCGGGTCCGAACGGACCGGAAGTCGTATCCATCTTGACCAAGTATTCCGCGCTCAAGGATGCCGACCTCTACCGCGTCATCACCCCGCCGGCGATCGATCCTAACGGCATGGTGAATGTCGAAAGCCTCACCAAGGATTGGCAGTTCTTCAAGGACACCGGTCAGCTCGATGGGAGGGTTGGGCCTGCCGACATCGTCGACACCAGCTTCGCCGCCGAAGCCGTCGCGGCGCTCGGACCCTATGTTGCGGGAAGCTTCGCGAAATAGCGGCGGCTATTCTTTCCCCGGCGCTCGGCGGGTCTCGGCCGAGGCGGGGTCGCGACGACCAGAGCACATTCGCTTCAGCGTAGCGCGCTGCCACATGATCATGCGCTCCAACGCGCCATCCACCGTCGCGTCCGAAGTCCGCGTGCGGCGCCAGCGGTAGAGCAAGCCGTGCGCGAGCCAGATCACCAGGAAGCTGAACACCCCTGCGAACACCACGTCGCTGAAGAAATGTGCGCCTGCCACCATCCGTAGCAATCCCACCGCCGCGCCGAAGGTGAGCGCCGCGCCGTACGCAAGCGTGCGCCATTGCGGCGGCACGACGGCTGCCGGGGCCAGCGTCCAGAACGCCCCCGAAGGCTCACCGGCCACGAAGGAGCAATTCTTGGGGCAGTCGCCGCGGGGATCCCACCACGGGCGGAAATGCTCGGTGCCCCCAAACTCGGTGACGTCGATGGGGCGCGGCCGGCCCCAATGCTCCTTGAACACCATGTTGGCGACCACTCCGGGCGCGAGCGCAAGCGTCACCACCATCAGCACGACCGCTCGACCGGGAATGAGCAGCGGCCTCTGCGGGCGGAAGAGCTTGACCGCGAGCGCGACGAACGCGGGCATGGCGACGAGCGTGATCAGCCACGTGGCGGCGTCGCGCGCGCGCAGGTAGGGCGGATCGTAGGCTCGCCAGAAACCCCCGCGCTCCGGATCGAAGAACAGGCCCGCGAGCCTGAGGTCGAGATCGGGCCGGAGGCCGAAGACAACGCCGACCACGGCGGCAACGGCGAGCGCGATCACGAAACCGGTTCGGTTCATGCGTTTGATCCCCGGGCGTGTCTAGCCGAGGTGCCGGGCGAGTTCAAATCGGCCGCCGGTGAGCGATCGCCGCGGAGAACAGGGCAAACGAGGTCGTCGCGACAGCGATGTCATTACCTTGCCAGCGATTTCAAATTCATGCAGCGTTGCTCAACAACAGTCCGCCGAAAAACGCAACACCGGTGAGGTTTAATGCCGCAACTGTCCGAAAGCACGCTGCGGCAGCAGCTCGCCGACTGCCACCGCATGATGGTGATGGCGGAACTGCTGGACTACAGCGGCCACGTCAGCGCCCGCATTCCCGGCACTGATCGCGTCCTCATCCTGCCGCGCGACGCCAGTCGCTCGGGCGTCACCGCCGACGACATGCTGGTGGTCGACCTCGACGGCAAGGTTCTGGACGGAAACAGCCTGCCGCCGACCGAGACCGCCATCCATCTCGGCGTCTACCGCGCGCGCGAGGACGTGCAGGCGGTCGGCCATGGCCACCCGCCGATGTCGACGTTGTTCACCATGGTGGACCGGCCGGTCATCGCCATGCGCAACTTCGGCTTCCGCTTCATCGGCATGCCGATCCATCCTGACCCGACTCATATCCGCACCGTCGAGCAGGGCGCAGCGGTGGCGCGCACGCTCGGCAACCACAAGTATTGTCTGTTGCGCGGCCATGGCAGCGTGGTCGCCGTCGACGGCGTCCAGGAGGTGTTTCTCGACAGCCTTGAAATGGAAGAGAATGCGCGTAGCACGATCCTGGCGGCGAATCTCGGACCGCTCAAGCCGATCACGCCCGAGGAGGTCGAGCTGCTCAAGGTCAGCTTCGGGAGGAACGAGTACCGGATCGCCAAGACCTGGGAGCACTACCGCGAAAAGGCGCGACAGGCCGGCCTGCTGTAGGCCCGTCGCGATCCGGGTTGACGCGGATGATTTTCGTCTCCGACGCAAGCCGCCATAATCGATCATACCGAGGGGCCGAACGTTTGATCCGTCGTCCTTCGAGGCCCGGCCTCCGGCCGGGCACCTCGGGATGGATCATTCCCCGGCGATCGTGCGGGCCCTCGCCAACACATCCGCCGGCGTCGCGTAGAGCTCCGCGATCTCACGATCCACGGCGCCACCGGTCATCGGCGTGACGGTGAGCCTGGATCTCTGCGCCTCGGCAAGAAAGGCGGCGTCCGCGACCATCGCGTCGAATGCCGTGCGCAACGCGGCGACGCGCTCGGCTGGAACCTGCGCGGGCACCATGAACAGCCGCCCGAGCCGTTCCGGCGCGGTCAGGAAATTGTAAATCTTGCGGTCGCGTTCGTTGACCAGAAGATCGCCACCGAACGGCACATCGCGGTCCATCCCCGCCACCAGGGTCGGCGACAGCCGCAGGACAGCGTTGATCTTGCGGCTCCGCAGCCAGTCCTCTGGGATCGAGGTCCAGCCGCCGCAGTCTCCGTCGATCTCGCCCTTCTCGAGCGCAAGACGTTTGTCCGCGCTGCCGGCATAGCCTTGCACCTGTTTGAGCCTGACCCCGAAAAGGTTGCGCAGCATGGCGGTGTCGACATTTCCCGACGTGCCGGGCGCGGTCGCTCCGAAAATCACTTGCTCGCGCGCCAGCAGGTCGCTCCAGCTGCGCACCCCCAGGGCACCGCGGGTGTAGCAGATCCTGATGTCCTCGCTGACATTGCCGATGGAGGCGAAGCTTCGAAAATCGACCTTCACGCGCTCAGGCATCGATATCGCTTCCGTGAGGAGCGCCGAGCTGAAGGTGCCGATGACATCCTCGGGCGAGTTGACCAGCGCCATCACCGATCGCAGCGATCCGGCGCCAGGCATGTTCTGCACCATGATCCCCGGCGTGCCGGACAGAAAGCGCCCGAGATGCCGCTGCACCAGGCGTGCATAGCTATCCACCCCGCCGCCGGGAGGCATGCCGACAATGATCTTGACGGCCTTGCCGCCGGACAGCGCCGTTTCGGCTTGGGCGGACAACGGCGCCGACGCAGCAAGCGCGATCAATGGCAGATATAGCAGGCGGAGCAGGTGGCGGTAATTGGGCACGGCCGGCTATTGCGGCCGCGGCGCCTGCTCGCGGCAGACTTGGCTCTCACCGCGCATGGGCGACCACCAGTCGCCGCATTTATCGCAGCCGGCGAGCGTGGCGCCGAGCAGGATCATGCAGACGATATGGCGCACCTTCATGCTCGGCTTGGTCGCGCGCCGATCGGATTTCGGGATTGCTGGCATGGCAACTCGCTGTCGGCGCCTCGATCTCGAAAAAGATCCGTCGAGACGACCCTATAGCAGATTTCCTAACGGATTTCCGGCGGATGTGAGGCCACCTTCGCCGGCAGCGTCGCTGGCCCGAGACGAAACACCGGTTTCCAGAACCCCGCGCTCCAGCCCGCGATAGCCCAATAGGCCAATCCCCCGGCAAGCCCCGCGGCGATGACCGGGAACGGCTTATTGAGCGGGATCCTGCTGTCGTCGATGTAGCCGAACAGGCTCCATCCGATCCAAGCCGACACCGCGCCGTTACCGGCGTGGAAGAGCCAGGACCGGATCGCGAAGGTCTCCGAAATGAGCACCCCGATGGCGACAGGAAGCCACATCATGCTGAGCAGCATCACCAGCAGGACCGGGGCGGCGAACACGAAGCCGAACACCGCGAACGGCTGCGCGTCTGGATCGGCGGCCGCGGCTCCGAGCTTCCACGAGCCGAACACGATCACCAGGGTGCCGATCACCACCGCGACGAAATAGCCGAGCGGCACCAGTAGGACACGCAGCAGCAGCCGACCGAGGCTGTCCATGCGCGGGTCAATCCGTCATCGCCATGGCCCGCAGCGCGAGGCGCTCGCGCGCGGAGAGCTTTTCGGTTGCGCTCTTGAGCTGGCCGCACGCGGCTAAGATGTCGCGCCCGCGCGGCGTGCGCACCGGCGAGGCATAGCCGGCATTGAAGACGATCTCGGAGAATTTCTCGATCTGCCCCCAATCGGAGCACTCGTAGGCGGTACCAGGCCAAGGATTGAACGGGATCAGGTTGATCTTTGCCGGAATGCCCTTGAGCAGCTTGACCAGCCCCTTGGCGTCGGCGAGCGAATCGTTGACACCCTTGAGCATCACGTATTCGAAGGTGATACGCCGCGCGTTGGAGGCACCGGGATAAGTGCGGCAGGCATCGAGCAGAGCGTTGATCGGATATTTGCGATTGAGCGGCACGAGTTCGTTGCGCAAGTCGTCACGCACGGCATGCAGCGAGACCGCCAGCATGCAGCCGATCTCGGCGCCGGCTCGCGCAATGTTCGGCNCCACGCCCGAGGTCGAGAGCGTGATGCGGCGCTTGGAAATGGCAATCCCTTCCCCGTCCGCCACGATCAGGAGCGCATCGCGCACCGCCTCGAAATTATAAAGCGGCTCGCCCATACCCATCATTACGATGTTGGAGACCAGGCGATCGCCGGCTCCGTCCGCGCCGCGCGCACCCAGCGAATCCCCCAGACGATCGCGCGCGACCATGACCTGGCCGACGATTTCGCCCGGCGTGAGATTACGCACCAGGCGCTGCGTGCCGGTGTGGCAGAACGAGCAGGTGAGCGTGCAGCCGACCTGGCTCGAGACGCAGAGCGTGCCGCGGCCGGCCTCGGGAATATAGACGCATTCGACCTCATGCGGCCGCTCGCCGGCATGCTCACCCGGCAGTCGTAGGAGCCATTTGCGCGTGCCGTCGACCGAGGTCTGCTCCGCCACGACTTCGGGACGCGCCAAGGTGAAATGCGCGCCGAGCACCGCGCGGAGCTCTTTCGAGACACTGGACATCGCATCGAAGTGCGTGGCGCCGCGCACATAGAGCCAGTGCCAGATCTGCTGCGCCCGCATCTTGCCCTGCGCGGCCGGCACGCCGACGGTGCCGAGCGCCTCCGCCAGCTGCGCGCGCGACAAGCCCACGAGCGAAGGCTTTTCCGGTGGCACATAGCGCTCGAGCGGCGTCTTTTCGACAAAACCCGCGGACCCCGGGTGGGGTGCCATCGGCGGGAGGTGGGTGGTTTGAAACGGATCGGTCATTGTCTTGAAAGGCCATGCTTCGCGGCGTTCTAGCATAGATGGGGTGCCGAGGCCGACAGCGATAGATTGCCCGCGCCCGCCGTTCGACGTCATCTCGCACGGTTTGGGACCACCTCTCACTTCAGCCGTTCGATCAGCGCCATCGCCGCGGCAGGGGCGCGCACTTTCGCACCCGAGATCATGTAGATGAATACATCCCGCGTGGCGGGCGCCGGCGATGGCGTTGGCGGCGCGATGGTCGCAAGATCATCGGGTGCGCCACCGTCGGCAAAGGTCTGCGCGCGCTTCGCCCAGGCGTCGAGTGCGCGCGATGGATAGCCGGTCTTTTCCTTCTCCGACGTGCGCTGCAGGCGGGCATAGACGAAATCGCCCGTCACATCCGCGATCAAGGGATGCTTGTCGGACTCGACCAGGACGACCGCCACCGAGAACTTGCGCAGCAGCGCGATGAACGCCGGCACCAGAAAGCTCTCGTGCCGCACCTCGACCGCGTGGCGGATGGTGTTGCCGTCGAGGCGTTGCGGCAGCAGCGCGAGAAAGGCCGCAAAATCGTCCGGCTCGAATTTCTTGCCGGGATGAAATTGCCAGAGAATCGGCCCGAGCTTTCCTTTTAGCTCCGCCACGCCGCTCGAAAAAAATCGTTCGACGGATTCGCCGGCTTCAGCGAGCACGCGGCGATGGGTGGTAAAGCGCGGTCCCTTGAGTGAGAACACGAAATCATCCGGCGTTTCGGCGGCCCATTTCCGGAAGCTCTCCGGTTTCTGCGTGCTGTAGAAGGTGCCGTTGATCTCGATCGCGGTCAGCTTGCGGCTGGCGTAGTCGAGTTCGCGCGCCTGCGCCAACCCCTCGGGATAGAACTCCCCGCGCCATGGCTTGAACACCCATCCACCAATGCCGACTCGGACCATCGATCAAATCTCCATGGCGTGCAACGATTTGCCTTTGAGGCACCTATTTAAACAGGCCCGCCAGATCCTTGGCACCCTGCAATTTGACCTCCTCATCCATCCTGGCATTGGTCGTGGCCAGCAGCTTTGAAACCACATTGCTGCGGCTGGCGATGGGATTGCGCGCATAGCCTCCCGGCTGGAAAAAATTCGCGGTGGGCACGCGTTCGCGCCAGGCCGCCGGCATCTTGATCATATCGATGCCGTTACCGTCGCCCGTCAGGTTCATCATCTCGAGTTCCGCCGCGGTCAATGCCGCGTCGTAGCCTTGCTTGCGCGCGAAAACGATGGAGTCGAGGAGCTTCTGCGTTTGCAGCAGGGGGCCGACATCGAGATCGAGATTCATCGCATGGATGGCCAAGCCCTTCGATGTGTTCGCCAATCTGTCATGGGCGCTCCAGCTGTCCGGCACGGTGCGGCTGAAAGCGACCATGGCCTTGAGTACCGCGATTTTTCTCTGCAGCTCGGCTTTCGCTTCGGCGCTCGAACCCGTCGCCTTCGCTTGCAAGGCCTTGATGAATTGATCCCCTTTCTCCGCCAGGAGCTCGACGCTGTTGGTAGACAATAGCTGGTTGTAGCCGAGCGCGGTGGAGATCGCCTGCGCCCCCGGTCTCGGGTATTCTAACCCCGCCTGCACGTCGTATTTGCCGTTGCCGCTGGACTCGAAGGCGTAGATGCGAACCGCTTGGTCCCTGGTAATCCCCGCAGCGGCGGCGACCCTGGCGTAGGCGCGCTTGTACTCGATCTCGCTTTGCGGCTGCTGCGGAACAAACCTGAATTCTTGCGCCGCCGCCTCCAGCAAATCGGCGACGACCGGTACATATTTCCTGGGCGGCGGCTCCTCGATGAGCGCCGACGGATCGACGGGTCTTGGCGGCCCCGAATAGACCGGCGGCTGCGCTAGGACGTAGTCCTCGAGCCGGATGTCCCCACTGCCGCGACGTTTGGCGGCGCGCGAGCGCCGCTGGTCCGCAACGGAACTCCAATACGCGTCCGCTTCGGCGTCGTACTGCTGACGCGCGGCATTGTATTCCGCTAATTTCCGACGGTATTCGATCGCGGCGAATATCGACTGCGCCACGCGCATCGATGCGTTTGAGTTCTCGGCGGGCTCGGCTGCAAATCCTTGAGGCGGCGACAATAGCAACGCGGCGAGCAGACACCCGCAGCTGTTACGGACCGAATGGAGCCGCATGCCCCCTCCAGGCGATGCTCAACGCGTTGCGATACGTGCAATCGACGTGCGCCACGCAAAGACTTACCGCGGCGCTGCCGGAGTCTGACAAGAGCGACCGAAATCGCAAGTTCATAAACGCAACGCGGGCTGCATCACACGGTCTCCGCGCGAACGATCAACAGCGCCGAGACCGAGCATGCCGCGATTCTACTCTACCTTGTCATTCCGCGGCGGTGCCGAGCGCCCAGACTGACGATGGGGGTCTGTGCATCGACAGTAAACGCTGCAACGATGCCGAGCCCTACTTGCACTCCTGCTCGATCTTCTCGAGCGCCTGCGCGAGCCCCTTAAGCGAATACTGGTCGGTCGACGCCGTGCCGCGACCTGATGTGCCCTTCACCGTCAGGTCGGCGCCCTTGCGCATGGCATCGACCATGCGCGCCTCCTCGGCGACGTTTTTGATCCAGGCGCCGTCGTTCTGCGTGTACATCGCGAACTTGACAGGGCCGACCTCGGCGGTGGCGTCGGAGCTCGTCTTGAACGGATAGCCGATGATGACCGAGACCTCGTTCTTTACGTTTTCGCCCGGACGGGTGGAGACGAAGATATAGGACGGATCGCGCTTGCGGCCGGCCGGCTCGATCTTCGTGGTCTTCGGCTTGGCAAGCGCGAAGCAGACCTTGCTGCCGCCTGGCGAGGCAGCGTAGGCGCCCCAGTCGCCGTACTGGCCTAGCAGGGCCGGCTGGGCAGCACCGGCGGGCGCTGCCGCAGTGGCGGCCGGCTTCGCCGGCTGCGCGGCGGCTGGCTTGGCGGGCGCCGCCGCCGGAGTGGGGGGCTTCGCGGCTGGTTGCGCCGGAGCAGTGGGTTTCGGCGGCTGCTGCGCAAAAGCAACCGATGCCAGCGACGTGGCAAGAATGAATGCAGTCGCACCAAATCGGGTTCCGGTCATCGGCCCACCTCCGCGACGGCGGCAACGCTGTTGAAAAACAAACCCCTGGGCAAGCAATAGCTTGGGGAATTCGGCAATGTGAAGGCGAATTCCGCCGTCCTTGCGGCTGACGCCGCTATATGCGTATGGAAGCTTGGCGCCCGCCCGCCGAAATCGCTCCACTGCCGTCCATGCTATACCGGCGTCCCGACACCGTTCGAGCAGCCCACCCGTGAAAGCCATTCTCTGTCAGCGTTTCGGCACACCCGATGACCTCGTGCTCGCGGATGTCCCGGAGCCGGTGGCCGGACCGGGTGAGGTCGTGGCCAAGGTCGCGGCGGTCGGCCTGAATTTCTTCGACACGCTGATCATCGCCGGCAAATACCAGACCAAGCCGCCGTTTCCGTTCGCGCCCGGTGGCGAGTTTGCCGGCGTGGTCGAAAGCGTCGGCCCGGGGATTGCCGAGTTCCAGCCCGGCGACCGCGTCATGGGCTACACCAACTTCAACGCGGCGCGCGAACGCACGGCCGTGCCGGCCGACCAGATCGTCAAGATCCCTGCCGATCTCGACTTCGAGCGCGCCGCGGCGCTGACCATCACCTACGGCACCGCCTATCACGCGCTCGCGCACCGAGCCCTGATGCGCCCCGGCGAGACCCTGGCCGTGCTCGGCGCCTCGGGCGGAGTCGGGCTCGCAACCGTCGAACTGGGGCGGGTCATGGGCGCGCGCGTGATCGCCTGCGCCTCCAGCGACGACAAGCTCGCATTCGCCCGTGCCCATGGCGCCCACGAGGTGGTGAACTACGACAGCGAGGATCTGCGCACCGCGCTCAAGCGCATCGGCGGCGACCACGGCATCGATGTCGTATTCGATCCGGTGGGTGGCCCCTACAGCGAGCCGGCGGTGCGCTCGCTCGCCTGGCAGGGACGGCATCTCGTCGTGGGCTTTGCCGCCGGCGACATCCCGAAGCTCCCGCTCAACCTGGTCCTGCTGAAAGGCTGTGCCATCCTCGGCGTGTTTTGGGGGTCCTGGGTCCGCCGCGACAAGGAGCAGTACAAGGCCGCCATCGACCAGCTCGCGCACTGGTGTGCCGAGGGCAAGCTGTCTTGCCACATTCAGCAGGTCTACCCGCTCGCCGAGACCCCGACGGCGCTCAAGGCCCTCGCCGACCGCAAGGTGATGGGCAAGCTGGTGGTGCGGATGTGAGCCTGAGTTCCGGGCTCCAATCCCGCATTGCGTTCCGCCTTATGCGGGCTACCTGGTCCGCCGAGCGCGTACTCTGCCGGCCTTATCCCTTTCCGGCCTTGATCCGCTCGAGCGCGGCACGGGCGGCGTCGCGATGCTCCGGACGCAGGTGGCCGGCCACCATGCGCAGGGCGGTGAGCAGTACGGCAGCATCGTCGGTAAAGCCGAGGAGCGGCAGCACGTCGGGCACGAAATCGAACGGCAGCACGAAATAGGCGAGCGTACCGACCAGGGCTGCTCTCACCCGGAATGGCGTTGCCTGGTCAAAGGCGCAGTAATAGGCGACGAGCAAATCCTCGGCGAAGGGCAGTTTTGCCGCTACCCGCGCGGCCTTTCGCCAGAAGTCGCGGCGCACGCGCTCCTGGTTGCAGGCGCCTTGCTGGTCAAAGCTGCCATGGCCCCACGACGTGGCACGCTCGAACGGCATCGTATTGCTCCCAGTCGGCCAGTCCGTAGCCCGGCTCCATCGCCAACGACGGCCACTAAATGGTGTCCGGCCGGATGCGCTGCAAGTGAGATGTCTCAACGCGACGATTGCGCCAGCCGATCCATGGCCGCGGCGAGTTCGACGTCGCGCTCGGTCACGCCGCCGGCATCATGGGTCGCGAGCGTCACCGCGACCTTGTCATAGACGTTGAACCATTCCGGATGATGGTCGAGCTTCTCCGCCACGAGCGCCGCGCGTGTCATGAAGCCGAAGGCTTCGTTGAAATCGCCGAAGGTGAATGTCCTGCTGATGGCATCGCGGTCTTTCACCTCGCTCCAGCCGTTGAGCTTGGCAAGCGCAGTTTTGCGAGCATTGCCGGTCAGTTTCTTAGCCATGGTTGACACCTCGTGGTCGGCGGATAGTGCCATGAATCGGGGCGCGCCGGCACTCGCAAACCTCGTCCGAACGCTTACCTGTCAATGCGAAAGCCGGCCAAGCGGTTCGCTGCAACGCTGTCGAGGGAACTGATCAGCCGGATCGAAATGGCGCTGTCCCTTGGTTTTTTGGCCTGGAGGCCCCTCATGTCCTGGTCGCTCAATATCGGCACGATTGCGGGAACGGCGGTGCGCGTCCACGTCACCTTCCTGTTGTTCCTGGGCTGGATTTTTGGCGCCAGCTGGATCGTGGGCGGTCCGGAAGCGGCGTGGCAAGGACTTGCCTTCCTCGTTCTGCTGTTCGCATGCGTGGTGGCGCACGAATTTGGCCACATCTTNACTGCGCGCGCTTTCGGCGTGTCGACCCCCGACGTAACGCTGCTGCCGATCGGCGGCGTCGCCCGCCTGGAGCGCATCCCGGAAGAGCCGTATGAGGAATTCCTGGTCGCCATTGCCGGCCCGCTGGTGAACGTCGCGATCGCCATCGCGCTCATTCTCATCGCTGGCGCGCACGTGAGCATGGGCGATCTCTACGCCGTCGAAAGCCCGAATGCCTCGATGATCGATCGGCTCGCCGCGGTGAATTTGTTTCTCGCCGTATTCAACATGATTCCGGCCTTTCCCATGGACGGCGGGCGGGTGCTGCGCGCCCTGCTGGCTTCCCGCATGGGCTATGTCCGCGCGACCGAAATCGCCGCCTTCATCGGCCAGGGCGTTGCCTTCGCGCTCGGCTTCATCGGGCTGTTCTCCAATCCGATGCTGATCTTCATTGCGATCTTCGTCTATCTCGCGGCCTCCTCCGAGGCGCACATGGTTGCCATTCGCGCGATGTCGCGCGGCGTGCCCGTCAGCGCGGCGATGATGACGCAGTTCGCCACGCTCACGCCCGAGGCCCATGTCGAAGACGCCGTGCAGACGCTGCTGCGCACCAGCCAAACCGAATTCCCCGTGGTCGACGCGGCGGGCAAGCCGGTCGGCGTTCTCGGCCGCAGCGATCTCATTCGCGCGCTCAAGCAGCTTGGCCGGGCGGCCCGCGTCGTCGACGCGATGACGACCGACGTGCCGACCATCGGCCAACGCCGCTGCCTGGGAGAGGCGTTCCGCCTGCTGCAGGAAAGAGCGGCTCCCGCTATCGCGGTGGTCGACGAGAGCGGGCGTCTCGTCGGCCTCGTCACCTCGGAAACGATCGGTGAGATGCTGATGCTGCAGAAGGCCTTGCCCAAGGGCGCGCGGCTCGGACCGTGGACGCGCGCGACCGGCGCCTGACGCTGGTCCCCTGGCACCAAGGTCGCAAGACGGGCCTTGGGACTTTATCCACTGTCACGAACTTGTCGCATCGCCGTCCGCGTTCTGTGAGAATTCGCCGCCATCTTCGCCTCCTTCCTGGAACTGGAGGGATTCAATGATCGTGCGCATCCCCGTGTCTCGTCGGCGATTCTTGGCGGCGGCCGCGGCGTCGACCGCGATCTCCGCGGTCGGCGGCATCGCCAAACCTTACCTCAGCCGCGCCGCCGATCGCCCCCTCATCACCCACGGTATCCAGTCCGGCGACGTCTCCAACGATTCTGCCGTGGTCTGGGCGCGCGCCGACCGCCCGGCGCGCATGCTGGCCGAGATTGCGACGACCGACAGCTTCAGCACCATCCACCGCGCTATGTTCGTCGATGCGCTGCCCGAAACCGATTTCACCGCCAAAGCGCTGATCGAGAACCTGCCCGCAGGACAGGACATCTTCTATCGCATCCGCTTCCAGGACCTTGCGTCCCCCACGATCGTCGGCGAGCCGATGACCGGCCGATTTCGCAGCGCGCCGGGCGACCGCCGTTCCATCTCATTCGTCTGGTCCGGTGATACCGCCGGCCAAGGCTGGGGCATCGACGAGGCGCGCGGCGGCATGCGCACATACGCGACCATGCTGCGCAACCGCCCGGATTTCTTCATCCATAGCGGCGACAACATTTACGCCGACGGCCCGATCGTCGCCGAGGTGAAGTTGCAGGATGGGACGGTTTGGAAAAATCTGGTGACCGAGGACAAGGCCAAGCCGGCGGAGACACTCGCCGAGTTCCGCGGCAACTACAAATACAATCTCATGGACAGGAACGTGGTCGCGTTCAATGCCGAGGTGCCGATCTTCTCACAGTGGGACGATCACGAGGTCACCAACAACTGGTGGCCGGGTGAGCCGCTGACGCGCGCCGAGCATGCGCGCAAAAAATACGTCGAGAGCAACGCCTTGCTGCTGGCGGCGCGGGCGAGCCGCGCGTTCCACGAATATATGCCAATGCGCTTTACCCAGGCGGAGCCGGGACGCGTCTACCGCAGGATCTCCTACGGGCCGCTGCTCGACATCTTCATGCTCGACATGCGCAGCTATCGCGGCCCCAATGGGGAGGGCCTGGAGGAGAACTATGGGCCGGAGGCCTACTTCCTCGGCCCCACGCAGGTGGCGTGGCTCAAGCGCGAACTGATGAATTCGCAAGCGACCTGGAAGGTGATTGCCGCCGACATGCCGATTGGCCTCGTCGTGGTCTACGATGTCGATCGCAAATGGGGGATCGAAGCGATCGCCCAAGGCGACGGGCCGGCGCGCGGTCGCGAGCTCGAGATCGCCGACATTCTCGCCTTCATCAAACGGGCGGGCGTCCGTAACACACTGTGGCTGACGGCGGACGTGCACTACACCGCGGCGCACTATTACGATCCCAACAAGGCTGTGTTCCAGGATTTCGAGCCGTTCTGGGAATTCGTGTCAGGCCCGCTCCACGCCGGCACCTTCCCGCAAAACGCGCTCGACAATACTTTTGGACCGCAGCGCGTCTACGTGAACGCGCCGAGCACGCCCAATCGGCCGCCGAGCGAGGGCTTGCAGTTCTTCGGCCATGTCGCGATCGACGGCACGACGCAAGTCATGACCGTGACGCTCAAGGACGTCGACGACCGCGCGCTGTGGTCGACCACGCTTGAGCCGAAGCTTGGGTGAGCCGCCGTAGGGTGGACAAAGGCGCGCGAAAAAAGGCCTTGGCGCGTTAGAGAGCCGTAGCGCTTGCGCCGTGCCTACGCGTCGGTCGACAACGATCGCCGCACTAACCCGCGTGGGCACGGCGCAAGCGCGCCTTTGCCCACCCTACGATTCATTCATTCGCGGCTAAGCCGACTTGCGCAGCGTGGTCGCCAGTTCCGGCGCATGCGCCGGCTCGACCTTGCGCCTTTTGGTCGAATAGTACGACGCGTTCTGCTCGCCGCGCAGCGCCTCGCGCGTGAACTGGATGAGGTGATGTGCGATGAAGCCCATGCCGAGCACGGCGTCGATCTGGCCGCGGCGGAGCGCATGGCGCGCGGCGCGCCAGAACGGTTTGCGGTAATCCGACAGAATGCCGATGTGCAGCACGACGCGGAACGCCAGCACCAATGCGCTCGACAGGTTACCCCAGGTGAGCTTGCCGCGCGCAGGCGTGATCATCCGGTTCACATAGGTGGCTTCGACCTGATGATGGAAGCGCGCGAACAGCCGCTCCGGATCGTTGGCATAGGCGACGCAACGGCGCCACATCGACACCACATCGTCGTAAGGTCGCAGGAAACGCACGTTGCTTTCCAGCGTCGGATCATCCGAAAGCCGTCCCGCCGCTTTGAGCCGATCCCACAGCGGTGTCTTCGGCAGCGCCTGCAGCAGATTGATGGTCAACATCGGGATGTGAGAGACCTCGATGAAGTCCTTGAGCCGCGCCTCGGTATCGTCGGAATCGGTGTCGAGACCGAGGATGATGCCGGAGGTCACTTCCAAGCCGTAATCGTTTAGCGTCTTGATCGACTCCATCATCGGCACAGCGACGTTCTGGCTCTTGCGCATCGCCTTGAGCGCATCGGCCTCCGGCGTCTCGATGCCGACGAAGATGCCGAGAAACGACGCCTCGCGCATGAGCGCGAGGGTTTCCGGCTGCTTGGCGATGTTCAGCGTGGCCTCGCAGGCGAAGTGCATGGGATAGTCGTGCTGCTTCTGCCAGGCGACGAGGTGCGGCAGCATGTCCTTGGCGGCCTTGCGATTGCCGACGAAATTGTCGTCGACGAAATAGACCACCGGCGGATGCCCCTTCTGCTTGCGCATGGCATCGAGCTCGGCGCTGATCTGCGCCGCGGTCTTGAGCCGCGGCTGCCGGCCGTAGAGATTGGGAATGTCGCAGAACTCGCACAGATACGGGCACCCGCTCGAGAACTGCAAGGTGAGCATCAGATAGTTCTTCAGCGGGATGAGGTCGTACGCCGGAATCGGGAAATCCTGCAATGGAAGCCGGTCCTTGGTCTCGAAGCGGATTTGCGCGGGCGGGCGCGCAACGCTCTCATCGAGGCATGCGATCAGCCGATCGGTCGCATCTCCCATCTCGCCGACGTGAAGGTAGTCGATGTCGGGATACATTTCGGGAGAGGCGGACGCCGACGGGCCGCCCAGCATGACGACCTTGCCGGCTGCGTGCGCGCGCTCGGCGATATCGTGAATCTGCTGGCCCTGGACGTGCATGCCGCTGACCAGGACGACGTCGGCCCACTCGAATTCGGCGGCGGTCGCCTTGCGGATATTCTCGTCGATGAAGCGGACCGGCCACCCCTCCGGCATATAGGCCGCGATCAGGAGCAGGCCCTGCGGCGGCATGAAGGCGCGCACCCCCTTCATTAGCCGATAGGCGTGGTTGAAGGTACCGAACGAGGGCGTGTAATGTGGAAAAACGCACAGGACGCGGCGTCTGTTCTTGACTGGGATCGAGTAGCGCACGCGACCTCCCCACCCTCTCGTCCTCATCGTCGCCTCCTCCGCGCCGCGACGCAAGAGGCTCTTGCATCGCAACGCACATCAAGCTGGAACCGTCGCGCCCAGTAGCTGCGCTCAAGGTCCCGTGGCGGCGGGGGCCGAGCGTGATGTGAGTTTTGCCGCCGCCGTTCCTCGGATCAGCCCTTGGCGCCGTCCAGCGTCGGGGGATCTGCGCTTTCGGGCCGGCTCCAGGATCGGCACGCGCTCGCCCCTTCGTATCGGCGACCGCCTTTCTCCTTAGAGAGGCATTTCGCTGACTTTGGCGTTGCGATCGGGCTGCCGATGCCTATATTGCAGCGCAGCGTAGCGTAGCCCTGGCTCGGCCGGGCCCCATCGGATTTCCCTTATGTCGTTGCGCAACTTGGCGATCATCGCCCATGTCGACCATGGCAAGACCACCCTGGTCGATCGGCTGCTGCAGCAGTCCGGCGCCTTCCGCGAGAACCAGCGGGTGGCGGAGCGCGCGATGGATTCCAATGACCTGGAGCGCGAGCGCGGCATCACCATTCTCGCCAAGGTGACCTCGATCGATTGGCATGGCACCCGCATCAACATCGTCGACACGCCGGGCCACGCCGATTTTGGCGGCGAGGTGGAGCGCATCCTCAATATGGTGGACGGAGCGCTGGTCCTAGTGGACGCCGCCGAGGGCCCGCTGCCGCAGACCAAGTTCGTGGTGTCGAAGGCGCTCAAGGTCGGCCTCAAACCCATCGTGGTGATCAACAAGGTGGATCGGCCGGATGCGCGGCCGACGGTGGTCGTGAACGAGGTGTTCGATCTGTTCGCCGCGCTCGATGCGAGCGAGGAACAGCTCGATTTTCCCATCCTCTACGGTTCGGCCAAGGAAGGCTGGATGGCGGCGTCCCCTGACGGGCCCAAGGATCAGGGCATGGCGCCGCTGTTCGATCTGGTGACCCGGCACGTCGGGGAGCCGATCATCGAGGACGGGCCGTTCCGCATGCTCGGCACCATCCTCGAGGCCAATCCCTATCTCGGCCGCGTCGTCACCGGCCGCATCAGCTCGGGCGCGGTGAAACCAAACCAGAACGTCAAGGTGCTCGACCGTACCGGCCGTCTGATCGAGGAGGGCCGCCTGACCAAGGTCCTCGCCTTCCGCGGCCTCGACCGTACCGGGGTCGAAGAGGCATCGGCGGGCGACATCGTCGCGATTGCGGGACTGCCCGAGGCGACGGTGTCGCACACGATCTGCGCACCGGAGGTAACACAGCCGCTCCCGGCGCAGCCCATCGATCCTCCGACCCTGGCGATGACCTTTCGCATCAACGACTCCCCGCTCGCCGGTACCGAGGGCGACAAGGTGCAGAGCCGGGTGATCCGCGAACGGCTGCTGCGCGAGGCCGAGGGCAACGTCGCGCTGAGGATCAGTGAGTCCACCGAGAAGGATTCCATGGAGGTCGCCGGCCGCGGCGAACTGCAGCTCGGCATTCTGATCGAGACCATGCGGCGCGAGGGCTTCGAGCTGTCGGTGTCGCGGCCGAAGGTGCTGTTCGATCGCGACCCCAGCGGCGAATTGCTGGAGCCGATCGAAGAAGTGGTCGTCGACGTCGACGAAGAGCACAGCGGCATCGTGGTGCAGAAGCTTTCCGAACGCAAAGCCGAGATGACGGAGATGCGTCCCTCGGGCGGCGGTCGCGTGCGGCTCGTGTTCCGCGCGCCGACGCGCGGCCTGATCGGCTACCAGGGCGAGCTGCTCACCGATACGCGCGGCACCGCGGTCATGAACCGCCTGTTCCACGATTACGGGGCTTATCGCGGCGATATCGTAGGCCGGCGCAACGGCGTGCTGATCTCCAATGACCAAGGCGAGGCGGTCGCCTACGCGTTGTGGAATCTGGAGGACCGCGGGCCGATGATGATCGAGCCGGGCTGGAAGGTGTATCGCGGCATGATCGTCGGCGAGCACACCCGCGGCAACGATCTCGAAGTCAACGTCCTCAAGGGCAAGAAGCTCACCAACATCCGCACCCACTCCAAGGACGAGGCCGTACGCCTGATCCCGCCGATCCAGATGACGCTGGAGAAGGCGCTCGCCTATATCAACGACGAGGAGTTGGTCGAGGTGACCCCGAAGGCGATCCGGCTGCGCAAGAAGCTGCTCGATCCCAACGACCGCAAGAAGGCGGATCGGGTCAAGGAAGCGGAGCGGGTGTGAGACGTCCAGCGGACTGAATCGGAAGCCCGCCGCGGTCGTCCCCTCGCAGGTGGGACCACAATCACCAGATCAGGACTGTAGTTTTCCGCGAGAGCATGATCCCGAGAAGTTGTCAGACTTTTCGGATGAGATCATGCGACCGAACAATGCCTGGAGTGAAATCGATCTGAAGCGATGTCGCTCGGCGCGCGGGCACGGCATGACCTGGTCTGAGCCGGCGTGATACTGTCCGCGCCATCGGACGGCCCACCGGAGCACAATCATGCATATCGATGCCACTCCCGCAGAGGCGCACACCATTCTCAAGGCGATGCGCGCGGTCGCGGCAGCGGGACCGGCCATCACGGCAGCGGATCGCGCCAGCATCGTTGCGGCCGCGCGTTACATATTCCAGATTGAGCTCACGCCCGATGTTGCCGGACTGGCGCCGGCCCGTGCCGAGGAGCTCGAGGCGCTGGCGGCAAAACCCGATCTCGCCACCGAGGCGGTTCGCTTCGCCACGGTAATGGCTTTCGTCGACGGGACGCTCGACAACGCCAAGCTTAACGCCGTAACCGGCCTGGCGGCGACGCTCGGCGTCAAGGCAGATTTCGTCGACGACATTGCCGAAGTTGCGCAGGGCCACCTGCGCAGCGCTACCGCCCGCATGGTCCGGGCCAATCTCGAAAACTTGACCGGCAAACCGTCGAATACGGACGACGCCATGCCGTGGCTGATGTCGTACAAGACCAAACCCGATCCGGCGTTGGCGAAACGCTTCCACGCGTTGCTCGATCTATCCGAGGAGACGTTCGGTCACGCTTTCGCCGCGTTCTATCGCGCCAATAAGTATGCCTTCCCCGGCGAAGAGGAGGCGCTCAATTTCGCGTTCGCGGCGCCGCATGACTCGTCGCACCTGCTCGCGGGGTACGACACCTCGCCGCGCGGCGAGGTCCTGGCCTCGACCTTTACCGCCTCGATGCACCGCAACGAGGCGATGTCTGGCCACGTCTTGCCGGTGATTTTTAGCTGGCATCTGGGCATTCCGCTCAACGAACTGGCGGGCTCCGCCAAGGGCGCCCTCGACCCGCAGGAATTTTGGCATGCCTGGGCCCGCGGCGAGCGCATGAAGGTCGATCTGTTCGGTCCTGATTGGGACTTCTGGGCTGCGACGGCGCAACCGGTCGACACCGTGAGGGCGCGCATCGGTCTCGTGGATTGACCGGTTCGCAGCGGCCGTGACCGTCAGGCGTCACGCACAGCCGCAGCGCAACACCGCTTGGAAATGTTGCAGGGCGCGTCCCGGATCGATCTTTGTCGCTTGCGCGTGTCGCCGCTGCAACATTTTCACTGGTTTGCGGGCATGTCTTGATCTTTTGCGCGGTTGCGAGCAGGGCGCGGGACGTCGCAGTGTGGCAAATCCACATCAATCGCCAACGCTATTAACCGAGCATTAAACATAGCTCTTGAAGCGCGACGAAGTGCTTGCTTGTATAACGTCATGAGCACGATCCTCATCGAAGTCCGTCGCGCAAAGCCGTCAGATGCA